>Ga0256837_1000009_pt1 | contig 180930 bp, 206 predicted proteins | sample 4562384metaG_FD_185976 | JGI IMG/M metagenome (GOLD analysis project Ga0256837, IMG submission 185976) | Hydrothermal vent microbial communities from Guaymas Basin, Mexico - 4561-384 | ecosystem: Environmental > Aquatic > Marine > Hydrothermal vents | place: Mexico: Guaymas Basin | collected...
TAGGAGGTTGCTAGCTTGTTTAAATATTACTAGTGTTTTTTCTTTTTTGTGTGAAAAGACATATTAAAGACGGTATTGTAAATTAGCTTTTGAATTTAAGAAGTTGGATTTTGTTTTCAGAGGTATTCTAGGCATATGGATAGCGGAAGAAAACGAAACTTTCAAATACTGGCTGTCAATTCTTAATGAAATAAAAAACAGAGGCGTAGAAGATGTTTTAATCTTTTCAATAGACGGACTTAATGGATTTAACGAAGCTATAAAAGCGGTATATCCTAAAGCTGAAATTCAAAGATGTGTGGTTCATCAGATAAGAAATTCATTAAACTTTGTATCTTACAAAGACAGAAGAGAAATAGCTAAAGATTTAAAATCTATTTATCAGGCCGATACAGAAGATATTGCCCTTGCCAACCTTGAATATTTCAATGATAAATGGTCTAAAAAATACCCTCATATTAGATTGCTAAAAAGAAACTGGGATGAACCTTTCTACCTTTTTTAAGTATCCAAAAGCCGTAAGAAAGCTCATATATACCACTAATCCGATAGAATCTCTAAATTCTATCATAAAAAGAAAAACAAAGCAAAAAGGCTCTTTCCCTTCAAAAGAAGCGGCTTTTAAGGTCCTTTTTACTTCAACACAGGAGGTGATGGAGAAATGGAAAAGCTCTAGAATCAGAAACTGGTCGGAAATTTATCCACAGCTTGTGATATATTTCCAGGATATTTTAGTAAAATACATTTAAGGTTTAAGTATGAAGTTTACGGTTTACACAGTTATGATGGGCTGAAGCTCTTCTCTTATGTTAAAATACCCTTATTTTTTAAGGAGAAATAATGAGATTTTTGTTGTTTTTTGTCTCTTTTTTATTTGCATCGGATATTTATGTGGCTTCTTGTGCAAATACTTCTTTTGTTATGCCTCAAATCGTTAAGGCTTTTCATAAAAAATATCCGTCACTAAAGGTTCATCTTATATTCTCAAGCAGTGGCAAACTTACTGCTCAAATTACTCATAATGCAAACTATGATATCTTTTTATCTGCCGATATGAAATATCCTATGTTTTTGTATCAACACGGTTTTGTTCTTGAAAAACCCAAAGTTTACGCATACGGTAAATTGATTTTAATTTCTCAAAAAAAAGTTGATTTAAGCAATCTCTCAAACCTCTCTTCAATCGTTATAGCAAATCCCAAATTAGCACCGTATGGGAAGGTTGCTATAGAAGTTTTGAAAAACTTAAAAATTTATAATAAAGTTAAACAAAAGTTAATTTACGCTCCGTCGGTTAGTGGGGTTGTGCCTTATGTTTTAAACGGAGTTGAAGCGGGGTTTGTTTCTAGCAGTTTTATTCCGAAACTACATATGAATGTTTTACAAGTTCCTATATCTCTTTATACGCCTATTAAGCAGGGAGTAGTTCTTTTAAAAGATAAAAAAGAAGCAAGGGAGTTTTATAATTTCCTTTTTTCCAAAGAAGCAAAAGAAATTTTAAAAAAATACGGATACGGAGTTTAAGGGTTGGAGTTTGAAGTTGATGTAAAAGAGATTTTAAAAAAAGAAGGGCTTGTATTGTTAAAGTGCCTTTATAAAGAGATAAATATAAACATATTAACGTTTTATGATATAAATCAAACCACTCTAAAAGTTTATATAAATCCGAGAAGTTTTTTTTTATTTTCAGAAGGTAAGGATAAAAATTGTTTTAAGGCTAAAATTTTAGAAACAAAAAAAGGTAAAATTTTGAACTCTTACGTTGTAAAGGTGTATGATAAAGAGATGGAAGTTTATTCCGTAGACTTTTTTGAAGATGAAGTGTTTTTGCTTTTTAGACCTCAAGACGTTATGTTAAAGGGTGTTAAATGATAGATTTTACCCCTTTTTTACTCTCTTTTAAACTGGCGTTTTTTACTACGTTGATTTTGTTGGTTATCGGAATTCCTTTTGCGTGGTATCTTAGTAATTTAAAAAGCAGACTCAAGCCTTTTTTGGAAGCTGTTGTGTCATTGCCGTTAGTGTTGCCTCCGTCGGTACTTGGGTTTTATCTATTGGTTTTTTTCTCTCAAAACTCTTTATTGGGTAAGTTTTTGTACGAACATTTTAATTTCAAACTCGTTTTTACGTTTGAGGGGCTTGTAGTTGCTAGTTGTATTTATTCTTTTCCTTTTATGATTCAACCGTTACAGAACGGGTTTGAATTAATTCCTAAAAACATAATAGAAGCGTCGTATTTAAGTGGTAAAGGAAAACTTACGACCCTTTTTAGGGTAATTTTGCCTAATATGAAACCTTTTTTAATAAGTGCTGTTATTATTACTTTCGCTCATACCGTAGGGGAATTTGGGGTTGTTTTGATGGTGGGAGGTTCCATTCCCGGAAAAACCGAAGTGGCTAGTGTGGCAATTTACGATTATGTCGAAATGCTTGATTATAAACACGCTCATATTTACAGTCTTTTAATGCTTGGAATTAGCTTTTTGGTTTTAATTTTCGTTTATTATTTTAATTACGTCCAAAAGAGAAAATATGTTCAAAATTGATATCAAAAAAGAGCTTTTTGGTCATAACGGGGGTATGATTTTAGAGTGCAAATTTGAGATAAAAAAAAGGGATTTTTTAGCCGTCAGTGGGCCCAGCGGCAGTGGGAAAACAACGCTTTTAAGAATTATAGCAGGGGTTGAAAAAGCTACCGGCGAGATTATTATAGATAATGAAATATGGCTTAGTAATGCTAAAACACTTCCCCCTCAAAAAAGAGAAGTAGGGTTTTTATTTCAGGATTTTGCTCTTTTTCCTAATATGAGTGTGGAAGAGAATTTATTGTATGTAAAAAAAGATAAATCCTTGGCAGAGCATCTTTTAAAAACGGCAGATATTTACGAATTAAAAGACAGATATCCTCATATGTTAAGTGGAGGGCAAAAACAAAGGGTCGCACTTTGCAGGGCTTTGATGAGAAAACCCAAACTTTTGCTTTTGGATGAGCCTTTTTCGGCGTTGGATTTGAAAATGAAAGAAAAACTTCATTTTTATATTCAAGAGTTTCACAAAGAGTTTAATTTAACGACGATAATGGTTTCTCACTCTTTAAGTGAAATTTATACTCTTAGCAATAAATTTTTAGAACTTGATTACGGAAGGGTTGTAAGGTTTGGGAATACTAAAGATATTTTGTTAAATTCTGGTTTTGATACTATATTAGAGGGTAAGATTTTGGATATTTTAAAAACGGATACTGTTTATAAGGTTATCGTATCAGTTGGGAATAGGATTTTAAAGGTTGTCGTTACTGCTTTGGAGGCTGAATCTTTGAAAATAGGGGAGAGAGTGGGGATTGTTGTTAATGAATTTAATATTACTCTTCAATCAATTTAAGGGCAAGTTCTGTTAGACGGTTTCTATAGATTTTTTGTAAATCTATGTGGGCTAAAGCGTCGTGAGGGAGTACTTTTTGGAGTCTAAAGAGTCCACTCTCTTGTTGGGAGATTGTAGAATATGTTTGACGCAAATCTCCAAGTAAAAACAGTTTACTTCCTTCACTCATTCTGCTTAAAATCATACTCATATATTCTCTTGTAACGAGTTGGACTTCATCCACTATTAAAATTTCTCCTTCAAGAATTGACACTCCTTGAATCATATTAAGGGGAATTATTTCAAACTTTTCAAAAAACAGTTGAGATTTTATCGAGTCGTAATTTAAGTTTTTTGAATCTCTGTATAAGAAATTCAGGGCACTTAAAAATCCACCGGCCCATTCTAACATTTTTTCGTCTTTGCTACCGGGCAGAAACCCTATGTCATAGTCGCTGCTAATTCCTATTGGTGGGCGTGTTATGAATATTTTTTTGTTTGTAAGGGCTAGGGCTGTGGCTGTTGCAAGCAGGGTTTTTCCACTTCCGAATTTCCCCGTAAGAAGGGTTGCCGGGGCTTGAGTTAGGGCGTATATCGCACATTTTTGATAGATATCAAGAGGAGAGAAGGTTTTTGCGTTTTTGATTCTAAGTTTGGAAGTTTCTGGGATGTTGTCTATTCTCTCTATTCCTTTGTAAGGGTTATAGCAATAAGCGAGTTCTCTTTCGTTCATTTCGTCGTATGTAATAATAAAATCCCAGTAGTTTAATTCGTGATTGAATTTCTCTTTTATGTATTTAATAATTTCTGTTGGTTCTTTTACCCCTATAAAGTGTCCTATTTCAAAGTTTTTATCTTCTATTAAAATGGCTTATCCTTTCATTTTCATTGAAAAGTCTTTAAATGTTGCCTGGTGGATTATAGCACCACTGCTTATTGCATCAATTCCTGTTGAGATATAATTTTTTATATTGTCTAATATAACATTTCCGCTTGCTTCTAAAAATACGCTTGAAAAATTTGAATTTCTAAATTCCACTACTTTTTTAATTTCTTCAAATTCCATATTATCACACATTACAATATCAGCTCCAGCTTCCATAGCTTCTATTGCCATATCTACGCTTTCCGCTTCAATTTCTATTTTTGTGGTAAATGGGATATTTTTACGAGCCACTTGAATGGCTTCTTTAATAGAGCTAAATAGGGCTAAGTGGGTATCTTTTAACATTAAGCAATCATCGAGTCCTAAGCGATGATTTGTAATTCCCCCGCATTTTGCAGCGTATTTTTCAAAAGTTCTAAGAAGCGGTCTTGTTTTTCTTGTATCAAGTATTTTTAGATTTCCGGCTCTTTTTACAAATTCATAAGCATTGCTTGCAATTCCGCTTGCGTGTTGAAGGATATTTAAAAGGGTCCTTTCAATTGATAGGATATCTCTTGCATTTCCTTCTATTTCTAAAATAATATCCCCTTTTTTATAGTTTTGAGAATCTTTAAAAAATGGAGTAATTTTAACATCTGCTATCTCTTCAAAATGTTTTATATATTCAATCCCTCCAATCACTCCTTCGCTCTTAGCCCTTACTATTGCTTTTGCATTTTTATTTATTAAGCTTCTTGTTAAATCCCCTCTTCCTATATCTTCTTTTAAAGCCTCTTTTAAGAATTCAATAATTTGAAATTTCATTAAATTCATTTTGATAACTCCATCATTTTATTTAACGCTTTTTTTGCTTCATTTGCAATCTCTTTTTCTACAAATATCTCATTATAACTTCTTCCTTCATCAATCGCTTTTAATAGGTCGTATAACTCTTTTAGAGTAGTTTCGTTCATTGAGGGGCATTCCGGTTTTGTTGAGCTTAATACAAAAATATTTGGATTTATCTCTTGTTTTAGTCTGTTTACAAAGTTAAATTCAGTACCTATTGCCATTTTTTCATTAGAATGTTCTTTTACATATTGAAGGATTTGAGAAGTAGACCCTGCAAAGTCTGCCATCTCTACAACTTCCGGTGAGCATTCCGGGTGAACTACGATTTTAATATCCGGGTATTTTGATTTGAAAAATTCGACGTGTTCAGGCATAAAAAGCTGATGTACAGAACAGTGCCCATCAAAACATATCATAGTCGCATCTTGCCAGTTTTCTTCTCCTATTACTTTTGCACTGATTCCAAGTCTTTTTGCTATGTTTCTTCCAAGGTTTTTATCAGGTAAAAAGAAGATTTTTTTATTTTGTATTAAAGCCCACTCAATAATTTTTTTTGCATTTGAGCTTGTACAAGTAACTCCGCCTTCTCTTGCAACTATTGCTTTTGTTTTGGCAGTTGAATTTATGTAAGTAATTGGAATAAAGTCTATGTTATTTTCTTTTAGAAGTTTTATGTTATTTTCTACCAAAACCTCTTCTGCTATTCTTGCCATTGAGCAGTTTGCAAGGCGTGGCATATATACCGGAATATCCGGATTTAGTATCTTTGCACTCTCTCCCATAAATTTTACCCCGCAAAATATTAGAGTGGTTTTTAGGTTAGTACTCTTTTTTGCGAGTTCTAAACTATCTCCTGTTAAATCGGCAAGTTCGAATATTTCGTCTTTTTCATAATAGTGAGCTGCAAGGGTTATATTGTGTTTTTTTATAAGATTTTTTATTTCGTTTAACATTTAGCTCCTTTTAAATACTTTAAAAAAATTATATTATAATTTCACAAAAAGGAAAAATATGTCGCCTCTTATGTGGTATTTGACAGCTTATTTAATTGGTGGGATTCCGTTTGGGTATTTGATTGCTAAGTATGCAGCCGGAATTAATATAAAAGAACACGGAAGCGGAAATATAGGTGCTACTAATGTTTTGAGGGTATTAAAAGAAAAAGACCCGAAACTTGCCAAAAAACTTGGTGCTTTGACTTTGCTTCTTGATGCACTAAAAGGAGCCGTTGTTTTAATAATTGCTAAATTTATGGGAGTTTGTGATGCTGTTTTATGGGGAATGGCAGTTTTTTCAGTAATAGGGCATTGTTTTTCTCCTTATTTGAAATTAGAAGGTGGAAAAGGAGTGGCTACTACTGCCGGAGTTTTATTGGTACTTGTACCAAAAGCCGTATTGGTTGCTTTTATTGTTTGGTTTATTATGGCAAAAACCGTTAGGATATCCTCTCTTAGTTCTTTAACAGCAATAGTAGTTGGGATTTTGAGTACTTATGTTTTATATTCTAATTTATCTATTCATTCCTATGCACCACTTTTAATTATAGGTTTTATCGTACTTTATAAGCACAAAGAAAATATCTATAGGTTAATTACTGGCCAAGAGAAAAGAGTTATTTGATGTATAAGATAGTGATTGAGAATTTAGAATTTGAGGCAGTGGTTGGGATTTTGCCTTTTGAGAGGGAAAAAGCTCAAAAGGTATCGGTAAACGTTCAAATAGAATATGAGGATAAAAAACGCTTTATAAATTATGCAAAAGTGTGTGAAATTATAGAAAATCTTATGATAAAAGAGCAGTTTTTGCTTTTAGAAGATGCAATTGATGAAATAGAAAAAGAGCTTTTAAAAGCTTATCCGAATATGAAAAGTTTAAAATTGCAGATTAAAAAACCCCAAATTTTAAAAAACGCTTTAGTAGGTGTGGAAGTTTTAAGAAAGTATTAAATTTTTTGATATAATTTTTTACCTATTCGGGCTTGGGGTCGTTATCCGGCCACCTGCCGGATGCGAATAAAAAGGAGAAATAGTGAGGCTTTTGGTAATAGAAAAAGATGAAACTCTAAATCACTTAATCAGAAAATCTTTAGAAGAAGCCGGATATAAAAGTGATGAGGCTTTTACCGTAAGAGACGGAGAGTATTATCTGGATATAAGAAGTTATAACCTTGCGATAATAGACGCTGATTTTGGTTTGAGCGAGGTGTTTAAATTTATAGACTATGCAAAAGAGAAATATCCTTTGATTAAAATTATCGTTATTTCCGATGACGCATCTGTAGAGACCGAGATAAAAACATTAAAAATGGGGGCTGACGATTATATCAAAAAGCCTTTGAATTTTGATTTATTGATTACCAGGGTAAACGTTGCTTTAAGAGGCGGTAGAGAGTCTCAAATAAGAATTAAAGATTTAATTATTTTAAAAGACGAAGAGAAAATTATATATAAAGGAAAAGAGACTTTTTTAAAAGGTAAAGCGTTTGAGGTGTTTACCCATCTTGCAAGATACCCTAATCAAGTAATATCAAAAGAACAGCTTCTTGACGCTATTTGGGAAGAACCGGAGCTTGTAACTCCGAATGTTATTGAAGTTGCGGTAAATCAAATACGCCAAAAGGTTGACAAAGTTTTTAAAATTGATACAATTAAGACCATTCGCCGCAGAGGCTATAAATTTTGTTATCCAAAGGAGTAGCATGTCACTGAAGATAAATGATGAATGTATAGCGTGTGATGCTTGTGTTGACGAGTGTCCAAACGGAGCAATTGAACCGGCTGATCCGATTTATGAGATAGACCCGGATTTATGTACAGAATGTATTGAACACGGGGGCGAGCCTCAATGTGTTCAAGTGTGTCCTGTTGATGCGATTGTTCCGGACCCTGATAATGTGGAAACTGCAAAAGAACTTAGACTTAAAGCTGAAACTATCCATAAAGCTGAAGAAGAGTAATGGCAAAAATAACGGCTGTAATAGATATAGGTTCAAACTCTGCTAGAATGGCAGTATTTAAAAAAACCAGCCGTTTTGGTTTTTATCTTCTTCATGAAGAAAAGAGTAAAGTTAGAATTAGTGAAGGTGCTTATGAAAATAGTGGCAATCTTCAAGATTTTGCTATTAAAAGAGCACTTAACGCCCTTAAAGAGTTTCTTTTAATTGCAAAATCTTTGAAAGTTAGAAAAATTTTGGCAGTTGCTACTTCTGCAGTGAGAGATGCTCCGAATAAAAAAGAGTTTTTAAATAGAGTAAAAAAAGAACTAGGCATTAATATAAAAGTAATAGACGGAAATAAAGAGGCATTTTTTGGTGGAGTTGCAGCTGCAAATTTATTATATGAAAAAAACGGGGTTACTATTGATGTAGGTGGGGGGTCTACCGAACTTGCTTTAATAAAAAAGAAAAACATAATAAAAACAATTTCTCTTAATTTGGGGACGGTAAGACTTAAAGAGCTTTTTTTCGATAAAAACGATATCAGTGGAGCTAAAGAGTATATAAAAAGAGAGTTAAAAAGACTTGATGATGATTTTAAAAAGTCAAAAGTTTTTGGAATCGGTGGAAGTATAAGGGCGTTATCTAAAGTTATTATGAAACAAATCGAATATCCTCTTGATATTCTGCACGGCTTTACTTATGAGGTAAAAGAGCACGAAAAGTTTTTAAAATCAATTATTAAAATGAATAACGAAGAGCTTTTAAAAATAGGTGTAAAACCTGAAAGACTTGATGTAATAAGACCCGGGGTTTTAATTTTAATAGAGCTTTTGGAATTTTTAAATGCTAAGTATGTGATTACAAGTGGTGTTGGAGTTAGAGAGGGTGTTTTTTTAACGGATTTGCTAAGACACGATAACTATAAATTCCCTGAAAACTTTAATCCCTCCGTTAGGACTATTATAGACGTTTATCAAATAGATACCAAGTTGTCTTATTATGAAACTAAAGTAGCCCTTGAGCTTTTCGATTTATTAAAAGATGATTTTAAATTGGACGAAAAATATAAGCTTCATTTAAGTTACGCCATTAAACTTTCACGTGCCGGGGAGCTTATAGATTTTTATGAATCCCATAAGCATACCGATTATATTTTACTGAATTCTCTTCATTACGGGTTTAGACACTCCGATAGGCTTTTAATTTCAAAAATTATTCGTTTTTACAAAAGAAAAAAAATTAAAAAAAGAGAAATTGAGAAGTATAAATTTTTGCTGCCTAAAAAAGAAGTAATAGAAAAATTGTGTAATATTTTCTGGGTTGCGAAGCTTATAAATAAAAACTTATCAATGCCGAAAGTCAAAATTTATAAAGAAAATGATAAAATAGTAGTTGAGGGTGAAAATTTATATTTGGCAAAAGAGCAGAGTAAAACGAGGGAGTTGTTTTTTAATTTGGAAATAAAAGGTTAGTTATGAAAAAGCTTCTTTTTTTACCGTTAGTGTTTGTTGGGTGTTCTTTAACTACAACCACTCAAAAAGTTAAAAATTTTGCTACTTGTTATATAAATAAAATTCCGGCACCCACTTGGGTTTGTTATCAGTCCTCTTTTTTAAGTATAGGAAAAGTTCATACCGATTCTTTTACTAAATTAAAACAAGAGGAGGCTTACTCTTTAGGGGTTAGCGAATTTGTAGCTAAACTTCAGTCAAAAACAAAACTTTTTTTAAGAAAATTGAATATTGACGATAAAGAGATTTTAAAAGAGGTAAAAGAATTCGTTATTTTAAATGCGATAGAGGGAGATAGCTGGTTTGATAAAAAATCGAAAATGCTTTATGTAAAAGTTGAAGTTTCTAAAGATGAATTTAAAAAATTTCTCTATTCTAAATTAAAAACTAAAGTAAAAAAATCCACATTTTTAATGATGTTTGATGAAACCTTTTGATTTTATTGTTATCGGTGGAGGAATTGCCGGGCTGTTGGCAAGTTACTTTTTGAGAGAGTTTAATACACTTTTAATTGATGAAGATGGAATTTTAACATCCGGGGCTAGTGCGGCTGCCGGGGCTTTTTTGTTTCCGAAAGTCGGATTTGATACCAAATATACGAGATTTATCAATAATGCTATTTTAGAGGCTTTTGAGTTTTATGAATCTTTAAATATCTCTACTTATAAAGAGGGTGTGACTATTTTGCCAAGAAATGAGAGGGATATAGAAAAATTTAAAAAATACGAAAAAGATATTAAACTGCCTTTTAAAAAGAGATTCGGAGGTTTTTTCTTTAAAGATGGGGGAGTTGTAAATCCACAGGAAGTAAAAGAGAAAATTAAAGTCGATTATGAGGTGTTAAAAGTTGAGAAAATTTTTCAAGATAATAGCTTTTGGGTTGTAAATGAACGTTTTATAGCTAAAAACATAATCTTAACAACCGGTCATAAAAGTTTAATCGATATCCCTTATATCAGCATAAGACCTATTTGGGGTGAAAGAATTGAGGGAGAGGCTTCTTTAAACCTTCCTTGTCATTTTCATAAAAATTGCTCTTTATCGAAAATAGGAAACATAGTAAAAATCGGAGCCACACATAAAAGAAACTGTTTAGAGTGTAAAGAAAATGAAGAAGAGGTAAAAGAGCTTTTAAAAAAGGCAAATGAAATTACGGGAATTAAAGATTTTAAATTATCAAAAATTTTAGGAGGCTTTAGAGCTGCAAGTGTTGATTATTTTCCGGTTGTAGGGAATGTTATAGATGTTAATGAAACTTTAAAAATAAATCCTAAAGTGGTAAAAGGAGAAGTTCCTAAGACTTTTTCTTATGTTAAAGGGCTTTATATTATAAACGGAATGGGTGGAAGAGGTTTTTCAAACGCTTTAGTATGTGCTAGGGCGTTAAAAGAACATATTGTAAATAATAAAGATTTAGGTGTAATTGATACTAAAAGACTTTTCATCAAATGGGCTAGAAAGGAAGGGGAAAAATATCTACTTGTTTAAAAGTTCTCCTATTTTTGCTCTCATCCATTTACCCATTTTCATATTATGGTAAGCCCAGTTTAGATACTGCATATCTATTTCCGCCACGTCTTCAATAAGCATTCCTTTATATTTCCCTACGTTAAATCTAAACTGCATAGGCTCGTCTAGGTTTGTAAGGTGGTGTTCTATTGAGTATTTTACATCGGGGTCAAGGTCGGTTGATGTTAGGATATATTCGATATAGTCAGGATTATTTATAATAACGTCTTTGATTTTTTCGAATTTATATTTCCCTTGATAGAATTTATCGTAAAGTACCGGTTTTTGGGTAAGTTCGATTAATTCTTGAAAATTTTTGTTTTTTTCTTTTACTATGTATTCAAAAAGAAGTCCTAAAACAATTACATCTCCTAGGGCGTCGTGGGCGTTTATTTGAATATTGTATTTATCGCAGATATCTTTTTCTTTTTTGTAAAGTCCCAGAGCGTATCTGTTGTATTGCAAAGAAAATTTACCATCCGGAATTAAATGTTTTAGTACTCTAAAGGTGTCAATTAATTTAAAAAACGAGTTGAATCCTTCTTTTTCAAGCATATCCAGGTCGAATTTGGCGTTGTGGATTACTATTAAATTTTCCGGGGAGTTTAGTTCTTTTAATCTTTTATAAGCTGTTGTATGTTTTATTTGAGGCTTATTCTCTATCATTTCATTTGTGATATGATGCACTGCCATTGCTTCAAAGCTTATAGGAATGGGTGGTTTTACAAGTTCGTTGTGTATTTCTTCAATTTCTAAGTTTTCATTCATTACAAGGTAGCTTAATTGACAGATTCTATCCTCTTCTTTATTTCCGGTGGTTTCCGTATCAAGTATTACTATTTTCATTGATATCCTTAATTAGTGGTATGTTTATTATGTATCCGTCTTTTTTGTTTACAATTTCAAAGTATGGGGATTTGATTGTTTTTGTAGGAGTGGTTTTTACGTAAATTTCTATAATCTGATATTTTTTATCTTTGATTTTGATATATTCTCCTACCTTTATTTTGGTTGTAATAGTCGTTTTTTTTTGATTCTCAAGCATTTCTAAAATTATATCAATTAAAGCTTTTTTATGCACTAGTATAGTGGGGATTGAGGGGTCGAAAAATGTTGAAATTTTTATATTTTCTTTTAAAGTCGCATACTCTATGATAAAATTTATAAGCATTGCCAGGTCTATTTTTTCAAGTTCTTTAAGTTCTATTGAGTGGGTGTTTGTATTTATAAAAAATCTAACTCCTATATAAGAGTTGTTCTCATACCCGATTGAGTATCCGTTAAATTTAAAGTCTTTGAATTTAACCTGTTTAAATTCCGTCTTTATGCCCGGATTTTGTGGGGCGTTTTTTATTACGAATTCATACACTTCTTTTTTATTTACGTAAGAGAGAAAAATTTCAGCTTCTTGATTACAGTATTTGATATGACTTTTTTCGTTGAATATAATTAAAGGATTTATATCGTATTCACACCAAAACTCAAACATCTAACGCCTTCATTTTCTTTGTAAGGGTTACTCTGTTTATTTTTAGGTGATTTGCAATTTGAAGTTTACTTTTATATTTAACTCTCATTGCACTAAATAGAGCTTTTTCGAATTTTATCAGTTCTTGTTCGTATGTTGTTTCTTCTTGGGTGTTTTCGTAGAGATTTTTTAGAAGTTTAAAAGCTTCATTTGTGGTTTGTGGCATAAGATAGAGTGAATATATCTGTTTTTTTAGGGAGTTTAAATTTTCGCTTATATCGGGTGAGAGGATTTTTATATTTTTATTTATTTTAAGTTCTTTTTGTGCTTTTTGTTTAAAGAGTTCTATAAATGAGTCTATGTCTTGAGGGTGGTCTTTTAGAGGTTTTAATTCTATATCCATAGAGAAGTATTTTTTTAAAATATCTTTGTTTAAAGGTTCACCGCCCGTTGCTATAAAAAAAGGGGTTTTAATATCAAGGTTAGAGTTTTTGTCAAAATCTTCTATTATAATCGGGTTTATGGTTTGAGTTTTGGGGTTTATAACGGCGTTTGGAGCTATATATTTAGCCAAAAAAGTTTTACCCACACCCTTTTTACCCCAGATATATACGTTAATTTTAAGTTCTTTACACATATCGGCTATGTTTTTGATTTTTTGGAGATATTTGGAAGTTGCTATAAACATACTAACCTTTTTTTAAATAATTATAACAAAAAAGGAGAAAAGTAAAGATGAAAATTTTTTTTAGGGTTTTGTAGAAAGAAGACCATTAATCTTGGCTTTTTATTTACTCTAGTTAAAGTTAAATTAGTAAAACTAAATTATATGGTATTTAATAAGAATTTAAATTGTTATTTTTAATACTTCTTGAATATTTTTTAATCAATAAAAATTTTTATTGACATTTATTTCTTTTTTGATAAAATCAGTTAAAAATTAAAGGAGAGGCAATGCTTGCACCAAAAAGAACAGATGTTGATATGGGTAGTGAGGAGTTTAAATTAGAGGAAGAAAAAACGAAAAAATTCGTAGAAAAAGTTGTAAAACAGTTCGGGTGGTGTTTAACTCCGAATAAAGAAGTTTATGACGGAATTGTCATGGGGCTTACAAGAAATAAATTAATGTACGGAAAAAGATACTGCCCTTGTTTTATCCCAATGGGTGATAAAGAAGACAGAATTTGCCCTTGTAAACCGGCAATTGAGTATGAAGTAAAAGAAGGATGCTGTCATTGTGGGATTTTTTGTAATCCTAATAAATGTGAAGAAATGAAAAAGGAATTAAATGAAAACGGTTGATATTAATTCTCCTGAATTTCAAAAAGAGTTTGTAAAAACTGAAAAATTCGCACATAAAGTTATTAAGCAGTTCGGCTGGATGTTTAATCCGAATGAAGAGGTAGTCGAGAGAGTTTTAAAAGGGCTTACAAATAACAAACTTTTATACGGGAAGAGATTTTGTCCCTGTTTTCCTGTTGAAGAGAAAGACGGTAAATACGTAAGCAGCGATAACAGAATTTGCCCTTGTTCTCAAGCTATAAATGATGAAATTCCAAATGAGGGAGTTTGTCATTGTGGGATTTTCTGTACTGAGGAGTTCGCTAAAAACGCTTCTAATGAAAAAAAAGAGTCCCATATTATTGAAATAGACGGGCTGAGTGTGGAGGAGCTTGAAGAACTTCTTAAAAAAGAACAGATTTTGGGAAAAGAACTTGAGGTTTTACTTAAAGCAAGAGAAGCCTCTCTTGTGAATTTTGAGCTTATAGATATTCGTGAGCCTTTTGAGTATCAGATGATGAGAATAAAAGGTACCGATAAACTGCTTCCTATTAGCAGAGTTCAATATGATTTGGATGAATGGATGAAGCTTAAAGATAAAAGAATAATAATCTATTGTCACGTAGGAAGTAGAAGTGGCTATCTTCAAAGAGCTCTTCAGCAGCAGTTAGGATTTAATAAAGTTGGAAACTTAACCTACGGAATTGCCGATTATTTCGGAGAAATAGAAAGAGGGTAAGATGTTTGTGCTTGGAATTCCTGTTAAAGATAACGTATGTGTAGGGAGTAAAGAGGCTGAAAAATTTGCAAAAGTGTTTGTTGAAAACGGAGCTATAGAAAAAATAGAATATGTTGATAATAGAGATGATTTGGTAGGAGTTGTACATTTTTTTATAACTCCGAAAGAAGAGTATGTTTTTGATTTTTTAGAAGCCGGGGCGGAGCCTCTTATGACTCCGGCACCTCAAATGAGTATAAACGATATAGTTGAAGCGTTTTTATTTAGAGAGCTTTTTTCTTACGGTACTGTTTAAAGGCAAGAGATGAAACTTATAAATACACAGCTTATAAATGAAATTATAGGGAGTGAGTCAAATATCAATATAGGAGTTAGCAGTGAAATTTTAAAAGAATCTTTAAAAAAAGATGAGAGAAATATAGAGCTTCTTGATGACGAACTTAACGCTAAGAGATATTATCATTTTGTGGTAATTGATAAAAAGGTTAATTTAAAATCACTTTTTCGTTCTCTAAGAAACGGAGGATATTTGATATCTTTAATCGAACTTGATGATAATGAGCTTTATGATATAGGCTTTTCTGCTTTAAATAGAATGGATGGAATTTTGATTGTTAAAAAAGTTCATTCGTGGAATGACTGGTAAAGGATATTTATGTTTTTAGAAGCGGCTTATGAAGTAGTAAGAAAAAGAGATGAGAGAATTAATAGCTATTTTAAAAAATGTCCGGATGATGTAAGAGCCCTTTTTGAGGCGATTTTAAATGAACTAGGACTTGAAGTTAGTGAAGAGAATTTACTTGCTTTAAAAAAAAGATTTTTTCATCTGCGTGAAGACAGTATTGTTAATCTTTTAAAGCAAGGAAGTTTTAGCGAAAAAGAAATTAAAGAGATTCAGCTTGATTTATATGAGCTTACGAAAAATTTCTGGTTAAAAGAACACGAAAAACTTATAAACGAATTAGCACCGTTTGTGGGGGCTTTTTATGCTGAAATTTTAAGAGGAGTTCATAAAATCGGAATTGCTTTTTCAAAATGGCAGCCTAATTGGACTAAACATATTATTCATACTATAAACGAAGAGTTAAATCTTGAGTTTGGTGGAGATGAAGCCGAAGTTATGGCGTTTTTGATTGAAAAGGATTTAATAGACAAAGGTCATAATGAAGAACTTGGGGATAGAAGCTATTCTGTGCTTGTAAAAACTCAAAACGGATATATTGCAAAATCTTATTATGAAGTTTTTGAAGAAGAGGTGAAAGAAGCCGTAAAAGCGATAGATGAACTTATCTTAAATCTTGAAAATTTAGAAGATGAATATAAACTGCAGTGGATTTTGTATTTTCATTCTTTAAAAATGGCACTTCTTGAAAAAAACAGACACGAGCTTATTAAAAGATGGGCTGAAGTCGATAAAATGTGGATGGATATAAAATCTCCAATTCAAGTAGGACATCCTCTTGAATACTATGAAGATAAGTTTCGCAAAACCGTAGCCCTTGAACTTGATGTTAGGATTCAAAATCCAAATTTAAAAAGTGAAGTAAAAGATAATATCATAAAGATGTATAAAAAGTATTGCATTGATAAAGAGCTTTTAGACAAAGCTTTACAAAACATTAATAGAACCCAGCTTTATATCTCAACACCTGCTACATTTTATGGAGCGGAATTTAACGGGCTCTTTTCAGCTCAAGTCGTACCGAATGACGAAGAAGTAAGTCTTGAAAAAGGTAAAAAAATATTTGCTTTTGTAGATAAGGTTTATGAAGATATAAAAGCAAGACCGAAAATGGCACTTAGTTATGAAATTTTTGGTAAAAGTTTTATGGATAGGTTTTACACTGAACTTGAAGATAAAGAGAAGTTCATAAAAGTTTATGATATTACAACAATAGGGCACGAGTTCGGGCATATTTTATGGGTAGATGAAGAGAGTGAAAGAGTGATGAATAAAAGCGGGATGTTTAAAAACATAGAAGAGTTTAAAGCTACAACCGGTGGGCTTATGGCATTTTTTGAAAATGAAGATAAAGAATTAATTAACGCTATTTTGGATGATACTATAAAAAGAGCCGTGGGACTTATTGCGTGGATGGAAGTTGATGAGGTGTTACCTTATTATATTGAAGGGCTTATTCATTTAAGCGGGCTTTTTGAGAGTGGAGTAATTAAATTTAACGGTAAAAATATTGAATATGATTATTCAAAATATAGTGAGCTTAAAAATTGGTATAAAGAGACTTATTTGGATCTAGCTAATCATTATGTAGAAAAAAAAGATGCAAAAGAGTTTTTGGATAAGTTTCTTTATAAAGATAAAAACTCTTATCCTTTAAATAAAAAAGCAGATGAATTTGTAAAGTATTATTATAAAAGATATCAAGAAATAGGAGATAAAATTTATAAAGGGGAAAAATGTCTGAAAAACTTGATTTAAGCGAAGAAAATATTAAAAGACTGAATAAAAAATGTCAAGTCCAAGATAAACATCTGTATGAATTTCTGAAAGAAGAGTTTCCGAATTTGAATATTGAAGATAGACTAAAATATTTAGCAACCGTTTTAAACGACCATTTTGAGGATTATGAGTTTGACGAAAAGGCCCCTCACCACAAAGAAGAAGGATATTCAATAGTTAAATTTTGGCCAAAAAAGGCTCACTAATCGTGAGCACCTTTTTTGCTTAAAATTCCTAGATAAAGAAATACTATACCGTCCATTAAAAAGCTGATACCAATTATCACTCCTAAAATGTATGCGGAATTAATAGGCCAGTTAAGTACCATAATAATTCCTAAAATTAAACTTAAAATCCCGTTTGCGGCGGCCATTCCCCAACCTTTTAGGGGTCTTAAATCAAGTGCCACTCCGAAACTTGCAAAAGCATCCATAAAAAAGTAAGCCGCAAGTAAAAGTGAAAACGCCGCAATTCCGCTTAAAGGCCATAGTAAAAGTAAAATACCTGTTACAAACAGTAAAAATACTTTAAACCACGCTCCTAGTGATTTTTGATGTGCTTTAAAAGTGATAACGGCTTGAATAATACTACCGGTAATAAACATAGTTCCTAAGAATATAATAAAAGTTAAACTTCCAGCTAACGGATTGGTAATTGATAAAATACCGGCTCCTATCATTAGTAATCCGCTTATAATAGATAGAGTGCTAAACTCTTTTAATTTTTCTTTGTCTATTCTGTTTGAAATAAACATTTTACTCTCCTTAAAAGTTAAGTTAAGTGAAATTATATAAATTTAGTTATATTATGTCAAGTTAATTATTTTGAGGGTTTGAAACGTTAGATTTTAGTGAGAATAGAGTGAAAATTAAGTTTGTTTTTCTAGACAAATTAAAATTTTAAGAATATAATAAATAAAAAATAATAAGGTGTATAAAATGTTTTTTTGTAAAAAAGAGGAAATAGATTTTAGCTTTGTAAACGCTAAAGTTAAGGAAATTTTAAATTCCAAATTTTATATAAGTGAAGAGGAAAAAGAAAAGTTATTAAAGGCAGAACCGGTAGAAAAAATAAAAACTATTTTTGATATTCAGGCAAGAGAGACTTTTTATTGGAAGGAATTTAAAAATAATTATCCCGTAGCTTTATTTGTAGTAACTCCGGATAGAAAATTTATAGAGTGGAATAGAATATTTGAAGAACTTACTGGGTGGAGTAGTATAGAGTTAGAGCGTATAGACTCTGTTGCAAAAGTTTTGTGGTCGGTTAATCCTAGCGAATGTAAAGTTTGTAAGGTTATAGATAAATTTGACAAAGAACAAAGACATTCCGGGTATGGTTTTGCAGAAATTATTAATAAAAACGGAGAAAAAATTCCGGTATTTACTTATGTTATTCCTATTTTTAAAAATGGGGTACTTGAGAGGACTTATGTTGTTTTAAGAGACAGAAGAGAAGAGATTAGACAAAGAAAAGAGTATTTACAAAAAGCTATTGAACCTTTAATTGAAAGATTAAAATGTCTTGCTCAAAAAGATATAAAAAATTTAATTAAAATCGACAGTGAAGAGCTTAAAGTCTTGGAGGAACCTATTAATGCTATTATTAGGAATTTAAGAAATATTGTAAAAGAGATTGAACATTCTACTCTTAGCATAAATGAGTATGCCACTGAAACAAAAACAATGCTTGATGATTCTTTAAATTGGGCTACAAATGAGTTTCAACAAACTCAACAGGATTTAATGAGTAGGGCTGAGTCATTAGAGGAGTCGACAGCCTCAATTGAAGAGATGGTAAACTTAATAAAAGACATAGCAGACCAGACAAATTTACTTGCACTAAATGCGGCAATTGAAGCTGCACGTGCCGGGGAACACGGACGGGGGTTTGCAGTAGTTGCCGATGAGGTTAGGAAACTGGCTGAAAGGAGTCAAAAGGCTACAAGTGAGATATCTTCTACTATTTCTATTATTAAAGATGCCTCTTTTTCTATTGTAGGTGGAATTGATAGTGCAATTCAGGACAGCGAAAAATTAGTAAATATATTAAATCAAATAGACGATAAAATAACTCAAATGCAAAAATATGCTCAGCATTTGAAAAAAGAAGTAGAAGAATTTAAACTATAAAGGCTTTTTAGCCTTTATCTATCGGAAGATTTTCAGTTGGTAATTCTTCTATAAACCAAGGAAGTCCGTATTTGTTTAGAGCATACATAAATGGACGGGCTGGGAATTCTTCCATGTTTTTAACACCAGGACTAAACCAAGTTTTTGTAGCTATCATCATAGCCCCTATCATTGCAGGGACTCCTGTTGTATAGCTAACACACTGAGCTCCAACTTCTCTAAAAGCACATTGATGGTCGCAGATATTGTAGATATAGTATCTTTTTTTCTTTCCGTCTTTATATCCAGTTACAACTACTCCTATATGAGTTTGTCCTTTTGTTCTAGGTCCTAGGCTTGCTGGGTCTGGAAGTACCTTTTTTAAAAATTCCATTGGACTTATTTCACATCTTTCACAAATTTTAATAGGTTCAATTGAAGTCATTCCTACATTTTGAAGTGCTCTAAGATGCCAAAGGTATTTATCGCTAAAAGTCATAAAAAATCTAGCTCTCTTAATTGATGGAAAATTCTTTGTAAGGCTTTCAAGCTCTTCGTGATATAGAAGATAACTTGGATATTTTCCTACTTTTGGATATTCCCAGTCAAACTTAACACTCATTGGCTCAATCTTTTTCCATTCTCCGTTTTCGTAGTATTTTCCTTTTTGAGTAATTTCACGGATGTTGATTTCCGGGTTAAAGTTTGTAGCAAAAGGATATCCATGGTCTCCTGCATTACAATCTAAGATATCTAAATATTCAATCTCATCAAGTAGCTCTTGTGCGGCAAATGCTGTAAATACATTAGTAACCCCCGGGTCAAATCCGCTTCCAAGAAGTGCCATAAGTCCTCTTTTTTTAAACTCCTCATCTTTTGCCCACTGCTCTTTATATTCAAACTTAGCTTCATCTGGGTGTTCATAGTTTGCAGTATCTACATAGTGAGCCCCGGCTTTTAAACACGCATCCATTATTGCTAAATCTTGATAAGGAAGTGCAACGTTTAATACAATATCAGAGTTTGTCTCTTCAATTAATTTAGCTGTCGCATCTATATCCATCGCATCAATTTGAGCCGTTTTTACTTCAACCCCAAGTTTTTCTTTTATATCTTTTGCGATAGCATCACATTTTTCTTTTGTTCTGCTTGAGAGGGTTATGCTTGTAAAGATATGGTCATTCATTGCAGCTTTAAACGTTGCAACCCTTCCAACTCCACCAGCTCCTATAATTAATAAATTACTCATTTTTGCTCCTTTATTTTTTGTCCTTCTTTATCCCAAAAAAATACTACCCACTCATTTGTTTTGTGTAGTTTTATATCAGGGATTAGTTTTGAGTTTTCTTTAAAAAATAGAGTTAGGGTTTTAAACTCTATTTTTGGATAAGTTTTTTTAAGAATTTTTAAAATCTCTTTTAAAGTCTCTCCACTATCGCTTATATCGTCAATAATTAAGGCTCTTTTTTGCCCGTTTAGGTTTGGGATGTTAGATATTTTTGGAGAAGAGAGTTTTTTTTCATTTTCATAAGAGATTGAATTTATCATATAAACTTCTCTTATATCCATTCTCTCAGCCAAAAAATGGGCAATGCTCATTCCCCCTCTTGCAATTGCAACAAAAGAAGAGGGGTTAAACTTTTTTATTTCCTCTTCTAAAATATCCAAATCTTTTAAAAATTCATTGTATGAATAGAATCTTTTATTCAATTTCAATTACCTTAATAGGAAGTCCTTGTTTTTCCATCTCTTCAAAGAAAGGTTTAGCATCAAACTCTTCTACATTTCTAACACCCTCAGCCCACCAAGTTTTATTTGCCATAAGCTTACATCCTATAATTGCAGGGACCCCCGTTGTATAACTAACACAATGAGCTCCCGTTTCTTCAATTGCTTTTTCGTGGTCGCAGATGTTGTAGATGTAGTAAGTTTTAGTTTTTCCGTTTTTTTTACCTTTTGCGATAACTCCTATATTTGTTTTGCCTTTATAGTTTTTAACCAAATCTTGTGGGTCTGGTAGAACTTTTGCTAAAAATTGAATAGGGCTTATTTTACAACCTTCACAAATTTCAATAGGCTCAATACTAAACATTCCTACATTTTTTAAAGCGTTAAAGTGGTAGAGATATTGGTCGCTAAAACACATATAAAATTTAGCTGACTTTAAATTAGGGAAGAATTTAACAATACTTTCAAGTTCTTCGTGCCAAATTAAAATACTTGTAGCCTCTCCACATTCCGGATAAGAGTGTTTTAGTTGAATTTCAAAAGGTTTTGTTGTTTTCCACTCTCCGTTTTCCCAGTATTTACCGGGAAGATTAAGTTCTCTTAAATTTATTTCCGGGTCAAAGTTTGTGGCAAAGGCACGTCCGTGCTCTCCGAAGTTACAATCATAAATTTCAATCTCTTCAAGTTCATCAAGTAAATAATCAGCCGCATATTTAACCATTATAGATGTAACTCCTGGGTCAAATCCACATCCAAGCAGTGCCATAGTGTTTGCTTTTTTAAACTCTTCATCCAACTCCCATTGTAAATCATAATAAGTATCCGGGTTGTCTTCTGTCTCGGCTAATGCCGTATCAAGGTAAGCAGTACTTGTTTCAATACACGCGTGCATAATAGGTAAGTTTTGATAAGGAAGTGCTACGTTACAAACTATATCGATATTCTCATTTTTAATTAAATCAATAACATTTTCTTTTTTATTTGCATTAAGAGCGTAAGTTTTAATCTCAACTCCAAGTTTTTCTTTTATATCTTTTGCGATAGTGTCACACTTTTCTTTTGTACGGCTAGCTAAAACTATATTTTCAAAAGTATCAAGATTTTTTGCAGCTTTAAAAGCAGATACTCTTCCGACTCCACCGGCACCGATTATTAATAAATTCGCCATCTCTCTCCTTTTTGTCTAATTATATCATTTTTGCTAAAATTCTTAAAAAAAGGCGTCTTATGAAAATCTCTCTTATCCAGCAAAGCTACAAAGGAAGTAAAGAGGCTACCGTTAAACACACTCTTGAAATGATAAAAAGAGCAAAAGGTAAGCTTGTAATATTGCCAGAGCTTCATCAGAGTGAGTATTTTTGCAAAAGTGAAGATACTAAATATTTTGATTTGGCTGAAAGTTTTGAAGAGGATGTTGAGTTTTGGAGGAGAGTTAGCAAAGAACAAGATATAGTTTTAGTAGCAAGTTTGTTTGAAAAAATTATGGATGGGATTTATTATAATACTGCCGTTGTGTTTGATAGGGGAAAAGTTGCCGGAAAATATAGAAAAACCCATATTCCGGATGATCCGGGGTTTTATGAGAAGTTTTACTTTACCCCAGGAGATAGTATAGAACCGATTGATACATCTGTTGGCAAACTTGGAGTTTTGGTGTGCTGGGACCAGTGGTATAGCGAGCCTGCAAGGATTATGGCACTTAAAGGGGCTGAGATTTTAATTTATCCGACGGCTATCGGGTATCTTATGTGTCCTAAGGATAGGAAAGATGAGCTTTGTGAAAAAGAGAATACAAAAGAAGAAAAAGAGAAGATGTTAAACGCCTGGCTTAGTGTCCAAAGAGGACACGCTGTTGGTAATGGGGTTTATGTTGTGGCGGTAAATAGAGTTGGGAAAGAGAAAGATGAGAGTGGAGTACTTGGCGGAATAGAGTTTTGGGGCAGAAGTTTTGTTTATGGACCACAAGGCGAAGAGATTGTAATGGGAGGAAATGAGGAAGAAGTGATTGAGGCTGAGATTGATTTAAAAGCCGCAGCTGAGGTTAGGAAGATTTGGCCGTTTTTTAGAGATAGGAGAATAGAACTTTATGATTGTCTTAAAAAAAGATATTGTTAAGGAGAATGATGAGGCTTTTGTTTTTGCTCTTAGCTGTAATTTTATATGCCGATGTTAATGTTTATACCGATGAAAATTTTTCCGTTTCTTTACCTAAGCCTTTTGTTAAAAAAAGATTGGATTTTTATCATAAAGACGGATTTTTTATTATAAGTTATAAAGAATTGCCAAAAATTGCAAATAAAGATTTTGTAGTTGTTTCTGGAATTGGTAATTTAAACAGTTATGTTTTTTCAAATGTACCGTTAGATCGTATAAAAAATATTGCGAATTCTGATATTGTTTCTGATATTTTCTTTTTTTCATTTGATAAAAAGATTCATAAAATTTCATCTTCTGTAAAAGAGTTTAAAGATAAAAAAATTGACGCTATAGTTACTCATAGGAAGCTAAATATTCCGAATGTTTATTATTATGATTTGTCTAAACTCGGAATAAAGTTTAATAAATATTATCTTGTGGCTTATAAAAAATTTTATGATTTAAACAAAAACGCCGCTAAATTTTTAAGTATTTATTTTGATGGGGATGACACAGTTAATATTTCGCCTCTTTTACTTTCTTTGTATCTTAAAAAAAAATTAAATCTTTCTGCAACATATAAAGAGAAAATTGAAAATATAGTAACAAAGAAGTTAAGAGTAGTCATAACGCCTAGTTGGCCTCCTTTTACTATGTTTAACGGTACTAAAGTGGAAGGAATAGGAGTTGATTTTTGGAAATTAATAGCGAAAAAAGCTGATTTGGATTATGATTTGGTTATAGAACCTGTATGGATTAAGATTTTAGAAGGAATAAAAGATGGTAATATTGATATTACAGTAGCTACTTCTAGAACAAAAGACAGAGAAAAATATGCCATTTTTTCTATTCCTTATGTAGAATTTCCTTTTGCTATTGCTTGCAGAAATGATTTAAAGTTTTCTTCTATTAAAGATATTAAACAAATAGCGGTAGGATATAACTATACGGCTCATAAATTAATGAAAAAATATTATCCTTCAAAAACATATATTCCGGCAAGAAGTTTAAAAGATGCTTTTAATCTTGTTTTGGATAAGAAAGCTGAATGTGTTGTTGATGTTTTGCCGAGTGTGCTTTGGATGATAAATAAAAATCATTTAGGAGAAGTTAGGATAGCTTTTAAAACTCCTTTTACATTTAAACTGCAGGTTATGATAAAAAAAAATTTGAAGGATTTAAAACCTGAAATAGATAGAGTAATTAGGTCTATTAGTGAAAATGAAAGAAATAGAATAGTTGCCAAATATATAGGAGAAGGCTTTATTCAAAAGCAAAGTAATTTTTACGTATATTTTTTAGTTTTATTGGTAGCAATTTTAATTTTTTTCGTATATAAAACGTTTTTTTATAAGAAAAAGTCGGAGATAGATTTGCTTACGAAAACTTTAAATAGAGGAACTATAGAAGAGCGTTTAAAATATATCTTAAATAGCTCTCATGGAAGTTTATTGTTTTTGGATATTGATAAGTTTAAAAGCATAAACGATACTTACGGACATGAAGAGGGAGATAAAGTTTTAAAAATTTTTGTTAAACTTATAAAAAAAGAGATTCGCTCAAGCGATATTTTAGGTAGGTGGGGAGGTGAAGAGTTTGTAGTTGTTTTACCGTTTACCTATTATGGAAATGCATTTTTGGTGGCTGAAAAAATTAGAAGAAGTGTTGAAGAGTTTGATTTTAACGGTAAAAAAGTTACGGTAAGTATAGGAGTTACGGAGTTTAAAAAGGGTGAGAAGTTAGAGGATGTAGTAGCAAGGGCCGATGAAGCCGTATATGAAGTTAAAAATTCCGGAAGAAATCAAGTGAAAGGAAAGTTATGAAAATAGCACCAAGTATTTTAAGTGCAGATTTTGGAAGATTAGCTGAAGATGTAAAAAAGGTAAGTGAAGCCGGGGCTGATTTTATTCACGTTGATGTAATGGATGGACATTTTGTCCCTAATATGACAATGGGTCCTATGATAGTTGAAGCTGTAAAAAAAGCTATAGGTGTGCCTCTTGATATTCATTTTATGGTGGAGAATATTCCGTTTTTTATCGATATGTATAAGTATCTAAAGCCTGAATTTATAAGTTTTCATATAGAAGAGGAAAAGCATATAAATAGAGTTATTCAAAAAATAAGAAACGAAGGTATTCGCCCGGCAGTTGTGTTAAATCCTGCAACTCCTGTATGTTTGCTTGAATATATTGTATCTGATGTTGATATGGTTTTATTAATGAGCGTAAATCCTGGCTTTGGAGGGCAGAAGTTTATTCCAAGTGTAATTGATAAGATAAAAGAATTAAGAGAATTAGCAAGTAAGAAAAATCCAAACCTTTTAATTGAAGTTGATGGAGGTGTTAACGATAAAAACGCTAAATTGTTAAAAGAAGCTGGGGCTGATATTTTGGTGGCTGGAAGTTTTGTTTTTAAATCAAGTGATTATAAAAAAGCGATTGAGAGTCTTAGGGGATAATATGAGAGTAAAGATTTGTGGAATAACAAACTATGAAGATGCGAAAGTAGCGGTTGATGCGGGGGCTGATGCGTTAGGATTTGTTTTTTATAAATCTTCACCAAGATTTATTGAAGTAAAAGAAGCTAAAAAAATTATTGAAAAACTACCTCCTTTTGTTACGAAAGTGGCTCTTTTTGTAAATATGGACGCTGAAGCTATAAACGGGGCAATGGAGTTTTTAAAAGCCGATATAGCTCAAATTCATTTTGATGTGGATGAAGAGTTTTTTAGCAAATTAAATTGCAAATACTTACCTGTTGTAAGGGCAAAAGGGAAACAAGATTTGGAAAAATACGGTAATAGGTATAAAATAGTCGATGCTTTTGTAAAAGAGTATGGTGGAAAAGGGAAAAGGCTTCCTATTGAGTGGTTTGAAAATAGAGACAATTCAAATATAATACTTGCCGGGGGGCTTACTCCTGAGAATGTTTTTGAGGTTGGAAGGTATGGTTTTTACGGCGTTGATGTAAGTAGCGGGGTTGAGAGTTTGCCGGGTAAAAAAGATGAAAAAAAGATAAGACAATTTATAAAACGGGCTAAATATGAAATTTAATAACGCTTAATTGACAGTGGGGGGTAATATATAATTATAAAAAAAGGTTTTTTTATGAAAACTTATAATTTAATTTATAAAAATGATGACGAATTGATAACCTTTCTTAAAAACCTTCCTAAAAAAGAAAATCTTTTTCAGGTTTTTAGCGGAGTGTCTGATAAATCTAAAATTTCTCATATATTGAGTTTGATTAATAAATATTATCCCGGTGCAAAAGTTATAGGAGCGACAACGGATGGTGAAATAGTAAACGATAAAATTACAGGTCGCAAAATAATAATCAGTGCTTCTTTTTTTGATAAAGCGAAAGTAGAAATAGTATCTTTGAAAAAGAAATGCAAAAGTGAAGATTTCGGAGAGGAATTTGGAAAAAGATTAAATTTAAAAGATGCAAAAGTAGCGATAGTGTTTAGTGACGGATTGAATATTAACGGGGATGAATTTTTAAAAGGTATAAAAAAAGAGTGTAATATACCTATTGCCGGGGGATTTGCCGGGGATAATGCAAAATTTAAAGAAACTTTGGTATTTGATAATAAAAATATTATTTCGAAAGGAGCTGTAGCGGCAGTTATCAAAGGAGATATTTTTGTCAATAGAAGGTATGGGTTTAATTGGGAAGGAATAGGAAAAAATATGGTAATTACAAAAGCGAAAGGAAATATTGTTTATGAAATAGATAATAAAAAAGCAGCTTATGTATATAAATATTATTTTCAAGACGCTTCTAGTGATATAGCTCAAATAGGAATACAGTTTCCTTTGATTATAGAAAAAAATAATTTAAAAATAGCTAGAGCGGTTTTGAAGGAATATGAAAACGGGAGTTTGTTGTTTGCCGGAAGTTTGGAAGAAGGTAGTATTGTTAAGTTTGGATTTGGAGATGTTAGTAATATTTTAAAACAAGATAAAGCTTTATTCGATTCTTTAAAAGAAGTGGAAGTGGAGAGTATATTTATTTATTCTTGTATGGCGAGAAGAAGATTTTTAGGAAAAGATATCAAGTATGAAATAGAACCTTTCGCTCAAATTGCGGATGTTAGCGGATTTTTTACTTATGGAGAGTTTTTTACTGCTGATGAACCTTTGTTTTTTAATCAAACGATGACAATTTTAGTTTTAAGCGAAAGCGAAATTGTTAATAAAAATATAGAATATATTCCGAAATATAATAAATTGTTTACTATTAAAGCTCTTACAAGTTTGATAAAAGCTACTTCAAGCGAGTTAAATGATTTGAATAAAAATTTGGAAAAGAAAGTTAAAGAAAAATCCAAAGAAATATTAAAGAAAAATGAAGAGCTTAAAAAACTTTTGTATAATGATAGGATAACAGGGCTTCCTAATAGATTTCAATTGGATGAAGATTTAAAAATATACGATATGAAAGGAGGGGCTTTAGTAGATATTAAAGGTTTTTCCAAAATTAATGATATATATGGAGAAAAGGTGGGGGATGAGGTGTTGAAAAAAGTTGCCGTCATTTTAAAAAGTTTGGTGGGAGCCGGTTGTAACGTATATAAAAGCGGAGCCGATCAGTTTTTAATAATCGGATATACGAATGATTCGTTTGAAGGAATTATAGAAAAGATAATAAATTATTTTGATAAAGAACTTATTGAAATTAATATTGAAAGTTCTTCGATTATTCTTGATATAGATGTGAGAATTGTATTGGTAAAGGGGAATTATAAAGATATAAGAGTAAAGGCTGATTTGGCTTTAAATTATGCAAGGCATCATAACTTACAGTTTGTGGAATATAGTGAAGATTTAGGATTGGAAAAAAAATTAAGAGATGAACTTAAATCGTTAGAAATGGTAAAAAAAGCTATTAAAGAAAATAGAATTGTGCCTATTTTTCAAAAGATAGAGAAACAAGAAGTAACATATGAAGCTTTGGTAAGAATAAAAGAGGGAAATACGTTTATTTCTCCTTTTGAATTTTTAGATTTTATTAAACCCGCTCATTATTATTATGAGCTTACGAAAATTATGATTAAAAAAAGTTTTGAGATTTTTCAGAATAAAAAAGAATCGGTTTCGTTGAATTTTTCTTATAAAGATATAGAAAATAAGGAAATTGTGGATTTTTTAATAACCAATATTAAAAAATACGATATGCAAGGAAGAGTAATAATAGAACTTTTAGAAAACGAAAATTTTAAAGATTTTGAAGAGTTACAAAAATTTGTTGAAAAAGTAAAACAATTCGGTGTGAAAATAGCAATAGATGATTTTGGAAGCGGATATTCTAATTTTATATATTTATCGAAATTAAAGCCGGATTTTATAAAAATAGACGGAAGTTTAGTTGAAAATATTGATAAAGATGAAAATTTATATATTATTACAAAACATATTCACGAATTCGCAAAAGATTTGGGATGTTCAACTATTGCGGAATTTGTTACTAATAAAAAAGTGTATGAAATTATAAAAAAAATAGGAATAGATGGAGCTCAAGGCTCGTTTATAGAAAAACCTAAGGAACTTAATTGAAAGCGTTTATACTTAAAAAAATAGTAGATGAAATTAAAAAACACAAATTTATTAAAAAAGCTTTTAGAGTTGATGAGAATCTTATTTTAATGCAATTTGATAATGATAAATATTATTTTGATTTGACAAAAGGGAGTGGAGATATTTATATTAATATCGATTATCCTCTTGTTAAGAAGTTTAGAGCTCCTTTTGATATTGTATTTGAGAAAAAATTTACAAAAGCAAAACTGCTTGATGTTAATGCAAAAGAGAGAATAATTACAATTACTGCTAAAAACCAAAACAATTTTAAAGAAGAGATTGTAAAAATTTGTTTTGAATTTACGGGACGTTATACAAATGCGATAATTCTTGATGAAGAAGATAGAATAATCGAGAGCTTAAGGCATATTAGCGAAAACATATCAAGCCGTGTGGTAAAACCCGGGGTTAAGCTTGAGGAGCTTCCGAGTATAGAGATAAAAGAGAAAGTTTTTGAGATTGATAATTTAGAAAAATATACTCAAGAGCTTTTTAATAAAAAATATCAAAATAGACTTAATCAAAAAAAACAATCAATTTTAAACAAAATAGACAAAAAAATAAAAGAAATACAAAAAAAACTAAATTCGCTTGAAAGTGAAAATGAGCTTTTAAAAAAAGCTCAAAAATATAAAACTTACGCAGATGTTGCTATGGTAAATCTTTATCAGATAAAACCTTATCAAAAAGAGCTAAAAACTTATGATTTTGAAGGAAACGAGATAATTATTCCTTTGCCTGAGCTTAAAAATATAAATGAAATCGGAAATTATTATTATCGTCTTGCGAAAAAAGCCAAGAAAAAAGCCCAAAACTTACATATCGAAAAAAATTATTTAAAAGAGCAGCTTGAATTTTTGCAAAATTATAAAAAGCTTGTTGAGAATGCAAAAAATTTAAGTGAGCTAAAAACGTATGAGCCTCCTAAAAAAGAGAAAAAAGAAGAGGAAAACATTGCAAAATTTTATTATGACGATTATTTAATAATGGTCGGTAAAAACGAAAAAGGAAATATTAAGCTTTTAAAAAGTGCAAATGCAAACGATTTTTGGTTTCATATCAAAAATCATCCGGGAGCTCACGTAATTGTAAAAAACAATAAATTAAGTGTAAATAATGATATAATTAAAAAAGCGGCAGAACTTGCGGTGGCTTTTAGTTCAAAAGATGAAGGTGAAGTCGATTATACAAAAAGAAAATTCGTAAAAATAAAAGAGGGTGCAAATGTAGAGTATGGAAAATACAACACCATAAAGGTAAAATTATGAGTTTAATAGGAGAAGTAACCTTTATTAATCAGAATATGCATATTCCGGCTGCTGTTTATGCCGACTCTTTGGCTAGAGAACATATTTCAAAAGAGTTTCAAAGAATTATAAACGAAGAAAAAGAGAGAAAAATAGAAGAAATCAGAGAAATAGAAAAAAGTGAAAAGATTTTAGCCGAGGGAGATTTAAAAGAAGATACCGATAGAGAAATTAAACATTTAGATTTTAAGGTTTAAGTATAGTATAATTTGGAAAAAAGGATTCATATGAAAGAGCGTTTGATAACCTCTTTGGTGTTAGTTGGGGTTTTGTTGATAGTTGGATTTATAGATAATAAATATTTAACTGGACTTTTAATAGCCCTAATATCCTTTGTAGGATATAAGGAAGCTGAAAAGCTTTTTGGTGTTCGTGAAGTTAATATTTTTTATATGGCTATTGGAGCGATAGGGCTTTCGTTTTTTATTTCCCCTCTTGTAGCGGCAGTTGTAGGGGTTATTTTTGCAGCTTCTTATATAGCTTATTATCAAAAAGATTTGAGTATCATCTCTCCTATTATTTATCCTCTTTTGCCGGTTATGATAATTTACGCTTTATATCTTAAATTCGGAATGGCTTATATAGGGTGGCTTATTGTAATTGTAGCGGGGACCGATAGTTTTGCTTATTTGATAGGAAAAATTTTTAAAGGTCAGTTTTTTAAAGAAAGGTTTTGTCCCACTTCTCCGAATAAATCGTGGGAAGGTGTTATAGGTGGAGTTGTTTTAGCTACTATTTTGGGAAGTTTAATCGGAATGGAATTTGTTGGTTTTTTTAACGCTTTTATAATAAGTTTTTTGGTAAGTGTTGCCGGAGTTTTTGGAGATTTGTTTGAGAGTTACTTAAAAAGAAAAGCCGGTGTTAAAGATAGTGGTAATTTACTTCCGGGGCATGGAGGAGTTTTGGATAGAATAGATGGATATCTTTTCGGGGCACCTTTGATGTTCGTATTGCTAGGAGTTTAATTGGTACTGCTTGGCTCAACCGGGAGTATTGGAGTAAATACGCTTGAGATTGCAAGACGCTATGGGTTAGAAATTGAAGCGTTGGTAGCCGGCAATAACTGTGCTCTTTTAAATTATCAAATTGAAGAATTTAAACCGAAATACGTAGTTGTAAAAGATAAAAAAACGGCTGATAGGATTAATTTTAAAGATGTTAAATTCGGAGAAGAAGCGATTTTGGAAGTTATTGAAAAATCAAAAAGTGAGTTGGTGGTAAATGCGTTGGTTGGGGATGCAGGACTTAAACCTACTCTTAAAGCCCAGGAGTTTAATAAAAAAATAGCACTTGCTAATAAAGAATCTTTAGTAAATGCCGGTAAATTTATTGATGTTTCAAGAATTACCCCGATTGACAGTGAGCATTTCGGGCTTTGGTATCTTTTAAGAGAAAAAGAGGATTTTAAAAAGCTTTTTATAACAGCAAGTGGTGGAGCACTTAGGGATTGGAAAATAGAGGATATAAAAAAAGCGAGATTAAAGGATGTGTTAAATCATCCAAATTGGTCAATGGGGGTTAAGATAACGATTGATAGTGCTACTATGGTAAATAAACTTTTTGAGCTTCTTGAAGCAAAGTGGCTTTTTAATACAAAAGAGATTGATGCTTTTATAGAGACAAAGTCAATAATCCACGCGTTGGTTGAGTGGGAAGATGGAAGCACAACAGCCCATATCTCAAGAACCGATATGAAGCTTCCAATTGTCTTTGCAATTTTAGGTGATGTTAAAGAGGAAATTTTAAAGCCTGTTAATCTGCTTGAAGTTAAAAGTCTTGAGTTTAGAGAAATTGCAAACAATAGATATCCGGTTTGGGAGATAAAAGATTTGCTTTTAGAAAAAAGTGACTTAGGAGTTGTAGTAAATACGGCAAATGAATTTGCAATTGAAAAGTTTTTAAAAGAAGAGATTGGATTTTTAGATATTAGTAAAACTATTTTAAAAGCTACTAAACAATTTGAAGATATAAAAATTAACTCTATTGAAGATGCTTTTGACGTGAAAAAAGAGGTAAGAGAGTTCTTGAATGCCAAAATTTAATGATTTAAATTTAAAAGATTGGAAAAATTGTGATATTAATGCTGATAGTCTTTGACTTATAAATGAAAGAGATAAATCAGGAAAACATAAAAACATATATCACGGAATTCTGTATCAGCTTATTAAAAGATACACAAAAGAAAATGAGATTGTAATCGAGTCTTTTATGGGAAGTGGTACAACCTTATTTGAGTGTGAAAGGTTAAATCGAAAGTATATAGGATTTAATATAAACGAAAAAATGGTTGAATATGGGCACTGACTAAATAAAGGAATAAAAGTTGCTTTTTATTGAAAAAAAGGTTATTCAATGAAAGTAGGTACAGATAAAGGTAAAAGATATAGACCATACAAAAGAATGAGTGATGAAGAAAAAGAAATGATTTTTAAATTATATGAAGAAAAGATGGAACTTAGGAAAATAGCTAGAATTTTAGGAAAGAGTTTATCTTTAATTCAATATCAGTTAAGAAAAAAAATGAAAGAATATAAAGAATTATATAATCAATTTATTAAATTATTAAAAAAATTAAAATTAGTTTTTTCTTATCTTTGTTTAGACGAATTATATACTCTTTATAGAAAAAAAAATAATATTTGGAGTGTAGTAGGGGGTATAAAAACGGGTAGAAAGTTTTATTTTTATTTTTTATCAAAAAAGAAAAATATTGATAGTTTATTATTATTCAATTTTGATTTACCAAAAGTAGAAAGATATTATACAGATGTTCATTTTGCATATTCAAATGTATATGGAGACAAAGCAAGTCAAAAAAAATTAAAATATACAAATTTAGTTGAGAATTTAAATTCACAAATGAGGGATAAAATATCTTATCTTGTTAGAAAAACCAAAGTTCACGCTAAATCTTTTAAATGGCTTAATCAAAAGCTTGCTATGTTTTTTGTTGAACTTAATCTTAAAGGTCTTAAAATTGCTATTTAGTCAGTGCCTTTTTTCTTTCTCATTTTCGCCCCTTTTGTTTATTTATTCTATCATCTTTTTGTCTGAATATTTAGGGGCATTATAGTGAGAGTAATTTTGTTTGATTTAGACGGAACACTTATTGATTCTACGGATGCCATACTTGATGGGTTTAGGCATACGTTTGAGAAGTTTAATAGAAAATATCCAGGGGATGAAGAGGTAAAGAGGCTTATAGGGCTTCCTCTTGAGGTTATGTTTTCAAAGCTTGGTATTAAAGAAAATGTATGGGATTTCGTGAATGCTTACAAAGAGAGATATAGGATAATCTCAAAAAAAAAGACAATTTTACTTCCGAATGCAAAAGAGGCTATAAAAGAGGCGAAAGAGTTTGCAAGGCTTGGGATTGTGACTACAAAGACGGGGCTTTATTCAAGAGAGCTTTTAGAGTATTTTGGGGTAATGGATTATTTTGATGTGTTAATAGGTAGAGAAGACGTAAAAAAACCAAAGCCACACCCTGAGCCTATTTTAAAGGCAATTTATTTAATGAATGCAAACAAAAAAGCTACCTGGATGATAGGGGATACCTGTCTTGATATGGTAAGTGCAAAAGAAGCTGGAGTTCATTATATAGGGGTTGAGTTTGATTATGAAGACAAGGAAGAGTTAAGAAGATGTGCAGAGATTATAAAGTCTGATGCGTTAGAAGCTATAAGACATATTAAAACTTCTTCCAAAAATCTCTGCTAAGCAGTATTAATACCGTAAAAAATTCGAGTCTTCCTTATAATGCCTCTCGAAAAAAAGATCGGAAAGAGATGTTAAAATATATCTAAAGAGGCTAGATAAAAAGGAGTGAGAGAATGAGCAAAAAAAGAAGTTAAGAAAAAAGTAATAATAAAAAAGATGTTTGAAGAGAATTTAACAATAAATGAGATAGTAAGTGAATTTGAGTTGCATCCAAATACGGTAAAATAATGGAAAAAGCAGTTTTTAGAAAATGCAGTATTGGTATTTGATAAAAGCAGTGTGGTAAAAGATTATAAAAAAGAAATAAAAAGACTTCAAAAAGAAAAAGAGTTACTAGCAAAGAAATTAGGAGAAACCGTTGTTGAAAAAGAATAGCTTGAAAAAAAGCCAGGACTTCATAAAAATTTAAATTTTTATGGAACCTGCTTATGAGCTTGGACTTATATAATAGAGTTAATAAAAGAAGACAGTCCACAGGTCCAAGCGGAAGACGGGCTGTCTTTAAATAAAAGATTGAAGCTATTAAACGTTTCAAAAACAGCTTTTTATTATACAAAAAAAGATTATTTTTAAACAAGGGAGGGATTAAATATATTAAACGCAATAGATGAAATATGCACTGGGAGATGTTTAATTTTTGAAAATTGATGGATATGTATGCTGTGTTTGTAAGTCTTATTATGCATTTTTTTAATGCTTAAAAACTCTTCCGCTATTAATTTTGAAATAAGATTAATTTCGTCGTTATTGGTAACGGCTATATAAAAATCCCAATCCCATATAGGTTTTGGGCTTCTCATATCGCCTTTTATTGTTAAAACCTCAAGTGATTCTTTTAATATTTCGAGTGCTTTTTCGTTTTTATCTATAATTGTTACGTTGTGCTTTGAAGAGAGGGTTTTTGTTATGTTATAACCCACTTTTCCGGCACCGGCTATTAAAATATTCATTTTCACTCCTTTGGGGAAACTATACAACTTTTAACTTAAATTGGGGATGAAATTTTTTATTACTATTAGTAACAAAATATGAAAAAAAGCGTTTTTTATTTAAAGATTGACAATTTAAGAGAAAATTTATGCTATATTAATACTACTTTAAGTAAATTTTAGTTAAAATATGACAAAAAAAGGATAACTTATGCTACAAATTAGATGGCATTCACGTGCAGGACAAGGGGCAGTAACAGGTGCGAAAGCTCTTGCTGATGTTATGGCTAGAACTGGTAAGTATGTACAGGCGTATTCGGTATACGGTGCGGAAAAAAGAGGGGCACCTATGACTGCTTATGATAAGATTGCAGATAAGCCTATTTTAGACCATTCAAAATGGATGATACCGGATTATGTATTGGTTATTGACCCTTCTTTGGTTTTTCAAGAAGAGATTGTAGATAATACGACTGATGATACGGTATTTATCGTAACGTCTCATTTAAATAAAGATGAACTTGTAAAAATGGCAAAACATCTTGAAGGTAAAAAGCTTTATGTAATTGATGCTATTAAAATTTCTCAAGAAGAAATCGGAAGAGCAATTCCAAACACACCAATGCTTGGGGCTTTTATAAAAGTAAGTCAAATTTTACCTTTTGAAGATTTCTTGGTTTCAATTGAAGATATCTTATCAAAATTTCCACAAAAAATTATTGACGGTAACTTAAGAGCTATTAAAAGAGCTTACGAAGAAGTAAATTAAGGAGATATTATGGCAACACCAAAAGAAATGTTAACAACTTGGGATAATATTCAATTCGGAGCGGTTTTACCTTCATTTGAAGACCCGGAAAAGAAAATTAGAAGTAAATTCCATTCATACAATTATAAAGTGGCTGATTGGAGGGTTGAAAAACCGGTATTTAACAGAGACCTTTGTATCGATTGTGATTTTTGTTGGGTATTTTGTCCGGATAGCTGTTTTGAAGTTGAAGAAGTTGTAAATAAAAGAGGTAAAAAACAGGCCAAAATCAAAGGAATTAATTATAACCTTTGTAAAGGGTGTGGAGTTTGTGTAGAAGTTTGTCCAACTCCAATTAAATCACTTCTTATGTTCCCAGAACATGTTGAAACGCAAGAGGCTTTAAAACAATGGCCTACAAAAGAAGATAAAAAGGATAAATAATGGCTGAAAGATACGAATTAAAAAGTAAGGAAGTTTGGGACGGAAATATGGCGGCGGCTCACGCCTTAAGACAAGCTCAAGTTGATGTAGTTGCAGCTTATCCTATTACACCGTCAACTCCAATTGTTCAAAATTACGCTCAATTTTTGGCTGATGGATATGTTGATGGTGAATTTGTAAAGGTTGAAAGTGAACATTCCGCAATGAGTGCTTGTGTTGGTGCTGCAGCTGCCGGTGGTAGGGTAGCAACTGCTACTTCAAGCCAAGGTTACGCTTTGATGGTAGAGGTACTTTACCAAGCAAGTGGTATGAGACTACCTATTGTTATGACGGTAGTAAACAGAGCTCTTGCATCCCCACTTAATATTCACGGAGACCATAGTGATTTATATTTAGGTAGAGATGCCGGATGGATTCATCTAATGGTAAACAACCCGCAAGAAGTGTATGATATGACTTTATGTGCGTTTAAAATCGGAGAAGATGAGAGAGTTAGACTTCCGGTTACAACAAATCAAGATGGGTTTTTAGTATCACACACGGCTCAAGTAGTTGAACCTCTTCAAGATGAAGATGCTTATAAATTTATAGGTGAATACAAAGCCTTAAATCCAATGCTTGATACAAAAAATCCGGTAACATATGGGGCTCAAACGGAAGAAGAGTGGCATTTTGAACATAAAGCCGTTCAACATAAAGCTTTAATGGAAAGTTTCCCGGTAATTGAGGAAATATTTAATGAATTCGAAAAACTTACAGGTAGAAAATATAATCTTGTTGAAACATATAAACTTGATGACGCCGATATCGCACTTGTAGTGATGGGAAGTGCATATGAAACGGCAATGCTTGCAGTAGATAAAGCTAGAAGTGAGGGGATTAAAGTAGGTTTACTTATGCCAAGAGTATTTAGACCGTTCCCGTATAATGAAATTGCTAAAAAACTTAAAAACGTAAAAGCAATTGCGGCACTTGATAGAAGTGCACCTATGGGAACAACAGGAGCACTTTATAATGAAGTGGCAGGAGCACTTGTAGCAAACGGACAAAGTGCTATTATAACAAACTATATCTATGGACTTGGTGGAAGAGATACGACTGTTGAACATATTTTGGAAGTTATTAAAGAAACAAAACAAAATGCAGACGCTGGAAAAAGAGTAACTGACTTACAAGGTTTCATAAACCTTAGAGGTCCTAAGTTATCATTTAATTAAGGAGTTTTTATGAAAAAGATTACAACATTAAAAGAATTTGCGTGTACTCCTGATAGATTTCAAGGTGGTCATAGATTATGTCCCGGATGTGCTCATAGTATGATAGTTAGAGAAGTAGTAAACGCTACTGATGATGATTTGGTTATTTCTACGGCAACCGGATGTCTTGAGGTTTGTACTTCAATTTATCCGTATACGTCTTGGGACGTTTCTTGGATTCATATCGGATTTGAAAACGCAGCAGCAGGGATTGCCGGTGCTGAAGCTATGTATAGTGCACTTAGCAGAAAAAATAAGCTTTATAATGAAGACAGAAGAGTTAAATTTGTAGCATTCGGTGGTGACGGTGGTACTTACGATATCGGTTTTCAATCATTAAGTGGTGCGGCTGAGAGAGGTCACGACTTTTTATATGTATGTCTTGATAACGAAAATTATGCAAATACCGGAGGTCAAAGAAGTAGTGCGACTCCTCTAGGGGCTCACACTTCAACAACTCCAAGAGGAAGAGTAAGTTACGGTGAAAAACAAAGAAAAAAAGATCTTACAATGATTATGGCAGCTCATGGATGTCCATATGTAGCTACAGCGATTCCTGGGTCTAAACATTGGAAAGATTTAGCACAAAAAGCTGCAAAAGCTATTAGTACTGTAGGTCCTACTTTTATAAATGCTTTAAGTCCATGTACAACTGAATGGAAATTTAAACCAGAAGAAACGGTTGAAATTGCAGACCTTGCAGTTGAAACGTGTGCGTTTCCTTTATATGAAATTGAAGACGGACACAAACTTACTATTACATACAGACCTAAAAATAAGCTTCCTATTGAAGAGTACTTATCAAGACAAGGAAGATTTTCTCATCTATTCAAACCGGAAAATAAATGGATTATCGAAGAGTGGCAAAAACAAGTTGACGAATATTGGGATTATTTACAAAGAAGAGAGGAAGCTGGAGTTTAATTCTCTTCTTTTTTATTTTATATTCATTTAATAGTGCCAGATACTTTTTATTAAAAGAGTTAAGAATTAATTGTAGATTTTTTAATAAAGTCGAAATTTTAGTGGAAGAGAGCTTAGAGAGATTAAACTTTGAATTTATCACTCTCTTGTTTTAAGTTTTTGATGATATGTTTTAGAGAATTCGCTATTTGTTTTAGATTTATAGCTACTTTTTCTGTGATTTCTTTATCTTTGAGTAAATCTTCAAGTTCTTCTATTAACAATCTTACGTGAGTATTAATTTTTGTTGTTTCATTTAATGCTTTATAAGAGCTGTCTATAGTGATAGAAAGTTTATCTACGGTGGTATTTGTTTTTTCTATTAAGAGATTTGTTTTTTGTGATATTTTAGAAAAGTCATTTGCATTTTTTTCAATTTCTTCTTGGGCTTCGTCAATGCCTTTTACTATTACGTTAATGGCTAAATCAATTTCTGTAAGAGATTTTTGGGTACGTTCTGCCAGTTTTCTCACTTCATCTGCCACTACTGCAAATCCACGTCCGTGTTCTCCGGCACGTGCCGCTTCAATTGCTGCATTTAGTGCAAGTAGGTTTGTCTGGTCTGCTATTTCTTTTATAATGCTGATAATTTTTTTAATTTGATTTGACTGTTCTGCTAAATCCGTGATTTTTGCCGATACGATAAGTTCTTTTTGAGATTCATTTTGGATATTTTCTATTACTTCGTTTAGGGTGCTTATCATATCTTCTAATGCCTGGTGAGTCTCTTTTATATCTTCAACACTTGAAATTAGATTTTCTTCAGCCGTTCCTAAGTCACTTTCTACTTCTTTTGTGTAAGAGCTTATGTTTTCTATAGCTTTTGATTGTTTTTTGATATTGTCTTCTAATAGGTTGGCGTTTTTTTGAGTATCATCTGCTAATGAGTTGCTTTTTGATGAGTTGAATTTAATATTTGTAATCACTTCTGCTAAATTTTCTATAAATTTATTTACATTTTTAGCGATGTATCCTATTTCGTCTTTTGTAAAGATATCTACTCTTTTTGTTAAATCGGCTTCTCCACTTGCTAAATCCTCTATTCTTTGAGAAAGTTTTTGGATAGGGTTTATTATGTGAATTTTACTTATCATATAAGCTAGTATTAAAATTAGAATTCCTATAATTGCATCCATAATAACGGTTTGAATAATAAGTGATTTAATTTCTTTGTTTGCATCTTCTCTCATTTTATTGATTGTATCTTTTATATCTTGAAGATAGGTACCGGTTCCTATTACCCAATTCCAAGGTTTAAATTTTCTTACGATTGAGAGTTTTTCTTCATATCTTTTAGTAGTAGGGTTGTGGAATTTGTATTTGATAAAAGCGTAGTCTTTGTTGGATTTTTTAAGAGCATTTACGCCAAGTTCTACAAAAGGCACTTTTGGGGTATGGATAAATGTTTTGCCGTTAAACTTCGGTTTAATTGGGTGCATTACCATTTTATAGTTCATATCGTTTATCCAAAAATATCCACTTTTTCCAAATCTTATATCTTTAATGTTTTGTAAAACTGCTTTTTGGACTTGAGGCGTTACGTCGCTTATGTATCTTCCGGTTCCTATTACCCAGTTAAAAGGCTTAAAGAGTCTTACGAGAGAAACTTTAAATTCATATTTTTTAGTAGCAGGGTTGTAGAATTTGTATTTGATAAAAGCGTAGTTTTTGTTGGATTTTTTAAGGGCATTTACGCCAAGTTCTACAAAAGGCACTTTTGGGGTATGGATAAATGTTTTGCCGTCAAACTTCGGTTTAATTGGGTGCATTACCATTTTATAGTTCATATCGTTTATCCAAAAATATCCACTTTTTCCGTATCTTACAGATTTTACTAGGTTTTTAATTTTTTCTTTAATGTCTGAGTAGTTTTTATGTTTTTGGTAGTAAGTGTTTAGAATATTAAAAAGAATTTCCATTCTTTGAGTTAAATAATGTTTTGCGTTTTTTTCCATTTCAGAAGGAAGTGTTTCTTTGTAATGAGATTCTATTATTTTGTAAACGATTTCACTTTTGTCTAGAAGTTCTTTTTTTTTCTGTTTAAGAGTTGTTTCTTTAAATTTTTGAATGTTTTTTTCGGTGACGTCTTTTATTTCTTTAATGGAGAGGATAACTGAGGCAGTACTCATTAAAAAGATAACACCAAAAATTAAGATAAAAATTTTTTTGGTAATTGATAGGTTTTTCATAACTTTCCTTTTGTAAGATTTTTGTTCTTGTATTATATAAGAATCTTATAAAGAAGTTAAATCCATTTTTTCTTTTTAAGCCACCAGTAGATACTTCCGGCTATTGTAAGGTTTACTATCCAGGTCATTAAATAGCCGTATTTCCAGTGAAGTTCCGGCATATGTTCAAAGTTCATTCCATAGTTTCCAACAACGAACGTTAAAGGTAAGAATATCAAAGATATAGCAGCCAGGCGTTGCATAGCTTTGTTCATTTTGGTAGAGAGTATCCCCATATGAAGGTTTAGGAGATATCCAGTTCTGTCAAGTAGGGTTTTTGATTCGTTGATTAAATATTTTAAGTGTTCGTTTAAGTCTATAAATTCGTATTTTAAGTTTTCTTTGATTTGAGGGTCGAATCTGTGATAGGCTCTGTTTAATACATCTTTTTCGTGGATAGAGACTTTTGTAATTCTATTTAGTGTACGCCTTGCATAGTAAATGTCTTTTTGTAAGTCATCTTCTTCTATGTTTTCGTGAAAAATACTATCTTCTAAATCTTCTAAAGCTTCATCTATTACGTCTATAATAAGTATCGTGTTATCTATTAAAATATCTGCTACTTGATATAATAAATATTCAAAATCTTTATATTTATGGCATCTTTTTGCGAATTTTTTGGCGAGTTCTACGATAATGTCTCTTTTTTCGGCTAAAATGAAAAGTTTGTTTTCTGTAATAATAGTCACTACGTTTGAATCGTCATAAAGTAAGTTTTCTTCTTCGTCAAATGATATATATTTTAAAACCATAAATTTAAAGTTTTCACCTTCTTCATAAGTAATTGACTGTTCTTCGCTTTGAATATCTTCTATAAAGCTTTCTGGAAAAGAGTGAGTTTTTAACCAGTTTAAAATATTTTCGTTATTTACGGTTGAAAATATGATTTGTCTTTCTTGTGTAATTTTTATTTTATCAGTTTTTTGAAGTTTATCTGTGAAGATGAACATTTTAGCCTCCTTGAAGGAGGTTGTAGAGGCGATATAAAAATTTTTCTACATCGACTCTACAACCTAAAAATCCTAGCGGAATTATACTAAAAAAAGTTAATTTATTTTTAATTACACTTAAATATAATAATAAAAAAAGGAAATATATGAAATTTAATATTGAGTTAAAATTTACTCAAACTCAACTGATAATTTTCGCTTCTTTATTTTTTGTTTTGTTTGATAATTTTGTCTTTTTCAAATACTCTTTTAAATCTTTTCATAATCTGTTTTTTATGGTGGGGCTTGGTTGGCTTTTGTTTGTGGTTTTATCGACCCTTTTATTATTAATTTCCAATAAATATATTATAAAAGGCGTTTTGATTTTGTTGTTTTTACTCTCAAGTGCGGCAAGTTATTATATGCAGGAATACGGGGTAATTATTAATGATAAAATGATTCAAAATATTTTTGAAACCGATACTAATGAAGTTAAAGATTTGCTTAATATAAAGCTTTTTTTAAATCTTTTCTTTTTAGGAATTTTGCCCTCTTTGGCGGTTTATAAGACAGAAATTATAAAAAGACCTTTAAAATCCGAACTTTTTTCAAGATTAAAGCTTATAGGGTTTAACGTTATTTCTATTGTCGGACTTTATTTTGCGTTTTCTAAATATTGGGTTAGTTTTTTTAGAAGCCATAAAACTTTAAGAATGTATACAAATCCCACTTATTATCTCTATTCTCTTGGGAAATATATAAACGAAAAATATTTTACAAAGCCTATAAAATTTAAGCATATAGGACTTGATGCCGTTCAGTTAAAAGAGAAAAAGCCTAAACTTATTATATTTGTTTTGGGAGAAGCGGCTAGGTGGGACCATTTTTCTTTAAACGGATATAAAAGAGATACGAATCCAAACTTAGAAACGACTAAAGATTTAATAAATTTTCCAGATGTTCATTCTTGTGGGACCGAAACGGCAGTAAGTGTGCCTTGTATGTTTTCGCCTTATACAAAAAGCGAATATTCTGATAAACTTGCAAAAAATACAGATTCCGTTATAGATGTGATAAACAGAGCTAAGGTAAACGTTTTATGGAGGGATAACGATTCAGGGTCTAAAGGTGTTGCAAGTAGAATTAAAAATTATGAGGATTTTAATAACGCAAATATAAAACCTTTTTGTAAAGATGGAAACTGTGTTGATGAGGTGTTGTTTGTGGGGCTTCAAAAATGGATAGACGATATAAACAATTCGAATAACATCTTGATCGTACTTCATACGAAAGGTTCCCACGGACCGGCTTATTACAAAAGATATCCTAAAGAGTATGAGAAATTTAAACCGGTTTGTAAAAATAACCAGCTTCAAAACTGTAAAAAAGAAGAGGTCATAAATGCTTATGATAATACTATTTTATACACCGACCATTTTCTTAAAAAAACGATAGAATTTTTAAAAAAGAACCAAAAAAAATATAACGTTGCTATGTATTATATGTCCGACCATGGGGAGAGTCTTGGAGAAAACGGCATATATCTTCACGGAATGCCTTATTTTATAGCACCGGATGCTCAAAAACATCCGGCATCGGTTGTGTGGTTTGGAAAAGGCTTTGATATTAATATTTCTTGTGTAAAAAGTATAGCTTCTAAATCTTATACTCAAGATAATATTTTTAGTACGCTTTTGGGGCTTATAGATGTAAAAACGAAAGTTTACAATCCTAAAATGGATATTTTTAAGGAGTGTAGAGTAAAATGAAACCAAAATACAATTTTATGAAAAATTTTAGGTATGCAAGGGAGGGATTTAAGAGTGTATTTTTAAATGAGAGTTCTTTTAAACTTCAAGTGTTTTTTTTTGTTATTTTTTCTATTGTGGCACTCTTTTTGCCTTATCCTATTTGGGCTAAAGTGTTTATTATAGCAAGTATGCTAGTGCCGGTTGTGGTTGAGCTTTTAAATTCCGCGATAGAAGGGGTTGTGGATTTGGTAAGTCCTAATTTTCACGAACTTGCTAAATATGTAAAAGACGCCGCGGCTGCGGCCGTAATGGTTTCTATTGCGATTCCCGTTATGGTGTGGGTTGGGTTTATTATCTATTTTTGGTAGAAAAATTCTATTATAACTTCAACCCCACCTTCGCTTTTTATTTCTATTTTTCCATTGTGAAGGTTTATGATGGATTTTACGATAGACAGACCAAGTCCGAATCCTTTAATTTTTTTGTTTCTACTCTCATCAACTCTATAAAATTCATCAAAAATAAAAGGAAGTTTTTCTTTAGGTATTCCTATTCCGTTGTCTTTGATTGATAAGACGATTTTATTTTTCTCTTTTTTAAGAGAGATTTTAATTTTGGAAGCTCCGTATTTTATGGAGTTTTCTATAATGTTTGAGAGGGCTATTTTTAAAAGGGTTTTATCTCCTTTTATTGAGAAGTCGTCTTCTTGAATATCAAGGGAGATAGAGATTTTGGATGAATATTTTTCAAATAGCTCTAAAATAATCTCTTCTAAATCCACCTCTTCGAAATTTTGTTTGTTTAGGGTGTCTTTTTTGGTTAAAAAGAGAAGTTTGTCGGTTATTTCGTTTATGTAGTTTATTTCATCAAGAAGGGATTTTAAAAGTTTTTTATCGCAGTTGTCGTTCATAAGGGCTACTTCAATTTCGCCTTTCATAACCGTTAAAGGAGTTTTTAGTTCGTGAGATACGTTTGAATTGAATATTTTGAGTCTTTTAAAGGCATCTTCTATGGATGATGCTACTTCGTCTATAAATTTATAACCTAAAAGAAGGACTATTAAGTAAATAAAAAGAGAAATGGCAAGTGAAATTGTTTTTACGATTTGAATTTTATCGTCGTTTCCGGATATAACGGTGGAGACTTGGATGATTTTGTTGCCTTTTACGTAGTTATAAATTAAAAGTGTTTCTTTCCCCGTAGGGGTTGAAATTTTTTTCTTAATGAATTTGTCTTCCGGTTTTAATTCTTTTTTGGAAAAAAAGGCGTCTTTTTTATAAACGATTTTAATAAAAAGAGGGTATACTCTATATTTATGCTGGATTTTAAGAAGGGTTTGTTTGTCGAATTTTTCGTTTGAAATTTCAGTGGCGATTATTACGAGTTTATCTTTTAAATGCATATTAAAAGAACTTATTAAAAAGAAAATCAAAGCCCCCTCAAAAAGGGCGATTATTATAAAAACGACTATTGCGAATTGAATAAAAAGAGTGTTTCTTAAATTATTCATCGCTTAGTTTAAATCCCATTCCTCTATATGTTTTAATGAGAGAATAAGTTATACTTTTTTCTTGTTCTTTTAGCGATTTTATAGTGATATAATCTTTCTCTTTTTTGTTTTCCTTGGCTTTTAATTCGGCTAATTGTTTTTTTATATTTTTTACTTTTTCTTTTTCTTCTTCGCTTAAGAGTTTTTTTCTAAGATGAGAGATATATACGTTAATTACGTTCGAATCTATATCGCTATCCATTTCCCAAAGATTGTTTTTAATCATATCTTCGGTAATCATTTTATTTTTGTTTATCATAAAATATTTCAAAAGCTCAAACTCTTTTGCGGTAAGTTCTATTAATTTTCCTGCACGTTTTACTTCTTTGGTATCGGGGTTAAGTTCCAAATCTTTTATTTTTATTATATTGTCGTCAAGATTCTTGCTTCTTCTATATAAGGCTTTTACTCTGGCTATTAACTCTTCAAACTCAAAAGGTTTGGTTAAATAATCATCCGCAATGCTTAAGCCTTCCACTTTATCGTCAATATCTCTTTTTGCAGTTAAGATTAAAGCCGGGGTATTTTTTTCTTTTTTTAGTTGTTTTAACATATCTATTCCACTAAGTTCGGGTAACATCCAGTCAACTATCAATACATCATAGTCGTTGTTTTGTGCCATATACAAACCCTCTTTCCCATCGCTTGCCGTATCTATTCTAAATCCTAGCTTTTTAAAACCTTCTTTTATAATTTTCTTTATTTTTTCATCGTCTTCAATTAATAAAATTTTCATTTTATCTCCTTAGCTGATAATATTAACGGTTATGTTACTATACAAAGTTTAATACAAAAATGTTAAAATTCTATTAAAAAGGTTAGTAATGATTTTAGCAATCGAGAGTAGTTGTGACGATTCTTCAATTGCTGTTATGGATTTTGATTTAAAAGTTTTGTTTCATAAAAAAATTTCCCAAGAGCTTGAACACTCAAAATACGGAGGAGTGGTGCCCGAACTTGCAAGCCGCCTTCACGCCAAGGCTTTACCTAAGATTTTAGAAGAGGCTAAAGAGTTTTTTCCTTATTTGAAAGCTATAGCCGTTACGAATGCTCCTGGGCTTAGTGTTACTTTACAAGAGGGTGTTATGATGGCTAAAGCTTTAAGTATTGCACTTGATTTACCGTTAATTGGAGTAAATCATTTAATAGGCCATATATATTCGGTATTTATAGGAAAAGAAGAGATAAAACCTATGATGGTTTTGCTTGTAAGTGGAGGTCATACAAAACTTTTGAATTTTAACGGAATTGAAAATGTATGTGAAATTGCAACTACTCTTGATGATAGTTTTGGAGAGAGTTTTGATAAAGTGGCGAAAATGTTAAATCTGGGTTATCCGGGCGGTCCTGTTATTGAAAAATTGGCAAAAGATGGAGAAAGTGTCGTTACATTGCCTCTTCCTCTTAGAAATTCTCCCGATATTAAATTTAGTTATTCTGGAATTAAAAACGCAGTTAGACTTGCAATTGAAAGTGATAGTTATAAAAAAGAGGATATTGCTGCTAGTTTTCAACAAAAAGCGATTGAACATCTTATATTTATGAGTAAAAGGGCAGTGAAAAAGTATAGACCTAAACATTTTGCGATTGTAGGAGGGGCTAGTGCTAATTTGTCTCTTAGAGGAGAGTTTGAGAAATTGGCGAATGAGTTCGGTTTTAATCTTTTATACCCTCGAATGGAATATACTTCCGATAATGCGGTTATGATAGCAAGAGCTGGTATTGAAATGTATAAGAAAAGAGTGTTTACAAGTTATAAAGATATTAAAATTTTGCCTAGAGTAGAATTTGAAAAATGTAAGGAATAATACTTAGAAGAAGCAGATTATAATCTGCTTTCGAATCTTCTAAGCATCCAAAGTTTTCTAAGGATTTTCTTACGAGTCGCGATTTTTTCTTTTTTGCGTCTTTCACTTGGCGGCTCGTAGAATCTTCTTTTTCTAATTTCAACGACAATTAGGTTTCTGTCTACTTGTCTTTTGAATTTTCTGTAAGCAGATTCGAAATCTTCTCCTGGATGAACTACGATTCCTGGCACTGCTCTCACCACCTTTCGTTTTTTTTGCGAATTGAATTTTATCATAATTTTTGTTAAAATTTAAATTAAAAAGGAGTTCTGATGAAAAAAATTATTATTTTTTTTATGTTTTTATTGTTTTTAGGGTGTAAGAAAGGGCATTTTAAAGAAAATTTAAATGTAGGTAATGGTGTCTCAAATAGTATAAATGGTGTTTCAAATAAATATTTAAGTACTACCGATTTTTTAGTTCCGTTTTCTAGTTTTAAAAATAAAATTAAAAATAAAAATAATGAAACGAAGGTTAAAAGGGGGATTATAATACCTGTTTATTTTTATGATAAAACTTTGTGGGATAAGGTAATTTATGCTGATATTGACGAAATATTAATTATTAATCCTTTCAATGGTCCCGGAGATAATATCGATTCTAATTATGAAGAGTTTATTTCTAAATTAGTTTTAAATTCCAAAAAACCTATAGGATACGTTTATACCAAATGGGGTAATAGACCTATTGAAGAAGTAAAAGACGATATAGATAGATGGTTGGTTTTTTATCCGGATATTAAAGGCTTTTTTTTAGATGAAGCGGCAAGCGGAAATGATAAAATTAATTATTATATAGAAATAAAAAATTATATTAAATCTAAAGGAGATTATTTTATAGTGTTAAATCCTGGTGTTACACCTGATAAAAGTTATTTCGATATAGCGGATAATATAGTTGTTTTAGAAAACAATATAAGTGCTGTTAATGATATTAATTGCAGTTATTCCGACAAAAGTTCTGTAATAGTTTACGGAGCACAAGAGTCTCAAATGGAGGAAATAGTAAAAAAATATGATTGTAAATATGTGTATGTTACCGATGATTCTTTACCGAATCCTTACGATACTTTGCCAAATTACTTCGGAGAGGAAATTAATGCTTTAAAATGATATAATTTTAAAAAAAAGGTGCTAAATGACAAAATATATTTTTGTGACGGGAGGAGTTTTAAGCTCACTTGGGAAAGGTATAACGTCGGCTTCAATTGCTACACTTTTACAACATAGCGGATTTAAAGTATCTATGGTAAAAATAGACCCTTATATTAACGTGGACCCCGGGACTATGAGTCCTTTTGAGCACGGGGAAGTTTTTGTAACGGAAGACGGAGCTGAAACGGACCTTGATATAGGAAATTATGAGAGGTTTTTAAATAAAAATTTAAGCAAAAAAAACAACTTTACAACAGGTCAGGTATATTTAAGTGTAATAGAAAAAGAACGCTGTGGAGATTATCTTGGAAAAACTGTTCAAATTATTCCTCATATTACCGATGAAATTAAAAGAAGAATAAAAGAAGTTGCAAAAGACGTTGATATTGTAGTGGTTGAGCTTGGAGGGACTGTTGGAGATATTGAGGGGCTTCCGTTTTTAGAAGCTGTTAGAGAATTAAAACACGAAGTTGGAAAAACAAACGCTATGTTTGTTCACGTAACGCTTATTCCTTATATAAAAGCGGCTGGTGAGCTTAAAACAAAACCTACCCAGCATAGTGTTCAGGAGTTAAGAAGAATTGGAATTACGCCTCATATGCTTGTATGTAGAACAGAAAAACCGCTTCCAAAATCGTTAAAAGCAAAACTTGCCGATAGTTGCGATATCGAAAGAGACGCAGTAATAGAAGCTGTAGATGCTCCTACTGTTTATCAGGTGCCTCTTAACTTTTTAAATCAAGATATTTTAAAACCTATTGCAAATCAGCTTGATTTAGGAGAACTTCATCCGGATATGAGCGAATGGAATTTTATAGTTAAAAAAATAATTTCTCCTCAAAAAAATGTAAAAATTGCGTTTGTAGGGAAATATTTGCAGCTTAAAGAGTCTTATAAGTCATTAATTGAGGCGTTAATTCATAGTGGAGCTCATCTTGATATGAAAATTGATATCGAGTGGGTTGATAGTGAAAAACTTGAAAAATTAAGTGATGAAGAGATAGATGAGATATTTAGTGAAGTAAGTGGTGTTTTGGTTGCCGGAGGATTTGGAGAAAGAGGGGTTGAGGGTAAATTAAAAGCTATTAAATATGCACGTGAAAATAAAATCCCTTATCTTGGAATTTGTCTTGGAATGCAACTTGCGGTAATTGAGTTTGCAAGAAACGTGCTTGGGCTTAAATATGCAAATTCTCAAGAATTTGACCCGGATACAAGTGAGCCGGTGGTTTATTTGATTGACGAATTTATAGATGCAAACGGACAAAAACAACTTAGAACTCACAAATCGCCTCTTGGTGGAACTATGAGACTTGGTGGATATGAATGTTTAATTGAAAAGGGTACAAAACTTTACGACGCTTATAAATCGGATAAAGTGATAGAAAGACATAGACACAGATATGAAGTAAACGGGGCTTATGAAGAAGCTTTAAGAGAAAAAGGTATGATAGTAAGTGGAAAAAGCAAAGAAGGACTTATTGAAGCGGTTGAAATTAAAGACCATCCTTGGTTTGTAGGGGTTCAATTTCACCCGGAGTTTACGAATAAATTAAAATTACCGAATAAAGTTATTATGTCATTTGTGGAGAATGCTTATAAATGTCAAAGAAGCTGTTAATTAATGCTTACTAAATTAAAAATAAAAGAGATACTCTCAAGTAGAATTGAAGAGCTTAGCTCTTTAAATTTTCCTCACTTTTCTTTACTTTCTAATTTAAATGAAGGTGTTGAACTTTTAGTCTCTCACATTAGCAAAAATTCAAAAATAACGGTTGTCGGAGATTATGATGTGGACGGTGTTAGCAGCAGTGCCATAATGAAACTTTTTTTTGAAAAGATAGGCGTGGATGTAGAGATTGTAATTCCCGATAGATTTGAAGACGGATACGGTCTTAGTATAGGGCTTCTTGATAAAATAAAAGCGGATTTGATTATTACCGTTGATAACGGGATTACATCTTTTGAGGCTGCTAAGGAGTGTAAAAAAAGAGGTATTGATTTGATAATTACGGACCACCATACTCCGGTTGTAGAAAACGGAGAAATAAAACTCCCCGATGCTTTGGTAATTAATCCTAAAATATCCCCGGATTTTCATTTTAAAGAGATTTGTGGGGCTGAAGTTGCTTGGTATTTTTGTGCTGGAATAAAAGCTAAGTTAAAAGAAAAAATAGATTTAAGGGAGTTTAGTGATATTTTATCAATTGCAATTATTGCAGACGTTATGCCGCTTACCCATATGAACAGAACCCTTGTAAATATGGGACTTAAGAGATTGAATTTAGCTTTAAAACCTTTTTCAAAAGCTTTAAAAAGGTTTTTTAATAAAGATTTTACGAGTGAGGATATAGCTTTTCAGATAGCACCTAGGATTAATGCGGCGGGAAGAATGGCTAATGCTAAAGTGGCTTATGAATTTTTTGTAAGTAAAGATGAAAACAAAGCGTATGAACTTTTAATGGAGCTTGATTCTTTTAATAATTTGAGAAAAGAGAGTGAAAATGAGGTTTTAGAGGCTATAGGTGAGGTGGATGGTGATTTTATTGTAGTTAAAGGGGATTTTCACGAGGGGGTAATAGGAATTGTGGCTAGCAGGCTTGTGAATAGATACAAAAAACCGGCTATTGTATTTTCTAAAAAGGGCGGAATTTTAAAAGGAAGTGGAAGAAGTCTTGGGAATATTGATATTTTTAAGCTTATTAGTGGATGTGAAGATTTGCTTGAGGGGTTTGGTGGGCATAAAATGGCTTGTGGGCTTAGTGTAAGGGAGGAAAAATTTTCTTTATTGAAAGAGAGATTAAACATCCTTTTAAAAAATTATAATGAAGATGATTTTTTTATAGAGGATTATGTTTTAGGGGAGTTGCCTTTTAGGGAAATTGACTTGGAACTTCTTGATATTTTAAAAGAGTTTGAGCCTTTTGGGGAAGGAAACCCAAAACCTAAGTTTATAACTACTGCAAAAATCGAGCATATTCAAAATTTAAAAGACAATCATTATAAACTCATTCTCTCTCAAGACGATATAATTTTGCCGGCTGTGATTTTTAGGTATGACGGGGAGTTTGATGAGGTTATTACGTTTAAATTTAGCGTGGGGGAGGATAATTATTATCAAAGAATCGTTCAGATTATGATTGAGGAGATATTATGAACCATTCTATATTTAAAGCCTTAAACGAAGATGAGATAAAAGAGGTTTTGCCTTATTTTGAAGAGGTTGATATAAAAGAAAACGAATATATCGTAAAAGAGGGTGAGTATTCTGAAAGTGCTTTTATTTTGCTTGAGGGGGAAGTGATTGTCAGAAAAGATACGATTTATAAGGATGAGTATATTTTAACCGAAATAAAAGCGGGAGGCGATGAGTTTTTCGGGGAAGTGAATTTGATAGATAGAGGTCTTGTAACTTCGACTATTAAGACGAAAACTCCTTGTAAAATATTAAGAATAACCCATAACGATTTTGTAAATTTAATGGAAGAAAAACCGAAAATCGCTACTAAGCTTTTATGGGTTATTACTTATAACATAACGGGACATTTAAGAAAAGCGGACAATGATGTTATAGCGTTGTTTAATGCTTTTGTAGAGGTGGTTGAGAATGATTAAAGTTTTGACAAAAGATGGGTCTTTAACTTTAAAAAGCGAAAAATATAACGAATGTTATCATTCAAGTGAGGGGGCTTATACGGAGTCTTTATTTAAGCATGTAAAACCTGGATTTGAAGCAGCTAGGAAATTTAACTATTATAATAATGAAATAAGAATTTTGGATATATGTTTCGGGCTTGGTTACAATACTTTAACGGCTATTTTACATAAACCAAAAGACGTAAAACTTAAAATATTCTCACCCGAGCTTGACGAAAAACTTGTAAGGTCTTTAAAAGATTTTAAATATCCTAAGGAGTTTGAAAAGTTAAAAGATATCATAAGGGATGTTAGTAAAAATTTGACTTATAAAGACAGTGAAATAGAAATTGAAGTTGTTATAGATGATGCTAGAAATTATATAAAAACCCTTAAGGGATTTGATATTGTTTATCAAGATGCTTTTTCTCCTAAAGTAAATAAAGAACTCTGGACATTTGAATATTTTAAAGAGATTGTCTCTAAACTTAACAAAAATGGTATAATTACCACCTATAGTGTTGCGACGCCCGTTAGGTGTGCTTTTTATAAGCTTAATATGAATATTTATACTCATCCTTATGATAATATAAGAAAAGGGACTATCTCTAGTTATTGTGAGCTTGATTTTGAAAAAGTGGATTTTGAAGAGAAATTGAAAAGGGTGGATTGTTACGTTTATTAAAAGGGAATATTTTGAGAATCTTAATACTGTTTTTTGCGACTTTTTTATTGGCAGATTTAATTCAACCGATAAAACCGGTTAAGTTTAATTTACAAAAAGCTTTACTAGGTAAAGAGCTTTTTTTTGATAAAAACTTTTCTGCGGATAAAAATGTAAGTTGTGCTAGTTGTCATAGTCCTGCTGAGGGATGGGCTGATAAAAGAAAGATTTCTATAGGAGTTTTTGGTAGAAAAGGGAATATTCAATCTCCTACCGTTTTGAATGCCGTGTTTAATTTTAGGCAGTTTTGGAATGGAAGAGCTAAAGATTTAAAAGAACAAATAAGAGGACCGGTATGTAATTATGATGAAATGGGATTAAGTATAAAAACGATAGAAAAAATTCTTAATTCTTCTCCTTATAAAGAAAAATTTCAAAAAATTTATCATAAGAAGTACATAACGTACGATATGTTTGCTGATAGTGTAGCTGAATTTGAAAAAGCTTTAGTAACACCTAATAGTAAGTTCGATAGATTTTTAAGAAAAGAGGTTAATTTAACAAAAAAAGAAAAAAGAGGATATTTTTTATTTAAAAGATATGGTTGTATTACTTGTCATAATGGTATAAATATAGGCGGTAATTCTTTTCAGAAAATAGGAGTTATTTTTCCTTTGAAAAAATGTGTGAGGGATAGATTTGAGATTACTCGCAAACCTTTTGATAAATGTTTATATAAAGTGCCTACTTTAAGAAATATAGCTCTAACTGCACCTTATTTTCATAATGCAAGTGCCGATAATTTATATGATGCTATTCAAGAGATGGCTTATAGAAATTTAGGATTCAAGTTTGATAAAGAAGATGCTTTGGCAATTGAAGCATTTTTAAAAACTTTAACCGGTAAAACCCCGGAAATAATGGGATATAAAAAATGAAACGAGAGGTAAATTTTAGAATAAAACTATATCTTATTATAATATTTGGTTTAAGTGTAGTTACTTTAATTTATAAATTTAATACCTATATGCAATTTTATTTTTTAGAAAATAATAAGATTCAAAAAGAGTTTAGCGAAATAAAGGGTAAGGAATTAAAACTTAAATATAATATATTAATTACTGGTCTTTATATGTATGTAAATAACGATTTGGTAATTCAATCGATTAAGGATTTAAAAAGAAAAATTAGAGAATTGTTAAATAATAGTTACTTTAAATCTCAATATCCTCGACTCTATAAAGAGTTTATAAAATATAATGATTTGATAGATAAAAAAGTTAATTTAATTTATGAATTTGAGGCTCTAAACGCTCCTATTAAAAATTCTATTATGTATTTGGCTAATTTATTGGATGATTTACCGGAAGAAATTGATATTAAAAAAAATAATATTTATGCAAAAAAAATAATAAATGTGATTTCTTCTATATTTTTGGCTAGAAATAGTTTTGATAAAGATTTTATTAAAAATTTGGGCTATAAGTTTTTTGAGAATTACAAAACTGAAACTTTTAATGAAGAATTCCAAAAATTTAATAAAGTTTTCGCAGCGAATTTAAAAGTGTTCGTTAATCTTTTTCCAAAATATGTATTTTTGCTTAAAAAAATTACTGATAATAAAAGTATAGAATTTTTAGAAAAAATTCAATCCGAACATTTAAAATTAATAAACGATAAAATTATTATTATGAAGATTGTTTTTTATGTATTAATGGCTTTTGCTTTTTTTTCTATGAGTGTTGTGGTGTTTTTGATGTTTAGACTTCAAAGAGATTATATTCAACTTAAAAAACTTAATGAAAAGTTGCATTATTCTTATACAGTCGATAAATTAACAGGCCTTTATAACAGAAGTAAATTCGAAGAGGATTTGAAAGTTTATAGGAATCCTTTACTATTTTTGGTAAATATAGATAAATTTAAAAATATTAATGATTATTACGGCATTAAAATAGGGGATGAGGTTTTAAAAAAAGTTGCTTCTTATTTGAAAAAAATTGTTAATATAAAGGCGGATTTTTATAGATTAGGAGCAGATGATTTTGGTATTTTATGTGAAAAGGATAGTGTTGATAATATTCAAAAGATTGCAGAGGATATTATAGAGTTCTTTGATAAAAAAGAGTTTTTAATAGAGGGAGTGGCTTTTCATATAAGTGTTAGTATAGGAATTAGCAGTATTCCTCCTTTAATAGAAAATGCCGACATTGCGTTAAAAAAAGTAAAAAAATCTACAAGAATCAAATATATGATATTCGATTCTAAAATGGGTGTAAAATCTGAAATAGAAAAAAATATAAAAAAAGCAAATATTTTATATAAAGCTATTTCTCAAGCTCAAATAGTTCCTTATTTTCAGCCTATTGTAAATACTTTTACAAAAAGTACCGAAAAGTATGAGGTTTTGGCTAGAATTATTCACGACTTTAAAGTAGAATCCATTTATCCTTATTTGCAAATTGCTAAGGATAATAAATTATATGCGGATATTACGGAACTTATTTTAATGCAGACATATGAAATTTTAAAAGAGAATAAAGAATTAAAGGTTAACGTAAATGTTTCTATAGACGATATTTTGGATGATGATATTTTTTCTTTGATAAAAAAATATTATTTGGAAGATAGTGAAATTTCAAGGAGAATTACTTTTGAAATATTGGAAAGTGAAGCTGTAAATGATTATAAAGAGATTAGGGGATTTGTAAGTGAAGTAAAAAAATACAACGCTTTGGTTGCGATTGATGATTTCGGAAGTGGATATTCAAATTTTGAACATTTAATAAATCTTGATATTGATTATTTAAAAGTTGACGGAAGTTTAATTAAAAATATTTATACTAATAAAAACGCTTATGAAGCGGTTAAAATTATATCCTTATTCGCTAAAAATCTTAATGTAAAAACGGTTGCCGAGTTTGTAGCGAATAAAGAAATTTATGAAAAGGTAAAAGAAATAGGACTTGATTATTCTCAAGGATTTTATTTTTCCGAACCTAAATCTTATTTGAATAGTGACGCTAAAAATGTATGAAAGTGATATTAAAATTACATTTTTAATATATAATTAATTTTTTTATCGTATAATTTTACTCCCCCCCCTTTTTCATCCTTTCTCCTTTTATTAAAAGGAAATATTTTCAAGAAATTCCATTTCTTCTCCTTTTACAATTATTGCGTCAATACAAAAAGGAGAATTGATTTTTTTTAGTTTTAAAAATAGATAAACGCTTTTTATGATTCTATTTAGTTTAGTGGGAGTTATATTGTATATAGGTTCGAAGTTTTTACCGCTTTTTACTTCTACAAAGTGAAATACTCCGTCTTTATAAGCTATTATGTCTATTTCACCGAATTTTGTGTAAAAGTTTGTTGTAATTATTTTAAAGTTTTTATTTTTTAAAAATTCACACGCTTTTTTTTCGGCAATTGTTCCTTTTTTACGCGTATTCATTTAAAATCTTTATATGCTGGGGTGGAATTTTAGAGATTTTATTCTCTTTCATATAGGCTAAATTTACTTCTAAAGTAAAAATTTTTTCATCTTTTTTAAAAATTTCTTGCAAAAGTTTTACACTTGCTTTTTTAATTTGAATCACTTTTGTTTTTATTTCTATAATTTCTCCTAATTTTGCAGATTTGATATATTTTGCATTTAAGGAAGTAACAACAAAGCCCTCTTTTTCAAAGAAGATATTGTGTTTGAAAAATATTTCGCTTCTTGCTTGTTCGCAAAATTTTATATATTCGGTGTGATAGACAATTCCTGCGGTGTCTGTTGAATCGTAATATATTCTTCTTTTCATCTCAATCCTTTTGTATAATTTTAACAAAAAGGTTTAAATTGTATGATGTAATTATTTTAGGGGCAGGGGCTAGTGGACTGTTTTTGGCTGATTTTTTAAAGGGTAAAAAAGTTTTAATTATAGAACATAACCCTACTTACGGAACGAAAATAAAGGTAAGCGGAGGAGGGAAGTGTAATATTACAAATAAAATCGTCAGTTTTCAAAACTATTATCCAAAAAACGAATTTGTAAAAAAAGCTCTTTTAAAAGCTGATAATAATACTCTTTTGAAATGGATAAATTCAAAAGGTTTAAAAGTAAAAGAACTTAAGAAAAATCAATATTTTTTTGATTCTTCTTTAGAACTATTAAAAGTTTTAAAACCTAAATGCGATGTTGTTTATAATGCTGAAATTTTAGAAGTTAGTGACGATTTTAGAGTTTTTACTACAAAAGGTGAATTTAAAGCAAAAAATATAGTGGTGGCACTTGGAGGGAAAAGTTTTAAGAAACTGGGAGCAAGTGAAAAGGGATATGAAATAGCTAAAAATTTTTCTCATACTATAAAACCTTTAAAACCGGCACTTGTGGGGCTTACTTTGCAGCCCGGGGAGAATTGGTTTAAAAAATTAAGTGGTGTTAGCGTTTTTTGTGACGTGTATGTGGGGGAGAAGAAATTTAAAGAAAATGTGCTTTTTTCTCATAGAGGAATAACCGGACCGGCTATTTTAAACGCTTCTTTATATTGGGAGAGGGGAAACATTACTATAGATTTTTTAGCCGGAAGAAGAGTTGAGAAGTTTTTAAAAAACCCGAATAAACAGATAATTTCCCAATTGCCTCTTCCTAAGTCGTTTTTGAGAGAATTTTTAAATTCTCAAAATATACAAGATAAAAAAATAAAATATCTCTCTTCTTTGGAAAAAGAGAAATTAAAACTTTTAAATGCATATAAGTTTGCACCGGCAGGGATTTTCGGGTTTGAGAGGGCAGAGATTACAAAAGGTGGTGTTAGTGTGGATGAGGTTGATGAGTTTATGCATTCAAAATTAAAAAGGGGTCTTTATTTTGTAGGGGAGGTTTTGGATGTGAGTGGAGAGCTTGGCGGGTATAATTTTCAGTGGGCTTTTAGCAGTGCATTTTGTGCGTCTTTGAGTTTGTAGTGTTCTATTTTTAACGTCAGGTTTATATCCTCTTTGTTTTTGATAAAGTTTATAGGAAAGTAAATTCTTATTACGTTTTTGTAATTTTTTAAAGCGTCTACTAAATTGTAAAAGTTTTTAGGGGATTTTATATCGGCTTTTAAGATGTAAGTTGTTTTTAAGAAGTTTTTGTCAAACGTTGTTTTGTTTATCTCTTTTATGGATGTTATGTACATATATTTTGAAGAGAAGAGTTTGAAGTTTTTATAGTTAAAATCCTTTTTAAAGTCATTTAAAACTTTTTGGTTTTTGGATTTTAATTTGTTTAGTTCTTTTAATTTCTCTTTGTAAGAGAGGGTTATTGTGTCTAGTTCGTATTTTGTTTTTAAGTATTCTTTTTTGGCTTTTTTATAAGATGAAACGGCAGGGGATATAAGAACGGCTATCGCTAAAAGAGTAATTATGATAAAAAGCGTAAAAAAAAGAAAATTTTTAATAACGTCTATTCCGTAAATTGTAATTTTTGGGATTTTTGGAATTTTGATGTTTAGTTTCATTGCGAATCTTTTAAGTAGTTTTCGGATTTGAATTTATACCAGCCGTTTGGCATTTGGTAAAAGTATGTTTTTGTTTGGGTAAATATGGACTCTAAAGGAGGCAGCATTAGCATATTATAAATCTCCTTTGTAGGGGTTATGCCGTAAATTATCAGTCTGTTTTTATCAAAGTAGATACTGTTTAGGGTAATTGGGTCCGGTATTAAATCCAAAAGGTTTTTTATGCTGTTTTTCATAAGTTCGTTTTTTACCATTATGTTTTCATAAAGTGCTTTTTGAGTAAAGATAAACTCTTTTTCTTTTGAGATTGTGATGAGTTCTTTGTTTAGGTTTGCTATTTGATTGTTGAATTTATTTATGTCTTTTTTGTATAAAAGGACTTTTATCTCTAAAAACATGGCAAAACCTATGTATAAAATCAAAGAAACACCTATAAATATGAGCCAAAGTTTCGTATCTTCTTTAAAGATAGGCTTTTTTTTAGGTTTTGTGAAACTATACATTTTCCCTACTTATTTGGTTTATTGTTTTGAGTATATCAAATTCTTGAACGGTTGTGGTAATAAAAATTTCATCCTCTATTAGGGTTTTTATTTCTTGAGGGATATTTAAGGTATCTAGGATAACTATTTTTTCTATAAAATCTCCACCTTCTTCATAATACTCTTTTAGGGCGTTTTTAATATCTTCTATAATCCTATACTCCTCTTTTGTCTCTTCTACTGACGGTTCGTTTATCTCTTCTATATTTTCTATATCTTCGTCTAAAATATCGTCAAAATCTTCTATAATGTCTATATCCGAAATGTCTTCTATTTCATCTTCATCTTCTTCTTTAAATTCGGTCGTTTTTTCTTCTATTTCGAAAATATCCGAATACACAGGAATTGAGTCTTTGTAAATTAAAATAAAATTAAAGCTTTTAGTGGTTAGGATATATAAAGTGTTGTGTTTTGATGTGGCTTTTATATCTATAAGAGCAAAAATCGGATATAGGAAATCCGGCTCAAAAGATTTCGTAAGTTCCATAAGCTCGTAAATAGTGGTGTAAAAAGAGTATCTGTTTTTAATGCAGATGTATTTTATATTCTCAAGTTCTATTCCCAGTTTTTTATACTCTTTTTTGTCGCAGGAGGGTACAACCCCTTGATTTTGAGAAAGGATAACAGTTGATACGTATGTTTGAGGGTTTGAGGAGGAGATTTCTTTTATATAATTTATAAGCTCTTTTTTTGTATTGAACTCTTTTTTTTCTTCAAAAATAAGTTTGTCGTTTTTATATTGTTCATTTAGCAGGTAAAATTTATCTTCTTTGTAAAATGAGATAAAATTCGGTTTTATAAATATTTTCAAGAGCATAACGGATGAGCCTTAAGGTAGTTTTTGAGTTTTAAAGAGTCGCTTAGTTTTGTATATATTTGAGTGGTTGAGATAAATTCGTGTCCTAAAAGTTCGCTTACATCCGTAATTCTGGCTCCGTTTTGCAGCATATAAGTGGCAAAGGAGTGGCGAAGCTGGTGGGGAGTTACGTGAATACCGTGTTTTTTAAAGGCTTTTTGAATTATTCTTCTGATTTTAGCTTCTCCTAAGGGAATTGAATCTTTTTCAAACAGATACTTTTTTTTGGGATTGATTTTTAAATAGTTGTTTAAAAACTCTTTTAATTTGGGATGAAGGGGCAGAATTCTTGTTTTGTCCCCTTTTCCTCTGATTTCTATCCACTCTCCTTTAATGTCTTCTAGTTTTATGTTCGCGGTTTCGCTTATTCTAAGCCCTAAAGAAAATATTATGATAATCGCTAAATATTCATCCATCGTAGCAGTTTGAAGGGCTTTTTTGATGTGCTCGATACTTACGGGTTTTGGGAGGGTTTTCGGTACTTTTATATGTTCATCTCCTACTATTTTGAATTTATAACCTTGTGTTTCTAAAAATTCAAAAAAGCTTCTAAGGGCAGAGACTTTTTTCGCTATAGTTTTTTTGTTTAAGTTTGCTATATGGAGTCTGTAGGGGGTTATGTCTATTATATTGTTTTCCATTTCCAGATAATTAATAGCTTCGTTTAGTACGGTTTTATATGTTTTATAGGTATGAGACGATTTTGTCTGTTTTGTGAAATTTAAGAATTTTTCAATCTCTTTTTGTAAAAACTTTTTCATAAATCTCTCTTGCCTTTTGGTATTGTTGTTTTGCTTTTAGTTTTAAATCTTTGGGTATTAAAATCGACGGTTTTAAATTTTTATACTCGTCAAGCAAAATCTCAAGCATTATTTTTACTCTTTGTCTGTCTTTTAGAGTAATATGTGATTTGTTTGCTATGTTTTCTATTTTTTTAAAGTAATTATTAGAATCGTTTAAAAACGTTTCCCACTCTTTTGCTATTTTCGATTGTGTATAAATTGTAAATGCCATTCTGTTATAAGGGTCTAGCAAATAAGCCTCTTTTGCTTTTACGTAGGCTTTATTGAATTCCCCCTCTTCAAAATAGTACCTGGCTTCTAAAGAGAGGCGATAGGATTTGTTTAAAAGTATATAAATTCCAAATCCTATTAATACAGCTCCTATTAAGAAAAGTGTTTTTTTTATACTACTTCTCCTCTTAAGGTATGTTTGTTGGCTTCTTTTATTTTTACATCGACAATTTTTCCTAGGTATTTATCATTTTTAGCTATTTTTACGGTAAAAAAGTTATCGCTTTTACCCATTCCCGGTTCTTCTATTAATACTTTGTATGTTTTTCCTATTTGAGAAGTTGCTATTTCGTCAAGAATTTCGGCGTGTCTTTTTTGAAGTCTATAAAGTCTTTGTTTTGCCGTTTCTTTGTCGACTTGATTTGTAAAGGTTGCGGCTTCGGTTAGGGGTCTTGGAGAATAAACGAAACTGAAAATTTGCTCGAACCTTACTTTTTCAACCACCTCCATAGTCTCTTCAAAATCCTCTTCGCTCTCTCCTGGAAAACCTACTATTATATCGGTTGTAATGCTTACATCTGGGATTTGGCGTATTATTTCGACTCTATTTAAAAACCACTCTTTTGTATAACCTCTTCTCATATCTTTTAAAACTTTGCTGCTTCCACTTTGTAAAGGAAAATGAATGTGCTTACAAATTTTCGGGTTGTTTGCGAATTCATCCAAGAATTTATCGTCTGCGTGAAGAGGGTGAGGGGAGGTAAATCGAATTCTTTCAATTCCGTCTATTTTACTGATTTCTCTTAATAAATCCGTAAAATCGACTTTAGGGTGAGAGACGCTAAATCTTTTTCCGTAGTTGTTTACGTTTTGACCAAGAAGCGTTACTTCTTTTACTCCCTCCTTGGCTAGATTTTGTATCTGTTTTAAGATTAAGTCCATAGGAATGGAAAGCTCACGACCTCTTGTTTTAGGAACGATACAAAAAGAACACTTTTTATCGCATCCTACCATTATGTTTACGAAGTCTTTGTAAGGGTTTTTATGAATATTTTTGAATACATAAGTCGTATCATCGTAGTTTATGTCGGTAATTACAGCTTTTGGGGTTGAGATGGCTTCTTTTATTCTGCTTACGTTTCTAGCTCCCAGTACGAAACTGACATAAGGGGCTTTTTTTATTATCTCTTCTCCCATATGGCTTGCCGTACATCCGCATATGCCAAATTGTGCGTTTGGATTTTGTTTTTTTAAACTTCCAAGTTCGGAAAAAAGCTTTTGAACGGGCTTTTCCCTAACCGAACAGGTATTAAGCAGAATCAAGTCCGCTTCTTTTGGATTTTGAGTCGTTTCAAATTCGTCGGAAAGTTCGGCTATTATGTGTTCGGAGTCTTTTACGTTCATTTGGCAGCCGAACGTTTGAATGTAGAGTTTTTTCAAGGGAGTCCTTAAATTATATGAAGTTCATACATATAAGCCCCCTCATCCAGGCCGTATTTTACTTCTCTAAAATATACGGAGTATCCTTCTTCTTCAAGTTTGTCGATAAGGTCTTTTAAATCTTTATATGAAGTTTCTTTATGAAAATAGAAAAATGAATTCGGTTTAATCTCTTTTACGAACTCTTCATAGCTCTTTTCTATTATATTGTTGTTACTGCTTATTAGCTTAAGTATCATTGCAAACCCTTTTAATTATTATTTTATCAAAAATTTTTGTAAAATTATACCTAAAAAAGTAGTTTGTAGTGAGTAGTAAGTAGTTATTAGTTTTAACTATCTACTACCCACTATCCACTACAATTAAACATAAAGGATAAGCGTGGAAAAAGTATTGGATTTATTATCACTGGTCGCAAACGAAAAAGGACTTGATTTTGATGAAGTGAAAGAGGCGTTTAAACGTTCTATTATAAAAACTGCCAAAAAAGTTTTGGGTGATATAGATGTTGAAGTTAATTTAGAAGACGGAGAGCTTAAGATTTATCAGATTTTTGAAGTAAGAAACGATGATATAGCTTTGGAAAATCCGGAAAAATACTTATATCTTGACGAAGCTAGAGAATTTGACCCGAATGCTCAAATCGGAGATAAATTAAAAGCCGAGCTTGATTTGTCTAGACTCGGAAGAAGTGGGGCTATGGCTTTACAAAGAGAATTTGAACGCGAAATTACAAGGCTTCTTGAAAATGAGATTTATAGAAAACTTATTTCTAAATTAAACACTATCGTAAGTGGAGAGGTTGTAAAAGTAGATAACGAAGAAAACACCTGGGTTGAGCTTGACGGGGTAAAAGGCGTTCTTCCGATGAGAAATAGAATTAAAGGTGAAAAGTTTGAAATCGGGGATGTAATGAAAGCTTTATTAAAATATGTTCATTTCGATACGAAAAGAGGTGTTACGATAGAGCTTAGCCGTACGTCTCCTAAATTTTTGGAAAAACTGATTGAAGCTGCCGTTCCGGAAGTAAGAGACGGGATTATCAAAATTCATACAAGTGCTAGAATTCCTGGGGTTAGAAGCAAGGTGGCAGTAAGTTCGCTTAATCCTAAAGTTGAGCCGATAGGAACTATTATCGGTAAAAACGGTGTTAGAATCAATTCCGTTTCAAACGAACTTAACGGAGAAAATATAGACGTTATAGAGTATTCGGATAAGTCGGAGATTTTTATAGCAAGGGCTTTATCTCCTGCAATTGTAAAAAACGTAAATATAGATGAAGAAAAAGGGATTGCGGAAGTTGAAGTTGACCCCGATCAAAAAGCGAAAGCTATCGGTAAAAATGGGGTTAATATTACCTTAGCCGGAATGCTTACGAAATATAAAATCGAATTAAAAGACGCTAAAGAAAAAACAAAAGATACAAGTAAACTTGAGAATTTATTTAAAATTTAAGGGCAGTTCAAGTTATGAGATATTTTTATGCTTCTTTTATTATTGCAATTATAGGGCTTAGTTTGGCTTTTTTAATAGGTGGTTTTAGTGCCGTTTATTTAACGGCTATTTTAGCCGTGCTTGAGATTAGTCTCTCTTTTGATAACGCCGTTGTGAATGCTAAGATTTTAAAAAGTATGGATGATATTTGGGTTAAGAGGTTTTTAACGTGGGGGATGGTTGTTGCTGTATTTGGGATGAGGTTTGTGTTTCCTATTTTGATAGTGGCGGTCGCTGCTAATTTGGGAATTGTAGAAACGGTTGAGATTGCTGTAAAAGAGCCTTTAAAATATCACGAAATTTTAGTTCATAGCGAAAAATTAATTTATGCTTTCGGTGGGGCGTTTTTGTGGCTTGTTTTTAGTGATTTTTTGTTTGAGGATAAAGAAGTCAGATGGATAAAACCTATTGAAAAATATGCAGAAAAACTTGGAAGAGTAAATAATATTTCTTTAATTGTGGCTACTTTAATAGGTGTTATCGTAACTTATGACGCTAAATCGTATGAAATAGCTATAGCTTATTTTTTCGGAATGCTTACTTATTCGATTTTAAACGGAATTAACGAAGCGTTTGCGATAGGAGGAGCTAAAAACGGACTTGTAGGGTTTTTATATCTTGAAATGCTTGATGCAAGTTTTAGTTTTGACGGAGTAATCGGAGCGTTTGCTATTACTCCTAATATTTGGCTTATTATGATAGGACTTGGAATAGGGGCTATGTTTGTAAGAAGCCTTACTGTTTGGATAGTAAAAAAAGGTGTTTTGGACGAATATAAATACCTAGAACACGGAGCTCACTATGCTATAGGGGTTTTGGCAGTTATAATGCTTTTAAAAATTTTTATGCATATCGGAGAAGAATTAACCGGTACTCTTGGACTTGCACTTTTAATTATTGCGTTTTTACACTCTAAATTGGAGAATGCTAAACAGTCTTAATTTCAAGTTCAAGTTCAATTCCTTCCTCTTCAAAGACCCTTTTTTTTACCTCATTAATTAAAAACATCATATCTTCAAATGTCCCACCTCCAATATTTACAAAAAAGTTTGCGTGAATTTCGCTTATTTTAATTCCTCCTTTTATTTTACCTTTCATTCCAACCTTTTCTATTAATCTTCCGGCAAAGTCTCCTTTTGGGTTTTTAAATACACTTCCAAGGCTTGGGTTTTTAGGCTGGTTTTTTCTTAGATTTTTTAAGTATTCGTCAAGTTTTTTGTCGTAGTTTCTTTTTATTTCAAACATCACTTCAAATACGGGTTCATTAATAGATGAGGTTCTATAAGAGAAGTTGAAGTTATTTTTATCTTTTCCGTTTATTGCTAAAAGGTTGTTGGAGATTTCTTCTTCTTTTACTCCGGCATTCATCTTTACACTTCCCCCAATTGTCCCTGGAAGTTTTGCTAAAAATTCGAATCCACCGATATTATGCTTTTTGCAAAAGTTATAAAGGACTCTATTTTTTACTTTTCCACCAACTCTTAAATAGCCGTTTTTATATTCGATGAATTTATATTTATCGCTAAGAATTGCTAAATTTTTGGCAGTAGGGGATATTAGTGTGTTTGTAGCTCTTCCTATTAAAAATTCATTATTGTAGTTGTATTCGTCTATCTCTTTTACGTTTATTTTAGGTCCTATTTTTATTGAAGAGAACTTTGAAAAATCAATTATCAATTAATCTCCTTATCTAAGAAAAGTAGGAATTAAACTAAAGATATATTTTGTAAAGTCAATTATTTCATTCATCATCCATGGCATTGTAAAAATTAAAACAACGGCTATTGCTAAAACTTTTGGAACAAAACTCAAAGTCATTTCATTTATTTGTGTGGTAGCTTGAAAAATTGAAATTAAAAGACCGACTATAAGTCCGACTAATAGAGCCGGTAAGGCTAAAAGAAGTGCTAATTTTAGGGTTTGAACTGCTAGGGCTATTATTTCAGATTGCATTTTCTATTCCCATAACTTTTTTTACGGTTTCATCTACTTTTTTTAATTCTTTATCTGTTAGTTTAGTAACTAATCCTTTGCTAAAAATTATTTTTCCTGTAGAAATTATACCAATTGCAGTAGCTACTATTTCACTGTCTTTTTTCATTAAGTCTCTTTTTTTTATTAAGACTCTGTAATCTCCTCCAAGAATCTGTCCGGATAGGGGCAAAACTACAACCGTGTGATAAATCCCTTCAAAACAGGCTCTATTGAGATAATCGTTTTGATAGATTAAAAATGGTCTTATTTTTGCAGAATCTGTTAATTTTGCAAAATAGACTTCTCCTCTTTTAAATTCAGGGATTTTATCCCCTTTAAATTTTCCTTCAAAAAAGTCAATATAACTTTGCTTTTGAGTGCGAGGTTTACATTTTAGAGAAGTTTCATTTCTTTTTAACCACTCTTTAAATTCCACTTATTTCCTTTATTTTAAGTTTCAAATCTAAGCCTTTTATACTCTTTTGGAATCATATACTCTTTTACATCTTTCATATAAGGCAAAAGTCCTGCTTTGTGTCCAATTTCATAAAGTTTATTAATTGCTTCAATTTGTTCTTCATCAAGAATAATTGATTTATCGTTTGCATAAAGACTTAAATATTTATCAAGAGTTTTATCATCAACTCTAACTAAATTTCTCTCAATTAACATTTTTGCTAATAGATTTTTATGTTTATTAGCTACATCTACAGCTTTTATAAGTATTTCTTCTATATTTATTGCATCAAGAATAGGAATTGAGCGTCTAATAGCCATTCCTCCAAGTGGGAGAGGTCTGTTGCCTGCAAGTTCTACCCAGATATCCCAAAGTTCTTTTTCTACTTCAAGATTTTCATTATAAGTTAAAATACTCTCGTGTATCAAAACTCCGGCGTCAACTTCGCCGTTAAGTACCGCATCTTCAATTTCAAGGAAATTTTTATAAATTATTCTTGCTTTTGGATAATAGATTTTAAAAATTAATGCATTTGTAGTATATTCTCCGCTAAGGGCTACTTTAAAGTTTGGTTTTAGTTTTTTACCTTTTAATTTTACAAGCTTTGGTCCGTAACCGTATCCGAAACTAATAGCGGTTTTTAAAAGAGCGTATTCATCTTTTAAAAACGGATAAGCTCCAAAACTAATGGCACTTACATCATATATGTTTGCAAGAGTCTTTTTATTTAGTGTTTCTATATCTTCGGCTATATTTTTAAAATTATATTTTCTATCTCCAATCCACCCAAATTTTATAGCGTAATACATAAAAATATCGTCAGCATCGGGTGAATGGGCAACTGTGTAAGTTTTCACATTTTCTCCTCTAAAATCTCTTCTTTTGTAATTTCTATATTTTTGCAATGAGTAGTTAAGATTACTTTATTTGTCTTTTTTTCTTCAACTTTTAAATCAAGAATTACCACTTTTTTATCTGGATATACTAAAACATAAAAAAAAGGAATTTTATTTATTTTATATAGTCCTTTTTTTAATCTTTCATCTCTAAGACGCGTAGAAGCAGAGATAATTTTAAAAATAATAATAGGAAATTTTATTATATATTTTTTAAGCTTTCTACAAACTATACTCACATTCGAACGTAAAATTGTAGCTTTGCTTATTTTAGACTTTGCTTCTCCCCATACAAAACATTTTTCATAATCTTTAACAGTGTAATATTCTTCTACAATCGCAAGTGCCATTTTGTAGCCTTTTTTACAAATTATAGCAAAAATGATATAATTGCGTATACTACCTATAAAGGATTTAAATGGACGCAAATAAGCAAAAAGCACTTGAACTTGCCCTAAAGCAAATTGATAAACAATTTGGAAAAGGTTCTTTGGTAAAACTTAGTGAAAAAGAGATTGAACCGATTGAATCGATTCCGACAGGTTCGTTCGGGCTTGATTTAGCTTTAGGAATCGGTGGAATTCCAAAAGGAAGAATTACTGAAATTTACGGACCGGAATCTTCCGGTAAGACTACTTTGGCTTTGTCTATTATAGCTCAAGCTCAAAAAGATGGTGGGATTGCTGCTTTTATAGATGCAGAACACGCTTTTGACCCGATTTATGCAAAAAATATAGGAGTTGATATTGATAATTTGCTTGTTTCTCAACCGGATTACGGAGAACAGGCACTTGAAATTGTAGAAACTCTTGCTAGAAGTGGTGCTGTGGATGTTATTGTTATTGATTCGGTTGCGGCTCTTACTCCAAAAGCGGAGATTGAAGGAAATATGGGAGATGCTCAAGTAGGGGTTCAAGCTAGACTTATGAGCCAGGCTTTAAGAAAATTAACAGCTGCAATTCATAAAATGAATACAACAGTTGTATTCATTAACCAAATAAGAATGAAAATAGGAATGATGGGATATGGAAGTCCGGAAACTACAACCGGTGGTAACGCTCTTAAATTTTACAGTTCTGTTAGACTTGATGTTAGAAGAATTGCCACTTTAAAACAATCGGATAAGGAAGTGGGTAACAGAGTAAAAGTAAAAGTGGTAAAAAATAAGGTAGCTCCTCCCTTTAGAATAGCTGAATTTGATATAATGTTCGGGAAAGGAATTTCTCGTGAAGGAGAAATCCTTGATTACGGGGTGAAGCTTGATATTATCGATAAAAGCGGAGCATGGTTTAGTTATGGGGCTACAAGACTAGGTCAAGGAAAAGAAAACGCAAAAGAGTATTTAAAACAACATCCAGAGCTTGCAAAAGAGATAGAAGAAAAAATTAAAGAGGCTTTGGGTGTTGAACTTTCTCATATGATTGATACGATTGAGAAAAAAGAAGAATCAAATTAAAAGGAGAAAAAATGGTATTTATCGAAGATGTATTTGCGGATGAAGTGTTAGATTCTAGGGGGAATCCAACGGTTAGAGCAACAGTTGTACTTAGTGACGGAACAAAAGAGAGTGCAATAGTACCTAGTGGGGCAAGTACGGGGGTTAATGAAGCACTTGAGCTTAGAGACGGTGGAGATAGATTTTTAGGAAAAGGCGTATTAAAAGCTTGTGAAAACGTAAATAGTGTTATTGCAAATGAACTTATAGGTCTTTCTCCTTACGACCAGGCTGAAATTGATAATATTATGCTTGAACTTGACGGGACTAAAAATAAATCTAAACTTGGGGCAAACGCTATTCTTGGTGTAAGTATGGCAGTTGCTAGAGCCGCTGCTAGAAGTCTTGATTTGCCGCTTTATAGATATTTAGGTGGAGCGAATGCACTTGTATTGCCTACTCCTATGCTTAATATCATTAATGGTGGGGCACACGCCGATAACGATGTGGATTTACAAGAGTATATGATTATGCCGACGGGATTTGATGATTTTGCAGAAGCTCTAAGGGCTAGTAGTGAGGTTTATCATACGTTAAAAAAACTTCTTGCAGCTGACGGGCATAATACCGCACTTGGAGATGAGGGTGGATTTGCACCGAACTTTAAAAATAATGAAGAACCGATTGAATATATTATAAAAGCTATAGAAAAAGCAGGATATAAACCGGGAGATGAAATTACAATAGCACTTGATGCAGCAAGTAGTGAGTTTTATAAAGATGGAAAATACGTACTTGCCGGAGAAAATAAAACATTAAGTGCGGCTGAACTTGTGGATTATTATGCTTATCTTTGCGATAAATATCCGATTGTTTCAATTGAAGATGGTGTAGCTGAAGAAGATTGGGAAGGTTGGAAAATATTAACTGAAAAACTTGGCAATAAAATTCAGCTTGTCGGAGATGATTTATTTGTAACGAATAAAGAAATTTTACAAAAGGGAATCGAACTTGGTGTTGCTAATGCGATTTTAATTAAACCAAATCAAATTGGAACCGTAACTGAAACTATGCAAACGGTTAGACTTGCTCAAAGAAGTAATTACAAAACTATTATGAGTCACAGAAGTGGTGAGAGTGAAGATGCTTTTATTGCTGATTTTGCAGTGGCTTTAAATTGTGGTGAAATTAAAACAGGAGCACCGGCTAGAGGTGAGAGAAATGCTAAATATAACAGACTTCTTGAAATTGCAAGAAGTATAGCAGGTGCTGAATATATAGGGAAAACACTGTTTAATAGATGATTGATTTTGATGATTTAGTAAAAAAAGATTCGAGAAAAGTGATTATTATTGTTATTCTCTCTTTTCTCTTTCTTTTTTATATCTATGTATTGATGTTTGGTGAAAGGTCTTATATGAGACTTTTAGATTTAAACGGAGAGTATGAAAAACTTAAATATCACGTTAATAAACTGAAAAGAGAGAATGAGAAACTTCAAAAAGAGTATTTTGAATTAAAACAACTTCAAGGTGGAGGGTGAAATATTTTATTATATTGTTTGTAGGAGTTATACTGTTTGCTAGACTTAATCCTTTCGAACCGGTGGTAAAACCGGAAAATACTATGATAATAAAGCCTTCATATTTTAAAAAAGCGGTTATTAATCTTACAAAAGACGCAAGAGTTTTAAAAGAGATTGTATTGGTTTATCAAAGTGTAAACGGAGATATTAAACAAAAAGTTGTAAATATCAATAAACAGATAGACTTTCATAAGCCAATAATAGTCTCTCACAGCATTTCTAAGTTTCCGATTAAAGAGTATGGGTTTTTAAATCTTTTTAAGCTTTATATAAAAGATAAAAAAATTTTTCTAAAAACAAAAGACAAACTAATAAGGAGTTTTTTTTTGGTAAAGCCTTTTAGGATTGTATTGGATTTTAAAAGGGATGCCGACTTTTTAACTCTTACAAAAACAATATCCGATTCGGTGGTTAAAAAAGTGGTTGTGGGGAATCATAACGGATATTATAGAGTTGTTTTGTATTTTGATGCTAAGTATGCTTATAGGATTAAAGTGATTGAGGGAGGAGTTAAAATTGAGTTGCAGTAATATTATATTAACTGGTTTTATGGGAAGTGGTAAAAGTACAGTCGGAAGAGTTTTGGCAAAAGAGTTGGATACTTATTTTATAGATACGGATAGTTTGATAGAGAGTTTTGAAAATAGAAGTATTAAGGATATTTTTGAAAAAGACGGAGAAGATGCTTTTAGAGAGATGGAAAAAAGATGTTTTAGGTGGATTAAAAATCACGTTTCTTTTACCGTAATTTCGGTAGGTGGCGGGTTTCCGGTTTTTGTACCGGAAATTAAAGAAGCCGGAGTTGTAATATATTTAAAAGTTGATTTTGAAGATATTGTAAAAAGACTCTCAAAAGAAGAGATAGATAAAAGGCCTCTTTTTAGAGATTTAAAAAAAGCAAAAGAGCTTTTTTTGAAAAGAGATGAAATATATTCAAAACTTGCCGATATAATTATAGAAAACAAAGATTTAAAAACAACTATAAAAAAAATAAAGGAGTATTATGCAAGTAAGTAGCACTTCAATGCATACCACTGTTCAAGTGGAAGCTCAAAAAAAGCTCAAGATACTGTTAAAAATTTAATGGAAAAAATGATAAACGACGCTTTTAAAAATTCTACAGAACTTGAAGCTATGACGGCTCAAGCTACTGGAAAAGGGCAAAATATTAATGTCAAAGCATAATTGGAAAAAAGAGCTTTTAGATTTTTATTTAAAAAGAAAAGATTTTATAAAAAAAGAGTTTAGTGAAAATATAGATTTTACGGATGTTTTTGACCCTTATTTAGATGAAAAAAATGATAATCCCATTATGATAATAGGAGAAGCTCCCGGGGCTAATGAGGTTAGATTAAAAGAGCCTTTTGTCGGGAAAGCCGGGGAAAATCTTAACTATTTAATAAGTTTAAGCGGACTTGATAGAAAAAGAGATTTTTTAATTACAAACGCTTTTCCCTTTCGTACATTTAAAGGTAATACAAACAGAACTCCCTCCGCAAAAGAGTTAAAGTTTGGTGCTAAACTTTTAGAAAAAGAGATAGAAATTGTAAAACCGAAACTTATTTTACTTCTTGGAAACTCTGCAATAAAGGCTTTTTCTTATATTCCTTGGGCAAAAGAAGTAAAAAATCTTAAAAAATGCGGTATTTATGAAATAAATGGTAAAAAAGTAGGAGTCTGTTTTCATCCGTCTCCTCTTGCTTTTAATAGAAAAGATATAAGAGATAGTTTGGAGAAGTTTTTTAAAAAGCTAAAATTTGAGTATAATTATACAAAAAGGAGAAAAAATGGCAAATATTGAAGATATGATTTTAAGTTTCGGAGAAGTACCGGAAGCTCACGAGAGTTTTACTATTGCTTATGGAAGTTTAAGAGTTGAGCAGAGTAGATTATATAAAGACGTACTTCCTACAGATGCAGTAAAACAGGTAATTATTATGCTTCAAGAACAAGCTTTGGAAATGGGAGCTGATGGAGTTAAAAATATAGAAATAAAAATAACTCCTCTAAAAGATGAAAAAGGAGTGGATGTGGTTGATTATTATGCTATGGGAACTTTAATTAAGTTAAAATAATAAAAACGGGAAAGAGTTTTACTTTCCTATTTTTGAAATAGGATAAAAAGGGTTTTTTAAGAATTGGTTTTTTTCCGATATATTAATTGAAAAATAATTTGAGGGAATAAGAAATTTTAAATGGTGCCCAGGGACGGAATCGAACCGCCGACACAGGGATTTTCAGTCCCTTGCTCTACCGACTGAGCTACCTGGGCTAGGTAGTGAAATTATATCAATATAACTTTAAAGTTAGCTTAAAGAGAGGTTTAATTTATTTATTAGCTGTTGAAACTTCTCTCCTCTTTCTTTGTAATTTTTAAATTGGTCAAAACTTGCACACGCAGGGCTTAAAATAGCTACGGAATTTTTGGAGTGAAGTTTTGATATTTCGTTTACTGCGTTTTTAAGTTTTTTTGAAAGATGGTATTTTATTTTAAATTTTTGGGAAAGTTGTTTGAAGTTTGAGAGATTTTCACCTATTAAAAATAGTTCTATATTTAAATTTTGCATATATTCAAATAACGGGGTAAAATCTTGGTTTTTATCAACTCCTCCTAAAATTAAAAATATCTTTGTGTCTTTATACCTTTTTAAAGCGTTTAGAGTGGCGTCTATGTTTGTAGCTTTGCTGTCGTCAACCCAAGTTCTATTTAAAAAGTCTTTTATTTCTTCTAGTTTATGAGGGTCTATTTTGAATTCTTTTAAGGATTTCTCTTTAAAAAAGAGTATTTTATATACGGCTTTTGCCATTATTTCATCCAGTAAAAACGGGGTTTTAAAGTACAAATCTTTAAAATCGAAATAGTTTAGTAAGTCTTGTCCGTTTTTATATAGAATTTTAAAGGCTTTTGTTTGAGTGTCAAACTCTTTTGGCATTATTACGATATCTCTTTCGGTCATTCTTTTAAGAGGGGATAATTTAGCTTTTACATACTCTTTGAAACTTCCGTGCCAGGAGATGTGGTCTTCTTTTATAGGAAGGATTATTAAGATGTTCGGTTTTGCTTTTTTTGTGTAAAAGAGTTGAAAACTACTGGCTTCAATTACCCAAAATTTTGCATTTTTATTCATATCGGCTAAAGGAATGCCTATATTTCCTCCTATATCAGAGTTGTGTTCTTTAAGCAGATAATGAGTCATTTGGGTTGTTGTGGTTTTGCCGTTTGTACCGGTAATCCATATTTGAAAAGGAGCATTGTCGTAAAAGTAGTCAAATTCACTGATTAAATTTTTTGCTTTTTTTATTAAGGGATGAGAAGGGGGAATACCCGGGGATGTTATTTCGAGTTTGGATTTATTTGGGTCAAATTCGCTGGAGGGAAGAAGAATGTTTTCGTATTTGTCGTATGAAGGTTTTGTAAAATTGTCATCGAATATATAAAAACCACCTTTTTTGGCTATCGCTTTTGTTGTTAGTCCGTATCCGAAAAGTGAAATCATCTATTTAAATACTCCTTTAAAAGCTCTCCTAAATCGGAATCTAGTTTAATATTAAAATAAGGAAATTTTTTCTTTTCTAAAGAGATGTTTACAAATTCCACTTTGCCTAAGCGTTTTTTAATTTCTTCTTTAAACTGGGTAAGTGTTGAAATTTTGTCTATCAAAATTCCTTTTACTTTTGTAGCTATGAATATTTTGCCGTCTGCGTATTTTTTAAGTTTATCCAAAGAGATGTTTCTATCTTCAGCAACGGTTTTTAAGAAATTTTCATAAGTTGGAAGCAATAAGTTGTTTAGTAGGTACTCTTTTTCTTGAGAAGAAGCTTTTTTAAATAGGGAAATAGGTTTTTTATATTTTCCTACCGTTATATCGTCTTCTTCTATTCCTATTTTTTTTGCGAGTTTACTTATAACAAAATGAGGCATAATAACTCCTATACTTCCTACAACAGCGTTTTTATTAGCTACTATAGGTTTTATGGCACTTATTATATAATACCCTCCACTTGCAGCCATACTCTCAACATATACGTTTACTCTTTTTATTTTATTTATAAATTTTAAATAAGCGTTAAATTCATCACTTGCACTGGGGCTGCCTCCCGGGGTATTAAAAATAAGTAAAAACTCTTTGCAGTTTTTATCTTTTTTTAATCTGTCCATTTTGTTCATAAGAGTGTTTATATAATCTACCGTTATCGTTTTATTGATGTTTATTACGGCTACGTAAGGTTTTGTTATAGGAGTTTGGCTTGAAAAATTTTTTTTAAAAAACATTCCTACTATAAGTAATTCTGCCAAAATAAGTAAGATAACTCCAAAGAGGACTATTTTTTCCTTTAAGGCTTTTAATTTAAATATTTTTAATTCGGCTTGTAATTTTTCGTTTTCCATTTTCTACCTTATTTTTATTGAAAGTATAGCAATTAAATTCATAATTAGTGCAATAATCCAAAATCTAATTGTAATTTTATTTTCTTTCCAGTTTAAAAGTTCGAAATGGTGATGAATAGGTGCCATTTTAAATACTCTTTTTCCTCTTGTTTTGTAACTTCCCACTTGTAAAATTACGGATATGGTTTCTGCTATAAATACAAAACCTATTAAGCTCAGTAAAATTTCGCTTTTTGCAATAATTGCCAAATATCCTATAATAGCACCTAAAGCCAAACTGCCGCTATCTCCCATAAAAACTTCTGCCGGATGGGCGTTATACCATAAAAATCCAAGAAGTGCCCCTATAAGTGCGAAAGCCACTATTGCAAGTTCTCCACTTCCTAGTTCGAAAGGAAAAAATAGATAATCGCTAAATTTATAATTACCTATAATGTATAAAAATACTGCTAACGTAAAAAGAGAAAAAATAGAAGGCACTGTAGCAAGTCCGTCAAGACCGTCGGTTAAGTTTACGGAGTTACTCATTGAAACTATTATAAATGCCCAGAAAATAATCGCTAAAATTCCCATATCAAAAACGGGGTGTTTGTAAAATGGAATGTAAAGATGAGTATCAAACTTTAAAAGATAAAGTGAAATCGAAATCCCCAAAGCTCCTATCCATTGAAAAATAAATTTCTGTTTTGCAGATAGTCCTTTTTGGTTTGATTTGCCAAGCACTTTTCCTAAATCATCCACTATTCCAAGAGCCATAAAGTATAAAAGCGTAATAATCGCAAGTGTTACATACTGATTGATATCAGTAGTTAATAAAACGGAAATAACAGTACTTAAGATAAAAACGACTCCTCCCATTGTGGGAGCGTCTTTTTTTTGGTGTTCTTGAGGAGCCAGTTCAAAGATTGGTTGTTTGAATTTTTTGGCTATTTTTATAAATTTAGGCATTAAGGTTAGGGTGATTAAAAAAGATAAAAAAAATGCTACAATAGCACGAAAGGTCACGTAGTGGAAAATATTAATATGAAAATGTTCATAAAAGTAGTATAACATATATGTCCCTTTTTTAGGTAAAATTTTAACAAATAAATATGAAGATATAATGATAAAAGGAGAATAAATGAAATTTAGTGGAAAAAATGTACTTATAACAGGTGCTAGCAGAGGTATTGGAGCTGAAATTGCACGATATTTGGCAAAAGAGGGGCTTAAAGTTTGGATTAACTATAGAAGTAATGCAGAACTTGCCGATAAATTAAAAGAAGAGATAGAAAATAATGAAGGAAGTGCTGCTGTTATCGGGTTTGACGTAAGTGATGAAAAAGCATTTATTGAAGCTATTAAAACAATAGTCGATAGTGATGGAGAACTTAGCTATCTTGTAAATAATGCTGGAATTACAAACGATAAATTGGCTATGAGAATGAGTGTTGAAGATTTTAAAAGAGTAATTGATGCAAACTTAACTTCTACTTTTATCGGATGTAGAGAGTCATTAAAAGTTATGAGTAAAAAGAGATTCGGAGCTGTTGTGAATGTTGCAAGTGTAGTAGCTGAAGCTGGAAACTTAGGACAGGCAAATTATGTTGCAAGTAAAGGAGGAGTTGTTGCTATGACAAAAACTTTTGCTCTTGAAGGGGCACCGAGAAATATAAGATTTAATAGCATAACTCCCGGATTTATTGATACAGATATGACAAAGGATTTACCGGAAAAGGTAAAAGAAGAAATGCTAAAAAAAATTCCCCTAAAAAGATTTGCATTGCCAAAAGAGGTTGCAAGTGCCGTTGCATTTTTACTTAGTGATGAAGCAAGTTATATTACAGGAGAGACGTTAAAAGTAAACGGTGGAATGTATATGTAATTTAAATTTTGAGAATTATAAAATTTTATGCTAAAATGGCAAAAACAAAAAAAGGAGAAATAATGGCATTATTTGATGAAGTAAAAGAAGTTATCGTTGAACAATTAAACGTAGATGAAAATGAAGTAACACCGGAAGCTAATTTTGTAGAAGATTTAGGAGCTGACAGTTTAGATGTTGTTGAAATGGTAATGGCACTTGAAGAAAAATTTGGAATTGAAATTCCGGATAGTGACGCTGAAAACATTAAAACAGTTCAAGATGTAATTGATTATATTGAAAAAGCAAAATCTTAATTTTTTTCCCTTCGGGGATAAGATTTGAAGGTGTTAGGAAGTGAAGTTTCGCTTTTCATCTTAACATCTTCAAATCTTAACCTCTAATAAAAAGGAAATTTATGAGAGTTGTTGTAACCGGAATAGGTATGATAAATGCAGTAGGTCTTAATAAAGATGAAGCTTTTGAAAATATAATTGCCGGAAAAACTGGAATTGATAGAATTACACATTTTAATCCGGAGGCTTTTGGGTCTCAAATTGCTGGAGAAGTAAAAGGTTTTGACCCAAAAACTGTAATGCACCCGAAAGATGTAAAAAAAGCAGATAGATTTATTCATTTAGGAATTGCTGCTGCAAAAGAAGCGATGGATGATAGCGGTCTTAACGAATATAACGGGGATAGATTCGGTATTTCTGCTGCAAGTGGAATAGGCGGACTTCCAAATATTCAAAAAAACGCTGTAATTTGTGAGACTAGAGGTCCTAGAAGAATATCTCCATTTTTTATTCCGAGTGCACTTGTAAATATGCTTGGTGGATTTGTTTCAATTGAATATGGTCTTAAAGGTCCTAACCTCTCAAGCGTAACTGCTTGTGCTGCCGGTACTCACGCAATTACAGAGGCTTTTAAAACTATAAAAGCGGGAATGGCGGATAAAATGATGGTAGTAGCCGGAGAAGCTGCTATATGTGAAATTGGGGTTGGTGGATTTTCAGCGATGAAAGCCTTATCTACTAGAAACGATGATCCGGCTCATGCAAGTAGACCTTTTGATGCGAAAAGAGATGGATTTGTAATGGGAGAAGGTGGGGCTTGTTTAATACTTGAAAAATATGAAGACGCAGTAAAAAGAGGGGCTAAAATTTATGCTGAAATTGTAGGAATTGGTGAGAGTGGTGATGCTAATCATATAACAACTCCAGCTCCGGAAGGAGAGGGAGCTTATAGAGCTATGAAAATGGCTTATGAAATGGCAGGACGTCCGAAAATTGATTATATCAATGCTCACGGAACATCTACTAAATACAATGATTTGTATGAAACGATGGCAATTAAAAAACTTTTCGGCTCTAAAGAAAACTGTCCTCCTGTTAGTTCTACAAAAGGTGCGACTGGACATTGTTTAGGAGCTGCCGGAACTATTGAAGCTGTTATTACTCTTATGGGAATGGAAAAAAATATTATGCCTCCTACTATTAATTATGAAGAGCCAGATCCGGATTGTGATTTGGATTATGTTCCAAATAAAGCAAGAGAAGCTGAAATTAATATAGCAATGAGTAACTCATTTGGATTTGGCGGAACAAATGGGGTTGTAATATTTAAAAAAGTAAAATAAAGGTAAAATTTGGCGGTACTTGATTTTGAAAAGAAACTACAAGAAATTAAAGAGCAAATAGACGTCGCTAAAATAAAAGGTGATTCTCATGCTGTTTCTGCTTTAGAAGAGGAACTTAAAAAAGAAATAGAAAAAACGTTTAAAAACTTAACTCCTTATCAAAAGCTTCTTCTTGCACGTCATCCCGATAGACCTCACGCTATTGATATTATAGATTTGATAATGGATGAAAAATATGAACTCCACGGAGATAGAGAATTTAGGGATGATGAGTCTATTGTCTGCTATATAGGTATGATAGGCGATGAAAAATGTGTAGTTATAGGAGAAGAAAAGGGTAGAAATACAAAAGAAAAATTAAAAAGAAACTTTGGTATGCCACATCCGGAAGGCTATAGAAAAGCTTTACGTGTTGCAAAATTGGCTGAAAAATTTGATTTACCGATTCTGTTTTTAGTAGATACCCCTGGTGCGTTTCCTGGAATTGGTGCGGAAGAGAGAGGGCAAAGCGAAGCGATTGCAAGAAACTTATTTGAACTCTCACGCATTAAAACTCCAACAGTTTCAATTGTTATAGGAGAAGGCGGAAGTGGTGGAGCATTGGCTATTGGGGTAGCCGATAAGTTTGCTATGCTTAAATATTCGGTTTTTAGTGTAATTTCGCCTGAAGGTTGTGCCGCAATTTTATGGGGGGATAATTCAAAAGCGGAAACTGCTACAAAAGCTCTTAAAATTTCAGCAGAAGAGCTTAAAGAACTAGGACTCATAGATGATATTATAGATGAACCACTAGAAGGTGCTCATAGAGATTATGAGACGACTGCAAATAATATAAAAAACTATTTCCTAAACCAAGTAAAAAAACTAAAAGAACTCCCAAAAGACGAACTTCTACAAAAAAGATTTGAAAAATATTTAAACTACGGAAGTTTTGAGGAATAATCTCCTCTTTTCATTAACCTTTCATTAAGTTTTTATTGTTAAGGGGTAAAATTATTAAAAAAGGAGTGCTTATGCAAGTTTCAAGCAATATGCAAATGTAAAGTATACAACAAATGTATCAAATGAACGGATAAGGTGTAGGCCAAGGTAAAGGTATGGGCAGAATTATGCAAAGTCTCACACCGGACCAAAGATGAGAGATTTCCTCGCAACTGCAGTCTTTGTCTCAAAATGATAGAAAAAACATTGTAGACCAAACAATTAAACCCTACTAGTATGTCCCAAGATGATTTGTTTCAATCTATTCAAGATATCTTAAATTCTCAAACGGATACAACTATCGCTTTAACTTCGGCTGTAGATTTTTACGCTTAAAGCTCTTTTGCTAAAAATCTAGCCGTATAACTTATGTCGGTAAAGTTTTTCGCTACCTCTTCCACATTTCCGGTGGCGATAACTTTACCACCTCCACTACCACCTTCAGGTCCCATATCTATGATGTAGTCTGCATTTTTGATAAAATCCAGGTTATGTTCGATTACTATTACGCTGTTTCCAAGGTCAACTAAATGTTGAAGTACTTGTACCAATCTATCTATATCTGCAAAATGAAGACCAGTTGTAGGTTCGTCTAAAATATATAGAGTGTTTCCGGTGTCTCTACGACTTAATTCTTTTGCAAGTTTTATTCTTTGAGCTTCACCTCCGCTAAGAGTTGTTGCGTTTTGCCCAAGGGTTATATATCCAAGCCCTACGTCTTTTAGGGTTTTTAGTTTAGCTTTAATTTTTGGGATTTTTTCAAAAAATTCATATGCTTCATCCACACTCATCTCCAAAACATCTGCAATTGATTTGCCTTTGTATTTAATCTCAAGTGTTTGTTCGTTGTATCTTTTTCCTCCGCACGCTTCACACGTTACCATTACATCCGGCAAGAAGTGCATTTCTATTTTTATTTGCCCCTCACCTTTACAAACTTCACATCTTCCACCTTTTACGTTAAAGCTGAATCTCCCGGGAGTATAGCCTCTAAGCTGGGCTTCTGGGGTGTTTGCAAATAAATTTCTTATATCGTCAAATACCCCCGTATAGGTTGCTGGATTCGAGCGAGGGGTTCTTCCTATTGGACTTTGGTCAAGGTAAATTACTTTATCAAGTTGTTTTAGTCCCGTGATTTCCACGCCTTTTACTTTTTGGATTTTATGAGCGTGATTTAGTATTTCTCTTGCTACGGGAAGTAGAGTTTGTAAAATAAGGCTGCTTTTCCCACTTCCACTAACCCCTGTTACGCACACAAGGTTTCTTAGAGGTATTTTTACGTTTAGATTCTTAATGTTATGGATATTTACGTTTTTGATTTCAATCCATTCATTTTGAGGACGGTTTTTTCTATAATTTATATCTTTTTTTCTTCTTATGTATTTTGCAGTTTCAGTATTGGAGTTTAATAATTCTTTTACATTTCCGGCAAATACAATTTCTCCTCCGAATTTTCCGGCCCCTGGACCGATATCCACTATATAATCTGCATTTAAAATCGTTTCTCTATCGTGTTCGACTACAATAACGGTATTGCCTTTGTTTTTTAAGTTTTTTAGGGTGTTTATAAGTTTTAGTGTATCTCTTTCGTGAAGTCCGATGCTTGGCTCGTCAAGTACGTACATAACGCCTGTGAGTCCGCTTCCGATTTGAGAAGCTATTCTAATTCTTTGTGATTCGCCTCCACTAATTGTTCTTGCGTCTCTGTGAAGTGTAAGATATCCAAGTCCCACATCTACTAAGAAAAAGAGTCTTTCGCGAATCTCTTTTAAAATCGGTTCTGCTATCTTTCTTTCTTGTTTTGTTAAGTGTGAAAAATTCTTTTCGTTGCTAAAAAATTTATACGCCTCTTCAATTGGCATTGAGATAACCTCTGCAATGGTTTTTCCTGCAACTTTTACAGCCAGGCTTTCTGGTTTTAGCCTAAATCCTTTACAACTAGGGCATATGCTCTCACTCATAATTTCACTCATATCTTCGTCTTTGTATAAATCAAGGGCGATTTGTCTAAGTCCCGGCCATCTTTTAGAGATTTTATGTTTTACGTATTCGAATTCTATTTCATACGCCGTTCCGTTTAAAATAATCTTTTTTTGAAGTTCGTCTAGTTCGTAAAAGCTTTTATTCATATCGATATCAAGTTCATTACAAAGAGCTTTGAAAAACTCTTGATAATATTTTTTATTAAATCCCCAAATAAGTGGAATTGCACTTTTATTTAGGGGTTTGTCTTTTATTACTTTTTCCAAATCAAGAGTATAAGTAACTCCAAGCCCGTCACACTTAGGACAAGCACCTTTTGGAGAGTTGAATGAAAAAGCAAGGGGTTCAAGTTCTTCAAAGCTTACCTTACAATCAAAACACGCCATATGTTCGCTAAAATGTATAAAATTTTTCTCAAGTCCGAGTTCTTTTGCATTAAGTATTTCTATTTCCACTTCCCCGAAACTTTTATTAAGGGCTTTTTCAACTGCTTCTGCTATACGGGTTTTGTTTTCTTCTTTTATTACCACTCTGTCTATTACAGCTTTTATTGTGTGTTTTTTTGTTTTTTTAAGTTCAATCTCTTCATCAAGCCTTACGATTACTCCGTCTATATAAGCTCTTATTATACCTTCTTGTCTTAATTTCTCAAGTAAATCCTGAAATTCACCTTTTTTTTCTTTGATTAAAGGAGCGTAAATTATAACTTTTGCACCAATCGGTAGTTTTAAAACTTCGTTTATAATATCTTGTGGGGTCATTTGTGTAATTTCTTTGCCGCAAAGATGGCAGTGTTGTATTCCTATCCTTGCATATAAAAGTCTTAAATAATCATATATTTCAGTAACTGTCCCGACTGTTGAGCGAGGGTTTTTTGAAGTGGTTTTTTGGTCTATTGCTATTGCTGGTGTTAAACCTTCTATTTTATCAACTTCCGGTTTTCCTGTTTTTTGTAAGAATTGTCTTGCATAACTTGATAAGCTCTCAATATATCTTCTTTGACCTTCTGCGTATAAAGTATCAAATGCGAGAGTTGATTTACCACTTCCACTAAGACCCGTAAAAACAACTAAAGAGTTTTTTGGTATTTCAAGGTTTATATTTTTTAAGTTGTTTTCTCTAGCCCCTATGATTTTTATTTTATCCATTTACGCTCCTTAGATTTAGTCGCGTATTATAGCAAAATTTAAGGAAAGTTTAAGAAAAGAAGCTTTTTTATTAGATAAAATTTGTTATTTAAAGGAAGCAAATGAAGATAGTACAAATAGGGGAATTTTATAAAAAAGGGACTTTTTACAAAAAAGAGTTGGCTTTAATTAAAAAAGAGAAAAAATTTAACGGAGTGGCTTATATAGTAAAAAAAATATTTTTTAATACCATTTTTGTAATAAAAACCGATTTTGCAACGGTTAGGATGTTGAGAAAAGAAGGGTTTAAACCGAATGTTTTAAGTGTGAGTGGGATTTTGTATTATAAAGATTCTCTTTTACTGCATAAACGTTCTTTAAATTCCGATACTTATCCAGGGTATTTTCATTTTTTCGGAGGTGGAGTTGAGAGTTTTGATGTGTTTAAAGATATAAAAAGGGAAATTTTAGAAGAGAGCGGTTTGAGGGCTGATTGTAAAAAAATAGGTCTTTATTTCGAAGAAACGGGAATTATCAGTATTATTTTTAAATGTAAAGGAAAAGGAGAAATAAAATCCAATTGGGAAGGGGAAATTTATAAAATAAAAAGTTTAAAAAGTTTAAAGTTAACACCTATGGCAGAGTGGGGTTTAAAACTCAATACTCCATATCGCAAAGAAAAACACCATCATTTCACTAATGTAGAGCTTCCATTTAGGTTGAGGTTTTTGTAATTCGCTTTTTATTTGTTGATATTCGCTATAAGTTAGAGTTGAAAATATTCTTTTTATAACTATGTCTATGTAAGCGTCTTTGTCGTCAGTTTTGAGTGCTATGAATATGTGTCTGTATACCATATAAAGTTCAATCATCGCAATAAAAATTAGAGTGATATCCACTACTTGTAAGGTAATTATCTGTATTAAAATAATTTCGAATATGTAAAAAATAATAACGTAACCTAAAAGAGGGTAGTGGTTTTTTAGGTAGTAAAGAGCGAAGAGTTTATCGGCTGCGGATTTGATTTGAAATTTTTCTAAAGTGTAAATTCTAAAAGCGATTAAACAAGTTATAATAATTTCTACTAAAAGTTTATCCATTAATGTCCTTGAAAATAAAGTTTGTAAGTTGTTGCACAAAATACGAATATATACCATATAAGCAGCAGTTTTTTATGGTAAATAGGGTTTATTTTGTGATAGAGTTTAATTCCGAAATAAGTTCCTATAAGAGAAGCTATACCGATTGTAAATCCTTTGGTATAATCGATATGCCCTGCTATACTTTGGGAGATAAATCCAGAAATTGAAGAAAACACCACAAAAAAGAGACTTAAACTAACAGTCGTTTTGAGACGATATTTTAAGAATCCTACTAAAATGGGAGTTATTAAAATAGCTCCTCCCACTCCTACGCTTATCGCTATTAATCCGACAAAAAGCCCGATGAAAAAGAGTTTTTTATTATCAATCGGTGGTTCTTCTTTAGGTTCCGGGACCGTTATGAAAAATCTTATAATGGCAATTAAAACAAGTGTTAAAAATATAGCTCCTAAAATTTCTTTGGGAGCGTATTTGACTATAGTACCGCTTAAGCTGGCACCTATTGCTCCGCCTATTGCAAGAGATAAACTGTTTTTTATTTTTAAAAGTCCTTTTTTGTAGTTTAAATAAGACCCGTAAACGGAACTTAGCATCATTTGAGTTACGCTAATTCCTATGGCTTCTTTGAAATTAAACCCTAAAAATAGTAATATAGGCACAAGTACTGTCCCTCCTCCTATGCCGAAAAAACCCGACGCAAATCCTACGAATATGCCTATTATAATTGCACTTATCAAAACGTACCTTTTTTGATAAAATTATATCATAGTAAAAATTGGAAAAAGGATTTTGATGTTTAATATAGTAAAAGAGGCGGTTAATAACTTTGTAAATTCCATAGAAGCGAAAACGACCGAGTGTAATGAAAAACTAAAAGAAGGGGTTGTAAGTAAAATTTCTATCAGTGGAGACGAAAATTATGATATTTATATCGTTTTGCCGCACGAAAAGTTAAGTTATATAGCTAATTACTATTTCGGGGATGATAGTTATGATGTAGAGGATTTGACAAAAGAGATAGCAAATCAGATTATAGGAAACGCTAAAATAATAGCTGCTAAAAAAAATAAAAATTTTGATATTTCAATTCCCGAATATTTGGGAGAATATAAAAACGATATAGAGTATGACGATAAGCTTTCTTTTAAATTTAACGGAGATAAATGTTTTTATATTCTGTTTAAAGGAAAGTAGATGAGTGAAGAGAAAAAAACGGATTCTTTAGAGGATGATATAGCAGAGTTTATTCCCGATTATTCGAATTTACTTGATACCGAGGTTTTGTTTGAGAGTGATTTAGGAAGGGTCGATATAACGTTAAGAGAGATTTTAGCTCTTCAAAAAGGAAGCGTTATAGATTTGCAAAAACCCGAAGGTGAGAGTGCCGAAGTTTACATAAACGGAAGAATTATCGGAAAAGGCGAGGTTATGGTGTATGAGAAGAATTTGGCTATAAGGTTAAATGAAGTCCTTGATGCCAACCAGCTTATTTATTACTTAACCAAAGAGCATTAAGGAGTATTTGTGAAAAAACTTGTTTTGCTGGTGGTGGGTGTTTTTTTATTCGCTACCAATTTAATTAACGTTAATTTTTTTGAAGGAAAAAACAAAATAGATATTTTGCTTTCTTTGGATAATGTGTTTGAGGGAAGAGTCAAGCAGATAGGAAAATACTCTTATTTGATTACGAACATAAAAAGCGATAAGGTTATTCAAAAAGAGTTTAACGATAAATTTATAAATTCCATTATAATTTCACCTCAAAATAACGGTATAAAAGTGGATGTTATTACAAAATCTAAAATAAAAACCAGCGTAGCTTTAACACCGGATGGATACGGTCTTAGGTTTAGAATAGTGAATTTGACCTTAAAGTCTAAAGATGTAAATATTCAAAAAGTACCTCACGCTAATGACAGTGGGTTTGATATGTTTTCTTATCTTATGGCTTTGCTGGTTTTGGTAATTTTAGCCGGTATTCTTTGGTTTATTAAGAGAAATAAAATCTCTTTGCCTTCTGCTAATCTTCAGATGAAGGTAATTATGCAAAAGCCTATAGATGTCAAAAACAAAGTTGTGCTTTTTGAGTATCAAAACAGAAAATATTTAATGCTAATAGGTAATACAAACTTACTTTTGGATGTATTTAGCGAAGATACTCCTGTACCTAAAAACGAAGTGGAGTTTGAAGAGATGTTAAAACTCTCTAAAAAATACGATAATATAGAACAATACATAAAAAACGCCGAAAAATTAAAGGGGATAGATGAAACAATTTGATATTATAGTAGTAGGTGGAGGACACGCCGGGATAGAGGCTGCACTTGCACCGGCTAGAATGGGTAAAAAAGTTTTGCTTCTTACTATGCTTGTAGAACAGATAGGAGCTGCTAGTTGTAACCCGGCAATAGGGGGTCTTGCAAAAGGTCATCTTGTAAAAGAGATAGACGCTCTTGGGGGTGAAATGGCTCTTGCTACCGATAATACGGGAATTCAGTTTAGAGTACTTAACGAAAACAGAGGACCGGCCGTTAGAGGAAGCAGGGCTCAAATAGATATGGACAGATACAGAATGTATATGAGAGATGTTTGTTTAAACACTCCTAATTTAACCGTAGCTCAAGAGATAGTCGATGAAATTGTTGTAAAAAACGGTAAGGTTGTGGGAGTTAGAACAAATTTACTAAATGAATACGGATGTAGGGCATTGATTTTAACAACTGGGACTTTTATGAGAGGGATTATGCATTTTGGTCCCGTTAAACTTGAGGGTGGAAGATTTCACGAGCTTCCGGCTAAAAAAATCTCTAAATCGCTTGAGGATTTAGGCTTTAAACTTGAAAGACTCAAAACCGGAACTACTGCTAGAATTGATGCAAGAAGTATCGATTTTTCAAAAATGGAAATTCAACCGGGTGATGAAAATCCTAAGCCTTTTTCTTTCAGAACCGATAAAAAAACGTTTAACCCCACTCAACTTCCTTGTTATATAACTTATACGAATGAAACCACTCACGATATTATTAAAAGCAATTTCCACAGAGCCCCTCTTTTTACGGGGCAAATTGAAGGAATAGGTCCTAGATACTGTCCTAGTATCGAGGATAAACTCAATAAATTCCCGGATAAAGAACGTCATCACGTATTTGTAGAACCTCAAACTCTTGAAGCTACGGAGTATTATTTAAACGGACTCTCAACTTCTCTTCCTATGGACGTTCAGGAAGACTTTATTCATTCAATACCGGGTCTTGAAAACGCTAAAATCGTAAGATTCGGATATGCGATTGAATATGATTTTATTCAACCGACAAACCTTAAACATTCACTTGAAACAAAAGAGATAGAGGGGCTTTTCTTTGCCGGACAGATTAACGGAACAACCGGATACGAAGAAGCGGCGGCTCAAGGTATAATGGCCGGAATTAACGCAGCTCTTAAAATTGACGGAAAAGAACCTATTATTTTTAGAAGGGATGAAGCTTATATCGGAGTTTTAATTGATGATTTGGTTACAAAAGGAACGAACGAGCCTTACAGAATGTTTACCAGCAGAAGCGAATACAGACTCTTACTTAGAGAAGATAATGCCATTTTAAGGCTTGCAGATTACGGGTATGAGCTTGGAATTTTGGATGATAAGACGTATGAGAGAGTACAAAAGCTTAGAAAAGAGATAGAAAAAGGTATGAAGATATTAAATGAAACATTCGTAACTCCAAATAAACAGATAAACGCTATGCTTGAAGGAATGGGAGAAGAGAAAATCCAAAGCAAGATGGAGATAAGAAAAATAGCCGGACGTCATACGTTTAATAAAGAAAAACTCTTAAAACTGGCTCCGGAGTTTAAAGATTTCAGTGACGACGCTATAGAACAGATTTTAATAGACGCAAGATATCATCATTATATAAAAAGACAAGAAGCTCAAATAGATAAAATGAAAGAGATGTTAAGTGTTAAAATCCCTAAAGATTTCGAATATAAAGGAATTCCGGGACTTAGTCGTGAGATAGTGGAAAAACTTGAAAAACACAGACCTACTACTTTATTTGAAGCCAGTGAAATAAGTGGGGTTACACCGGCTGCGATTGATATTATCCATATGTATATCAATATGAGAAAAAAGAAAAGTTGATAAATTTTCTATTTTTTTATATAAATGAACCTCTAAGAGGGGCTAAAAATAGAAATTTTCGGTTCGTATGCAAAGGGTAAGGACTATAAGGATATAGATGTAATTGTTGAGTTTGAAAAGGTTTCTTATAGCCTTATGTAAAAAAAGAAAGGAAAATAATATATGAAAAAGCCTAAAGAGGATATCGTTTATTTAAAACATATAAATGATTTTTGTGAAGATCTCAAAGAGTGTTTTTATGAGATAGGCAGTTTTGAGGAGTTTTCTAAAAACAAGATGTATCAAGATGCTGTTTATAGAAAAATTGAAATAATTGGAGAAGTCGTAAGTAATATTTCAAATGATTTAAAAGTTAGGTATTCTGATATCCCTTGGCAACAGATTAAAAATATGAGAATGTTATAATACATGGATATTTTGGAATTGATAAAAAACTTGTTTGGAATCTTTTAACTAATGAAATACCAGTATTTCATAAGCAGATTAAAAAAATTATAAAGGATTTAAATTGACATATATTTACGTTTATACGGCAGATAAAGAGAAGTTTGAGAGAATTAAAAAGGCTGTTGAGGTTGCGAAGAGTTTAAGTGAAATGCCGGTTTTTTGTGTAAATGACCTTGAAGCTATAGATGAGGTTAGAAAAAACGGATTTAAAGCTATGAATGTGGATGCTTTGGAAGATTTGTTTAATTTAAGTGACGGCAGTGATACGTTTTATGTTTTAACACCGGAAGATACGACTTATTTAAAAGCTACTTTTACAAACGTAAAGGAGATATAATGGAAAAAGAAAAACCTTTTAATTTTTGGCTTTTTATGCTTTGGATGTTTGTCGGGTTTTTGGTTTTAACTTCTATTGTGGTTGGGGTACCTTATCTTTTAATGAAGTGATTTCAAAGTAAAATTTACTTCCTTTTCCTTTTTGACTCTCTATTTTTAAAGAAGTTTTATGTAAATTTAATATTTTTTCCACAATTGCAAGTCCTAGTCCTAAGGAGTTATCCCAGTCGTTTTTTGCGATACGGTAGAATTTTTGTTTTATAAGTTCTATCTCTTTTTTGTCTATTCCTTTACCTTTGTCAATGACTTCGAAGTTATCGTTTATGTTAATGATTATTTCATCTTTTGAATATTTAAGTGCGTTTGAGATTAAGTTGTAAATTACTATTTCTATTAAAGTTTTGTCGGCATATATTATTTTTTTTTCGCAATTTAATTTAATTCTGTTTGTATTGAAGCTTTCTATTAGATTTTTTGTTGTTTCGCATAAGTCGAAAGTTAAAAAGTTGGTTTTTATTTTGTTGTTTTCGAGTCTTGTTATTAAATAGAGTCTGTCTATTAATTCACTAAGTCTTAGAGAGTTTTTTTGGATTTTAGTTAAGAATTTTTCGTTTAACTCTTTTGGAAGGTTGTTTTCCAAAATGGTTTGGATGTATCCGTTTATGATGGAAATCGGATTTTTGAATTCGTGGGAAATTGCGGATATCAGTTCGTCTTTTGAAGAGTTTAGAATTTTGAGTTTTTTATTTTCTTTTTTTAATTTTTTATTCTCTTTTTGGAGTTTTTTTAACTCTTCAAACTCTTTTTTAAAAAAAATCTTAAAAATATTCACACCATCTCCTATTTTAATTTATACCCCACGCCTCTTACGTTTTGAATTATTCCACCGATTTTGCGGTTTAATCTGTTGATTGAAACATTAATGCTTTTTTCGTTTGTTATATTGAATTTTTCACTTATTTCTTCTCTTGTAAAGATTTTTTTTTGGTTTTTGAAAAATATTTCAAGCAGTTTGTATTCGTTTGGAGTTAGTAGTATTGTTTCTTTATTGAAAAAAAGGGTTTTTGTGCTTGTATTTAAGTGGTAGTTTTTATAAGAAATTATATTTGAATGTATGTTGTGTCTTTTCAGGACGGCTTTTATCCTGGCTATTAACTCTTTCATATTAAAAGGTTTTTTGATGTAATCGTCGGCACCTCTTTCAAACCCTTCTAAAACTTCATCTTCATTTGCTTTAGCACTTAAAAAAATTACCGGAATATCGTAGCCCTCTTCTTTTAACTGCTGAATAAATATACTTCCTTCAATTCCCGGCAGGTTTCTATCTACTATTAATAAATCGGGATTTTCTTCTATTATGAACTTTTTTACGTATTTGGTATTTAAAAAACCAACGGCGTCGTAGCCGTTTTGCTGAAGAGTGAATTCTAATAATTCTAATAAATCTTCTTCATCTTCTATAATTACTATTTTAATCATTATGTTACCTTTAAAGTTCAAGCCCTTCTTTTGCAAACAGTAAATAAGAAGCTATTGTTTTTGCACTGTCGCTTATTCTTTCAAGTTTTTTTGCGATATTTAAAATTTTTAAAATTTCGTCTATGTTTTCTGTCTGTTTAACTTCTAAAACAAGTTCTTTGTATAATTCATCCGCTATTTTTTCGTAGCTTATAATGGTAGAGTAAGCGTCTTCTATGGTATCGCCTTTTACTGCTAATTTAAGTGTGCTTATAGTGGCAAGTGCGTTTTGATAAAGAGCGTCTATTTTTTCGTTTGAGAAGTTGTATTTTTTGATAAAAGACTTTGTCGATTTTTTAATTTTAGCAAGAAACGAGCTTACTTTTAAATATGCAACAGTTTCTCTTAAATATTCTCCTTGAGGGTGAAAGAGGGCTAAAAATTTAATTACTTCGTTATCAAACTCTTTTAAGTCTATTAAAAAAAACTCTTCCGTTAACTCTTTTTTTTGTAAAGATTCTTCAATCGCTTCTATGTATTTTAGGAATTTATTGTTTAAATCGTTTAGTGCATTTTCGAAAGAACTAAGCATTTCAATCCTTTTTTTTGTAAAATTATAACATTAATATATAATTTCGGCTGGTGTGAATTGTTATTGAATTGTTATTAAACTGTTTTAAAATTTTAAAAATCAAAAAGGAGAGAAAATGAAAAAATTGATTTTAGGTGCTTTAGTGGCGGTTAGTTCTTTTGCTTATACTATAAACGGTACAGGTGCTTCTTTTCCGTATCCGGTATATAAACAATGGATAAAAAGCTATTATGACCAAACCGGAAACAGAGTAAACTACACTCCTACAGGAAGTGGTACCGGGATTAAAGAAGTTGCTTTAAGACACGTTGATTTTGGTGGGAGTGATAAACCTTTGCCTCCTAAAGTTTTGAAAAAAGCTAAACTTTATCAGTTTCCTACGCTAGTTGGAGGAATTGCTTTAAGTTACAATATTCCGGGAGTTGATAATTTAAAACTTAGCGAAGCTGCTATTGAAGGGATTGTATTAGGTAGTATTGTGTATTGGGATAATCCTTTAATCGTTAAATACAATAAAAACGCAAAACTGCCTCATAAAAAAATTATTTTTGTTCACAGAAGTGATAAATCGGGAACAACTTTTAATTTTACTTATTATTTGAGTAAAATGAGCAGTATTTGGAGAAGACATTATGGGGCTAGAAAACTTATAAACTGGCCTACAGATGCTCAAGGTAGAGGAATTGCCGGAAAAGGAAATTTTGGTGTTAGTGCTGCTATTAAAACAAATGAATATTCTATAGGATATGTAGATTATGCAGATGCTAAGAAAAATTCTCTTAAAATGGCGACTATTGAAAATAAAGGTCATTTTGTAACACCGACTCCTAAAAACTTTGCAATAGGAGCTGCATATGCCGGATTTGATGCTAAAAAAGATTTTTATAAGATTATAGCTTATCCTAAAAAAGGATATCCTATAATTGCCGCTACGTTTATTCTTGTACCTAAAGAAAAAGTAAATAAAGATAAAGAAGTAACGGCGTTTTTTGATTACGCTTATAAAAACGATGCAGTTGCCAGTAAATTAGGATACATTCCTCTACCGGCTAGTGTTAAAGCCCAGGTTAGAAAATATTGGGAAGAAAAGGGAATTTCTCCTTCAAAATAAAAAAAGGTCTTTAAAACCTTTTTTATTTTTTATACAATTACAAAAACTAAAGGCTATAGATGGAAGCTTTGTTTAAGAAAGTGTCTGCTTTAAGTGCTACTTTGATATTGTTTTTATTAACCGGTATATTTGTTGTGTTGTTTATATACGCTAAACCTGCTATTAAAGAGTACGGACTTCATTTTTTGGTTGACCCTAGATGGGGAGTTGAAGTGTCTCAAAATCAAAACAGTGTAAACAATACAGCAAATACCTCCAATCAAGTTGCAACTCTCCAAGATTCTCCTCAAATAGTTGATAGTGATACTATAGACAGTGATGATGACGCAATAGATACGGATAATGATTTGGCAGCAGATGAAGATAGCGATATAGCGGTAAATGATGACGATATTGCAGCAGCTACTACGGATACTGATATAGGAAGCTCCACTTCTAATATAAAAGTCGTATACGGAGGATTGATTCCTATTGTAGGTACTGTTTTATCGACTATTTTGGCAATGGCTTTTGCTGTACCTATTGCTATGGGAATAGCTGTATTTTTAAGTGAAATAGCACCTCCTTTCATATCAAAGCCTGTAGGTATCGCAATTGAGCTTTTAGCTGCGATTCCTAGTATTATTTACGGGATGTGGGGGCTTTTTTATTTCGGACCTTTGATTTCTTCAATTTTTGGAGGAGGAAGCGTTTCTTTATTGGTTGCCGGGATGGTTCTTGCGGTTATGATTATTCCTTTTATGGCTTCTCTTACACGTGATAGTATGAATACTACACCTAATGTATTAAAAGAATCGGCCTATGCAATGGGGGCTACTAAATTTGAGGTTATAAAAGATGTAATTTTTCCTTATGCTAAAAAGGGTATTATAGGGAGTATGATTTTAGCCTTAGGTCGTGCGTTGGGTGAGACTATGGCAGTTGCTTTTGTAATAGGAGGTGTATTTAACTTCCCTCATAAATTAACCGACCCTACAGTTTCAATTCCAGTTGTACTTGCGAATAACTTTGCAGAAAGTAGTGGAATGAGTTTACACGCACTATTTTATTTAGCGTTAATTTTATTTGTAATTTCATTTATGGTAATTAGTTTTGCTAAGTTTTACTTTTTAAGGGATAAAGAATGAGATTGTTAGTTAATAAAGTCGTACTCTTTTTATCAACATTAAGTGCAGTTATAGGTCTTGTGTTTTTGTTTTGGATTTTGATTACCCTTACCATTAAAGGATTGAGTTCTATTAATTTTTATATTTTTACCCACGATTTGGTAAATAATGGGCTTAGAAACTTACTAATAGGGCAGTTTGTTTTGGCGTTAATTGCAGTGGTTATAGGGGTTCCGATTGGAATGATAGCCGGGATTTATCTTCAGGAGTATTCATTCGGAAATAAATATGCAGAGTTTATAAGAAACCTTTCGGATGTTATGATGTCTGCTCCTAGTATCGTAATAGGTACTTTTGTTTATGCGATAATAGTAAATCCTATAGGTCATCAGAGTGGGTGGGCCGGAGCAATAGCACTTGCTATTATGATGATTCCTATTGTTGTAAGAACTACCGATGATATGTTAGGGCTTGTTCCAAAAGAACTTAGAGAAGCCGGAGTTGCAATAGGGGCACCTAAGTATAAAGTAATTATCGATATTATTATAAAAGCTGCAAAAGTTGGTATAATGACGGGTATTTTACTTGCATTTGCGAGAATTGTTGGAGAGACTGCACCACTTCTTTTTACAAGTGGGAATAGTGAATATTTTACTTTAAATTTAAATGAAGTGTTTCCGAGTTTAACTGTTGCTATTTACAATTTAGCGACGATGCCGGATGCTAATTTGGTTAAAATTGCTTGGGCTGGAGCTTTTATATTGACTCTTTTTGTTTTAATTGTGAATTTGCTTGGTAGATATATTATTAAAGATAAAAAATAAAGGTTTGCTATGAAAGTAATGGATATAAAAAATTTTAGTTTTATGTATGCCGGGGCTACGAAACCTTCTTTAAAAAATATTAATTTACCTATTTATGAAGGAAAAGTAACGGCTCTTATCGGTCCTAGTGGTTGTGGTAAATCAACTCTTTTAAGAAGTTTAAACAGAATTCACGATTTATATCCGGGTAATAAGTATGAAGGAGAAATTCTTCTTAAAAATTTAGAAACCAATGAAATGGAAAATATTTTGGAATTCAAAAAAGAAAACGAACTTATAAATCTTCGTCAAAGAGTTGGAATGATATTCCAAAAACCGACTCCGTTTCCTATGAGTATTTATGATAATATAGCTTACGGGGTAAGACTTAAAGGGATAAAATCTAAAAGTGAGCTTGACGGTAGGGTTGAAGAGGCTTTAAAAGGTGGAGCTTTATGGAAAGAGGTAAAAGACAGATTAAAAGATGATGCAAGAGGACTTAGTGGAGGTCAGCAGCAAAGACTTTGTATCGCAAGAGCTATTGCAGTTGAACCCGAAGTGCTTTTAATGGATGAACCGACAAGTGCACTAGACCCAATTTCCACTCTTGCTATTGAAGAGCTTGTAACAAAACTTAAAGAAAAAGTAACAATAGCTATCGTTACTCATAATATGCAACAGGCAAGTCGTGTTAGTGATTATACGGCTTATATGTATTTAGGGGAGCTTGTGGAATTTGGAGAAACTACTCAAATTTTCTTAAATCCGAAGGAAAAACACACTGCAGATTATATTGCAGGAAAATTCGGATAAGATTTTTTTCTTTTTTTCTTTTATTTAAAAGTGTCGATGACTTATTTTTTATAAAGCCAAATTTTTATATAATTTTATAAAAAAGGCTTACAGATGAGAATAGTTTTTATGGGTAGTCCGGATTATGCAGTTGAGATTTTAAAAGAGTTGATTAAAAAATATGAAGTTGTGGGAGTATATACTCAGCCGGATAAACCGGTAGGAAGAAAAAAGGTTTTAACTCCGACTTCGGTTAAAAAATTTGCACTTGAAAATGGTCTTGATGTTTATACGCCTTCAAGTTTAAAAAATGATACGGTAATTAAAGAGTTAAGTCCGGATTTTATAGTAGTCGCTGCTTATGGGCTTTTATTGCCAAAGAGTATACTTGAGATTGCTCCTTGTATTAATCTTCACGCTTCTTTACTTCCGAAATACAGAGGTGCAAGTCCTATTCAAAGTGTTATTTTAAATGGGGATAGATATACCGGAGTTACTGCAATGCTTATGGATGAAGGGCTTGATACGGGCGATATTTTAACTTGGGATTATACGGAAGTAGAGAACAAAACAAGTATAGATTTATTTAATGAATTGGCACTAATAGCTGCAAAAACCACACCTTTTGTAATAGATAACTTTTCTAAAATATCTCCTTTAAAGCAAAACGACGCACTGGCTACTTATTCTCCTAAAATTAAAAAGAGTGACGGTAGGGTTGATTTTGAAGATGCTTTGATTATAGATAGAAAATATAGAGCCTTTCAACCGTGGCCGGGAATTTTTACGGATAGGTTTAAAATTAATGAAATGGAATTTCTTGATAAGACTTCTTTAAATAATCCGGGAGAGATTTTGGAGATAAATGACGGGGTTGTCGTAGGATGTAAAAGAGGAAAAATTAAACTCTTAAAAGTGCAGGTCCCCGGAAAAAAAGAGATAAATGCCATTGATTATGTAAACGGAAAAAGATTAAAAGTCGGAGATAAGATAATTTAATGAAACTTATTTATTTAAAAGAGATTGACTCCACTCAAAAATATCTTATTTCAAAGTTAAAATCCTCTAATCTTTTTCCTCCTATTTGTGTATGGAGTGATTATCAAACTAATGGAATTGGAAGTAGGGGAAACAAGTGGATTGGAAAAAGGGGAAATCTGTTTTTTTCTTTTGCTTATTATAAGAATGAATTTAATGTCCCACTTGAGAGTTTGTCTATCTATTTTGGATGGTTGTTTAAAAAGAGTCTTAATAAATTAGGTAGTAATGTAGTTATGAAGTGGCCTAACGATATCTATTTGATTGATAAAGAGCCTAAAAAAATAGGGGGAGTTATTACTAATATCGTAAGGGATTTTGTAGTTTGTGGGATAGGATTAAATACTTCTTATTCCCCCTTAAAAGAGTTTGGATGTTTGGATATTAAAGTAAAAAATGATAAAATTCTTCAAAACTTTTTTGATATGGATTTTCCGAGTTGGGAAGAGGTGTTTTGTGAATATAAAAGAGAGTTTAAAAGAACTGGAACTTTTTTGGGGATAGAGGGTAAGTTATTAAATGATGGCAGTTTAGAAAAAAACGGACAAAGGATATATTCAAATCGATGATAGAGATAATATCAATTGCAAATCAAAAAGGTGGGGTCGGAAAAACGACGACTGCAGTTAATTTGGCGGCATCCATAGCTTTAACGGAAAGAAAAGTATTGCTTATAGACGCAGACCCTCAGGCAAATGCCACGTCTTCTCTGGGATTTCTAAGAAATGATTATGAGTATAGTTTGTATCACGTTTTAATCGGTAGTAAAGATATAAACGATACTATTTTAAAAACACTCATTCCCACACTTCATTTAGTTCCGTCTAATATAGGACTTGCCGGAATAGAAAAAGAGAGTGAATTTTTGGATAAAAAAGAGTTGACGTTAAAAGAGAGAATTAAGGATTTAAAAGAGGATTATGATTATATTATAATCGACACTCCTCCAATGCTCGGTACTATTACCATAAATTCTTTAAGTGCGAGTGACAGTGTGATAATCCCTATTCAAACAGAGTTTTTCGCACTTGAGGGACTGGCTCAACTTTTAAATACCGTGAAACTTGTTCAAAGAACAAAAAATCCTAAATTAAAAATTAAAGGCTTACTTCCTACTATGTTTACAAAAACAAACAATCTATCAAAACAGGTTTTTCAGGATTTGATTAACCACTACTCCGATAAACTTTTTAAAAATAAAGAAAGTGGGAAATATATTTATATTCCTAGAAACGTAAGACTTGCCGAAGCTCCGAGCTTTGGAAAACCGGTTGTTTTATACGATATTAAAAGTTCGGGAGCAAAAGCTTATGAAGTACTTGCAAAAACAATAATCGAGGATGTTGAAAAATGAAAAGATTAGGAAGAGGTTTAAGTTCTATTTTAGAGGATGTTGAAGCCGGATATTTAAAAGATTTGCCGACTCAAGGTGTTCAAGAAATTGATGTTACTAAAATTAAAAGAAATCCTTATCAACCGCGTAGAGAGTTTGATGAAGAGTCTTTAAAAGAACTCTCTTTATCTATAAAAAAACACGGTCTTTTGCAACCTATAGTTGTAATTAAAGATAAAGACGAATATATTTTAGTTTCCGGCGAGAGAAGACTTAGGGCTACTAAGCTTTTGGGTGAGAGTAGAATTAAAGCTATTGTAGTTGATTATTCAAAAGAAGATTTAAGGGAATACGCTTTAATCGAAAATATCCAAAGAGAAGATTTAAATCCTTTGGATATTGCTTTATCTTTACAAAGTCTTATAAAAGAGCATAATTATACTCACGAAGAATTAGCGGCTACTATTGCTAAAAGCAGAAGTTATGTTACGAATTTACTCAGAATATTAAATTTACCTTCTTTTATACAAGAAAAAATAAAAGATAAAACATTAAGTGTAGGACACGCGAAAGTTTTAGTGGGACTTGATGAAGAGTTGTTAAAAAAAGTTATAAAAGAGATAGAAGAGAAGTCTTTAAGTGTAAGAGAAACTGAAAAATTGATTCAAAAATTAAAATTTCCTAAGAAAAACAAAGAAGAAAGCGAAAAAGAGATAGATAAAAAGCTTATTGATGTAGTTGAAAAATTTAAAAAAATAGGACTTAAAGTGGAGTTAAGTAACAATTTTATAAAAATTAAGTTTAAAAATGACGAAGATTTGGAAAAATTAGAAAAACTTTTAAATGTAATCAGTTAAATTTATGTTAAAATTTCAAAAAAAGGAGAATTAATGCTTGACCTAAATTTAGGTGTGATGTTAATTGAAGCCGGTATTTTTTTAGTAACGTTAATCTTGCTAAAGATGTGGCTTTTCGATCCGTTAGTAAAATTTATGGATGAAAGAGAAGAAAAGTTAAGAAAATTAGCAGAGATGGCTGAAGCTAATACCGAAGATTCTAAAGAATTAGAAAGAGAAATCGAAGAAATTTTAGCTGCGGCTAAAAAAGAGGCTAAAGCTATCAGAGACGAAGCTAGAGCTAAAGCTATTGCCGAAGCAAATGAAATGAAAGCTAAAAGATTAGCTGAAATTGAATCGGCAAAAGAGCAGTTAGCAAAAGAGATTCAAGCTGAAAAAGAGAAAATCTTAGCGGAACTTTTATCATCTAAAGATGAAGTTAAAAACCTTGTGGAAAATAAAATAAGGAATGCGGCATGAAAAAGATTTTCTTATTGGGATTGATGAGTGTAGCTTTATTTGCTAGTGAAGCTGCTATGAGTGGCGGGACTGATATTGTTGCTAGAACGGTTAACTTTTTAATTTTCGTTGCCATTTTATGGTATTTAGTAGGAGATAAAGTAATAGCTTTTTTTAGAAACAGAAAAGAGGAAATTGCAACAAAATTCCAAGAAGTTGAAAACAGATTAAAAGAAGCTAAGCTTAAAAAAGAGGAATTAAACACAAAACTTGAAGAGGCTAAAGCTAAAGCAAAAGAAATAATCGAAGATGCGACACAAGAGGCGGAGCATATTTATAATACTATAATCGCTCAAGCTAAAGAAGAATTGGTTTTAATGGAAAAACATTTTGAAGAAGCTAAAATCGCTGAAATTAAAAAAGCGAAAAGAGAAGCGGTTAAAGCCTTTCTTGAAGATGTATTAAAAGATGTGCATCTATCAAGTGAAGATGCCGCTAAACTTGTATTAAAGGTAGCGTAATGGTGGTTGAAAAATATACGAAAGCTTTTTTATCGTCACTTAGTGAAGAAGAGATTACTCCGGCTTATGAAGCAATTGCAAGAATTGCTTTGGTTGCAAAAGACCCTAAATTTATATTAATAGTAAAATCTCCTCTAATGAGTATAGATGAGAAAATTAAAATTTTAGCTGAAATTGCAGAATATAACAATCCTAAGTTTTTAAACTTCTTAAGAATTGTTCTTGAAAATAAAAGAGAAGATTTATTCAAAGAAATTCACACATCTTTATATGAAAAAGTAGCAAGATACTTTAATACGTATGGAGGTGTAGTTGAGGGTAAAATCAGTGAAGAGACTCTAAAAGAGATTGAAAATAAACTTTCTCAGAAATTTAATGCAACTATTAAACTTCAATTAAAAGAGAAAGATATAAACGGCATTAAAGTGTTTGTAGATATTTTAAATGTTGAAGTTGCAATTAGTGAAGAAAAAATAAAAACCGATTTAATAAACGATATTTTAAAAGCAATCTAAAAGAAAGGAGTATAAGTGGTACAAGAAATCACTTCGATAATCAAGGAAAGAATTGAAAACTACGACTTAAAAGTGGACGTAGAAGAAGTTGGTAAAGTAATTTACTCAGCTGACGGTATTGCAAAGGTTTATGGTCTTACGAATGTAATGGCCGGTGAAATGGTTGAGTTTGAAACAGGTGAAAAAGGTTTGGTATTTAACCTTGAAGCTGATAATGTAGGGGTTGTTGTACTTGGAAAAGGTACTGATATTACCGAAGGAAGTTCGGTAAAAAGACTCGGAAGACTGATTTCAGTACCGGTTGGTGAATCTTTAATCGGAAGAGTTGTAAACGCACTTGGTGAGCCGATTGACGGTAAAGGACCTATTGAGGCTACTGAATATAGATATGTAGAAGAAAAAGCTCCTGGAATTATGGCGAGAAAATCTGTTCATGAGCCGCTTCAAACAGGTATTAAAGCAATTGACGCACTTGTTCCGATAGGAAGGGGGCAAAGGGAGCTTATTATCGGGGACAGACAAACAGGTAAAACTACAGTTGCACTTGATACAATTTTAAATCAAAAAAATGAAGATGTAATTTGTATTTATGTTGCCATAGGTCAAAAACAGTCAACTGTTGCAAATATCGTAAGAATTCTTGAAGAACACGGTGCAATGGATTATACAATCGTTGTTAACGCAAGTGCTTCCGAAGCTGCTTCACTTAAATTCTTAGCACCGTATGCCGGTGTTACAATGGGTGAATACTTCAGAGATAACGGAAGACACGCACTAATCGTTTACGATGATTTAAGTAAACACGCAGATGCATACAGAGAAATGTCATTACTTCTAAGAAGACCTCCGGGAAGAGAAGCATATCCGGGAGACGTATTCTATCTACATAGTAGATTACTTGAAAGAGCTGCAAAACTTAACGACGAACTTGGTGCGGGAAGTTTAACGGCTTTACCTATCATTGAAACAAAAGGTGGGGACGTTGCAGCATACATTCCGACAAACGTAATTTCAATTACCGACGGACAAATTTTCCTTGAAACTAACCTTTTCAACAAAGGTATCAGACCGGCAATTAACGTAGGTCTTTCGGTATCAAGGGTTGGAGGTGCCGCTCAAATTAAAGCTATGAAACAAGTTGCGGGTAACCTAAGACTTGACCTTGCACAATTTAGAGAACTTGAAGCGTTTGCTCAATTTGCAAGTGACCTTGACGAAGCAAGTAGAAAACAACTAGAAAGAGGACAAAGACTTGTTGAAATTCTAAAACAACCGGCGTATTCTCCTTTACCGGTAGAAAAACAGGTTGTAATTATTTATGCGGGAACTAGAGGATATTTGGATGATATCAATACTAAGTCCATTAGAAAATTTGAAGACGAATTATATCCGTTTATTGAAACAAAATATCCTCAAATTTTTGAAAACATCAGAACTAAGAAAAAATTAGACGATGAAACCGAAGAGCTACTTAAAAAAGCGTTAGAAGAGTTTAAGGCTGGGTTCGAAGGATAATAAATGGCAACATTAAAAGAGCTAAAACAAAAAATCAGTAGTGTAAAAAATACTCAAAAAACAACTAGAGCGATGAAGCTCGTTTCTACCGCTAAGCTTAAAAGAGCGGAAGAAGCGATTCTTCGCTCACGTGAATATGCTAGAAAAATAGATGAAGTTATAAAAGAAATTTCGACAAAACTTGCAAGTGTAAAAGATTCTATCGAACTTAGAGCGTTTGCAAAAATTGACGAAGTAAAAAAAGTTGATATTATTGTTATTACGGCCGATAAAGGGCTTTGTGGTGGATTTAATATTCAGACAATCAAAAAAACTATTGCTTTAATTGAAGACTTAAAAGAAAAGAAAGTTAAAATCAGACTTAAAGTAATAGGTAAAAAGGCTATTGAATATTTCAATTTCGTTGGAATTGAAATGTATGAAGAGATAGTAGGTCTTAGTGCCGTTCCGGATTATCAAAAAGCGGCTGAAATAATTCAAAAAAGTTATGAAGATTTTGTAAATGAAGAAATTGATAATATAATTACGATTCATAACGGATATGTTAATAAATTAACTCAAGAAGTACATGTAAAAGGGTTATTACCTATAGAGGTTAAAGTTGAAGATTCTCAAGAGTTTTTAGAAGTTGAACCGGATAACGATTATGAAACAATTTTAGAAATGCTTGTTAAAAAGTATATTGAGTATTCTTTATATTATGCATTACTTGATTCTTTGGCAGCAGAGCATAGTGCTAGAATGCAAGCGATGGATGCAGCGACTAATAATGCAAAAGAAATGGTACATCAATTAACACTTGAATTTAACAAAGCAAGACAAGAAGCGGTTACTAGAGAGCTTATCGAAATTGTAACGGCTATTGAAGCTATGAAAAAGTAAAGGAGTAAAATGGAAGGTAAAGTATTACAAATTTTAGGTCCGGTAGTTGACGTAGAATTTGAAGGAGATATTCCGGCTATAAACGAAGCTTTATATGTTGAGTTTGAAGCTAACGGTGAAAAGAAAAAAGTTGTTTTGGAAGTTGCGGCACAAATTGGTGATAATATCGTAAGAACGATAGCTATGGATTTAACTGACGGTTTAACAAGAGGAGCAAAAGTAATTGCAACTGGTGCACCTATTAAAGTACCGGTAGGTGAAGCGGTTCTTGGTAGAATTTTCAATGTAACTGGTGATGTAATTGACGGTGGAAAGCCTATTTCGGCTGATGTTCCTAGATGGTCAATCCATAGAGACGCACCTCCGTTTGAAGAACAATCAACAAAAATGGAAGTTTTTGAAACCGGTATTAAAGTTGTAGACCTTCTATGTCCTTATATGAAAGGTGGTAAAACAGGTTTGTTCGGAGGGGCCGGAGTTGGTAAAACGGTTATTATTATGGAACTTATTCACAACGTTGCGTATAAACATTCCGGTTACTCTGTATTTGCAGGGGTTGGTGAAAGAACAAGAGAAGGTAACGACCTTTATCACGAAATGAAAGAATCAGGAGTTCTTGATAAAGTAGCCCTATGCTACGGACAAATGAACGAACCTCCAGGGTGTAGAAACAGAGTTGCGATGACTGGTCTTACAATGGCTGAATACTTCAGAGATGTTGAAGGAAGAGACGTACTTATGTTTATAGACAATATCTTTAGATTTGCTCAAGCAGGTGCGGAAATGTCAGCACTTCTTGGAAGAATTCCGAGTGCGGTTGGTTATCAACCAACACTTGCAACTGAAATGGGTAAATTACAAGAGAGAATTACTTCAACTAAAAAAGGAAGTATTACATCAATTCAAGCGGTATATGTACCGGCGGACGACTTAACTGACCCAGCACCGGCAAGCGTATTCGCACACCTTGATTCAACAACGGTTCTTAACAGAAAAATTGCTGAAAAAGGTATTTACCCGGCAGTTGATCCGCTTGATTCAACAAGTAGAATTCTTGACCCTCAAATTGTTGGTGAAGAACACTACAGAATTGCAAGAGGAGTTCAAGAGGTATTACAAAAATATAAAGATCTTCAAGATATTATTGCAATTCTTGGTATGGATGAACTTAGCGAAGAAGATAAGTTAACTGTTGCACGTGCAAGAAAAATTGAGAAATTCTTATCTCAACCGTTCTTCGTTGCGAAAGTGTTTACAGGTGCGGACGGAAGATACGTAGAACTTGAAAAAACAATTGCAGGATTTAAAGAAATCTTAGAAGGTAAAGTTGACGATTTACCGGAAAATGCATTCTACATGGTAGGTGACTTAGACGAAGCTAAAGAAAAAGCTGAAAAAATGAAGGCTGGTAAATAAAGGTAGACAATGAAACTTGATATCGTAACACCTCTTGGAAGAATTTACGAGGGTGAGGTAAAAGAAGCATATTTTCCCGGAATTGAAGGTGAATTTGGTGTCCTTGAAGGACACGCACCTTTGACTACCACTCTCACTCCGGGTGTAATTACAATTAAAAAAGAAGACGGTAGTGAAGAGATTATTGCTATTAACAGTGGATATGTGGAAGTGGCACCTGATCATGTAAATGTGCTGGTAGACAATGCACAACCTATAGCGGGAAACGGTAGCAGTGATATTGCAGAAGCTATAGAAAAAGCTAAACAGCTTATTCGTGAAGCTGCTAATTCGGATGTATTAGTGGCTTCTGTGGAAGCAAAGATAGAAAGTGCTGCTAGAAAGCTCTAAAATTCTAAGTAACCCTATAAACGTTATAGTATTAGGGTGGCTTGGGATTTATCTTTTTTTTACTTTTTTTGTATTTTTTTATAAACTTTTTTCATTACTATCTTGGATAAAAAAAGAAAAAGAATCTCTTAATGCTCTTTTAATGAGTGGTCATATTGTGGGAAGTTCTTTTTTACAAAAATGTCTTGATAAGTCTTTTCATATAAACTCTTTCTCTTTTGATGCTTGTATAGAAGTTGCTAAAAATAAAGCAAGTAGTGGAGTTGTATTTTTAAGTATTGTGGCTTCGACCGCACCTTTTATAGGTCTTTTTGGAACGGTAATAGGAATTTTAAACGCTTTTTCTTCTATGCAAAATATTACTACGATTAATATGATTGCACCGGCTATTGCGGATGCTTTGGTTGCTACTGCGTTAGGTATTATTGTAGCGGTACCGGCTTATTCTTTTCATCAGATTTTGAGTAAAAAAATAGAAGATTTAATCAGCTTTTTAATTATGCAAAAGGATTTTTATTTATCCAATGAAGAAGCCTGAACTTAATATTACGCCTTTTGTGGATATAATGCTGGTTTTACTAGCAATATTAATGGTTTCCGTTAGTGTTAGTACTTATCAAGAAAAGAGTGTGAACTTGCCTGAAGGCAGTAAAAAAAACGTAGCTACGAAAAAAGCTTCTATTTATATAGTAATAAAAAAAGACGGGGAAGTTATTGTAAATAAAGAAAAAATAAGTTTAAGAAATTTTTTAGAAGATTTTAATTTAAAGTACGGAAATTTTAATAAAAATGCTTTAGTTTATATTGCAGCCGATAAAGATATAAAGTATGACATATTTATGAAAGTTTATTCTTCTGTTATTAAAATGGGATTTACTCAAATAGGGTTACTTACTAAATGAGGCTGTTGGTTTCTTTTTTTTTGTCTTTAATGTCTGTTGGAGTTATTTTATTTTTTTTCTTAACTCTTTTTAAAGCTCCTAAAAAAGAAAAAGAAGTGTTTATTCATACTGCTATAGTTGTAAAATCTCCTAAAAAATCTTTAAAACCGAATAAAACAGTCAAAAAAACTTTTAAAAAAGCGATAAAACCTAAAATAGGAAGTAAGAAAAATATTACAAAAGGTGGAGAAAAAATAGAATTTAATGATATTTTTAGTAACGTAAACTATAATATAAAAACCGAAAAAGTTCATTTAAAAGAGAGTCCGGATATTAGTAGATTAAAAGAAATAGAAGGTAATTTAAAAAAAGTTAAAACCTTGAGAATTGAATATACCCAAAATGGTGGTAAAAAGTTAAAAAAAGAGGATATTCAGAATATTGTAGCAAAAAAGCTTTATCCTATTTGGGATGAGATTGCTATGATTGAGGGAGAATATGCTAAAATAAATATAATTTCTCAAGATTCAAACGTAGAAGTGATGATTTTGGATAGCAATTTGCCTATAGATAAACAGAATGAATTAATAAACAGAATAAAACAGCAAAAATTTAAAGATAATTTTAATATTACGGTTTTATTTCAAACAAAGGTGGAAAATGAGTAGATTAATATTTTTACTGATAAGTGTTATGTTTTTGAATGCTAAAGAGTTGGTTATTACGAAATATTTGGATTATAGACCTTCAATTGAAATTAAGTTTAATGGGAATAGAAATGTTTTAAGAATTTTGAAAACGGATTTACAAGTTTTGGATCATTTTAATTATACGATTAATACCGATAAAAATTGTAGCTATACTTTTAAATTCAATTATTCGGATAAGAATTTAAAAGTAAGTTATTTTAATAAAGGAAAGCTTTTAAAAAGTATTATTTATAAATCGAACAGTTCTTATTATTATCCTTTTTTAATTCATAAAGCCGTATATGATATTAATGAATTCTTTTCGCTTCCTAGTGCTAAATTTTTAATTAGAAAAGTTGTTTATTCTCTTTCTACTGCACCTAAACAAACTAATATTTATTTAGCCGATTATACGCTTTCTTATAAAAAACTGATTATAAGCGGAGGGCTTAATATTTTTCCTAAATGGGCAAACAACAGATATCAAAATGAAATTTTTTACACTTCTTTAGGAAGAGAAGCTGTTTTGTATAAACTTAATTTAAAAACCGGAAAAAGAGAAAAACTTCTCTCTTCCCAAGGGCTTTTGATTGTATCCGATGTGAAGGGAGATAAACTGTTGGTTACTTTGGCTTTAAACGGTAGTCCGGATGTTTATGAGTTCGATTTAAAAACAAAAAAACTTACTCAAATTACGACATATCCGGGAATAGATGTAAACGGAAAATTTTGGGGAGAGGATAAAATAGTGTTTGTATCGGATAGATACGGTATTCCTATGGTATTTAGTAAAGATTTAAAAACGGGGGCAATTTCTAGAGTTGTATATCACGGGAAAAATCAAGTGGGAGTGGATACTTATAAAAAGTATCTTGTTTTAAGCTCAAGAGAGAGTGATAAGAGTTTTGGGAATAATACTTTTAATCTGTTTTTAGTAAATAAAAACGACGACTCTTTAAAGCGTTTAACATTTAGCGGACAAAACTCTTTTCCTAATTTTTCAGTTGACGGAAATTCCATAATGTTTATAAAAAGAGAAAATTTTTATTCAAAAATTGGTATAATACGTTTAAATGAAAATAAGGTGTTTTATTACCCTTTGCCTAAAATATTACAATCATTTGATTGGTAAGGAGATTATTATGAAAAAAAATTTATTAGTAGCCGGATTTGTGGCTTTTTTACTTTTAAGCGGATGTACGAAACAACCGGTTTTAGAAGACGCTAAAGAAGTGAATACCACTACAAGTACGTCTCAAGTTCAACAGCCGGCGGAAGTGGTAACACAAGCAGATACTCAAACCGCTCTTGAGAATAATGAGAGTGTAAGTACTGCAAATACTGAAGTTGAAGAACAACAAATTCCTGTTACTCAAAAACCACAACCGGTTCAAAAAGAGTTTGTAAAAGAGGTTTCTCAAATTGTTGTTTATTTTGATTTTGACAAATACAATATTAGAAAAGACCAATGGTCTAAAGTTGAAAAACTTGCAAAATTAATTAAGGAAAATCCGGCTAATTATACTATCAGAATAGAAGGTAACTGTGATGAGTGGGGGACTGAAGAGTATAATTACGCTTTAGGTTTAAAACGTGCTAATAGCGTTAGAAAAGCATTAATCAAACTAGGAGTTGACCCTAAGAAATTAACTGTTATCAGTTATGGAGAATTAAATCCAATATGTACGGCTCACGCTAAATGGTGTTGGAGAAAAAACAGAAGAGATAATTTTACATATCTTCCATAATTAAGGTACAATTCCTTAAAAAAGGAATTGTATGAAAAAACTATTTTTTCTTTTACCGGTTTTATTATTAGCGGATGTAGACCCTTTTAAAGCCGGTTTAAATTCTGCTAATCCTTACGGACTTACTCCTCAAGAAAAAGCTATTTTAAAAAATCAAAAAGCAATTCAACAAAATAGAGATTTAATTTTGAATTTAGACAGAAAATTAAGAGAACTTAATTCTTCCATTTCTCAAAAGTTTATAATGTATGACAGTTCGATTTCAGATATTCAAACCAAACTTTTATCTTTTAAAACCATTCTTTCCGAAATAGACTCTTTAAAACAAGAGATTGACGCTTTAAAAAAGAAATATGTAGAGTATAAAGAAAAATTAAAAACTATGAACGAGCTTTTAATTCAGGAACAAAAAAAGATAGAAGCTTTAGAACAGCAAAACGCTACTTTAAAAAGTAATTTTGCAGAAATTGTAAAAATTAACAATCAAAATATTCAAAATTTAAGAACCTCTTTACAAGAAGTGTTGGCTCAATTAAAAAAAGTTACAACTCCTATGTCGGCAAAAGAAGCCTTTAAGAAGGCTAGAAAGCTTTTTTTTGACGGTAAGTTTGATAAAGCAAAAGAGCTTTTTAGTTACTCTTTGGAAAAAAAATATCTTCCGGCGACATCCGCTTATTATTTAGGTGAAATTGCTTATAAAGAAAAAAATTATAAAGAAGCTTTGGCTTTTTATAAACAAAGTGTATCTATTTATCCTAAAAAAACCTCTTTTGCTGAAAGACTTTTATATCATACGGCAAAATCTTTTAAATATTTAGGCGAAGATGAAAAAGCAAAACTCACCTTTAAAAAACTTATAAACGATTATCCGAGTTCAAAGTATGCGAAATTAGCTCAAAAAGAGTTGGAAAAATAGAAACTTTATGTTATACTCACTAAAATTTTAAAGGATAAATATGGCAAAAGTATATGCAATTGAATATACGGTTAAAAACTCAAAAGGTGAAGTTGTAGATTCTAATAAAGGACAAGCTCCTCTAGAGTTTATAGCAGGTCAAGGTCAAATTATTCCGGGACTTGAAAAAGAAGTTGAAAAAATGGAAGTTGGAGAAGAAAAAACAATCGTTGTAAAAGCTGACGAAGCTTACGGTCAAAGAAATGAAGAGTGGGTTGAAACATTACCTAAAGAACAATTTGAAGGAATTGAGCTTCAAAAGGGAATGACTCTTTACGGTCAGTCGGCGGATGGACAAACAATAGCGGTAACTGTAAAAGATTTTGATGATAAAAATGTAACTATAGATTACAATCATCCGTTAGCCGGAGAAGATTTAACGTTTGAAGTTAAATTGGTTTCAAAAAGAGACGCTACTTTAGAAGAGTTGGCACCTCAAGGCGATAGCTGTTGCGGTAACGGATGCGGGTGTCATTAATGGCACCTTTTTCTTTTTAAGAAAGATAGTGTCTGGTGATTATTTTTTACTCTGTTGCTTCAATATGATATAATTTTACAAAAAAAGGAATAAAATGAGAGTAGGTTTATTTTTTCCCGGGCAAGGTAGTCAGTTTGTAGGAATGGGAAAAGATTTTTACGAAGCAAGTCCTAAAGCAAGAGAGATGTTTGATATTGCAAGTGATGCAATAAAAGTTGATTTTAAAAAACTTATGTTTGAAGAAAATGAAAATTTAAATAAAACAGAATTTACTCAACCGGCTATTTTATTATATTCGGCTATTGCTTATGAACTGTTTAAAGACACTAATTTTGAGTATGCTTTTTCTTTAGGTCACTCTTTAGGAGAATTTAGTGCTCTTTATTCTGCCGGGGCTTTTAATTTGGCAGAAGCTGTAAAAACAGTTCATCAAAGAGGAAAACTGATGAATGAGGCTTTTAAAGATAGAGTCGGTTCGATGATGGTTGTACTTGGTTTAAACGATGAAGAGATAGAAACGATTTGTAAAGAGTCTAATTTACAAGTTTGGCCGGCTAATTATAATAGTGACGGACAACTTGTTATTGCCGGTATAAGAGAAGATTTGGAAAAACTTGAATCTATTTTAAAAGAAAAAGGTGCAAAAAGAGTTATGCTTTTGAATATGAGTGTGGCTAGTCACTGTCCTTTACTTGAGAGTGCTACTAAGCCTTTAAAAGAGTTGCTTAGTGAATATTTAAAAGATGAATTTAAACCTGTTGTAAGTAACGTAAGTGCAAAAGCTTATACCACTAAAAAAGAAGCACTTGAAGTACTGCCTGTTCAACTTACAAAGCCGGTGCTTTATAAGCAGTCTGTTAAAAATTATGAAGATGAAGCGGATATCTTTGTAGAACTTGGTGGAAAAGTTTTAATGGGAATTAACAGAAAAGTTACGAAGAAAAAGACACTGCCTGTTACTGATATGAAAAGTTTGGAAAAAGCTATTAGTGTAATTGAGAGTTAAAATGAAAATAGCTTTAGCTCAAATAAGACCGAAATTAAGTCCCAATAATTTAAAAAAGCATATTGAATTTATAAAAAAAAGTAGTGCCGATTTGGTTGTGTTTCCGGAACTTTCAATGAATGGTTATAAAATAAAAGACGCACTTTTAGAAGACGCTTTTGAAGTGGGTTTTTTTAAAAAACTTGAGTTTGATAAAGACGTGGTTTTGGGTGCCGCTATAAAAGAAGATAAAAAAATCTTTAACGCAGCTCTTTATTTAAGCGAGGATATTTTTATCCATAAAAAAGTACATCTTCCAACATACGGGGTATTTGAGGAAGGTAGATTCTTTTTTGCTGGTGATGAATTTAAAGTTTTTGATACGAAATTCGGAAAAACGTGTATGTTTGTGTGTGAAGATGTTTTTAGTGGGGATGCTATAAATTTCGTCTCCAAAGAAAAACCGGATTTAATTATAGTAATTGCAGCTTCTCCGGCAAGAGAGTTTAAAGAAAATTCACTCTTAATTGATGAACAGTGGAGTGCTCTTTTAAAATCTATGGCTATTTTAAGTGGGGCTTATGTGGCTTTTTGTAATAGAGTCGGATTTGAAGACGGTCTTGGTTTTTGGGGAGGAAGTAAGGTTATAAATCCAAAAGGAGAAGTTGAGATTAGGGCTTCTTATTTTGAAGAGGAGTTGGTTGAGTGTGAATTAAATCATCATTTAACGACTACTCAAAAATATTTTTTAAGGAAAAATTGATGATAGGTATTTTATGTGCTATGAGAGAAGAACTTGAGCCTATTTTAGAGTATATGGAGGTTAAAGAGAAGATAACTCACGCAAATAATGAGTATTATTTAGCTGTTTTTGATGGGAAAGAGATAGTTTTGGCTTATAGCAAAATAGGAAAAGTTAACGCGGCACTTACGGCTACCGTAATGATTGAGAAGTTTAAAGTTGAAAGACTGCTTTTTAGTGGTGTAGCGGGGGGAATTGACGAAAATTTAACAATAGGAGATTTGATTGTAGCTACCAAAACGACTCAACACGATGTCGATTTGACGGTTTTTGGATACGAACCGGGGTTTATTCCGGAGAGTAAAGTTTTTTTTGAATGTGATGAGGAGCTAAATAAAATAGCTTTTAATATCGCAACTAAACTTAACATAAAGCTTAAAAAAGGTATAATAGCGAGTGGAGATCAGTTTATTCATTCAAAAGAGAAAAAAGAGTGGATAAAGAAAACTTTTAATGCCAGTGCCATTGAAATGGAAGGTGGGGCTGTAGGGTGTGTATGCTGGAATGAAAAGATACCTTTTTTTATGTTAAGGGCTATAAGCGATACCGCCCAAGAGGGTGCCGGAGAGGATTTTGATAAATTTTTAGAAGAATCCAGCAAAGTTAGTGCAAAATTTTTAATTGAAATGTTAAAGGAAATAAAATGAATAAAAATAAATTAATTGTAATGGTTGTTACGTTTGCCGTTTTGATAGCGTTAACTCCTTTGATTTTTTCAAAGCTTATGAATGCTAAATTAAACCAGATGATAGAAAATTATAAAAAAAAGGGGTATAAAGTAGAGCTTTTATCTGATAAGAGTACATATCTTCAAACGGATAAAGTGTTTTTGGTTACTTTACCTAGTAAAGATTTAAACCCCCAAGGTGTTAAAGACTTAACTTTACAAGTCGAAACGACTTTTAAAAACTTACCTATTACGGATGTAAAATTTGATGTACGTGTCAAAAAAATAGATTTTATGGCATCTGATATGCACTCTTTCAGTGATTTTATAGAAAAAAATATTCACGCTAAGGTAATTACTCCTAATTTTAAAGTTTACGCTTATAAACTTGATGATATAAAAATTAAGAATTCGTTTAAAGAAATGGGGCTAGAGAATATAAGAGGTACTTTTAAATCGGGTGAAGATATTACAAACTCTCTTTTAGTCTCTAGAATTTATACTAAAGATAACGGATTTGAAATTTCTTTAAACAATTTTACTTATGATTTTAAAAAACACAAAGATTCTGCAAAGTCGGATTTAAGTTTTAATATGTTTATTAAAACTATGTTTGGGGAGTATAAAATTACGAACGTTTACTTAAGCAATTTAGTAGAACTTAAAAAATTGGCTTTTATTTCTGCTAAATTGGGAGTTATGAGAATGGATAGCGAATCCATTAAATTAAAAGATTTTAAAGTGGCTTTTTCTTTAAATGATATTCCTACCGAAATTTTAAAACAGATTGCTGTAAAATCTGATGATGAAACGGTTGCTAAGATATTCGAACACGGATTTAAGTTTAAACTTACAAGTTCTTTAAAAGATGTTATTTGGCAAAAGGATTTGGGAGGATATATTCTTGAAGTTGACGTAGACTCTTTAAAAACTCCTAACGCACTTGAAAAAATGAAAGCTAACGATTACAGCTTTTTAAATGTTAAAGTTAATATTATAGCTTCAAAGCCTTTATTTGGAATTTTGATAAGAATTGTTCCTAATTTGGCTCCATTTGCACAGTTTGCAAAAGAACAAAACGGAAAAATGGTACTTGATTTGGAAATAAAAAAAGATAAACTTTACATTCAAGGAAAACCTGTTCAATGAAAAACCCTATAAAAGATCTCTTTTTTTCTAAAAAAGTAACTAAATTCGTAGGAAGGGTTCAAGGAGAGTATGAACTTATAAAGCCTGGGGATAGGGTTTTGGTGGGGTTTAGTGGAGGAAAAGACAGTTTTGTTTTGTTACACGTACTTAAAAGGATGCAACTTATTGCTCCTTTTAAGTTTGAATTAGCGGCAATTACCATAGACCCGGGAGTTGGGATTGATTATTCTAATTTAAAAAAACACTGTGAAGAGTTTGGGATAGATTATATTATTTATCAAACTCCTATTTTGGAAATTTTAGAAGAAAAAAAACGCCCCGGAAGCAGTGCTTGTGGATTTTGTGCCAGAATGAGAAGAGGGGCATTGTATTCAAAGGCAAAAGAACTCGGGTTTAATAAATTAGCTTTAGGTCACCATTTTGATGATGCCGTGGAGACGTTTTTTATGAGTATGTTTTATAACGGAATGATGAAAAGTATGCCTCCTATTTATACTGCAAATACTGGAATAGAGGTTATTCGTCCTATGATTAAAGTAAGAGAAAAATGGATTGAATATATGGCCGGTAAAAACAATTTTCCTATAATTGATGGAGAGAACAGTTGTTTAGCTTTAAAAGAGAGTGAAAGTGTAAAAACTCCTTATGCAAGAGCTAAAATTAAAGCTTGGTTGAAAAAAATGGAAGAGGAAGAACCTAAACTTTTTCAAAGACTTGAGAGTGCTTTTCACAATATAGAGTGTCATACGTTTTTTATGAAGGAGTATTTAAAATAATTAATAGGAGTGATTTTGAGAGTTTTGGTAGGAATTAGTGGGGGAGTTGACAGTGCAGTTAGTGTTTATCTGCTGAAAAAAGCCGGGTATGATGTAGTCGGACTTTATATGAAAATGCACGGAGGCGTAAATCATAAAGAGAATTTAGAAAAAATAGAAAAGCTTTCGAAACTTTTGGGATTTGAATATTTTGTAGAGGATGTGGAAGAGGAATTTAGAAAAGAAGTTTATGAATATTTTGTAAAAAGTTATCAAAACGGAATTACACCGAATCCTTGTGCTATGTGTAATACTAAAATAAAATTTGGTGTTTTTATGAAATTTTTGGAAAAATACAATTGCGACAAAGTCGCAACGGGTCATTATGTAAGAAACGATGGGGAGTTTTTATATGAGGCTAAGGATAAAACCAAAGATCAGAGTTATTTTTTATTCGGTGTAAAAAAAGAGATTTTACCAAAAGTTTTATTTCCGCTTGGAGAATATACAAAAGATGAGATAAAAAAGATAGCGTCTAAAATCGGACTTGAAGAGTTTGCGACTCAAAAAGAGTCTCAAGATATATGTTTTATCGATACGACTTATATTGATGTTTTAAGAAATCATTTTAATCCGGAAAAAAAAGGGAAAGTTTTAAATACTAAAGGTCAGAGGGTAGGAGTCCATAAAGGGTATTCTTTTTATACTATCGGACAGAGAAAAGGGTTTACTCTTTTTAAATCTCACAAACCTCAATATGTAGTGGGAATAGACGCTAAAAGCAATACTTTAATAGTCGGGGATAAGAAAGATTTGCAAAAAACTCAGGTGTTTTTAAAAGGGGTTAATCTTTTTGTTGATAGTCGTCTATTTGAGTGTGAAGCAAAAATACGTTACCGTGCTCCTAAAGAGAGAGCTTTAGTAAAGATGGATAGTAAAACAAAAGCGGTAGTCAGATTTAAGATACCGGTAAGTGGAGTTGCAAAGGGACAAGCTTGTGTCTTTTATGATGGGGAAAAACTTTTAGGTGGAGGTTGGATAAGAGGAGCTAAGAAGTAGATTTTATAATATAATAAAAAATAGCACTTATAAGGTATAATATTTGAAAATAAAAATCGAATGAAACTGTTGAAATAAAAAAGAGGCAATAAGTGATTAAAGATGCTCTAAAAACAAATTCTTTAAAATGTTTAGAATCTAATATGAAGGCTTGTATGAAAGTTTGCATAAATAATGATAAAAATTCGCTTATTTGAGAAATTGTCCTTAGGGTTATTGTTTATTGTTTTGAATCATTATAGCTTATTTAAAGGAAATTTTGATACCATTTCAATAATAAAACAAAGGAGAGATTATGAAATATAAACTTTTTAGCGGAACGGCAAATCCTAAAGTAGCGGAAGATATAGCTCATTATTTGGATAGACCTCTTAGTAAAATAACTGTTAATAGATTTAGTGACGGTGAAATTAATGTTCAGGTTGGAGAGAGTATAAGGGGGGTTAACTGTTTTATAATTCAGCCTACTTGTGCACCGGCTAATGATAATTTAATGGAACTTTTGATTATTACCGATGCTATGAGAAGAGCCAGTGCGAAAAGCATTACTGCAATCGTTCCTTATTTCGGATATGCAAGACAAGACAGAAAAGCAGCTCCTAGAGTTCCTATTACTGCAAAACTTGTTGCTAATATGATGGAAAAAGCCGGAATTGATAGGGTCGTAACTCTTGATTTACACGCTGGTCAAATTCAAGGTTTTTTTGATATTCCGGTAGATAATCTTTACGGAAGTATTTTGTTTTTTGATTATTTTAAAGAAAAAAGGCTTAAAAATCCAATTATCGCATCTCCGGATATCGGAGGAGTTGCAAGGGCTAGATATTTTGCGAGTAAGCTAGGTCTTGATATGGTAATTGTGGATAAAAGAAGAGAAAAAGCAAATGAAAGTGAAGTTATGAATATTATAGGTGATGTAAAAGGAAAAGATGTTATTTTAATTGACGATATGGTAGATACTGCCGGGACTATGGTAAAAGCCGCAGCGGCACTTAAAGCAAAAGGTGCTACAAGTGTAAGGGCTTTTGCAACTCACGGGGTACTTAGTGGACCTGCGATTGAGAGAATTAAAGATTCTGTCTTAGAAGAGCTTATTATTACAGATACAATTCCTTTTAACAAAGAGTGTAAAAAAATAAAAGTGCTTAAAACCGGAAAACTTTTTGCAGAGGTTATTAGAAGAATCGTTTATAATGAAAGTATTAATAAACTTTTTGATTAATGAAAACAGTAAACAAACTTTCAGCCGCTACGATTGAAGTTAAAAAGTCTAAATTTCACTCTTTTCTTGTTCCCTTTTTTTTGTTTGAAGATAAGTTAGAAGAATTAAAAAAAGCACATCCAAAGGCTAATCATTTTGTGACGGCTTTTAGGTATTTAAACGAGTATAATCAGATAGCTGAAGGAAGCAGTGATGACGGAGAACCAAGAGGTAGTAGTGGTAAATCTACTTTAAAGGTTCTTCAGGGGAATGATTTGGTAAATGTCGGAATTATTACCGTTAGGTATTTCGGAGGTATTTTATTGGGAGTTGGAGGGCTTGTCAGAGCTTATAGCGACGTAGCCAATTTAGCTGTAAAAAATGCCGAGTTGATAGAATATAAGGATATATTTGAGTATACTTTTAGTGTGGATTATGATAAAACAAGAGAAATCGAGTATATCTTAAAACAAAACGATATTTTGGTTGAAAAAAGAGAATTCGGAATAGATGGAATTGAGTATACGATAAGAGATGATATTGAAAAAATTAAATTGATAAAGGATATTTTATGAAAAAGTTACTTTTGGTTTTACTGTTTCCTTTGATGCTTTTTGCAGTATCTACGGAAAATATTTTGGCTTTGTCGTGGATGAACGGTTTTTGTAAAGCTCATCCTAAAAAACCGGTATGTTTAAAAAGAAAAAGCGGAGATTATTCTTTAACTCATTTTACACTTCACGGGCTTTGGCCGGTACATAAGAATTATTGTTCAAATAAACCTTTACATCTTTCTTATAGATTTTGGAAGGTTTTAGAGAAGTTTATGCCGGCTGCTAAATACGGTCTTGCAAAACACGAATGGAAAAAACACGGAACTTGTTTCGGTACCGATGCTAATACTTATTTCTTAACAGCAATAAAACTTAACCAGCAGTTTAACGAAACTATGATGTTGCAGTTTTTTAGAATGCATATGGGAGAGACTGTAAGTTTAAAAAGAGTAAGATGGCTTTTTGGACAAGTATTTGGAAAAGGTAATATAAGAAAATTCCAAATGATTTGTGAAAAGGGATATATTACTGAAATCAGAATTAACTTAAAAGGAAATCCGGTTGATAAAAATTTAAATTATTTGATAGATAGAGCGGATGAAATGATAGGAAAGAGACAATGTCAAATGGGAATTATCGCAGCTCCTTAAATTTGACTTTTTATTTTTCTTTTTGTTGTAACTCTTAAAATAATCTCTATCAAAAAACAGGCTAAAAAGGCAAAAACCAGGTAAAAGAGTATGTTTTCGTCGTATTTGGAGGTATAATAAATTGTAAGGAAGGCTATCGAAAACATAGCTAAAGTTGCAAGAATTATTAAAATTTTGTTTGCGTTGGTTTGTTGGGTTATGAAGATATGCCCTAAATGAACGAAACCTTGAATAATAAGTACGCTTAAGGCTGCAACGGTTGTAATTTCGTTTAAATTAAAAAATAAAATCATAGGTATTATAATGGCTGTACTTATAATAAGACCTTCGTTGGAATTAAAGATATTGTATTGGTAAAATTTAGGCAATTCCCCCTCTTTTGCCAATGTGTAAGAAATTTCGGCAGTTGCATATAAAGTTGCGTTTATAGCACTTGCAGTTGCTATAAGGGCGGTTATTGCCATAATTTTAAAGCCGGTTTCTCCAAATATCGGCATTGCGGCTTTGGCAAGAGCGTAGTCTTTTGCTTTTATAACTTCTTTTAACGGTAAATTTCCAAGTACGGCTATACTGGTAGCTACGTATAAAATCATTACTATAACAATCGCTAAAATCATAGCTTTTAGCATTGTTTTTTGAGGGTTTTGCATATCTTCTACTGTATTTGTAATTACGCTAAAACCTTGATACGCAAAAAATGTAAGCCCTATGGCAAAAAACATATTTGAAATAGAAGGCATATTTTTTAAACTTAGGTATTGAGGATTAACGTAAAAAAGAGCGACTATTGTAAAAATGGTTAGAATTGAAATTTTTATTTTGACAATTAAGTTTTCGAATTTTGCTACAAAATAAGCACCCAGTAGGTTTATTATTGTAAAAATTAAAACAATCCCCACGGCAAAAGAGTTTATCATAAAATTACTATGATATCCGAAAAGTCTTGCCCCATACTCTCCAAAACTTTTAGCAACAGCCCCTAAGGCTATCAATTGAGCAAAATAAAACATTATACTAAGGGTACCGGCGAAGATGTTTTCTTTGTATTCTTGAGTGATGTATTCTATTATTCCACCTCTACTTGGGAATCTTAAAGCCAGTTTTGCTAAAGAGTATCCGCTAAGTAAAGCGACTATTCCGCCAAATACGAAAGAGAGCCATACTATGTTTCCGGCAATACTTCCGGCTTCACCTATTACTATAAATATCCCGGCTCCTACCATTGAGCCGATTCCCAGCATTGCAGCGGAGATGGTATTAAACGCTTTCATTATTTTCCTTTTTTATGTTAATATTTTATCAAAAAAGGCAAATCTTTGAATCAAGATTATGAAGACAGAATGCTTGAGGCTTTTATTCAAACTCCTAAGAAGTTTAAGTGGTATAAAGAGGCTTTTTCGAAATTTAATATAAACGGAATAAAAAGAATTGCGTGGGTTTGGAGTTGGTGGGCGTTTTTTGGAGGAGGGTTTTGGTATCTGCTTTATAGAAAAGCTTATTTAGCTGGTATCGTTTCTTTTTTTATAGCGATTATTTTGAATATGATTGTTCCTTTTTGGGGACCCGTGATGTTTTATATAATAATGGGAGGGTATTCAGTATATTTTGTTTATAAAAAATATTTGAGCTTAAAATCTAAAATCGAATCAAAAATAGAGGATAAAGAAAAAAGAATAGAAACAATGAGAATCCTTGGGGGGTACAACAAATGGGTAATATGGGTTGCGGGAGTTATTTATTCAATTTTATTTTTACTCTTTGTAGCTTTATTAGTGAATAATTCTTAAATATCCCATATATAAAATTCCGGCGGCTATTCCTCCGAATGCTCCTGCTAAAATATCATCACCCATAACTCCTAAGCTTCCGGGAGCTTTTTTGTCTATTTTCCCTATAATAGAAGGTTTCCAGATATCAAATATTCTAAAGCATATAAAAGTTAAAATAACCTTAATAAGCGTATCTTCTTTTAAGTTTCCAAAAACTCCTATGGCAATTAACACTCCCACAAATTCATCAATTACTATTCTTTTATCGTCGTGAATACCGCCTTTTGATTCATAGTCGTTTATAAGTTTAAAACCTATAATCGAAAATAAAACGACTAAAAGCCATATTGTAGTTGCCGGATTCGGTAAAAACGTAATTATTAAATAAGCTATTATCGTAGCAACCAAACTTCCCCAAGTCCCTGGAGCTTTTGGTAAAAGACCGCTAAAAAATCCGGTTAATAAAAACCAGTTGAATTTATTATACTCCATATCTTCTCCTTAGGTTAACGAGCTTGTCTGATAAAGTTTCATTAAAGATATATAAAAATCTTCTTCTTTGTTTTTTTCTATAAGTCCTTTATTTGGCGAAATATCGTAATAAAGTTTTTGAAGGTTTTCAAATCTGTTTGGATACATTCTGGCTAAAAATTTTGCACTAATCTCTTTTCTCATTAATATGGTAGGCGGCATAAGACCGGTTTTTAAAAGTTCAAATATCGAATCGCTGTGATAGCTTATATGGTGGTGGCTTCCGTGAGGACAAGAGTTTACGCTTACTATCGTTTTACATTTGTCGCAATAGACGTATTCGTTTATGGTTTCTATATCTATGCCTAAATCCATACTGTCGAAAATGCTTTTTAAATGATTCGCTTCATAGTGAATTCCAAGCCCTTTATGAGTTTGTCCCATTATAAATTTATTACAACCGAAATTTTTGGCAATCATAGCATCAAGTATGGCTTCGTTTACTCCCGAAAAAATATAAGTGTTTATAAGAGGTACGATTATGATTTTTTCTTTTGGGAAATAATTATCGACTATATAACTTAAAGCTTCGTATCTTAATTCGTAAGACACTTCTTCGTCTTTCATATTTTTAATTAAAAATACGATTAGCATATCGTTTTTTTCTATAGCACTTCTCATAATTTTTTCGTGGACCCTATGGATAGGTTTTGCGTGCATAGTCATTCCGACTACGTTTTTTAGGTTTTTAATTTTTTCTTTTACGAAATCTATTTTTTTCTTTATGCTCGTATCTTCCACCCAAAACTCCCCGGCTATTGCATAGCGACCTAGTCTTTTTAGTGTTTTTGCCACTTGAGGATAGTTTTTTGTGTCTTTTGTGCCGTAGATTGTCTCAACTCTTTTTAAAGGATCTATTTCGTATATCTCTTCTACGTCCACTTCACCTACTTTTTTCCCTTCGCAAAAGAGTTCTATTTTATTTGGATTGGTTTTTAAAATTTCTCGGTTTTTTTTTCCTGCCGGTGCTAAGATAAAAGAAAATGGTACGGGTTTGTTTTTGTATTGTTTTATTTCATCTGCCGTTTTAGCCTCTTTTTTATTCATAAGTTTATCTATAGGTTTTAGTAAACCGGCTTGAACCATAGCAAGAGTTATATAGGCTTCTTTGTCTATAAAAATCTTATTTTTGTTTAAAGATTCCATATTTTTTCCTTTTTTCCCACAAACTTTTTCTACTAATTCCAAGTCTCTTGCTAAGTTCGGTATCCGGCAGTTTATGTTGATGGTTTAAAATGATAAATTTTATATAATCTTCGATTGATAATATTTCGTCGTTTAAAAAGTTTGTTTTAGAAAGTTCTATTTTCGTTAAGTTATAATGAGGATAGTTATTTTCAAATTCTTTGGGAACTATAATTGCTGTTTTATATTTTGATAATATGTTTAGAGTTTCCGGATTATCATAAAAATTTTTAGCATAATATATAGTATGTTTATTTAACTCTTTTTTTTTGAAATTTTTTATATTGATAATTTCTATTTCAAGGTTATTTTTTTGAGCGTAATTGAATATCAGTTTGTCGACGGCTTTTTGATAATTCGTTTTTATAAAGATAGGAAATTTCAGTTCTTCTATTTCTATTGTTTCTATGTCTTCTAACACCGAATTCATAAATTTTATTATTTTATTATTTTTTCTTTTTAAAGAGTAATACTCTTGCAGATGAACTATTTTTCTAATTAACTCTTCTATTGAAAAAGGTTTTTGTAAGTAATCGTCAGCTCCCATTTGGATAGGTTGAGTTACGTTCGAATAGGTTACATATGGAGCCAATAGTATAATTATTTTATCTTTTTTGGCTTCTATTAATTTTTCTATTTTTCCTTGAAGATTCGTATTTACTATAAAAACGTCGCCTTCCGTTTCCATCGCTTCGTCGTAAGAAGCGAAAATTTCACATTTTGCGTTTAATTTCGCACTTAAATTGTTTTGAATGCTTTGAGCTAAATATAATTCGTTTTCAACGATTATAATCTTCATACCAGTCCTTATATGTTAATGTTGCCGTTGATATTACGGCTATTCCTTCTTCGCGTCCTACAAAGCCCATTTTTTCGTTTGTTGTGGCTTTTACGTTTACGGGTGCTTGTAGTAGGTTTGATAAGTTTCTTTGAATTTTCGTTTTATACTCTTTTAATTTGGGTTTTTGGGTAATAATCGAAATATCGGCGTTTACTATCTCATAACCAGTGTAGGTTAGGGTATTTAATACTTCTTTTAAAAGTTTTATGCTTGAGATGTCTTTGTATTTTTCGTCGGTATCAGGAAAAAACTCCCCTATATCTCCGAATCCGGCGGCTCCCAAAAGGGCATCGATTAGTGAATGAATTACGACATCCCCGTCACTGTGGGCTTTTAGTCCGTAATCGACGTCTATTTCAACTCCGCCTAAAAACATTTTTTTATTCTCTTTAAATTTGTGGCTGTCGTATCCGTTGCCGGTTAAAAATAGTTTTTTAGGTGGTTTTAAGCAAGGTAGGCTTAAATCTTTAAAATAGGTTATTTTTTTGCTTTTCTCTGAACCTTCTATATACTTTATATATCCTCCTATCGCCTCTATAGCCGCTCTTTCGTCGGTAAATATTTTTTGGGTGTTAAGAGCTTTTTTTAAAATCTTGCTGCGACTTAGTTGAGGTGTTTGGATTAGTTTTACTTTTTCTCTATCGATTGTTTTGTTTTCATATACTATCGTATCTACCGGTTTTAAAAAAGGCACCGTACAATCGGAAGGGTTTTTTATTAAATTTATTAGTACTTCTTTTGGGATACAAGCCCTTGCGACATCCGTTACTATTACGTATTCGGTGGTTACATATTCCAAGGCTTTTTTAAGACTTAGTTGTCTTTCTTTGTCTCCCGGGACGATTTTATAATCGCTTAGTTTTTCATATAATCTTACGTCTTTTGGATTTGCCGTAATTATCGTTTGTTTGAAGTTAAAAAATGAGTTTAGCCTTTTTGCTACGAATAGCCATAAAGGGTCTTTGTTTATTCTTAACCACTGTTTTTTTATCGGATAATTAAATCTTGCGGAATTTCCGGCACTAAGTATAATTAAAGTTATCTCCAAAACTGTTTCCTTTGGTAAAAGTGTTACGAAATTATACATTAAAATGTTACGATTTGTAAACTTATTTAATTAATGTAAAAGGTGTTAATTTTAACGTTATTTTAATTTTCTTTACAAGTTTACTTATTTTCTAAAGTGTGGGGTAAAAATATTATAATATAAACTGTCCCCTTTTGAAAATTATTTATTGTTTTAGTTATATTGTTTTAATATAAGTCATCTAAGTGTCATTTCATTTGGATAAAATTTCAAATAGGGGGGAGAACGGTCTTTAAGACCGTTTTTATTTTTTTATTATGCTAAATAATAATTAGATAATAATTTTTATTAAAAAAATATATTTTAAAATTAACAAAAATTTAATAAAATTATTGTAATTTAACAATTTCGTTTATAGAAAAATTAAAAATTCTCAAATCCGTTTTTTCTTTATTAAATCACTTTTTAAAGGAGTTTTTTTTATGAATTTTGTGAATTCAATTAAATTGACGTTTAACGATATCAAACAAAAGGATATAATTTCTCTTATTTTATTAAACGGAATATTTTGGAGTGTGTTTTGGGTAATAGCAGGAATTTATATTTTTAAATATATAAATCATGCGATTATATTTGTAGTGGATATGTTGCCTTTTACTTTTTTAGAATATGATGGTGCGGATTTTTTTTTAGTATTTTTGTGGTTTCAAGTTGTATTGGTTAGTATAGGATTGTTTTTTTCCATATTTAGAGATTTATATCAAGAAAAACGTACGTTTGTAATTAGTTCTGTTGTGATAGCTGTTTTTTGGTTGTTGTTTTTTATGGTAAATTATAATTTCGTTTCTAATTTTTTACAAAATTTAATTAATATTTTCCCTTTTAAAGATATAGAGGAGATTATAGCTGCTATAGTCAGTTTATTTATTATTTATTCTTTTTATGTTTCTACTTTATATTTCGGTTTTATGGTTATAATACATAAACGTTTAAAAAAAATGAAATCGAGCCAATATCCTAATGTTCAATCCAGAGATAAAAAATGCTCTTTTTTTAGTCTTTTTATGATAATGTTTATTGATTTAATAATTATTTTAATTTCTATTTTTATTATATATCCGGTTTTATTTATTCCTTTTTTAAATATTTTATTTGTAGTTTTTATTTGGTCTTTTTTAACTAAGGAGATAATTAGCGAATTTATAATTCAAATGTTCGGTAAAAAAACTAAAATAAAAACAGTGTGGTGGAGTGCCGTATTTAGTGTTGTTTTTAATTTTATACCGTTTGTTAATTTTTTCGCTCCGGCTATAGGAGTTTTCTTTTTATATCACTATATTTTTGAGAAAGAAATTAAAAACAATTCTTCTGTTCAAAATGAAAATGATGAAAAAAAAGTTTTTTTTTAAAATAAGAAAAAAGTATTGTAGTTTTTTCCTTATTATGGTATAATTTTATATCCTCAGCCCTGTGCAAGGATGGTAGGAAGCAACGCTTCAGGCCCGGAAGGGAGCAGAGCACTTCCTACTGTCTTGTGCCGCAGGTGTCTGGGGAGCTATTTATATATAAATAGTGACAGTCACTTTGTTGTGAGATTTTGTTGTGAGACTAGTGTCTGGCAAAAATATTTGATAAATAAAAATCCCGAGAAGAGGGATTATAAAGCTGCTTTTGCTTTTTCTACGATTGAAGCGAAAACCTCAGGTTCGTTCATTGCAAGGTCCGCAAGAATTTTTCTATCTAAATCAATATTTGCTTTTTTTAGACCGTTAATAAATCTTGAATAGCTTATATCATTTAATCTACAAGCAGCGTTAATTCTAACAATCCAAAGCTTTCTGAAGTCTCTTTTTTTCTGTTTTCTATCTCTGAATGCGTAAACTAAACTTCTTTCAACTTGTTCTTTTGCTTTTCTGAAATGTTTTCTTCTACCGGAGTAGAAGCCTTTAGCCATTTTTAAAATTTTTTTATGTCTTCTTCTTCTAACCGTACCAGTTTTTACTCTCATTTTGTCTCCTTATCGTTTTGGCGTGCATCTATGCAACTTAACGGTTTTTACCGTGAGGCTTTATCGCCTTCTTTGCCTCTTCTACACTGTTATATAGCTAGTAAGTCTCTTACCGCTTTGATGTTTGTATTATCAACATATTTTGGGGCTCTTAAGTGTCTTTTTCTTTTTTGTGATTTTTTAGTTAAGATGTGGCTTCTGAAAGCTGCACCTCTTTTTACTTTTCCACTTTTTTTAACTTTAAATCTTTTTGCCGCCCCTCTGTTTGTTTTCATTTTAGGCATAGCTTCTCCTTTAAAGAATTGAGACGAAATTATAGCATAAACTCTATTTTTCTGCTACAATAAAAAACTTTTTTTAAAGGAGAAAAATGGTATTGAAAGATTACTTAGAACCGATTTGTTATAAAGAATACGAAAAAATAGAGGGGTTGGAGGTAAGAGAAGTAGCTAATTTTATGCACAAGTGCGGGAATTATACATTTTATATAGTAAAAGATAATAAACCTATTTATATTTTTACCACTACTGATATTTTGGAAATTATTACTAAAAATTTAGAATGTATAAAGATATCGGACTATATGTCAAAGTATCCTAAAACTTTAAAATCTTTAAAAATTTCCACTCATATTTTGGATGCTTATAATTATATGAGAAGCAATCGATTAAAATATATTCCTATTATTGATGATAATAACGAGTTGGTGGGGGAGGTTGCTTTTAAAACTTTAAGTTTAAAAATTGCTGATATTGCGATAAAAGATTCTTTAACGGGACTTTATAATAAAAGATATTTTGATGTTTTATTGAAGGAGTTTAATGAGTTTAATAAGCCGTTGGGAATTATTTATATAGAATTTTTAAATTTGGATATCATAGAAGATTTTTATTCTCCGGATTTTGCAAAAGCTCTTTTAAAACTTTATGCAAGAACAATTAAACAATGTGTTAGAGATATAGACTTTGTTTTTAGGATAGAAAAAAGGTTTAAAATTTTAACTTTTAACAATTTGGAAGATACGGATAAAATTGCAAAAAGAATTAATAAAAAATTGGAAGAAACTTCTTTTAATGACGTTAAAGCCGCTTTTAAAATAGTTTTGTCTCAAGTACCGGAATTAGAAGATAATATTTTAATGGCTATAGAAAGTTGTGAGAAGAGGTTAATTGAAAGGAACTAAAGCACTTCCCCAGGTAAAACCTCCTCCGAATGCATCAAGAAGCATTATATCGCCTTTTTTTATTTTTCCGTTTTTAAACATTTCATTGATAGCCATAGGAATGGAAGCTGATGAAGTATTTCCATATTTTTGAACTGTTAAAACGGATTTTTCAGGAGGCATTTTAATTGCTCTTGCTACTGCGTCTATTATTCTGTAATTTGCTTGATGAGGAATAAACCAATCTATATTTTCACTTGTCATATCGTTTCTTTTTAAAATGTCTCTTACACTTTGAGATAAAGTTTTAACGGCTACTTTAAAAGTTTCGTTTCCTTTCATTTCAAGCCATATTTTATCGGTTTCGCACCCGTATTTTACGCCACGACCCGGGGTTATTAAATAATTTTTATATTTTCCGTCGGCATTGATATCAATATCTATAATTGCTTCGTTTTTGTTTTCCGTGGCACTGATAATAGCAGCTCCCGCTCCGTCTCCAAATAGTACGCAAGTTGTTCTGTCTTGCCAGTTAACTACTTTGCTTAATGTTTCTGCTCCGATAATTAATATGTTTTTATACATACCGCTTTCTATGAAAGCTTTTGCGTGAGCTAGTGCGTATATAAATCCGGTACAAGCCGCACTAATATCAACGGCCGGTCTTATTATGCCTAGTTTTTCAGTTACTATACAAGCGGTTGAAGGCATTGTAAAGTAATCAGGAGTAATAGTCGCTACTATTATCATATCTATATCTTCCGGTTGCATATTAGCATTTTTTAAAGCATCTAAAGCAGCTTTATAGGCTAAATCGCTTGTAACTTCTTCTTGAACTATATGTCTTGTTTTTATTCCGGTTCTTTTAGTGATCCATTCGTCACTTGTATCTACAATTTTCTCTAAATCTTTATTCGTTAAGATTTTTTCAGGAACATAAGCACCGATACTTTTAAATTTTGCATACATTAATGAACCTTTAATGACTTTTGTATTCTATTTGTTACATCGTTTTCAATATATTTAATTGCTTGGAAAATAGCGTTTTTAATAGCTTTGGCATTACTTTTTCCGTGACTTATTATAACACAACCGTTTACTCCCAGAAGTGGGGCACCACCGTATTCCGCATAATCGGTTGTTTTTTTAAGTTCTTTAAATACCGGTTTTAAAAGTAAAGCAGCTATTTTTTGTAAGATACTGGCTTTTTTAATCTCTTCTTTTATTAGTTTGCCTATTGTATCCGCCACCCCTTCGCTTGTTTTAAGTACGATATTTCCTATAAATCCGTCAGTTACGACAACATCTACGTCACCTTTGAAGATATCTCCGCCTTCTACGTTCCCTATGAAGTTTTCAAGGTTGGTTAATAATTCATATGCTTCTTTTGTAACGGAGTTTCCTTTGCTTTTTTCTTCTCCGTTGCTTAGCAGACCTATTTTTGGAGTTTGGGTGTTTAGTACTACTTTGGCGTAAACCTTACCCATAAGAGCAAATTGATATAAGTTTGTTGCGTCGCAATCTACATTTGCTCCCACATCCAGCACAAGAGAATATTTTTTTTTGATAGTAGGCATAAAGGTAACAATAGCCGGTCTTTTTATACCCTTAATTCTTCCTAGTCTTAAAGTAGCAAGACTCATCGTAGCACCACTATGACCTGCCGAAACGACACCGTCGACTTCTTTATTTTTTAAAAGTTCGATAGACTTATAAATAGTGGATTCTTTTCTTTTTAAGGATTCTGTGGCACTATCACTCATTTGTATAACGTCGTCACTATTTATAAACCTAACACGAGAGTGATATTTTTGAGGTAAAAGTTTTTGAATTTCTTGATTTCCTACAAGATATGGAGTGAAGTTTTTATTTTCTTCTAACGCTTGAATAACACCTTCTATTATCGGTACGGGACCGAAGTCCCCACCCATTGCATCAATTGCTATTTTCATTAATATTCACCACAGCTAGGGCATACTCTATGAGGTCTTTTGTAAGCACCGCATTTTGAACATTTAACTACTGAACTTAATCTGATTTTATAATGAGTTCTTCTTTTTGCTGCTCTTGTTTTAGAGTTTCTTCTCTTAGGAACCGCCATTACTTCTCCTTAGTATTCTTTATTGAATTCTTCATTTTCGCATTTAGGACAAACATTGTAATCGTTTTGAACGGATTCATATTCGCTTTTTAAAAGTTCTTCAATGTCAAATTTGTCCATTTCAATAATATCATATTCTTCGTCAAACCCTTTATACGGAGGTTTTACGATTTTAAAATTTACATCTTCTTTAATAGGTTTTGTGTATTTTTGTAAACATTTAATACACTCAACTTCTATATTACCTTTTAAAGTTCCTTTTACTATAAAAGAACCGTCTTTAAGTTTTTCGCTTGAACCTTGAAGCTCAAGTCCTTTGAAAGTTTTTTTTACTTCCAATTATAAAATCTCTCTTTCGGCAAAGAAAAATGCAATTTCTTTTTTAGCGTTTTCAAGACTATCACTTCCGTGAACCGCATTAGCTTCGATGCTTTCGGCAAAATCAGCTCTAATTGTTCCGGGAGCTGCTTCTTTAGGGTCAGTTGCACCCATAAGTTCTCTGTTTTTTGCTACGGCATTTTCACCTTCAAGTACCATAACAACAACAGGACCACTGCTCATATATTCGCATAAGTCGTTAAAAAATGGTCTTTCTTTGTGAACTTCGTAGAATTTACCAGCGTCTTCTTTTGTTAGTTTGATTTTTTTCATTGCAGCAATTCTTAAGCCGTTGCTTTCGAATCTATCAATGATTTTACCTATAACATTTTTTGCTACCGCATCCGGTTTGATAATTGAAAGAGTTTTTTCCATATTTTCTCTCCTTGAGTTTTTAGAGAGGAATTATATCAAATTTTGAAGAAAAAAAAAGAGGAAAAGAATTACTCGATTACTGGTTCTCCCGGTTCTCCTCTGTTTTCAGCACAAGTTTGACCTTCTTTGCACTCATCCCAAACTATACATCCTTCAGTCGGACATGCTGCCGCACATGCAGGTTCATCATAGTATCCTACACATTCAACACATTTATCCGGATATACATAATAAATTTCTTCACCTGTTGGGTTTTCGCTGTCATCAACGATTGCTTCTACTGGGCACTCATCCAGACATGCACCGCAGTTAATACAAGTATCAGTAATTTTTACTGCCATTTTAACTCCTTTTTGTTGTATTTGTAATAGAAATATATCATTTATTTCTTAAAAATTGCTTAAACTTGTATGAAAATAAGTTTTACTTAATTAACTAGTTACTTTTTGAAAGGTAAAATTTTAGAATCTTTGTTAAAAATCGAAGGAGCTACAATGTTGGAGAATCTATAACACATTATCCTCTAATTACGTTAATTAGCGTCGGTTTGTCTTTTTGTGTTTCTACAATTAGGGATAATGGATATAGACCGGTTTAAAAGTATTAACGATACTTACGGACATAAAGCCTGGGACGAAGTTTTAAAAAAATTGGTTTTTTTATTAAAAACAATATAAGAGAAAATGACTTTTTCGCAAGATGGGGAGGGGAAGAGTTCGTTATTATTTTTTGTAATACCGATAAGAAAAACGCTAAGAGGAAATATGAGGGTTTAAAAGAAAAATTGAAAAACGATTGCAATATCCAAATACCTATAAAATTCGTATTTAGTTGTGGGGTTACGGAAAAAAAAGAGGGAAAAAACTGAGAAGAAGTATTAAAAAGAGCCGATAAAGCTTTGTATAAAGTCAAAGAATCAAGAGATTGTGTGGTGGCTTTTTAAGCTTATTTTAAGTTTTTTTGGATAAATTCCGAGAAAATATATCTTAAAGGATTTTAATGAGAAGCGAATGGATTGAAAAAAGAATGAAAGATAAAACCAGAACTCAGATGTATTACGCCAAAAAAGGTATTATAACCGAAGAGATGGAATATGTGGCAAGAGAAGAGAACCTTGACCCTGAGCTTGTCAGAAGCGAAGTGGCAAGGGGAAGGCTGATTATTCCTGCAAATATAAATCATAAACATTTAAAACCTATGGCGATAGGAAGGGTCAGTAGAACAAAAGTAAACTCAAACATCGGAGCTTCTGCACTTGCGAGCGATATTGAAGAGGAAGTAAAAAAACTTGAAACTTCCGTAAAATACGGAGCGGATACTGTTATGGATTTAAGTGCCGGGGCGAAAAATATGGACGAAATACGTGAGGCGATTATCACCGCAAGTCCGGTGCCTATCGGTACTGTTCCTATGTATCAGATTATAGATGAAATAGGAGACGTTCTGGAGTTAACTTATGACGATATTTTAAGAGTGCTTGAAAAACAGGCAAAACAAGGGGTTAGCTACTTTACAATTCATGCAGGGCTGCTTTTAAGACATATGCCGGAAATTGCAAAAAGAAAAATGGGAATAGTAAGCCGTGGTGGAAGTCTGACTGCAAGCTGGATGCTTAAACACCATAAAGAAAACCCTTTTTATACGATATTCGATGATATTCTGGATATTTGTAAGGAATATGACGTTTCTTTAAGTCTTGGGGACAGTTTAAGACCCGGATGTTTATATGATGCAAGCGACAAAGCACAGCTTGAAGAGCTCAAAACGTTAGGTGAGCTTACTTTAAGAGCATGGGATAAAGACGTTCAGGTAATGATTGAAGGTCCCGGACACGTGCCTATCAATGAAATAGAAAGAAACGTAAGACTCGAGCAGATTTACTGCCACGAAGCACCGTTTTACGTTTTAGGTCCGCTTGTACTTGATATAGGTGCGGGGTATGACCATATTGGAAGTGCAATAGGTGCCGCTATGGCGGCGTGGTATGGGGTTAGTATGCTTTGTTACGTAACGCCTAAGGAGCATTTGGGACTTCCGAACGAAAAAGACGTCCGCGAGGGAATGCTTGCGTATAAGATAGCCGCCCATTCCGCAGATATCGCCAGAAAAATTCCGGGAGCGAGGGATAAAGACGACGCAATGAGCGACGCAAGGTATCATTTCGACTGGAAAAAGCAGTTCGAACTTGCACTTGACCCCGAAAGGGCGAGGGAATACCATGACGAAACGCTTCCTCAGGAAGTATTTAAAGAAGCGGAATTCTGCAGTATGTGCGGACCGAAATTCTGCAGTTACAAAGTAACGCAGGAATCTATGGAAAATTTTGACTGGGAGGAATTTAAAAAGGAAGCCATGAAAAAAATGGAAAATGAAAAATGAAAAATGGTTTTTTTATTTTGACAATATTGTATATTGACAAAATAAAAAAAAAGTAATATAAAGCAGGAAAATTTAACGTAAGGAGTTAACGTGAAAGAAAAAATTAAAGAACTGTTAAAAAAGGTAATTTATCCCGGATTTAAAAAATCGGTTGTAGATTTCGGATTTATAAAAGAGATAGAAGTCAGCGAAAACGGAAAGCAGGCGATTATAACGTATCAGATTCCTTCAACCGATGACGAAGTCGCCCAAAAACTTAACGACACTACAATTGATGTATTAAAAGAAGAGGGAATTGAAGCAAGCGTAAATATCATAAGACCTAAAAAACCAAGAGAAACAAGCTCAAGAGGCGTAAACAAAATGCCTAGCGTCAAATCTTTTGTTATGGTGTCTTCAGGTAAAGGAGGGGTAGGAAAATCCACTACCGCGGTTAATTTGGCTTTAGCTCTTGCCAAAGAAGGAAAAAAAGTAGGGATTCTTGACGGTGACATTTACGGACCGAATGTTGCAAGAATGCTCGGAATGCAGGACAGAAAACCGGAAGTTGTAGGCAATAAAGTAAAACCTTTTGAAAATTACGGAGTTAAATTCATATCGATGGCGAATTTGCTTCCCGAAGGAAAGGCTCTTATGTGGAGAGGTGCAATGCTTGTAAAAGCACTTCAGCAGTTTATGGAAGATGTGGAGTGGGGAGAGCTTGACATACTTGTAATAGATATGCCTCCGGGGACAGGTGATGCTCAAATGACTATGGCTCAGCAGGTACCCGTAACCGCTGGTGTTGCGGTAACCACACCTCAGACGGTTGCGGTTGACGATGCTAAAAGAAGTATGGATATGTTCAGACAACTTCATATCCCGATTGCGGGGGTAATTGAAAATATGAGCGGGTTTATATGCCCTAACTGCGGTATGGAATATGATATTTTCGGAAAAGGTGCCGCCGCAATACTTGCTAAAGAATACGATACGAAAGTTTTAGCCCAGATTCCTATCGAACCTGAAATAAGAGAAGGTGGGGATGCAGGAAAACCTATTTTGGTAAACAGACCCGATAGCGAAAGTGCTAAAAGATTTGCAAAAGCCGCAAAAGAAGTGATAGAGTTTATCGATTACGTTCTTGCCGAAGATTTATCCGGAAATGAAATGATTCAGCCGGTTTACGGAGTAAATGGGATGCCGAGTGCGTGCAGTATGAAGTAAACTTTTTAGTTTGCTTCTTTTTTACACTTTTCTGACATAATTTTCTCAAAAATTTTCTATTGTATTGAATGAGTGTTCATTTGTTGCTATACTTCTTAAAAAGAAGGTATGGTAATGAAAAATCTGTCCATTACGGCAAAATTTATGGTAATTCTTTTCGGAGCGATTTTTACTCTTAGTATGTTTTCGCTTTACAATTGTATTACCAAGATAAATGAAGTAACGGAAGATAACGTTGCAAGTTTTACAAGAAACATTATGAATGAAAAACGAAGCGAGCTTCAAAACGAAGTGGATATCGCATACAGGCTGGTTCAGGGCGAATATGAAAAAACACTTCCTGAGAATATTCAAAAAACCGTTGAAAATTCGCTTTTAAAAAGAAGTGAAATTTTAATAAATATTTTAAACAAAACCTATATTAAATATCACGGTAAAATTCCCGAAAACGAACTAAAAAAAAGACTTAAGGAAACAGTAAAAAACGCAAGATACGGCAACGACGGGTATTTCTGGATAAACGATATGGATTACAGTATGGTTATGCATCCGATAAAACCTTCGCTTGACGGGAAAAACTTTAAGTTTTCCTCAAAAGTGCCCTTTGTGGCTCTTGGTGTAAACGCCCTTAAAAAAACTTCTAAAGACTATGCATTTATTAAATACAAATTTTATAATCCCGTAACAAAAAAGTACGAATTTAAAGTAGCTGTTGTAAGAAAATTCAAACCTTATAATTGGGTTATAGGCACCGGCGTTTATCTGACGAATGTTACTCCGAGAATAAAAAAAGAAGTTTTATACAATATTAAAAACCTAAGATACGGTAAAAACGGGTATTTCTGGATAAACGATATGAATTATAAAATGATTATGCATCCTGTTAAACCGGAGCTTAACGGAAAGGTTTTCAAAGACTCCTCAAAAGTGCCGTTCGTTTCAAAAGGAGTCGAAGCCCTTAAACACAGTGATAAAGATTATACGTATGTAAAATACAGATTTTACAATCCCGCAAGCGGAAAATATGAAGAAAAACTTGCCATAGTCAAACTTTTCAGACCGTGGGGCTGGGTTATTGGTACAGGTGTGTATTTGAATGACGTGGAAGAAACTATAAACGAAATGCGTGCCAAAGCCGAAGAAAAAATTAAAAAACTTGTAATTTCCACACTTATTGCGGATGGGGTTATAAGTTTTATCATTATAATGGTTGCGTTTTTACTTAGCAAGCAATATATTATTATACCTATCAATAAAGTAAGAGAGGAAATTTCTAATATATCGGAGGGAGATTTAACTAGAAGTTTAAATATCGATTCGAAAGACGAAATAGGTCAAATGGCAAGAGATTTGAACGCTTTTATAGAGAAACTTAAATTTACAATAGACGATATTAAATCCTCAACGCGTATAAACGCTCAGTCCGCTGATGAAACGAAAAAAGCAGCCGATAAAATGGAAGAGAGTCTTCAGACCCAGTTTGAGAGTGTGCACAGACTTGAAGAGCTGACTTCCAACGTAAAAGAAAATGTTGAAACAGCAAGTATTAATTTAAATACCACCGTTAGTGATATAGAAAAAACAAAAAGTGTACTTGAGGATACTATCGAAACGTTAAATGACGTGATAAGTGATATTACTAAAGAATCCGAAAACGAAATGAGTATATCACAAAAAATTACGGCACTTGCGGAGCAGTCGAATCAGATAAAAGAAGTTATTTCCATTATAAAAGAGATAGCCGACCAGACTAATTTACTTGCCCTTAACGCAGCTATTGAGGCGGCAAGAGCGGGCGAACACGGAAGAGGGTTTGCCGTCGTTGCGGATGAGGTAAGAAAACTTGCCGAAAGAACTCAAAAAAGCTTAGGCGAAATAGACGCCGCGGTAAATATTATCGTCCAGGGTATTGTAGAAGCTCAGAACGAAATCGAAAGTACATCGGAGAGTTTTACGAAAATTACTGATAAAGCCGCTATTCTTGTGGAAAAAACCAATTCAACCAAAGAACATCTTGATTTGACGATAGAAAAATCTCATAACGCCTTGAAAGAAACTGAAGAGATTAACGCTCATATAAAAGATGTGGTAAAGGAAGTAAATAAATTACTTTCTCAAAGTAAAGTTACGAAAACGGTTTCCGATTCACTTAAAGGAATTGCAAATAAACTTGCAAGTATCGTAAAAAACCTTGAAAACAAACTAAATCAGTTTAAAACCTAAGAGTAATTACTCTCTCAATTTCCGGGATTTCCTTTTTTATTTTTTTTTCCAATTGATGGACGTATGCGTGGGCTTTTTTGATGGAGTCGGTTTTTATGTTTATATCCAGATAAGTGAATTTAAAACTTCCGGCGTTTTTGTCTTTTATGTCGTTGATTTTTTCAATAGTTTCATAATACCAATTCTCATATATTCATAGCCTTTATAATATAGTTATAAGAAACCAAAGATTTGATTTGCTTTTTTGTATATGAAAAAAGAATTTCTGTAACTTTTTTTTCTAATTCTTCTATCGTTTTAAATGTTATATTCTTTAAAAATTTCTTTATATCTTCAAATCTTCTTTCCTGTGGATTTAACTCTGGTAAATATGGAGGAAGATACTCAATTTTGATATTTTTAGGGACTTTCAGTTGTTTAGATTTATGAAAACTTGCTTTATCCATTATTAAAACTATATTATCATTTTTAAATTTTTCACTTAAATTTTTTAAATATTCATTAAAACAAACACTATCTAAATGCGACATATGCATTGAAAAAATCTTTGGTGTTTTTTTTAATAGATAAATAACTTTTATTCTTCTATGTACCCTTACATCTCTCTCTTTTTTTAACAACTCCTCCAACTCTTCTTTACTCTCTTTGATTAATCTATCATATCTTAGTATTCCCATATCGTTATTATATCAAAGTAAAGTTATTAAATATATTGGAATTGGTATCACTATAAAAATGGAAAATTTTGGTATCTTACGAAGATTTATGACAAAAATTATGTGGAAGTTGTGAATGTGTTTGATGAAAACATCAAAGAATCTTTATTAAATTCATCGCTTACATAAGCGGGTTACACATTGAGAAGCAAATTTTTTAAAAACGTTGAATATTTGTAGGTTTAGCGGATTTTTAATGGCGGAGAGTGTGGGATTCGAACCCACGGTGGGTGTTAACCCACACACGCGTTCCAGGCGTGCGCCTTCAACCACTCGGCCAACTCTCCATACTGAAATTATATCAAAAATTGCTATTTTTTTAGAATTTTTATAATTTTTTCCAGGATAATTTCATCGTCTTTTGCTTCCGCTTTAAAAAATTCTTTTTTCCCGTCTTTATGTATAAAGGTAATATTTTCAGAGTAGTTGGAAATCGATTTAATTCCTTTTTGAGAAGCCAGGACTTTTATTTTGATTTTTTCTAAGAAGTTTTGGGTCGGTTTATCAAGCTTACCGAATCTGTCTATAATCTCTTTTTCTATTTCATAAACTTCTTCTAATGTTTTGCATAAAGATAATCTTTTGTATAAATCCAGTCTTAATCTGTCTTCTTTTACTATATCATCAGAAATATAAGCGTTTATATTTAGTTTTACTTCAATCTCTTCTTCTTGAGTTTTTGTACCGCTTAGTTCTTTTAGGGTATTTTCAAGCATTTTAACATACATTGAATAACCCACACCTTTTATTTGTCCCGATTGTTCGGCTCCAAGTATGTTTCCTCCACCTCTTATTTCCAAATCTCTCATAGCTAAGATTTGTCCGCTTCCTAAGAATGAATTCTCTTCCAGTGCCAGTAATCTTTTTTTTGCGTCTTCGCTTAGTTCGTCTTTATTTTTTACCAGAAAGTAAGCATATCCTTCGTGTTTTCCACGACCAACTCTTCCTCTTATCTGATGTAAGTCCGCTATTCCGAATTTATCTGCGTTTTCTACTATTACAGTATTTACGTTTGGTATGTGAATTCCGCTTTCTACAATTGTTGTAGTAAGTGCTAAATCGTATTTTTTATTTATAAAATCCACAAGTCCTTTTTCTATCTGATTAGGAGTTAGTTTTGCGTGAAGTATCAGAATTCTTAAATTAGGCAGTATTCTTTGGAGCTCTTCTTTTTTTTGTTCGATGTAAGCTATATTGTTATAGATATAAAAGACCTGTCCACCTCTTCTTATTTCTCTTAAAATCGCTTCTTTGATTAAGTTTTCATCCCACTCTTTTACGAAAGTTTTGGTTGACTGTTTGCCTTTTGGGGCTTCTTCTAGAGTGGAAATTGATTTTACTTGAGAGAGTGCCATATTTAACGTTCGAGGAATAGGCGTAGCGGACATTGAGAGGGTGTGAACGTTTTTTGAAAATTCTTTTAATTTTTCTTTCTGTTTTACGCCGAATTTATGCTCTTCGTCTATTATTACAAGCCCTAAGTTTTTATATTCCAGGTTAAATCCGGCGTGAGTTGTAATTAATATCTGAATTTCGCCTTCTTTTATTTTTTGGGTTATCTCTTTTTTTTCTTTGCTAGGTGTGAATCTATCGAGTTTTGCTATTTTGATGTTTGTATTTTTAAATCTTTCTTTAAAACTTTCGAAATGTTGATTAACCAAAATTGTAGTAGGTGCTATTATCGCTACCTGATATCCGCTGTTTGCCACTATAAAACTTGCAACCATCGCTATTTCGGTTTTTCCAAAGCCCACATCCCCACTTAATAATCTGTCCATAACTTTTGTTTTAAAGTCTTGAATAATCTCATTAATAGCTTTTTTTTGGTCCGAAGTATGGGTAAACGGAGCTTGTTGAATAAACTCTTTTACTCCTTCAAAGTTTAAATCGATAGGTTTTATGAGTTCTCTTTGGGCTTGAAGTTTAATGATATCTGCAGCCATTGCAAATATTTTTTCTTTTATTTTTTCGCGTTTTTTGGCAAAAGAGCCTTTTCCTAGCTTATCTAAAGTGGGAATTACTCCGCCCGGGGCTATATATTTTTCTATTAAGTTTAAATTTTCAACCGGAAGTAAAAGTTTGTCTTCGTTTGCGTATAAAACTTCTGCGTATTCTCCTATTTTGCCTAAGATTTCAACTTTTTTAAGTCCGTTAAACTTTCCTATTCCGTGTGTTTCGTGTACGATAAAATCGCCTTTTTTTATTTCGTCCAGTTTTAAGGTAAAATGTTTTTGTCTTTCAAAAGCCGGTGGGTTTAGGGAAATTATATATTTGTTAGGGCATTTTATATTAATATGAGCGTCTTTTTTTATCCATTTTACAAGAGGGGCTCTTAATTTTATGGTTTCGTATATTTCCTTTTCTTTTAGCAAAACTTCGTTTTTAGCTACTATTTCTATGGTCTGATTTTTATGAAAATCTAAAAATTCTTTAATATTTTTTATTTCAATATCTTCACATTTTTCGTTTGGAATAATAGGGGCTTGTAAAATCTCTTCATTAAACTCTTCGTGAAACTCTTTATACTCTTCAATTTCTTGAGTCATATCGTGTAAGAGTGAAAAATCTTTTAAATATTCTCTTTTTAAATACCAAAATCCCAAAGAGTAAAAATCTTTATAAAACGTAGCGTAAGGGGATTTTTCTATTTCTTGGGATATTTTTTCATATTCTTCTTTTTCAAGGGCTGCAATTGCCGGAATTATCGTAAATTTTTCAATCTCTTCTATACTTTTTTGGTTTGTCTCATCAAATGTTCTTATGCTTTCTATTTCGGTATCAAACAGAGAAACTCTTATAGGCTTTTTTAAGTTAATAGGCCAGATATCGAAAATATCCCCTCTAAAACTCATTTCTCCGGGTTCCGTTACTATTTCAACGGTTTCATATCCCCAGTAAAAAAGAGTTTCTTTAATTTCTTCTAGATTTATGTCTTGTGCGAATTCAAATTCTATTGATTTGTAATATTTTTTTACGGGGAGTTTTTTCATTATGGTGGAGTAGGGCGATACGAAAAAGGTGTTTTTGTGATAAAAATCGTATAAAGCGTTGTTAAGCTCAAATATCTCACGCCTAAAACTTCTTAAATCATCCCCTACATTCGCTCTAAAATCCGGAAAAATTACATGGTTTATATTTAGATATTTAAAAACTTCGGCTACTAAAAAAGCCTCTTTTAAATTTGCGGTAATTATGTTTGTTTTTTTGTTTTGTAGATATTCATAAACTTTTGCTTGCAATTTAAACCTTTAAATTAGGATGTTTTTTTAAAAACTCTTCAACCACACTAAAACTTCCGAAAACCAGCATAGGATTTTTAATATCTTTAAATTCTTCAACTTCTATTCCTAATTTTAAAGCTGTTTTTTTTATTTTCTCTTTATCTTCTATTCTTTCGTTGTTTACGTCTATTAAATAAAGCTTATTTATTTTTGGTTTTAATATATTTAAAATTTCTTCGTAATCTTTGTCGTTGTAAGTGTTGTAAACTAGATTTACTTTTTTGGGAAGGCTGTTTAGCAACGCTTTTGCCGCTAAAGGATTGTGCCCTACGTCTATCCATAAATCTTTTTCGATTTCCTGCATTCTGCCGATTAAGGTTAGGTCTTTTATATCCTCGATAGAAAAAGGAATATTCTCTTTTTTTAAAAAACTCATAGCAAGAATATAATTATCAAATAAAAACTTTGGGAAATGAAAATCGGCTTTTAGAGTTTTAATTTCTTCGTTATTGAAAAAGTCTAAATAGTTATAAATCTTTTTGTTTAATTTTTTCGCTATTTCGTATACTTCTTTGTGAGGCTGTTTTCCTATGACGGCTTCTTTTTCTATGGATTTTAATTTTGTAGTTGCAATCTCTTCGATACTGTTTCCTAAAAACGACTGATGGTCGAAATCTATTGGGGTTATTAGGGAAATTTTCTTTTTAAATACGTTAGTTGCGTCAAATTCCCCTCCAAGACCGGCTTCCATAATAACATAATCAAGCCCCTCAAATGCAAATGCTGCAAGAAGCGTTGTGTATTCGAAATAGCTAAGGGAATTTATAATCTCTTTTGGAAGCAGTTTTTGGAGTTTTTGGTGGATTTTTTCAAGTGTTTCGTTGTCTATATTTTTGCCATTTATCCAAATTCTTTCGTTAAATTCTATAATATGAGGGGAAGTATAGTGTCCTACTTTAAATCCTCTTTTTAAAAGAGTGTGGGCTAAAAATCTGCCGGTTGAGCCTTTTGCATTTGTACCTACTATATGAATAACAGGAGGAAGATTTAGTTTGTCTTTTATTAATTCATATGTTTTTGGCATTCTTTGAAGGTCTATTTTTTTGTAAAACAACGGCTTTTGGTTTAAAAACTCATTCACTCTCGTCACACGTATCCTCCGCACAAATTTTGTTTCTTCCGCTTTTTTTTGCTAAATAGAGTCTTTTATCGGCAAGTCTTAAAGTTTCTTCTTCATTTGAAGTTTCGCTTCTACCCGCAACTCCTCCGGAAACCGTTACGTTAATTCTTGTTTTTTTGTAGATGAATTTGGTGTTTTGGATAATCTGTCTTAGTTTTTCCGCAAATTTATAAGCTCCGTTTTTATCGGTATTTGGTAGAATTGCTACAAACTCTTCACCCCCGAATCTTCCTATCAAATCCACATCTCTTGCGTATCTTCTAAATAACAATCCTAAAGATTGTAATATTATGTCTCCTGCTTCGTGTCCGTAAGTGTCGTTTATATTTTTAAAATGGTCGATATCGAAAAATACCACCGAATAAATTATCCCGTATCTTTTATAAGCCGATTCTTGTTTTTTAAGTTCTTCCAAAACGGCTTTTTTATTTGCTATTTTTGTTAAAAAGTCCGTTTTTACTTCTTTTGAAAGTTCTTTTAATTTTCCTTCTAAATATTGTACTTTTTCTCTTAATTTTTTTATATCTTTATTCTCTTTTTTCATCTCTTTGGAAAAATATCCTAATTCTTTATCTATTGATGTAGCTATGGTTAAAAGTTTTTCTTTTATAGTTTCAAAATCTTCATCTTCTTTTCGCCAGTTTTTTAATTCCAAAGTGATATCTTTTATTTCGTTGGAAGAACCGTCCGTTTTTTCTAAAATTTTTAAAATCTTAATGGATAATCTTTCCGCTATTCGGTCTAAATCTTTTAATTTTTTTTTAAGTTCCTCTTTGTCAAGTTTTATTCTTTTATTGGTTAAGATTTTTAAATCTTCGGCAAATGCTTTACTTAAGATAAACGAACTCTCTTCTTTTAACTGTTTTTTTAGCATTGCTATTTCGTCATTCATATAAGGAGCGTAGCTAGGAGTTAACGTATAAACTAAAGAATCAACCAAATAATCCAATTTCGGATTTTCTTCAAACTTTTTAATAAGGGCATCTATTATAACTAAAGCGTCTTCACTTTTAATTCCTGCAACTGCCGCACCTTTTCTGACTATCGAATCGTCAAATTCACTTAAAAATTCAAACCACTCTTTTCTTAATTCATCAAACTCTTCTTTTTCTAAGTAGGGTTTTAGAAAATCCAAGTGTTTAATGGCAGTATTTTTTGATTTTGCTATAGGAAGTATCGCAAGTACATCCAAAGCCCTTTTTGTATACATAAATAGATTTTCCAAAGACTCTTTTTCTTTGCTTTTATTTTCGCGATTAAGGTAGTTAATTAAAAATACTATCAGTTCATCTAAAGTTTTTATATTATAGTTTTTGGCTAAAAGTTGGTATTTTTGGTCCAGTTTTTTTATAAATTTTGCAACTTTATTACAGTCTTTTACTATTACTTTCGCTTTTCTTGCTTCTTGACAAAAAACTTTTGCATACTCATCCGGGGTAAATACGTAACCGTTGTTTTTAAATTTAGCCAGTGTTTTTTTTGCTATCTCTTTAATTGTCATTTTTTGCTCCGTCTTTTGTAATTTCAGCTAATAGTTTATTAAGTGCGTTTGTAGAAGCTTTTTGAAAGGCGTTAAATTTTAATTGGTCGTTTATAATACTATTAGCCGAAACTGCAAAGTCGTAATTTCCTCTAACGTTATATGTATATGTTTTTTTTGTTTTTAAGTTCTTAATAATAGCTTTTAAATTGACGGAACTTCTATAAAGAATGGGAAAACCGTTTTCATCATAATCTAAAGTGTTAAGTGATGAGGAAGAGAGTTTTAAAGTGATTTTTGTAGTCGGGTTTTTGTTGTCGATTTCGGAACCAAATACCGTATATACAGCTTCATTTAAGGCATCTGTTAAAAACGCACTCTCTTTTGGCTTTTTAGTTGAAATTTCTACGGTTGTCTTAATTTTGTTCGAAATTATCTCTTTTTGATATACATTGCTTGGCTCGTAGGCACAAGAGATAAAAAAAAGAGGAAAAAACCATTTAAAAATGGCACTTTGATAATTCAATTCTATCCCTTAACGACAATATTTATAATTCTTCCGGGTACGAAAATCTCTTTTACTATCTCTTTTGTGTCTAAGTATTTTAAAACAGCTTCTTTTGCTTTTTGTAAAACTTCTTCTTTACTCGCATCCGGACTTACGCTTATTTCTGCCCTTTTTTTACCGTTTACCTGGACAGGGTAGTTGATTTCGTCTTTTTTAAGAGCTTCTTGGTCTATTTCTATCTCTTTAAAGTTGTTTCTATTAAATAGTTCTTCGCTTATTTCGCTTGTTATATGAGGAATAATAGGTTCAAGAACGTTCATTAAAATCCAATAACCTTCGGTATAAACGTCTTTATTATCGATTTTATTTAACGCATTAAGTGCTTCCATAGCGTTTGCTATTAACGTATTAAATGCAAATGTTTTTTCATAAGTTTCCTGGCTTCTTTTTAGAGTTTCGTAAACTTTTCTTCTGGCTTCTTTTTCATATTTAGTAAGCTTTGAATTGTCTATTTTTGGCATAGTGTCTGTTTTGTAACATTTTTCGGCGTTTAAATAGAGTCTGTTTAAAAATCTGTAAGCTCCCTCAACTCCACTATCGCTCCATTCAAGTTCAGCTTCCGGAGGTGCCGCGAATAGAATAAACAATCTTGCGGTGTCAGCTCCGTATTTTTCCACTATTTCACTAGGGTTAACTACGTTTCCTTTTGATTTTGACATTTTAGAACCGTCTTTTAAAACCATACCTTGAGTTAAAAGTTTTTTAAACGGCTCGTCTAAATCCAGATATCCCAAATCTCTTAAAGCTTTTGTAAAAAATCTGGCATACAGCAAATGTAAAATAGCGTGTTCTATTCCACCTATATATTGGTCTACCGGGGAGAAATATTTTACATCCTCTTTTCTAAAAGGGACGTTTTTATATTTGTGAAAATCACTTACGTATCTGAATTGATACCAGCTGCTTTCGACAAACGTATCCATCGTATCAGTTTCTCTAATTGCATCTTTACCACAAACCGGACATTTTGTATATTTCCAGGTAGGATGTTTTTCCAGAGGATTTCCAGAACCTGTTATCTCTACGTCATCCGGTAGGGTTACCGGTAGGTTTTCTATTTTTTCCGGGATTATTCCACAATTTTCACATTTAATAAAAGGAAGAGGAGCTCCCCAGTATCTTTGACGGCTGATTCCCCAGTCTCTTAGTCTGTAGTTCGTTTCTTTTTTTCCTATTCCAAGCTCTTCAAATTTTTTAATAATAGCTTCTTTGGCTTGTGTGTTTTTCATCCCGGTAAATTCGCCACTGTTAATTAATATTCCATCTCCCGTATAAGCTTGAGATTTGTCAAGTTCTTCATTTAAAGGTTTAATTACCCATTTAATAGGAAGATTAAATTTGGTCGCAAACTCAAAATCCCTTTCATCGTGAGCCGGTACGGCCATAACCGCACCGCTTCCGTAGTCCGTTAAAACAAAGTTTGCCATCCATACCGGGATTTTTTCTTTTGTTAAAGGATGAATTACGTCAATTCCAAGATAAACCCCGTCTTTTTCCATAGCTTGTCTCTCTTTTGGAAGAATTGCACGAATGTGGAGAACTTTTTTTTCTGTTTCTTCATCAAATAGTTTATTCTCAAGCATATAATCGATAATAGGGTGTTCCGGTGCTAGGGCTGAATACGTTACTCCGTAAATAGTATCCGGACGGGTTGTAAATACTTCGTATTCTTTAAATTTGTTGTTTAGTTTGTCTTTGCTTTCATCCGATAAATCGAATTTAAATTTCAGTCCGATACTTTTTCCTATCCAGTTTTTTTGCATAGTAAGGACTCTATCCGGCCAGTTTCCTTTTAATTTTTCGTCTATGTCTTTTAGCAGTTCTTCTGCGTATTTTGTAATTTTAATATACCAGCCTGGTAACTCTTTTATCTCTATTTCATTATCACATCTCCAGCATTTTCCGTCAATTACTTGTTCGTTTGCCAAAACAGTATGACACGTTTCACACCAGTTTACTTTTTGAGTGCGTCTCTCAAGCAGACCATTTTCATACATTTTAATAATAAACTCTTGTTCCCATCTTGTGTATTCCGGGTCTGATGTTGCAAATTCTCTTTTTTTAGAAAAACTAAGTCCCAAACGGTTTAGTTCTTTTCTCATATAATCTATATTTTCATAAGTCCATTTTTTAGGATGAACTCCGTTTTTTATAGCCGCGTTTTCAGCCGGCATTCCGAAACTGTCCCACCCGATAGGATGAAGTACGTTAAAACCTTTTTTTCTGTAATGTCTAGCTATTGCGTCTCCTATTGAGTAGTTTCTAACGTGTCCCATATGGATTTTACCACTAGGATACGGAAACATTGAAAGGATATATTTTTTAGGAAGAGTGTAGTCTTCTTTTGGTTCGAAAGCCTCTTCCTTGTCCCATGTCTCTTGCCATTTTTTTTCTATTTCAGCTGGTTTGTATTCTCTCATTTTAACTCCTATTCCCAATCGTTTTTAGTTTTTGCAAGTTCTATAAAGCTTAAAATAATGGTTACGGTGTTTGCTATAGTAGCTCCTATAGCCATAGCGTAAGCTGCGTTTAGGTTGTTTTTAATTTCTAAGTAAATAAAAGCCGGAATCAAATGTAAATCGGCTACTAAGCTTGCTGCAAAAAGTTCCGCTGCAAAGATGTTTTTTACGCCTATTTTAAGTACCGTTGATATTAGATTTAAACTTAAAGCTATAAAAAGTGCAACTTTATTGTGGTCGTATAAAAACCCTGCAATACTTGTTAAACTCATAAGTTGAAAAAATACGTAAACCACTTTTCCCCAATCCATTGTAATCCTTTTTTTGATTTTATTATACTACTCCGCCTTCATACATTTTTCTAAGTTTTTCTTTTTCCTGTCTTTTTTTCTCTTTTTCGGCAAGTTTTTTTCTATAATCGTCTATTTTAAATCCAAGCCATATCAAAAGAGGAGAAGCTATAAAAATTGATGAATAAGTACCTACGATAATCCCAACAAGCAGCGTAAAGCTAAACGGTTTTATAATTTCTCCTCCGAATAGATATAAAGTCAATACCACAAAAAACGTAGTAAGAGAAGTTAAAACCGTTCTGCTAAGCGTCTTTGATACAGCTTCATTAATAAGAAGAACCAAATCCCTCACTTTAGAATCCCTGACCTGTTCCCTGATTCTGTCAAATACCACGATAGTGTCGTTAAGTGAATATCCCATAAGCGTTAAAATAGCAGCTAAGACGTCAAGGTTTACTTCTATATGAAAAAAACTAACGGCTCCGAGCGATATAATAGTATCGTGAAAGAGAGCCAAAACCGAAGCCACGGCAAAACGCCATTCAAATCTGAAAGCAACATATATTAAAATACCCATAATAGAAAAGATAAATGCCTTAAGCCCCTTTTCTTTCAGTTCATTTCCGACTTTCGCACCTACTATATCGACTCTTCTTATATCTATTTTCCCAAGAGGTTTGAGAATTTCGGCGATTTGATTTCCTATGTCGTTTTGAACGTTAGTTGAAGCGTTTTTTACGTTTAGTCTTATTAAGACTTCTTTAGGGGTTCCGAATGTCGTAATACTAGCTCCCGGATATTTTGAAGAAATAAGTTTTCTTATTTCTCCAAGGTCCGTTTTTTTATCAAATCTGACTTGTACTTCGACACCGCCCTGGAAATCGATTCCCCAGTTAAAGCCTTTTGTAAAAATAGAAAAAAGGCTTAAAATAATCAGTATAAGGGAAATTGAGATAAAAATTTTTCTTTTTCCCATAAAATTGTATATTTTATTATCTTTAAACAGTTCCATATTAAGCCTTCATACCAAAGTGTTTTGGAGTTAGTTTTTTCCCATCTGCAAGTAGATATTCCCAAATTCCGTGAGTTCCCAGAATGGCTGTTAGCATACTTGCTAAAATACCTATAGCCATTGTAATTGCAAATCCTTTAATAGTCCCGGTTCCATATGCAAAGAGTGCGAATGCCGCTATAAGAGTTGTGATATTTGCATCCAAAATAGCACTCATAGCATTTGCGTAACCACCTTCTATTGCCTGTTTTATAGGTTTTTCCTCTCTTATAAGTTCTCTTATACGTTCGTTTATAATTACGTTTGCGTCAACTGCCATACCTACCGTTAGGACTATACCGGCCATTCCGGGCAGTGTCAAAGTAGCCCCGAAAAGTGCCATAATGGCAATAATTAAGAACAGATTTGCAATTAACGCTATATCTGCGATAATTCCGGCTAGTCCGTAATACCACGCCATAAATAAAACAACCGCTACAAATCCGGTAATTAAAGCTATTAAAGATTGTCTTATGCTATCAGCTCCAAGGCTAGCACCTACACTTCTTTTTTCAAGCAATATAACCGGTGCCGGCAAAGCTCCGCTTCTAAGTGCAATTGCAAGTACGTGTGCTTCTTCAGGGCTTCCTACCGTGATTTGCCCACTTCCACCACCGATTCTCTCTTGAATGGTAGGGGCTGAATAGACTTTATTATCAACTACGATAGCCAGTTTTTTACCTACGTTTTTTCCCGTAAAGTCCCCGAAGATTTTAGCTCCTTGAGAGTTAAGGGTAAAGAATATTGCCGGTTGATTCGTTTTTTGAGTAAATCCTACTTTTGCGTCCGTAATCATACTTCCATCAAGCACCGGAGGTGTTTTTAAAAGATATTTGATGTTTGGGTTATCTTTACTAGGAAGTAGAATATCTCCGTATTTTTTGGCTTCTTGAGGAGTGGTTGCCATATGCTCCTCATCTACTGCATACAGTTCAAGATGAGCTGAAGTCGATATAAGTTTTTGTACTGCTTTTTGTTCTTTTGGTGTTTTAATTCCGGGAAGTTCTACTAAGATTTTGTCTTTTCCTTGTTTTGTAACGGTAGGTTCTGCAAGTCCGAATGAATCAAGTCTGCTTCTTATTGTTTGAATGGCTTGAGATATTGCGTCTTGTTTTATTTTTTCGATTGCTTTTGGAGTTAGTGTAAGAGTGTAATTTATAGAATCTTTGCTCTTTGTTTTGGTTATTTTTACATCTTTAAAGATTGTTAACTCTTTATCGAATTTTGGTTCGTCGTCTTTATCTATAAGTTCGAATTTAACACTGTTTTTGCCTATTTGCAAGTTGTCTATAAAGAGTTCTTTTTTGTCGCTTATGTATTTAATTGTAGATGCTATTGTTTTTAGTTTGCTTTTTACGGCTTCATTACCATTTACACCTAAAACTAAATACATACCTCCTTGTAAATCAAGTCCTAAGTTTACTTTAGGTTCTTTTCCTAAAAAAGATGGGATAGTAAAAGCTATCCCGAATATTGCCGCTAGAATAAAAATAACTAATCTGTAATTAAGCTTTTTCATCGTTTAGCTTTCTAGCTACTGCACTTTTATCTAATTTTACTTCTACGTTGTCGTTGATTTTTATTTTTAAAAATCCCGGTTCGTTTTTAACAACTTCTGCGATAATTCCACCGGTTGTTACGATTTTGTCACCTTTTTTTAAGCTTTCTACCATTTCTTTGTGTTTTTTGGCTTGTTTTTGTTGTGGTAAAATTACAAGTAAATAAAAAATACCGAATAAAATAATAAGAGGAAGTAAAGATGCTAAAAGTGATGGTTGTGCAGCCTGTTGAGGTGCTTGTGCGTATAAGAAATTCATTTTCGTCCTTTTTTAAAAGGAATTTTAACACAAATTCGTTAAAACTGGCAATTTTTTTCGCACTTCCTATTTATATTAACTTTTTTCTTTTAAAGTATGAAATAGGAATTAATCTTTACTGGAAAATATTCTTTAGCGTCAGCCTTTTATCGGCACTTTTTTATCTCTTTAAAGAGCATAACTGGTTTTTGAGTGGTTTTTTGATAGGTCTTTTTTGGTTTTGGTGGATAGGACTTAGTTTTAGGTATTACGGACTTGGCTTTTTAATACCTTTGATAGTTGTTTTGATAGCCTCTTTTTACGGAGGAGTCTTTTGGATAATTGATAAAATATCTTTAAAGTTTAAAAAATTTCGAAAATTTTTTTTGGTACTATTTTTTACGTTCGGGTTTGATTATATTACTCCTTTTAGTTTTGATTGGTTTAAACCGGAAATTTTGTTTGTAAATTCTATTTTCGGAGTTAGTAAAATTACTCTTTTATTGATCTTTTTGGGTGTGGCTTTTTATAAAGAGCTTAGATATTTTGCTTTAGTGCTTTTAGTAGGGGCACTTTTTTTTAAAAATCACTATCCCAAACCTCCAAAGCTTGATATTTATTTGGCTTCTACGAATGTTTCTCAAGATAAGAAGTGGGATAAGAGGTTTATTCCAAAAGAGGTTCAAAACAACTTTAAGATTATAAAAAAGGCTATCGAATTAAAAAAAGACGTTGTGGTATTGCCTGAGAGTGTTTTTGCTATGTTTTTGAATTTAAACGAAGATTTAATGAAAAAATTAAAAAAACTCTCTTTTAAAATAACGATAATAACCGGGGCTTTGCATTTTAAAAACCATAAATACTATAACGCTACTTACATTTTTGAAAAAGGAAAAGTAATTATTTTGGATAAGCACGTTTTAGTGCCTTTTGGGGAGTATATACCTTTTCCTTTTTTTCAAAAAGAGATAAACGAACTTTTTTTCGGGGGAGGAAGCGATTATATGAGTGCCAAAAAATTCGGTATTTTTAAAATAAAAAATTATAAGTTTATTAACGCTATCTGTTATGAGGCTACGGTGGAGGATTTATATAAATTAAAACCGAGTTATGTGGTGGCTTTAAGTAACGATGCGTGGTTTATGCCTTCTATTATGCCTTCTTTGCAAGAAATGCTTATTAAATTTTATTCAAAAAAATATTCAAAAATAGTCTATCATAGTATAAACGGATTTAAAAGTTATGCAGTAGGGACTAGAAACTAGCTCCTATTGAAAATTCGAATCTTTGCAAATCGTCGTCTTTAGAGTATTTAATAGGCCACGCCCATACGAAACTTAAAGGTCCCATAGGGGTTATCCAGTCTATTGAAATACCATAAGAGCTTCTTGTAATATCAAGTCTGTTTTCTCCTACGGCTCCATAGTCTATAAAAGCACTTAGCCAAAGTCTTTTTTTAAGATTAATAGGTGTTGAAATTTCCGGACCGGTTATAAGTTCATATTTACCGCCTATTAAGTTCCCTTCACTGTCTTTTGGTGCGATAGAATAGCTGCTAAATCCTCTTAGAGTCCTAATTCCTCCAAGATAGAATTTTTCATTTATAGGCAGATATCCGTTGTTTGCGATTGCCCCGGCTATGATTCTATATTTTAAAACGGCTACGGTTTTATAGGTTTTGTCTAAAATAGGATAAAAGTATTTGTATTTTGCGATTGTTTTTACATACTTTTCATCTCCTCCAATTCCCGCGTATTCAAGGATTAAAGAGGCTTTATGACCGGTTGTAGGGAAAAAGTAATAATCAGTGTTGTTGTATGAAAGGGATGTTAAAATATAGCTTTTCGTACTTTTAGGCATAATGTATTCTGTTGTCGAATAATCGCTAAGATAAGTTTTTGTATATCCGTAAGTAATATTAGTTCTGGTAAATCTTGTTAACTGTTTTCCGACTCCTAATGTGAATCCTTTTTGTTCGGAAGTGTAAGAAATACCATCAAAAGTTGTATTGAAAACGGATGTGTTAAGAGAATATGAAGAATCAAAAACTCTAGGATTATATAACGATAAGGAGTAGGTTTTATTTACACTGGAAAAATCGGCACTTGCTTTTATACTTTGACCGCTTCCGAAAACGTTTTTTTCGCTTATGGAAAAATTAAAGCCGAATTTAGTATAGCTTCCGTAACTTATTCCGGCTCTTAGTGAACCGCTAAGTCCTTCTTTTACGTTTATCAGTAAGTCTATTTTGTTGTTACTTACCTTTTTTTCTATTATTTTTACATCTTCTAAATAACCGCTTCTTCTAAGGGCGTTTTTTGAATCGATTAGGTTTTGGTACGAATATTTATCTCCAGGGGCTAGGTAAATGTTTCTTCTTATAACTCTATCTAATGTTTTGGTGTTTCCATTTATTATTACGTGTCTTATGTATACTATTTCTCCCGGGATTACTTTGTAAGTAACGATTGCCAGATTTTTTTCTTTTTTTATTTGAGGGTATACTTTCGCATATGCGTAACCTTCGTTTGCAAAAGCGTTTTTGATATCTTGTAAATCTTTTCTAAGGGCTGAAACGTTAAAGTATTTATTCGGTTTTAGTTTTAATTTAGGAAGTTTTACTTTTATGTTTTTTGGATAATTTACAGATACTTTTTTTATTATGTATCTTTTCCCTTCTTTTATTGAAAAGTCGATTTTTGCAGTGTAATTGTCAAAATTGGAATAAGCAAGGGGAGTGGATACATAAGCGTCCATATAACCTAAGTTTAAGTAATAGTTTTGAAGGGATTGTTGGTCTTGAATTAGTTTGTAAAGGTTTAGTTTTCCACTGTTTGTGAAAGGTAAAGCACTCCAAAAGGTTCTTGGCTTGTTTTCGATTTGGTCTATAAGTTCGCTTTTAGCTAAATGTGCTCCATAGAAATTTACATCTTTTATAATAAGTTTTTTCCCTTTTTTAAGAGAGATTTTTAAAATAATGGAGCTATTTGTCTCTTTTTTTTCTACGTTTACTATTGTATTAAAATAGCCTTTTGAACTGTAATATGACTTTATGAATTTTTTAAGAGCGTCTATTTTTTCTTTTGAATAGATTTCTCCTCTTTTAGGTAAGAGTCTGTTTTCTTTTAAAAGTTTTTTTAAATCTTCACTGAAGTTTGACAGTTCCACTTTAAAAATTGAAGGCTTTTCTTTGCATTTAAAAATTAATGTATTGTTTTGTTTTATTGCTTTTATTTGTTGAAAATAACCGGTTTTATAGAGTGATTTTATGCTTTTATCGATTTTTTTTAAGTTAAACTTATCTCCTTTTTTTATGCTTATAATGGTATTTGTTGTTACGGGAGAGATGTGAATTAATCCTTCATATTTTATGTTGTCTATATTCGCCAGTAACAGTGTGGGAAAAAGGTATAAAAGTTTTTTCATATGGCCCCTTGTTTGTAAAGATAAGGGCAATTATACCAAAATAAAGTTATAAGATTTTGGAAAAAATTTAATTTAAGGGGTTTAAAAATTGTATAATATGTTAAAAAAAGAGGTGTTATGACTTGTGCAATTGTAGGATTAGGACTTATGGGAGGTAGCTTCGGACTTGCTACTAGAGATTATTTTGATGATATTGTAGGAATAGATAACAATCAAGCTCACGCAAGTGAGGCTTTAAATTTAGGATTGGTGGATAGGATAGGGAGTTTTGAAGATTTAAAACAAGCAGATGTAATTATTTTAGCTATTCCCATAAGAGGAATTATTTCCGTTTTAAAAAATTTATCCACTCTTGGCATAAAAAAGAGTGCTACTGTTATAGATTTCGGTTCTACCAAAGAGAGTATTATTAAAGAGTGTCCTAAAAACATAAGAAAAAATTTAGTGGCTTCCCATCCTATGGCAGGGACCGAATACTCAGGTCCTATGGCTGCTATTGCCGATTTGTATGAAAATAAAATAATGGTTGTTTGTAATATAGAAGAGAGTGGGGAGGTCCAGAGAAAAACGGCTTGTGATATATTTAGCTATCTTAAGATGAGAGTTAAATATATGGACGCCAAAGAACACGACAGACACGCTGCTTTTATATCTCATATGCCTCATATCGTTTCTTTTTCTATTGCCAATTCGGTTTTAAAACAAGAAGACAAAGAGTGTATCGTAACTCTTGCAGCCGGTGGGTTTAGGGATATGAGCAGACTTGCCAAAAGTAATCCCGATATGTGGGGTGATATTTTTAAAGAAAATAAAAAAAATCTTCTATTGTCGGTGGAAGCTTTTGAAGAAGAACTTAAAAAAGCAAAAGAGATGATAGAAAACGAAGAGTGGGAAAAGTTAAAAGAGTGGATGAAAAACGGTAATAAACTTCATACTATTATGTAAGAAAGTATCTTATACTTCCAAAGCCTATGGCTTTTGTATTTTTTATTTTTTTGACTTCCTTATCACTTATTATACCTCCTAGGGCAATTACGTTTTTATGTAAAAGTCTGATTTCGTTTAATATTTCAACTCCTAAACCTTTTCTGTTTTTAGATTCAAAAATTGGAGAAAAAGTAATAAAGTCAGCGTTTTTTGCTTTTTTTACTTCTTCTTTTGAGTGAGTTGAGGCTATTGTGATTAAGTTTTGAAAGTTGTTTATTAAGTGTAGTTTTGATGATGGAAAATGAATGCCTTTGAAATATTTTAAAAGGCCAGTATTTTTTAAAGAATCGAAATTTATAATAGGAGTTGAATAATTAGAGGTAAATTTTGCAAATTCTATTATTTCATTTTCATCAAAGTAGTCTTTATTTCTATAGCATACGAATGTAGGGGAATGTTTTTTTATAGCTTCAAAAATCTTTTCAAGAGGATATTTAGGATCTGTTATAAAGTAAGTAACCATAAAAAGGCTCTTATAGAGCCTCTTCTTGACCAGTTACTGCTCCGTATATATATACGTAAGTAAGTACCATAAATACGAATGCTTGTAAAAATGCAGAGAATGTTAAAAGGGCATATCCGGCTAGAGGGAATACGTAAGGTGCTAACATTAATAATACTATTAAAAATAGGTCGTCTCCTTTAATGTTACCCATTAACCTGAAAGCAAGAGAAATAATTCTTGATAAGTGTGAAAGAATTTCAACCGGGAACATTAAAGGTGCCAGCCATTTAACTGGACCTGCAAAGTGAGCGATATAATGCCCTAAACCTTGAGCTTTGATACCTTCGAAATGATAGTATAAAAATACGATAAGAGCTAATGTAAGAGTTAAGTTAACGTTTCCTGTTGGAGATTCGAATCCTGGGATAATTCCGATAAAGTTACCCATAAAAATAAAAATAGCTAAACTCCCGGCAAGTGCTAAGTATTTTCTAGCTATTTTTTCATTAGCAACATCTTTTCCGATGTATAAAATACCTGAAATTGTAGCTTCCATTACGTTTTGGCAACCTTCCGGTACTATCTGAAGGTTTTTTGTTGCAAGTTTTGCTACTACAATTGCTAATACAGCTGCTAAAATAGTGTGAACTACTAGCTGAACCATAGGGTCGTGACCTAAAAATTGGAAAAATAACCAAATTCTATTTTCCATACAAATTCCTTTTTTGTTGTAATTGTATCAAAATTAACCATTATTTAATAGTTAAGAGGGCTTTTTTTATTAAAAATTTATATTTAATTGACCTATTCTATACAAGGCGAAGTCGTATTTAATAGGGTCGTTCGGGTCAAACTCTTTTAATTTTTGGGTAATTTCTATTGCCGAATGTAAGTCGTAAGTTTTTCTTTTGATAAGTCCTAAGTTTAAAGATACTTTATGGGTGTGGGTATCAAGAGGTATTATTAAATCTTTTTTATCCACTCCCTCCCATAATCCCAAATCCGGATATTCGTCTCTTATCATCCATCTTATAAACATATTCCATCTTTTATAAGGGCTTACTCCTTTTGTTTTGTTAGGAGGAATTTTACCTATTAAAAATTCGTAACCTTTTGAAGAGTAGTTTGAAAGTGAATAGATTGTTTTTATAATTTCTCTTATTCCGTCTATAGGGTTTTTCGTAGGAGTGTAACCTTTTAAAAAGAGTTCGTTAAGAGAGTAGGAGTTTTTCATTTTTTTGATTGTGGTTAAAAATACTTCTACGTCTTTTTTAGTTTGAAATCTGTAGTAGGCGTTGTTTGAATTTAAGTTTTTTAAATCAAGAGAATTTAGAAATTTTAAAATCGCTTTTACGTTTCCGTATGCAAATAAAGCAGCTATTAAGGCTATGTATTCATCTTTATATTTGTGTGCTATTATTATGGGGTCCGGTTTTTCTTCGCTTACTTCGTAAATGTTGTTTTTTATAAGATTGTCAAGTTTTGTTTTTATATCCATAATGAGCCTTTCTGTATAAAGATTTTTGATATAATTATAATAAAAAGGAGTTTAAAATGGTAATAAGAGGAGAGAGTAACTTAGTTAAAGTATATGATTTGACTTCTTTAATCGATATTGAAAATTATGATTTGGCAGATGCTAAAGATTTAGAAGTTTTACAAGATAATGTAGTAAGTCTTATTGACAGCAAAGAAGCAGAAAGTGCTAATTTAAACGAAGAGTTAATAGGTGTTATTCCTGATAGTGCGGAGATTGAAATAAATGATGAGACTTATACTTTTGAAGATGTTGAGTATATTAATAAAAGTGTGGCTGAACTTATCAGTGAAAATTTTGAAGAGGGAAGTTTACTGTTTTTACTTCAAGCAAACGGAGAGGGGTATTTTGAATATGAGGAAAACCCTAGTATAGATGAAGTGAAAATAGGATACAGTGCTTGTGATATTGATGATGTTGAAGGTAAAATATATGACTTTTTTTGTGATTTGATGTTACCTAAAATAGTAGAGGTAAATGATGAAAGATTAGAGTGTGTGGCAAGTAATTTTTATCCGAAAGATACAATGATAGGAGAACTTTATATAGTCAGAGAAGACGGAGGGAGATATCTTGAAAAAATTACTGAAATTGATGTAATGCACTTTGGCTGGGATTTATTTGAGGATTTAATCCGGGTGGATTACGACCCTATTGCTTGATGCTAAATAAAGCATCAAGCATTTGATTTATCGTCGTAATAACTTTTGCGTTTGCTTGATATCCTCTTTGATATTTTTCAAGGTTTATAAGTTCTTCGTCTATATTTACTCCGCTTAGAGAGTAATATTCGTTTTGTATGTTGGTAAGCAGTGTTTGGGCGGTATCTTTTTTTGCACTAACGTTTTCGGAGGTGTTTGCCAAATAAGAGGTTGTATCTCTGTAGAATGAATAAATGGTTGTAGAGGTTATTTGATTGTTTTTATAGAAATTTACATTTTCAAATTGAAGTTGCAAGATATTATTTGCAACGCTATTATCTCCGGAATTCGGAGTTTTACTGGCTTTTATTAGTGTAGGGTCGTTTTTGAACGTTTCGTTTAAATCTATATCTTTAGCGTTATTTCCGTCTAAAAATTTGTTTATTCCAAACGAACCGCCAAAATCCGAAGTATCGTTATCAAGACCTATATAGGTGTTTTCGTCGGTTTTTTTATGTAAGATAAATTTTCCGTTTAAAAATTCGGCCTGATAATAATCGTCTACGTCGTTGTTTGTATTGTTGTCGTTGTTGTCGTCTATATGCGGAGTGTTTATTTGGGCTACTATTCCTTCTGTAGTCGAATATTTAGGGTCTTTTGAGCTCATATCTATTTTAATCGTTCTTGTGGCTATCGCTTTACCGTCATCGTTATAAACCACGATATCAAAACTCCCGTCTTTTAAAGGAAGATGCAAGTTGGTTTGGTTTACGGAATTTAAAGGCAGATATTCTATTTCGTTTAAGGCACTAAAGAGTCTTGGTCCGTCGTCTTTTACGAGTATTTTTGAAGATTCTTTATTATTACTGTCTACGAATTTTATCTGACCGTTTACTAGTTTGGCGGTAACTCCTGTTGGGAGGTTTGCGTTTATTTTCTTTAATACGTCGTTTATCGAATCGGAAGGGCTTATATTTACTTTTATTTCGTTTTCAAAGTTTCCGTTATCGTCGTATGAGTATAAAATTAAGTTTCCATCTGTTACCGGGGAGTTTAACAGATGATAAGTATTATAAAGAGAATCTAAGGATTTGTTTGTTAAATCGTTTGGGATTGAGACCGGAGTTGAGATTGAGTCTGTTTCGATGTTTTCTTGAGCTGAATAAGAATATAAAGAGTTAACGCTTCTTATAATTCCGTTTGCTAGGGCATCTAGGGATGTTACCATCTCACCTATCACTCCGTTTGTAGGAGACCCGTCATCGCTAAACTCCGTACCTCTTAGAAAAAGCAAAGCCCCTATTTCACCACCTTGAATATCTTTTGTAATATCGACTTCTGAAAAATCCTGTTTTTGTACGGTAATCATACTGTTTCCGACTAAAGATTTAAGACTCAATTCGTGATAAGATGTATTATCAACTAAAGGATAACCTCCCAGGGCTATTTGATAATCTTCGTCATATCCTATGGTTTGGACTCCCTGGGCATCTATTGATTGTGTGGAATTTTTATATACCTTTACGTCAAGAAGTTCTTTTAATCGTTTTTCTAAAGCGTCTCTTTTGTCTCTTAGTTCGTTTGCTTTTGATTCTCCATTTGCTTCGTGTGCCGATATTTCTTTGTTTAGAGAGGCTATCTGTTTGATTATGTTGTTTGCTTCGTCTATTTTTGTATCAAGTTCTTCATTTATGCTTTTTTGAATATCCGTTAATTTTCCTCTTAAGGTTTTTATATTATCGGTTAAGGATAATGTTTTTGAGGCTAATGCGACTTTTACAGAATCGTCATTCGGATTTGAAGCCAAGTCTTTCCAAGCGTTAAAAAAGTTCTCTATGTCTTTATATAGCCCGTCGTCCGTTACATCCGGAAAATAGGTAGCTATTTCTTGAAGATATTTTTCTTGGGTGTCCAGGTTATTGTATGTTGCGGAGGTTGAGGTGTATCTGTTGAATAAAAACGTATCGGTAATTCTGCAAATGGAACTGACCTCCGCTCCTATTCCGATATCACCCGGAATAGAGTTTATAGGATTTAGGGTGGTTATTACCGTTCTTTCTCTTACGTAGTCCGGGTTTGAAGAGTTTGAGATATTGTTGGATGTTACGTCAATTGCCGTTTGGTGTGTTTTTAGCCCGGTTAGTGCGGTTGAAAAAGAAGTTGCAATAGCCATTTTAAGCCTTTAGTTGAAGTTTGGAAGCTATGAAAGATTCATTTTTATAATTTATAGGGTCGGATTGTTTAATTTGGCTTAAGAGAGCGTTATAAAAATTTGCTACGCTTAAAGAGAGTTTTGAGAAATGTTTATGCAGTTTGTGAAACTGAAGCAGTTTTTCTCTGAATATATTGAAAAGTTCTTCTTCTTGAGGCGAAAAAATTTCTTCTATAGGCTTATTTCTGGCTACCAATATTTGGTCGACTTCAGATTTTAGTTTTGAAAATTCATAAGCTAATTCTTCTTTTGTTTTGATATTTGCAAATACTTCTTCATGTTTTGCGAGTTTTATGTTTTGGATATCTTTTGTAGTTAGTTCTATCAAGCGGTCTAAAACTTCTATAGTTTTAGTAAGTTTTTGAGTTAGCATTATCCTTCCTTTTTTAGTTTTTTTAGGAAGGAAGAGAAGATTAAAGCAGTGATTTTGCTATTGCTTGAGCTGTTTTTTCTATGTCTATTTTATATTCCCCTCTCTCAAGCCGTTTTTTAATCTCTTCTATCCTTCCTATTTTTTCTTCTTTTTGAACGTTTTGCGTCTTTTTTTGTTGGGTAGAAATATGATTAAATCGGGAATTTACTCCTACTTTATTTATCATTTATTAGCCTTTTTTTTAAATGGAATTCTACCCAACTAAATCGGCAATTTCTCAATTTTCTAAACCTTTTCTTTTAGATAATCGAATAACAATTTACTGTAACCGAAATTTCCGCTTAACTCTTTTGACAACTCTTCTTGATACATAGATTTATAAATTTTTTCTCCCGGGGCTTCCGGGAAAAGAGCGTTTTTTGAGTTTAAAGCCTCTTTTAAATAAAAGTTTAGAATTTCACTTTCAAAATCATCACACGTCTGTTTTAGTTTTTTTAGGTTTTTTGTGTCCGTTATGTCTATTCTGTGATGAGTTGAAATATTGATTTGCATTTTTACTCCTTAGTTTACTATCAGTTTTGCGTTTATCGCTTCGCTTGTTTTTAGATTTTCAAGTATCGCTATAATATCTTGAGGTGTTGCTTTAAACTTTTGAAACATTTGGGTTAATTCTAAAATGGATGTCTCTTTTTTTATTTTTATAATAAAGTTACCGTATGATATTACGGTAGGTTCTACCGTTATATTTGACCCAGCAATAATCGTTCCGGTTCTTTCGTCAATTACTATAATATTTGGCATTTTTGTTTTTATATTTAAGTTTTCAACTTGAGCTAAGAATTCAGGCATAGTAAGGTTTTTAGGTTTTTTTAAAATAATTGTTCTTGGGTCTATTGCAATTGCGGAGTTTTTAAAAACTTGATTGATTCTTTTTTGAATATTGATTGCTAAGTTAAAATCGCTTCTTTTTAAAGATAAGGTGGCTTTATTCGTATGGTATAAATCCCACGCCACAGCTCTTTCTACCGTAGCTCCGTTTATAACTTTTACAGTGGTTGTGAAGTGTTTTTGTTTTTTTCCACCTTTTGTGTTAAATCCTCCTATTGTTATAGGTCCTTGGGCTAGGGCGTAAATTTTCCCGTTTACACCTTTTAAAGGGGTGATTAGCAAAACTCCCCCCTCTAGTGATTTTGCATCTCCTATTGAAGAGACGGTTATGTCTATTTTGTCTCCTTCCCTTGCAAAAGGCGGGAGTGTTGCAGTTACCATTACGGCTGCTACGTTTTTGGATTTTATATCTTTTGGGTCTAATTTTACGTTTACGTTTTTAAGCAGGTTTGAGAGAGTTTGGTTTGTGAATTTCGAAGAGCTGTCTCCACTTCCGTTAAGTCCCACCACAAGACCGTATCCTATCAATTGGTTGTCTCTTACACCTATTATATTTGCTATGTTTTTTATTTTTGCGGCAAATAGATTTGTTGATATAAACATATAAAAAACGAGTAAAAACATAATTCCCAGCATTTTTTCGAATTTGTCAATTAAAAAAAACATATGACTCCTTTTTGAGAAAGAACAGCAAAAGGTGTTCCGAACTTTTTTAGGAATAAAATTTGCTTGAAAAGAGAAAAACTAAAGGATTTAGTTATGATGAGAAGTTTATGGAGTGGAGTCAGTGGACTTAACGCTCATCAGGTTGCTATGGATGTAGAATCTAATAATATCGCTAACGTCAATACGGTAGGGTTTAAATATAGTAGAACTAATTTTCAAAATCTTTTATCTCAAACCGTAAAAAGTGCAACGTCCCCTCAAGGAGATTTGGGAGGTAAAAATTCTTTACAAATAGGGCTTGGTTCGACTGTTAGTTCGGTTGAGACTATGTTTAAGCAAGGAAGTATTCAAAATACCGATAAAAATACTGATATGGCTATTAACGGAGATGGATTTTTTATTGTAAGTGCCGATGGAGGTAAAACGTATAGATATACAAGAGCGGGGGATTTTATATTTGATGCAGAAGGTAACTTTGTAGACCCGAACGGATTTATAGTTCAAGGATGGATGGCCGACCCGAATACTCACAATATAGATACAGCAAGCGGGGTTAAACCCATATCAATTCCACCGGGACTTACCACTCCGGCAAAAGAGACCAGTAAAATACAGATTAAAGCGAATCTAAACAGTGGTGACCATATTACCGAAATGGCAGGGACTAAGGCTACTGTTGATGCAATGGATGATTTAAATAACTTATATAACGCTACCGGAAATGTAATTTCTTTAACTGCCGATAAAGATAAAGTAACGTTTGTGGTTACTAGATTAAACGGAACAAAAGATACTTTAACGTTAACTTATTCCAAAAGTACTTCCAACCACGATAAAGCTTTTACGACTATTAAAGATTTGATTGATGAATTAAATTACGATATTACCCACGACTCCACCGGAAAAGTTTTGCCGGAGGTTGCGAAATATAACGCAAGTGAATATTCCGTATTTTTAAACGGAGACGGACAAATTGTAGTACCTACCGTAAATGCAAGTGTTACTTACAGCTCATCTACCGAAACCGACACTAATAATACCTTAGGACAAATTTTGGCAGCTATTAATCAAAACGGAATGAGCGAATCTATAAAAGCCATTCAAAACAGTTTTATTGGTGCCGATGATGTGGGAGAACTTTTTAATTCAAACGGAGACGCTTTAAATTTAAAAGACGGACAAGGTTTAACTGTTAGTATAGACGGACTTTATGAAACTAGAAAATTCGTATATACTTCTTCAGATATTAACGGTGGGAATGAGGGGTGTTCTACTAATACGGGAAGTTATTTAGGAAGTGCTATTACTTCCGATTCTAATGAAGGGCTTCATTGGACTTACGATTCAAACGGAAATAAAGCCGCTTTTAGTGTGGTAAGAGACTCTAATAATAAAGTGGTAGGTCATAATAAAGTTGAATTTAAAGTTCACGATATTGCAGGTGATACTCACACTTACACTTTCTATTACGGAATGGAAGATAATACTGGATTTCACACTATTAGCGATTTGGTTTGTAGATTAAACGAAAAACTTCAAAACGATAACATTCCTATTACGGTAACTTATAAAGACGGAAAAATAGTTGAAAGTGACAGTAGCGGGGCTTCAATTGACAGTGTAAGCGTTTATACCGATTCGAATTCAACTGCTGCGGTAACCGATACTTCTCCTTTGGGAAACGTAGGTACTATTCTTAGTGGGCTTGACGGAAACGGAATGGAAAGTAACGTTTTTCAAAAAAAAGATATTTATTATTTTCATAATATAGAAGATTTGGTTAATTTATGGCAAATGGCGGTTGATGACAGCAATGATTTACTGGGAAATGAAAATGCTATAAACGGAGTAAAAGCGAATGTGTTTTTAGATGAAAACGGGAAACTTGCGGTATCCAATGTTTCTGGTAACTCTTTTGGTATTACGGTATCCGGATATCCGGACGCAGATACCGATAACGCACTTTTAACGGAAGTTTTTTCTTCTATTAACGGTACGGTTGCAAACGGTGCTACAACTTATGCTCAACCTCTAAATGCGGCCGTACATACTACGAGTATAGATGTTTTCGATTCTCTTGGAAGTAAGCATACTTTAACCCTTCACTTTAGAAAATCTCACACGTCAACTTCTCCGGTAGACCCGACGGTTTGGAAATGGTATGCGGAAGTTCCGGAACCTTCCACACTTGACGACCCGGCATATGGGGAAGTTAAGTTTAATTCAGACGGTAGTATCAATTCGTTTAACCCTCCGACTTTAGTATTTAACGCCAATAACGGTTCGACTCCCGGTCAATCGATTCAACTTGATTTAGGAACATTGGGTAAGTTTGACGGGCTTACTTCTTTTGAAGCACCTAGTGCTACTAGTGGGCAGACTCAAGATGGATATCCAGGAGGCGATTTACAACAACTTGTAGTAGACCAAACGGGAACTATTATAGGAGTGTTTACAAACGGTAGAAGTTATTCACTGGCTCAAGTGGCTTTGGCTAAGTTTGTAAACAACGAAGGACTTATGAGTGAGGGTGGTACGCTCTTTAGTGCTTCTCCAAACTCCGGTGAGCCTATTATAGGTACTGCCGGGACCGGTGGTAGGGGAAGTATTCAGCCAAGTGCCCTTGAGATGAGCAACGTGGATTTAAGCAGAAGTTTAACTCAACTTATCGTTATTCAAAGAGGTTTCCAGGCAAACTCAAAAACAATCACTACATCCGACCAGATGTTAAATACTCTTTTACAATTAAAACAATAATGATATAATTTCCCAAAAACTCTTTTTTTGGGATTTATAATGCAAAAGCTTTTTGAAAAAAACATTAAATATTTTTACACTCACTTACCTTCTTACTATGAACTTATTAAAAATTTAAAAACAAGAAACTTTTATTTGAAAGAGGATAATTTATTTGATTCTAATCATCGGTCTATTTATAACACTTCAATTACCGAAGATTCTCGAAAATTCGCTTTTTTTCCTACCCATAACCCTTTGTGGGAGAAGAAGTTTTTTTATGTCGAACCCAATAAATGGGATGAAAAAGAGTTTTATATTACCGGAAAGATTATAAATAAACTTATAAAAAAGGCCTCTTCTTTTTCTTCTTATACGAAAGAAGGTTTTTATTTTGATAAAAACTTTTTACCGACTACTGCTATTTTTGGTTTGTTAGCCGGTAAACATTTGGATTTGCTGGTTGATAATTTTGAATTTCAGTCTCTTTTTGTTTACGAACCGAATCCAGAATTTTTTGCGATTAGTTTATATTATGTGGATTATGAAAAAATTTATAACAAAATAGGGGATAGATTTTTTTTGTGGGTAAACGGATATTTGGATTATTTTGCGATAGAGAAGTTCTATTTTGAGAGGAAAGTAACTTCTAGCTTTTTAACTTTAACGTTAACTACCTATAATCATCCTTTAATAGAAGATGCCAAAAATAAATTTGAAGAGGTTAGAGTCTCTAAGCTAAGAGGATGGGGGACTTATGAAGATGAAATTAAAGGGGTTAAAAATTATGTGAAAAATTTTAATAAATATCCTCTTTTGACCTCTTCTAAAAATATAAAAGTACCTATTTGTGTAGTTGCAAACGGAAAAAGTCTTGAGAAGAATATGGAATTTATAAAAGAGAATAAAGATTCTATGATTATAGTATCGGTAGGTACCGCTTTAAAGCCTCTTTTAAAAGAGGGAATTGAGAGTGATTTTCATATAGAACAAGAAAGAATTGATATTTTGGTTGACGCTTTAAAAGATGTACTGCCTTTTTATAACGGAATTTTTGTAGGGGCTAATGTCGTAAATGAAGATGTTTTTAAAATGGCTAAAAATCCTCATATGTATAATAGAGAGGGGTTTTCTTTATCGAATAAATTTATTTTGCACGGCTCTTCTCCTCTTGTTGGAAATGCCGGATTTTCTTTTGCAGCTAATTTTACGAGAGAGATTTATTTGTGTGGTATGGATTTAGGATTTAGACTAAATCAAAAAAAACACGCAAGCGGAAGTTTTTATGATGATAAAAAAGACGTAGAAACAAGCGGAATAAAAGTAAAAGGAAATTTTAGTGATGATATTTATACGAACTCTTTGTTTTTGACGTCCAAAAAAAACATAGAACAGCTCATAAAATTTATGAAACTAAAAGTATATAATTTAAGTGACGGGGTTTATATAGAGGGAAGTGAGCCTTTAGAGTTTTCAAAACTTCCGAAAATACACAAATCCAAAGCGATTGATGAGATTTTAAGTTGTTTTAGCGATAAAGAGTTGGAACTTCCAAAACCGGAAATTTTAGAGATTTTATTAAAAGTAAAAAACGTTTTAAGTAAAAAAATAAAAAATAAAAAAGAACTCACAGGCCTTATAGATTTTCTTGATAATAAAATAAATGAACTTTATAAAACAAATCCTAATGAGGTGTTTTTGCTAAGAGGGTCACTGTGTCATATTTTAAATAACCTTTATATTTTAAGTCATAAAACGGATTTGAAAGTGTATGATAAAATTTCTGACATTGTTAAGACACATATTTTGAATTATTATAAAGATTTAAAAAAAAATTATGAAAAAACTTAAAAATTATTCTATAATATAAATAATAAGCAAAGAATGCATAAAAGGAGAAATAATGAAAAAATCTTTACTTGCTATTTTGATGGGACTTTATTTTATTGGATGTGGAGGAACTCAAATTACATTAGACCAGGTAACTAAAAAAGGTTTAACACAAATTCATAATGGAATGACCAAAGAGGAAGTTTTAAAAATCTTAAAAAAAGAACCTGATGCAATTCAAAAGGTGGCTAATTATGAGCTTTGGATTTATGAGGGTGTAGTTATAAATAAAAATACGGAAGAAAAAAGATATAAAAACTTTTCTATAAAATTTAATAACGGAAAAGTAGATTATACGGGTTATTTTGGATGTAAGTTACCAAAAGTGGAGGATTAAAATGAGAAGGTATCTTTTATTATTTTTATTTTCTTCATTATTTGCTTTTAATGTGCAAGGAGTGGTTTCTAATAACTGCTACACCAAAAGAATATATCCTCTTCCTAAAAATGTCGTATTTGAGGGACTCAAAGATGTTTTTTTGAAATCCAATATCAATATTAAAGAAGCAAGCGAAAAAGACGGCTTTATCCAAGGAGACGGAATTTTGCAATCAAACGGAGATAAAATTTATTCTTTGACTATTACTTCAACTCTAAAGACAATAGGAAATAATACGCAAATTAATACGATAGTTAGCTATTCGGTATCGGAAAAGAAAAGTTCTATAAGTCAAGCCGGAATGGGAGGAGTTGTGTTTCCTATAGCGGTACCGTGGAGAAAACAGTTTTTGATTCAAGTTAGCGGAAATGTAAAAGATCCTAAATTTTATATAGGCTTTTATACAAATCTTGAAAAATGTATTTATGATAATTTAATGATGGATAATTTTCATTTTATAAAAAATGAAATAAATCAAACCTCTAAATAAACTTTTTTAACTTTTCTATAATTTCCTCTTTATAAGGTAAAACAACTCTTTTTCTTTTGCTTGTTTCTCCTTTTATTTCTATTTCGTTTTTTGCCACTTTAAATTCTTTTGATAAAAATTTAATTAACTCTTTATTTGCCGCACCTTCAACTGCCGGGGCTTTTATGTTGATTTTTAACATTTCTTCATTATAAGGGGTAATTTTATTTTTAGAGGAGTTTGGTTGGGCTTTTATGTTTATTATAATTTTATCGTTTTTTATTTCATAAATCATTTTAGACCTTTATTAAGTTTATAATTTTATCAATGCTGGCTTGATTTTTTATTTTTGTAGGTTTTGCCTTTTTTATGGCTTTTTTTATATTGCTTGGAGATGAGATTATTATATTTTCGACTTCTTTATATAAGGCTTGTTGATTAAAAAAGTATTTCCCACTGATTATGGGTTTATTGAAATAAGCGGCTTCAATAGGGTTGTGACCTCCTACATTATCCACAAAACTTCCTCCTAAAATCACGATATCGGCAGTTTTATATAAATTAACGAGCTCTCCCATTTTATCCATTAAAATTAAATCATTTTCTAAAAAGAATTTTCCGTTTTTAGGAATTAATTTTGAAGCTTTTTTTACGTTTTTATATTTTTTGAGAGTTTGATAAACTTCTTCAAACCTTTCTGGATGTCTAGGGACTACTACTACCTGATATTCATTTGGAATTTCTTTTATTAAAAGTTCTTCTTCGTTTTTGTGAGTTGATGCTAAGATTATTAATTTTTTCTTTTTAATGTATTCGGTTGTGATATTTGGTTTGAAATAGGTTTTAATGTTTCCCATTACTAGTATGTTTTTGGCTCCTAGTTTTTTTAGTCTCTTTTTATCTTCTAAGGATTGGGCTAAAATCAGGTCTATATTATCAAAAATTTTTTTATAAAACCATTTGAATTTCATATATTTAGGAAAACTTTTTTCACTGATTCTTGCGTTTAGTAAAATTGTCTTTTGACATCTTTTTTTTGCTATTAAAAATAGCATATACCAAAGTTCGGCTTCCATTACTACTAAGGATTTGCAGGGTCTAAACCAAAATGGTAAAAATATTTCATAAGGTAAAAATCTTACCTCTGCGTTTTTATATTTTTTAGCTTCTTCAAAGCCGGTGTTTGTAATTACGCTTAAATTTATTTTTTCAAATTTTTCTATTATCGGTTTTAGAGCTTTTGTTTCTCCTAATGAACAGGAGTGAAAATAGTAGGTGTAGTTTTTAAAAGGAGGGTTTTTATATAAAAAAAACCTAGCCGGAATCGATTTTTTATATTTGGATTTAAAGCTTAAAATAATTAAAAAAGGAAGAGATAGAATATATAAAAAAGTGGAAAAAACATAGTAAAAAAAGGTAAAAATCACTACTTCTCCACTTTGTCTTCATCTTCTATGTAAAGTACTCTACCACAGTGAGGACACGTTACAATTTCTTCTCCTTTGATAACTTCAGAGAAGATTTTATCGTTAATTTTCATATTACATCCGCTACACGCTTGTTTTTTAACAGGTGTTACTGCCGTAATTCCTGCCCATCTTTTAATTTTTTCATAAAATGCGTAAATTTTAGGATTCATCTCTTTAATTAACTCTTCTTTAGCTTTGTAAATGGCTTCTTTTTGTTTTTCTACGGTTTGTAATTTTTTTTCTACATCAACTGCTAAAAGAGTAATTTCGGCTTCTAATTTTTCAATCTCTTTTAAAATTTCTTGTTTTTCTTCTTCTTTTAATTCAAGCTGTTTTTCAAATTTTGCGATTTCTTCGTTTGCCACTTCTATTTGTTCTTTTGCCAACTCTTCTTCTATTTGTAAAGCCTTAAACTCTTTTTCACTTTTTACTTTGTTTTGTTTTTCTTCTATGTTTTGAAGTTTTTCTTTAAGTTCCGCTATTAAAAGTTCGTTTTTACTTCTTTTTAGTTTAATGTTTTTAATTTCATCTTCAAGTTTTTCAAGTCTCTCTTCTAGGGTTCTTTTTTGGTTTTCAAGTTTAAGTAAAGGTGCTTTAATTCCGGCTTCAACAGGCTCAAGTTCTTTTAATTTTCTTTCAAGTCTGTTTAATTCGATTAACTGCTCTAGAAATTTATTCATTTCGTGCCTTTTTTAGTGGAATTATATCATAAGTGCTAGTTTATTATTAAAAACGGATTTTTGGAATTTGTTTTAATTATTTCGGTCTTTAACTCTAAAACTTCAAAAAGAGCTTCTACGAAGAATTTTTCACTCTCAAAATGTCCTATATCGATTAAACTAATCCCTCTTATCTTTGCTTCCATAGCTTCGTGGTATTTTATGTCCCCGGTTAAAAACAAATCGGTCTTTACATAAGGAAGCAAAGACATTCCAGCCCCAGTGGTTATACTTACTGAATTTATGTTTTCGTGGCATTTTACGGTTTTTAGGCTTTGTAGATTGAGTTTGGATTTTACTTTTTTTGCAAATTCATTAAAACTTTCATTAATTTCAGCACTGTAAATAAAATCTCTGCTTTCTCCTTTTAATTCTAAAACTTTTTCTGCTACGTATTTATTTAAATGGGTTTTGTCGAAATTCGTATGCATTGCTATAAATGAGATGTTTTTTTGAATCATTTTTACCGCCAGTTTAGTTGAAAAAGAAGATGGGATAAGATTTTTTAAGGGGGTGAATATTAAAGGATGATGAGCGATAATTAGTGAATTTTCATCTACTTTTTCCAGAAGTTCTTCGTCTATGTCAAGAGTTAAATAAATTTTGTTTATTTCATTTTCGAAGTCTCCTATCAATAATCCACTGTTGTCCCAATCTTCTTGAAGTTCAAAAGGGGAAATTGAGTCTAGAATTTTATAAATTTCTTTTATTTTCACTTATTAACTCCTACATAGGTTTCAGCTACGCCTTTTGCAAGTTCGCGTATTTTTAGGATATAGTTTTGTCTTTCGGTTTGAGAAATGGCTTTTCTTGCGTCAAGCACGTTAAATATGTGAGATGCCAAAATAGTATAATCATATGCTGGAAGGGGAAGTTTAGCCTCAAGACATCTTTTTGCCTCATTCCTTGCATCTTCAAACCATTTAAAAAGCATATCAACATTTGCAACTTCAAAATTGTATTTGGAAAACTCAAATTCGCTTCTTTTATGCATATCGCCGTAAGTTGTGTTTTCGTTCCATTTAATATCATATACGTTATCAACTCCCTGAAGATACATAGCAAGTCTTTCGGTCCCATACGTTATTTCCACAGGCACCGGAAACGTTTTAAGCCCTCCGACCTGTTGGAAATATGTAAACTGCGTAACTTCCATCCCGTCAAGCCAAACTTCCCATCCAAGCCCCCAAGCTCCTAAAGTTGGGGATTCCCAGTTGTCTTCTACAAATCTCACGTCGTGTTCTTTTAAATTAAGTCCCAGATATTCAAGACTTTCAAGATACATCTCCTGAATATTGTCGGGACTTGGTTTCATAATTACCTGAAACTGATAATAACTCCCAAGGCGGTTTGGGTTTTCTCCGTATCTTCCGTCTGTCGGACGGCGGCTTGGTGCAACGTATGCAACGTTCCAATGACCTTTGTCAAGACTTCTAAGTAAAGTCGCCGGATGAAACGTCCCGGCCCCGCTTGGAAAATCGTAAGGCATTACTATATTACAGCCTTTATTTTTCCAAAATTCCTGAAGTTTTAATAATAAATCGCTAAAATACATTTACAACCTTTCTAATAAATTTTTAAAATTTTTACACTCTAAAACTAAAACGCTATTATAAGCAATTTTAACTCTATCTAATTTGTTTTTAAAATGATTTTTTATTTTTTCCTTATAACTATCCGATGATTTATAAACAAATATAAATCTTTTTTCTATATTTTCAAAATTTTTAATAACTTTTAAAGATTTTAACAAAAAATAACTCTCATAAGCTTTTAATAAAATCTGTTGATTTCTCTTTTTATCTTTTATCCATTCTTCAATATTTTCCACTTCATCAATTTTTTTAAATTCTACCAACAAAAAATAACTGTCTTTAATTATCAAACAATCGGCTGTTGCTATATTATCATTCGCTTTATCAAAGTTTATATATGTTTTTCCGTTATCTTCACAACAATTATCGCTGACTTTATCTAATGTTTCTAAGAATTTACTTAAATCTACCATTTTAATTTTTCTATTTCCATTTTTTCTAATTCATCTATACTTTCGCTTAATAATTTGTAAATTTCGGATGCTTTATTTTCTTTAATCATTCCGTCTTTAGCCAAATAAAACTTCGTATCTTCATATAAATTTTCAATCGCCTCTATAAAAAAAGGACTATGAGAAGTTATTAATACTTTAATCCCTTTTTTTACCAACTCAACTATCAACTTAGCATATTCAATTTGCCATTTAGGATGAAGATGCACTTCCGGTTCGTCTATTATTAAAATTCTATTTTTTGAGATGTAACCGTTTTTTAGTAAAATTTCAATAATTCCGAATTGTTTTATTCCCATAGCGACATTGTTAATTTGAAAATTTCTATTTTCCTTTTTAAATCTCCATTCTTTTTTATCATCATCAAAAATCCAAAAGCCTTTAGTAGTATTTTTAGTAAACTCTAATAAATCTTCTTTTTTCAAATCCGGGTTAAATTGGGATTTGTTATAAGATTTTAAATATAAATCCCAAGCAACATAGGGATAATTGATATAAATATCTAAAGGATTTTGAGAAGAAATAAAAGGTTGTATCGTTTTAAACGTATCGAACATATTTAAAACAAAAGGAGTTTCTATAAAAATCGCATCTAAAAATTTTTTGTTTTTTACATCAATTTTAAAACATTCTACGAAAAAATATTTATCTTTTAAATAACAAAAAGAGTTTTTTTTTATTATTTTATCTTTAAAAATCTGTTTTATAAGCCAGTTTAAGATTTGATTCGGGGTTTTGTTTTTATTCCCGTATTTATAAAATGTAAAGGTCCTAGCTAAAATAAATAACATCTTCCCGACAGTACTTTTTCCCGTATCATTCTCCCCAGCAATTACTGTTAAGCCATCAAGCTTTACGTCGGCTTCTTTTATCATTCCTATGTTTTTTAAATAAAGCCTCATTTATTTCCTTTTAAGAGGACATAATCTCCGACATTCGTATGACTGGTTCTTGCGACTGCTTCGCATTTAACTTTAAAAAGATAAAAAACTTCTCTTTTACACTCATCAAACAGACATTCGAAATTTCCCATACCTTTACTTATTACCATATCGGAGTTATAAAAAATCTTTTTTGAAATTTCGTTTGCGAATTTTAAATGAAATCCGGGACTTGGTACTCCTGTATTGATAACTTCCGCTACATTGAATATTTCAAGACCTATCAAATCTTTTAGCGTTACATCATTAATTATAGGTTTACCTCTTACTAGGTAATAAATTTTTATATTCGGATTAATCTCTTTTATCGTTTCTATTAAAATTTCGTCAAATACGTTTTCCCCGGCATTATCGGCAAGATAGCAGATAGTTTCGATATTTTTTATATTTTTTTCAAATTCATCAAAATTGTTTATACCAAATTCAATTTCAAATATTTTTTTAAGTTCTTTTGTTAAATCGTAACTTTGATGAACTCCAAGGTCAATTACGTTTCCGGCTATTGCTATTTTACAAGCGTCAAGAAGTTTATTTTTACTTTTTAAAAGTTTAAGTTTTAAAGATGGTTTTAATTTAAGAGCTTCTTTTATAGACTCTTTTTTTTCCTCTTCAAATAAATCTTCTATTTCTAAAATTTCACTTATTTTTTTATAAGTATTTGCAGCAATTTCCGGAGGTACGACATCAATATCGTACTCACTTAATATTTTAGCTCCTTCTCTTAAAATCTTACTTGCACATTTTTCATCTTTACAAAATTTATCGGCAAGTTTAAAAATTTGTTTATAAAGGCATAAATAACATTCTCTTGCTATATTCATTTAATTCCCAGCTCCTTTTTGATAATAGGTTCGTTAAATCCGCAAATCCATCTGCTTCCTATTAAAATAACCGGTACTCCTCTACATCCGTGTTTCTCACAATCGCGAGCCGCTTTTGTATCTTTTGAGATGTCTATTTTTCTGTATTTGATTTTGTTTTTTCTAAAAAACTGTTCGGCTTTCGTACACCAAACACATCCTGGTGACGTAAAAAGAATTACTCTTTTTTGCATTTATCCTCCTTGTTTTCCTTATCTAAAACTCTACCCCACATAAGTTTATATTTTCTTTTACAAAACTGCAATTCTTCTTGACAAATTTCAAGTTGTTTTTGAAGTCTTTTTATAGTTTCTTGTGAATCTTCATAAACTTCTTGAATAGAGTAAATCGATTTTTTTAAAAATTCGTTTTCCTCTTTTAAAGCTTCGATTGTTTCGTCTTTACTCATTAAAACTTTTTCGTGTAATACTAAAAGAGTTGCAATTGTTTTTTGTGCTATATCTTCGTTTTTATTTATTATTTCAACTTCTTGCAAAGGTACAAGGGAATTTGCAAGAGACTCAATCTCTATGTAAATTGTACTTTCGCTTTTTTTGCACTTTAATTCTTTATTCTTACACGCTTTTAGTATCTCTTCTTTTGTTTTTCCGCTTAATTGAATAAATTCTTCAAGACTTAACCAAGTTTGCATTAGTCTATTCTTATTTCAACTTCTTTTGAGTCCATCTCTACTTTTTTAGCCTGAGCAATTCTATCTTCTTCAAGTTTAGCTTTTAGTTCGTCATCACTGTTTGCTAACATCTGTAAAGCAAGATAAGCCGCGTTTTTAGCTCCGGCTTTTCCAACGGCAACAGTCGCAACCGGCATACCTCCTGGCATTTGAACGGTACTTAAAAGTGCGTCAAGTCCGTCCATCATTCCTGTTGGCATAGGTATGCCTATTACCGGTCTTGTAGTAAGACTTGCAACAACACCAGCTAAGTGAGCCGCCATTCCGGCACCGCAAATAAATACTTTTGCACCTCTTGCTTCAGCTTCTTTTACGTAAGAGTGTGTTCTATTAGGTGTTCTATGAGCTGAAGTGATTATCAGCTCATAAGGGATTTGAAACTTTTCAAGTACTTTTACAGCTTCTCTCATAATTTCATAATCACTTTTACTTCCCATTAAAATTGATATAAATCTCATATTCTCTCCTTATACGCCATTTGGGCTGAATTTTACTTTTTTTCTTAAAAATGTAAGATAAGGCAGTTTACCGGGTAATTTTATAGGGTTTAAATTACCACTGTGAACCGCTTCTAGAACTTTTCCGTTTTTTGTTTCTATTTTATTAAATTTAAGTTTCCATTTACCATCTTCATACCATATTTTACCTATTTCGTTTTCACAAGGTGTAATTTTAGCATTTTTCGGAGCTACAATTTCTACAACGTCTCCCGGGAATGTTTTATATTTACACATAAACGTCTCTTCATCTTCATTTACTATTCCGTTTACCTGCCACTCTCCGTGAGTTAAAGAGGTTTCAAGATTTTGGGTATCGTGTCTTTCGTAAGGTCTTTTTATAAGATAAGCGTCCGTTAAGCCTCTGTTTTTGGTTGTTAGAATTTCATTCATAAAATGTTCTTTGTTAAATTCTCTTCCTTCATAAAACGCGTCAATCGCTTCTCTGTAGGCTTTTGTTACGACTCCGACGTAATAAGGGGCTTTTGTTCTACCTTCTATTTTTATGGAATCCACAACGTTACTTTTTAAAATTTCCGGGATATGTTCTATTAGACATAAATCTTTTGCGTTCATTATATAGGTTCCGTCTTGAGGGTATTCTTCTAATTTAAACATCATACCCGTTTCTGGATTTTCGGCATATAGTATATACGGATATCTACAATCGTTCGCACAACTGCCTTTATTTGGATTTCTTCCGAACTGTATGGCACTTAAAAGGCATCTCCCCGAATACGCAAAACACATAGCTCCGTGGACGAATACTTCTATTTCGACATCCGGTACCTTTTCTTTGATTCTCTCAAGGTCTTTTAGGGTGGTTTCTCTTGCTGCTATTATTCTTGTGACTCCTAAATCCCTATATGCTTTATAATCCCAGGAATTTAGTGAGTTTGCTTGGGTTGATAGGTGTATATCAATTTCTGGTGCTATTTCCTTCGCTTTCATCAAGACTCCAAGAGAAGAGATTATCATTGCATCAATGCCTATTTCTTTTAGTTTTTTAATGTGCTCTTCAACTAAAGGCAGTTGATTTTCAAAAGGAAAAGAGTTAACGGTTGCGTATACTTTTACACCTTTGGAGTGTGCGTAATTTACGGCTTCTTTGAAATTTTCGTAATTAAACTCTTTTCCGCTATGACATCTTAAAGAAAAGTGGCTTACTCCCGCATATACAGCATCAGCTCCGTAGGCTATAGCTATTTTTAATTTTTCAAAATCACCGGCTGGTGATAAGAGTTCTACTTTTTTCATTAATTACCTCCACCGAATTGTGCTATTAAGCTTTCTATATCGTCTTCACTTACTAGTTCGTCATTTTCGTCTCCGTGGATATGGTCAGCACTTCTTACTCTTTTTGAGTCGTCAATTTTTCCTTCAAAGAGTCTGTTCATATATTTGATTAAAGCTCTCATTATATTTATAACTCTTTCTATTTTCTGACGATGAATATCTTGATACTGCATAATATCCATAGCCATCATGATATCGTCTTGTGCAGTTTCTGAAATTTCTATGGCTTTTTTTACTTTTTCTATCATTTCGTTAACACGGTTTAACTCTTCTTTAAATGTTTTAATATGAGGAAAACGCTCACTTAGTTTTGTAAACAGTTCTTTTTCATGTTTTAAAAACTCTAAAACCTCTTTTAAATCTTGTCCGCTTTCGGCTACATTGTTTGAAATACTCTCCATTATATCTAAAATTTGAGTGGCTTTTTCTTCGCTCTCTTTTGTTACTTCGTCAAGTTGAGCCACTACTTTGTGTTTTTCATCCGCCGGTGGAGGAATAACTGCTTTTTCTTCTTGGGGTTTTTCTTCATCTTCTGTATCAGTGTCCATATCTATTTTTCCAGCCATAAGGGCGTCTAGTTCTTCTTGGGTCATAGCAAGCCTTTTTTAGATTAATTATATATAATTTCATCTAAAAAGGCAAAAAAATGATTGATTTACATAATCATACACCTTTATGTAATCATGCTAATGGAAGTGAAGATGAGTATATTCAAGAGGCTATAAAAAAAGGTATAAAAATTTACGGTTTTGCAGACCACGCCCCTATGAATTTCGATTCTAAATACAGAATGAAATTTGAGGATATGAATATTTATGAGAAAAAAATAATTTCTCTTTCACAAAAGTATGATAATATAAAAATTCTTTTGGGGTATGAAGTGGATTTTACTCCTGTTGTGGATGAAAGAGTTTTAAGACGTGATGTTGATTATTTGATAGGAAGTGTACATTTTTTAGATAATTGGGGGTTTGATAATCCGGAGTTTTTAAAAGAGTGGCATAGTAGAGATATCGATAATATTTATAAAGAGTATTTTTATTTAATTGAAAAAATGGCAAATTCAAAACTTTTTAATATAGTAGGGCATTTGGATTTAATTAAGGTTTTCGGGTTTAAGCCGAAAAAATCTATTAAAGATTTAGCAAAAGATGCTATAAAAGCTATTAAAAATTCAGGTATGGCGGTTGAGATAAATACCGCTGGGCTTAGAAAGCCGGTAAAAGAAATGTATCCAGGTAATGAACTTTTGGAGATGGTTTTGGAAGAGGGGATTGATATTACCTTTTCCAGTGATGCACACTCTCCTTCTCAAGTGGGGTTTATGCTAAATGAAGCCATACAAAAAGCCAAGGTTTTAGGTTTTGAAAAGGCTGTTTATTTTGAAAAAAAAGAGAAAAAATATATTAATCTATAAAGGAGTGAAATGATTTATTTGAGTTTATTAATGGCTATAAGATTTTTGGGACTTTTTATAGTAATGCCGGTACTTGCTATTTACGCTATTTATTTGGCTGGGGCTAATGAATTTAGTGTGGGGGTTGCAATAGGTGCTTATGCCTTGTCTCAACTTTTTTTACAGATTCCTTTTGGAAAGTTAGCTGATAAATACGATAAGAAAATTATTTTGATAATCGGGCTTTTTTTACTTTTTTTAGGAAGTTTGCTTTGTGCTTTTTCCACTAATATTTATATGTTGATTTTCGGTCGTTTACTTCAGGGTGCCGGAGCTATAGGAGGGGTTATTTTGGCTTATATAGCGGATGTAACCGATGAAAATACAAGAGCTAAAGCTTTTTCGAAAATGGGAATGTTTATAGGGCTTAGCTTTGCGGTTTCTATGGTATTGGGACCTACGATAGGGGCTAAGTATGGGGTTGATAAGCTCTTTTTATTAACTTCTCTTTTAGCGTTGGTTTCTATTTTTATAGTTTTAAAAAAGGTACCTCCGGCTCCAAAAATCGTTCATCATATGGAAAATAAAACCTCTTTAAAAGATATTTTAAAACATAAAGAACTTTTAAAGCTTTTCTTTTCGGGCTTTATACAAAAAGGACTTATGAGTGTGTTTTTCTTGCTTATTCCTTTAATTTTTACAAAGGTTTTTAGTTGGGATAAAACCGAACTTTGGAAAGTTTACATTCCGGCACTTGTGTTTGGATTTATGGCTATGCCTTTTGGGGCTATTTTAGCTGAAAAGAAACAAAAAGGTAAACTTGTTTTTATTTTATCCGCTTTTAGTATTACTTTTGCTTTGGTGCTTTTTTTAGTGGGGTTAAACGTTAAGAGTTATTTATTTGCTTTAATCGGGGTTATTTTGTTTTTCTTCGGGTTTAATTTATTAGAACCGGTACTTCAGAGTTTCGTAAGTAAAGTTGCTATGGCTCATCAAAAAGCGACCGCTCTTTCGACTTCAAACACCATTCAGTATTTGGGGATATTTTTAGGAGGAGCTATTAGCGGGTATTTTCTAAATCACGGACTTTTAAAAGAGTTTTTAATTTTGGCTATATTTTTGGGTATTCTCTGGATAGGTGCTCTTATTAAAATGAAGCCGGTTGTTAAATTTAAACTTGTTGAATATGAAAATTATGAAGAAAGTTTTATAGAAGAGCTTAAGACTGAAGATAAAGTTTATGATTTTTACGAAAAAGACGGTAAGCTTATCGTAAGATATTTAGCCGATTAGGCTAAATATCATTTTAAATGCGATTATGTAAAGAAGTATTCCGATTATTTTTTTGATATGGTGTTGGTCTAGTTTAAAATGCATAAAATAGTTTCCGATATATCCTCCTGCTATTGCTCCAAGCGTTGCAACTCCTAAAATGCCCCAGTCTATTTTTACAAAGCTCATATATGTTAAAAACGCTGCAAACGTTGAAAACGGTATGACAAAACTAAGCGTTACCGCCAGTTTTTTAGCATCAAATCCCAAAAGTATAAGCACCGGCATTAAAAGTGCTCCACCTCCGATTCCGAGAAGTCCGCTTATAAATCCGACAACCGCACCTATTAAAATCATAACCCACTGTTTGTTGTAATGAAACTTTTGCTCTTTTTTGCCAAAAAGTATCATACTTCCGCTAAAAAACAAAAAGAGCGTAAAAAACCATTTTACTTCATGAACGGGTACATGTTTTGAATACATAGCCCCTACCGGTGCGAAAGCCGCAAGTGATATTGCAAGCGGCAGGGCGAATTTGATATCCAAAACTTTTCTTTTAATATTCATAATCGTAGCCGTTACGGTTGTAGAGGTGTTTACAAAAAGACCTATCGCTTTTGAAAAGTTAAAATCAATTCCCATCCAGTGCAGTACAGGAATTAAAGCAACGGCACTTCCCACGCCTCCAAGGGCAAAAAACGCACTTAAAACGGTTGCAACTATAAATATTTCAAAATAAAACATTTTAATTTCCTTTTTGTGAAATAAGAAAAAAAGAAGAGAATTAGTTTTCTAAGAATTTTTTAGCTTCCCCGCCTTTTAGTTTTTTCATAAGTTCAAGCAGTCCCTCTTCAAGAAATTTTGCATCAAATCCTTTTTCTCTTAAAAATGCAGCTGCAAACGGTGAGCGGTTACTTCCCGGACATGCTGTTACAATCAGTTTATCTTTTGGGAGTTTGTCAATGTTTGATTCAATTTCATCAGGTGCTAGTTCGATGGCAAATTTTACTCCCCACACTTTTTTTTCAAACGGCATTCTTACATCAAGCAATACCGCTTTTTTTTCTTTGTAAAGTTTTAGAAATTCTTCAATATTTATTTTAATTTCTTTGTTTCCTTGAGGTGTTGCGTATTTAATCATTTTTGCTCCTTTATTATTTTTCTTCGATTTTTTCGATTACGTTTGTTTTTTTGTTTTTCGGGTCCGTTGCATAAGCCAACATTGGGACGTATATAAGCGTCAAAAGTGTTCCGATTAAAAGTCCCCCGACTGCAACATTTGCAAGAGGGGAGAGTCTCTCAAGCCCGATTGCCTGTTCAAGGGCTATCGGAATCATCCCTGCAATTGTACCAAAAGCTGTCATCATTACTGGTCTAAATCTGACTTTTACACTTTCAATTGCGGATTCGAACGGCGATTTGCCTTTTTTTTCATACTCTTTGTAAAAGTCTATTAACAATACCGCGTTTTTGATAATAATTCCAAATAAAAGCAATAATCCCACCATACTAGGCATACATGAGGGTTTATGGGCTATTAACAGTGCCCAGCTCCCGCCTATCATTGCAAGAGGTAGGACAAGTATCATAATAAGTGAAAGTCTAAGGGACTGATATACCACCATTAAGGTCATAATTAAAATAATTACACCAATTGCGATGGCTTTTATAAGTCTTTTAAACGAGTCTTTCATCTCTTTTATGTCACCTTCGTGATAATAGTTTGTAATACCGTGAGCGTGTAAAATTTTATCGGCATCTTCTGTGATTTTGCTTACTGGTCTTTTTTCTCTGTAACCCTGAGCGTCAATAGCATATTTTAAATCAAATCTTTCGATTTTGTTATATGTGAAATGTGTTTTGATTTTTGCAATTTGACTTAAAGGAATAACACCGTTTTCTGTGTCAATCGGCAACAGTTTTAAAGTTTGCAGATTGTTGCCGAAATCCCCCGCAAACCTTATCCTTACAAACTGTACGTTCATGGAGCTCAGCTTACTTGAAATCGATACGCTCTGGTCTTTAAGTGCTATTTGGTAAATAATGGCACCGGGAGTCAGTCCGTAACTTAGGGCTTTGTTTTTGTCTATTTCAATAACCGCTTCTTTGAAATCTTTATCCCAGCTTATCTGGGTGGTGGTAATTCCTTTTATGTTTTTGATTAATTCTTCCGCTTTGTGGGCAAGTTTTGGAAGAGATTCATAATTATCGCTTCTAAACTGAATATCAAGCGGTGCCGAAATAGTTGATAAAGGTGTAGCACCGAAATCAAATACATTGAAGTATTTTATTCCTTCTATTTTTGTCAGCTCTTTTCTTATTTCGCTTTCAAGTTGCCATATTGATTTTTTTCTGTGGAATCTGTCAACTGCAATAATGGTCATTGTAACACTGTTTCCATTTCCTCCACCTCCGATTGATAGTATGCCTTTTTCAGTTCCTATCGCAACGGAGCTTTTTTCAAGCCACGGTTGTTTATTTAGCCAGTTAAAGAAAGGTTTAAGCCTGTTTTCGCTTTCGTTTGCGTTTAAGTTACTTGAAAATTCGACTTTTGCTTTTATAATCCCCGTATCCATAGGAGGCATAGCGTCTTTCCCGATAATAGGCATAATGTTTTTAAGACTTAACATTAATACGATTATTGCTCCCAAAATTAAGGCAAATCTTCTTAACGCATAGAATTTGCCGTTTGACCATTTAATAACGCTTACATAGGGAATTACGAGTTTGCCTATTGTGTTTTGATACAGTTTTTCGAAAAATTTTTCAAATTTTGTTTTGGAATATCCGTTTTTGTATAGGTAATTTGAAAGCACCGGAATAAACGTAATTGATAAAAACCAGCTGATAAACAGCGAAACTATTAGTGTTTCGATTAACGGACGGAAGATTTTTTGAGGGAATCCCCCAACAAACATTAAAGGAAGCACTATTGCTATTGTAGAAATTGTTCCTGCGAAAATCGGCATTAAAACTTCTTTTGTTCCGTTATATATGGCTTTTTGTAAATCTTCTCCCTCTTCAAGGTGTCTTTCTATATTTTCAAGCACCACAACAGCGTCGTCGGTTAGCATTCCTAAAGCTAGGATAATTGCGGTGTAAATTACGATATTCAAACCTTGACCTGTAAGGTATAAAAACGCTATTACTCCAAAAAAGACCATCGGGATTGAAAGGGCGGCGGCAATTAATGCCCTGAAATTCGCCAAAAAGATAAGAAGTACCAAAAGTGTGTAAATAATCGCATCCCTTAACGCTTCAAGCATATTTTTGTTTGATGTTTCCACAAGCGTTCTTTGAGTGTCGGATATGCTTATTTTGATGTTAGGATATTTTTCTTTTACTTTTTGCATAACCTCTCTTGCGGCTTTGCTCGTATCAAGCAGACTTCCTCCCGGAGCCCTTTGGACTGAGAGGGCAATAGCCGGCGTGTTGTTTCCGATATATGTGCTGTTTACCGTTTTATACTGCCATGTTATTTTTGCAATATCGCTTAGTTTTACGTTCGGTTTGATAAAGAGGTTTTTTAATTTTTTAACATCACTTTCATCCCCGTAAAAGGAAAGGGTAATGAAGCTGTTTTTATTTTTTATAAATCCTATAGGAAAATCCCTGTCCGTTGTTTGGAGGACTTTTAACAGAGTATCAAAGGAAATTTGGTATTTTTTAAGTTTAAGTGGGTCGATTTTTATCATAATAGCACTCTCATACCCTCCGAATACCTCAACGTTCCCTATGTTTTTGTTGTTTAAAAGCTCAGGTTTGATGTAGCTTTCGGCAATTTTTCTGATTTCGGGAAGTGTAATTGAATTATTTTTGGGACTTAATGCAAATACATCAACCGGCATTGTAAAATCCCCCACTAAATAAAGGGCGGGAACAGAGCCGCTTGGCAGTTTATCTTTTATGCGGTTTAGTGCATTTGATACATCAACGGCACTGTCTTGAAGTGATTTTGTGTAATCAAACACAACATGGACTATTGAGAAGTTCGGTACGTTTGTTGATTTTATTTCATATACGTGGCTAAGGGTTGCCATTTCTTCTTCGATGGGTTTTGAAACGGTGGTTGCAACCACGTTGGCCGGTGCACCCGGGACTTGAGTAAATATAACAACTTCAGGTCTGTTTGCGTCGGGAAATAGGTTTTTAGGGGTTTTGATAAGCCCTATAATCCCGAATACAAACATAGCCGCAATGATTGCAAAGAGAAAATGCCTTTGTTTATAAAAATATTCAAACATCGTTATCCTTTAATGTGTTGGTTATTGGTATAGTGGTGTATTTGTCATTGAACCCTCTGAAAAAATATTATTTTTTCAGAGGACACAATTTGCAATTAGTTAGCATAGTTTTATAATTTTTACCCATTTTATTCTTCACTGTTCACTTTTCACTGTTATAGGGTAACCCGCTTTTATTTTCAAAAGCAGATCAGGTTCTGCCAAAATTACCGCTGAATTTATGTTTTCTTTTACCGCTACTTTGTTTTTACCTTCTGCTAAGATATGAACTTCCTGCGGTAGGGCTTTATTGCCCTGAGGTATTAAGACATAATGTTTGTCGTTAACGCTTAAAATTGCATTATAAGGAAGTGCCGTGGCGTTACCTTTAAACTCGACAACGTCGATGTTTACTTTCTCACCCGGTAAAAGCGTGTTGTCTTTAACTTCGGCTTTAAATGTTTTAAGTCCGTTGTATGTGGAATTTAAAGGTATTAAAGGATAAATTTTGCCTTTATAGACTATTTTTTTTCTGTTTTCAGGTAACGTTATGAAAAGATAGTTTCCTTTGTTTGATGTTATTTTCAATATAGGTTTACCAGGAAAAGCATTGTCGTCTTTATTTAAAAATTTAGAGCTTATTACCCCGTCAATCGGTGATTTTAAAACTGTATAAGTGAGATCTTGAATTATTGCATTTTTATTTGCCTTTGCGGCTTTAAGTGCGTTTTTAGTGGCTTTGATTGATGCTTTAAGTTCTGCTAATTTACTTTCTTCGTTTTGATACTGCTCAATTGAAGCCATTTTTACGTTTAAGAGTTCTTTTGTTCGTTTGTGTGTGAGTTTTAAATTGTTTAAAGCAATGTTTTGTGCTGTAAGTTTTGCTTTTAGCGATTTTATGTTTTCGTTAGTTGATTTTAGTTTAGCCTTTAAATCGCTGCTGTCAATTTTTGCTACAACATCGCCTTTTTTGACTTTTTCCCCCAAATCTTTAATAAAATCGATTCTTCCCGCGAATTTGGAATTAATAGTTACTTCGTTAGAGTTTTTCACAAGTGCCAGATAAGGAAGGCTGAGGGTTAAATTTTGGGTTTTTGGCTGATAAGTTTTTACCACGATAGGATAAACAGCGGGTTTTGGAATACTTGCTTCTTCGGCTTTTCTTTTTTTAATGATTTTAACTCCGCTTGCTACTATCAAAGCGGCTATTAAGATTATGATAAGTGATTTTATTAGTTTCATTTGAACACCTTTTTAAGATTTTTTCCGTAAATAAACGCTTTTTGAGCGATAAGTGAATTTTTGATGGCAATTAAGTTTGCGTAATTCGCCCTTGCTTTTGCAAGTTCGTTTTCATAATTCAGATAATCATCCACCGTCATTCTCTCAAGCTTGAACGCAACTTTAGCACCTTTTAACAGCTCTTCTTTTAACGATATGGACTCTTTTGCCAAAAGAAGCTGTTTTTTTATCTCTTTAAGATTTTCGTTGATGCTTTTTATCTGTGCGGTCAGTTCATTTAATGTTTTTTGAATTTCAAGCGCTGTTTTTTCTTGGTTTATTTTGGCTTTTTGAATTTGCGAATGGTTTGATTTATCAAAGATATCCCAATTTATATAAATTCCGGCACTTGCATAATTTAAAGCTAGACTGTCATTGTTATTATAGGCTTTGGCGAAACTGCGGTTAGCTTTTATCTGTAAAACGATTTTCGGGAGTTTTTTGTCTTTTTGGGCTTTAATATCGTAATATGATGCTTTTAAGGTTTCTTTTAATGGTTTTAAGGCAAAAAATTCGCTATTTTTTATTTTATGTGCGGTAAAGTTAATAGGTTTATTTATTAATATTTTTGTTAAAATATATATTTCTGATTTGGTGTTTGCTATTTTAGTGTTAATATTACTAATCTTTATTTTTAAATTATTTATTGCATCTTTAAGTCTTAACAGTTTAAATTCGGGTATTCTTCCTAGTTCTACGCCTTTTTTTATACCGTTATATGTAGTTTGAATAGAATCTAATTGAAGTTTTAGTGCTTTTTTGAGTTTGAAAAGATAATTTATATTACTGATTAAAGTAATTAAACTGGCTTCTCTTTTTAATAAGTTTAATGTTGCTTGATATTTTATAGCTTTTGTTAGAAATTCCATTTTCTTTTTTTTATCGTATATTTCTTTTATAAAAATAGGCATAGAAATATTAAAGCCTATTTTGTAAATATTTTTTGAAAACCAATATCCTCCATTTTCTTTTGTAATTTCGGCACTTTTTGTAGGAGGTATGGGTTTTATGTTTGTAGGTGAGCTAAAATGTTCGGCACTGGCAAAAAGGGATATTTTAGGGAAAAGAGTGTTTATTATTTCTTTTTTATTTGTTTTTATATTTTTAATCATAATATTATCTAATTTAGTATCCGGAGTATTTTTAATTGAGTCTAAAAGCTTGGTAATTTCAGAAGAGTTTAATGTTAAAATAAGAGTACTTAAAAGAATTGTTTTTTTCATTTATGTGCCTTTATGTAAAGAATTACAGTGTTATAAATTTCGTTTTTTATATCGAATTCTTTTATGAGTTTCGGAGATTTGATAAAATCACTGACTTTTTCCCTTAGAGATAGTGTGTTTAAATAATTCGTAAAAGAGGACATTATAAGAGTCTGAATAAAAAACGGGTTTATGTCCGTGTTTTCTAAAATTTTTGTAAGGTGTTTTATTGTTTTTGAAATTTCTTTTATCGTTCTTTCTTCTAAATTGTTTCCTTGACATACAAGTTCCCTTGCAAATAGCCTTGCCAAATCTTTATTTGTTAAAAACATTTTACCGATTGTATCGATATATGCTTTTAGGTCTTCTTCAAGGGAGCCTTTGGATTTACATTTAAGTTTTGAGAAATGTTCGATAAAAATTTCATTGTATAAATGTTTTTTGTTTTTGAAATGATAATAAATTGCCGGTTTTGTAATTCCTACATTATTTGCTATTTCTTCAAGAGAAGTTCTAGCATAGCCTTTTTGTGCAAAAAGTTTCAGAGCTTTTTTTAAAATTTCTCGTTTTGTCGCCATTTTTTTTCCTTACTTACCGGTCGGTAAGTAAAATTGTAATACTTTTTTGATAAAATTGCAAGAAAAAAGGGGAAATATGAAAAAATTTTTAGTATTTTTGGCGTTTGTGTCTTTTTTAATGGCTACAAGTTTGGATGAAATTGATAAAAAACTGGATTATTTAATTAAAAAAGTTGATTTGATTGAAAAGAAACTTGATAAAAAAAATAAAGAAATTGAAGTTATAGAAAAAAATTTAAAAAAAGAGAAAAAAAAGATTAAAAAAACGCTTGCCGTAAAAGATTGTAAAAAAATTAAGGTTGTTTCTTTTAGCGAGATGTATGAGGGAGGAGTTATTCCAAGTTATGAATTAAACTATAAATTAAAAAATGAATATCCAAAAACGGTTATTTTTATAAGTGGGAATTTGTATGTAAAAGATAAAGATGGAGTTACTCTTTTAAAAGATTATTTTGAGAGAAAAGTTAATTTAAAACCTAATGAAGTTTTAAACGTAAAAAAAGGGCATATTATAAACAGTGAGCTTGAAATGGATTTAAAAGATGAAAATATTAAAGATTTAAATTTTGAATTTAAATTAAACGAAGTAAAATTCAGTGATTCTACTTCTTTAGAGTGTAACTAACACTCTATTTTTTGCTTGCTTAGAATTTTTAATTCATCGCAGCTAAAACCGGCTTTTAGTCTTGCCGCTACGTTTAGGTCTTTTTTCTTCCAGTCTTTGAAAAAATTATCCACTATTTTGAAATATGTATCTATAGGGTTTAAATTTTGACGTTTACATTCGTATTTGAACCATTTATCGCCTTTTTGGACGTGAGGAATTTCCTCTTTTAAAATTATATATAAAGCTTCTATTACGTCTTTGGCGAAAGGGTCTTTTGATTTTTGAAGTTTTTTTATGATTTTTTCGTTTGCGTCAAGTCCGTTTGCCTCATACCATCTAGGAACTATAGCCATCCGGCTGAGTAAGTCTTGAGTCTTTTGACTTGCCTCAAAAAGTGAATTATGAACCGGAAAGTCTCCGTATTTATAGCCCGTTTTTTCAAGGAGGGAATTTATCATTTTAAAGTGTCTAATCTCATCTTCCGCAACCTCAAGCCAGTCAAGATAATATTCTTTTGGTAAGTTTCTAAATCTGTATGCGGCATCAAGGGCTAAGTCTATTGCCGAATACTCTATATGAACAATTGCGTGAAGTAAAGCGGCTTTTTTTTCGGGTGTTTCAAACCCCCTGCGTCTTGGGACGCGTGATGGGTGGACTATTTCGCAAAAAGAGGCGTAGCTTGGGGTTTTGAAAAATTTAGGGTCTTTATCCGAACGGAAGTTAAATTTATCGACATCGTTATAAATCTCATAAAACATTTCAAATTTTTGTGGTATCTTATCACAAGAGATAATTTTTTCTAAAAGCTCAAACATTAAAACCCTTTTTTTACAAAATTATATCAAAGGAAAATTATGAAACTGCCAATCGGTATACAAAGCTTTGAAAAAATAAGAAAAGAAAACTACGTCTACGCTGACAAAACGGAAGATATGTAGATAAATACTTATACCAATTCCAATATATTTAATAACTTTACTTTGATATAATAACGATATGGGAATACTAAGATATGATAGATTAATCAAAGAGAGTAAAGAAGAGTTGGAGGAGTTGTTAAAAAAAGAGAGAGATG
>Ga0256837_1000010_pt1 | contig 174460 bp, 180 predicted proteins | sample 4562384metaG_FD_185976 | JGI IMG/M metagenome (GOLD analysis project Ga0256837, IMG submission 185976) | Hydrothermal vent microbial communities from Guaymas Basin, Mexico - 4561-384 | ecosystem: Environmental > Aquatic > Marine > Hydrothermal vents | place: Mexico: Guaymas Basin | collected...
ACACTTTATATAGATGCCCAAGAGAGAGCAGATTACAAAGGCTTTAAAGTAAAAGATAATTTTAAAAAATTAGGTTTAAATTTAGATGAGATAAAAGGCAAATAAAGGTTAACAAGACCTTGGAGAGCAATAGTTTTCCCTAGCGGGGAAACTATTGCTCAAGTCGGTCGTTATATGAAGCCTAACGGCAAGATTTCCATCCATTTCATGACAATTTGACATATTTTTAAACCTAAATTATAGAACTTGCTATAACTTTTAAATGTGTAAGATACAAGAGCCACTACAAGTAGATAAATTTTATAAACCTAAATATGAGATACACCCTAAAAGAAGTGCCGTTGAGGTGCAAGATATATTTAAACTCTATGGAGATGATTATATAGCAAGATATAAACTAAACTCTATACAGTTAAAAGCTATAAAAGATATAACTGAGTGTAGAACTTCTGTTATGGGTTACAATGCTAAAGAGTGTAGTGATTGCAAAAACATAGAGTTTGCCTATAACTCTTGTCGTAATAGAAATTGTCCTAAGTGTCAAGGTGACGAGGTGCCCCTTGAGGGTACAAACGATATGATTGGATAGAGAAACGACTAAAAACTCTGAACGGTCTCTGTAGTCTTGTTTCTACTCATACTTTATCCTTCTTTTTATTGTCTAATTTTATCTAAATTTGGAACTTTGAGAATTAGACTTTTTAAAAATTGTTGGGCTTTCTTGGGGTATTATAATCTAATTGACACAGATTTATTTACACTCCCTGCTGAAGAGAAAATAGGATAGTATCTGTACCCAAACTCTCCTTATCGATTTTATCAAGCAAGACAAAACTATGCTATAATCCCCCCAAATCAAGAGAGCAGAGCGTGTGTGTCAACGCGATGAGACTAGGAGAAGTATCTATGAAGTGTCACTACTGTAAGGAGTCGATTGGGCGGAGGGTGAAGCAGTGTCCGCACTGTGGTAAGGTCAATCCTACCGTGAACACACAAGAGATCATTCTCTGGACGATAGGGATGAGTCTACTCCTCTATCTGCTAGGGTGGGTGAGTGGGGGTTAACCCCCTCCTAAACGACTATTGGGTATAATCGCGAAATTAACTAAGGGGTGTATCGGTGATTAAAAGAGTATTGGTAAAGTTTTCGGGTGAGGCATTGGCAGGCAAAGATGGGTATGGGATCGATACAAAAATCCTAAACTTTATTGCAGGTGAGATCAAGCTACTAGTCGATAATGGTGTCGAAGTGGCAGTCGTCGTCGGGGGTGGTAACATCATCCGTGGGGTGAGTGCCGCAGCCGATGGAATCATCAAACGCACCAGTGGTGACTATATGGGGATGCTTGCAACTGTTATCAATGGTGTAGCGATCCAAGAGGCACTTGAGCATGAGGGACTCGATGCTAGACTCCAGTCAGCTATCGATATGAAAGAGATCGGAGAGGCGTTTATCGTGCGTCGTGCTAGACGACACCTAGAGAAAAAACGCGTCGTGGTTTTCGCTGGGGGGACAGGAAATCCCTACTTTACCACCGATACCGCAGCGACACTGAGAGCCTCAGAGATCGAGGCGGAGCTACTGATCAAAGCGACCAAAGTCGATGGTGTCTACGATAAAGACCCCAAGAAATTTGATGATGCGGTGAAGCTCGACTCTCTTACTTATGACCAAGCACTCAGTGAGCATATCAAAGTGATGGATGATACCGCAATCGCCCTTGCCAAAGAGAATGGACTGCCTATTGTCGTGTGCAATATGTTTGAGAAGGGTAATCTGCTTGCTATTATCAAAGGTGATATGAGCCTTTGTTCAATTGTAAAATAACCACCAAAGGAAAAGAAGAATGAGAACAGAACAACTAACCGCGAAAGCACTAGAGAGAGTGGACTTTGATAAGTATCTATTGGCCAATGCTGTAGGTAAGAGAGCCGAAGAGATCGCCAATGGGGCAAAGCCTCTTATCGATATCGATTTGACCAATTTGAAATATACTGATATTGCACTGCATGAGATCGCAGAGGGCAAGATCATCGTAAGTTTAGAAGGCTAATCTATTGTGGATGCTTTCCTCAACAAAGCGAAAAAAATAGAGACCATCGAGGGGGCAACAGCTCTGTTGTATGAGGAACTCCCCTCACCACTTCCCACTACGATCCAAGCCCTTGAGCTGGCACTTGAGGCACACGCAGGACAGATGCGAAAGAGTGGGGAACCCTACATCATACACCCTATCCTTGTCGCAGCGATCACCGCGGCATTCTCCAATGACGAAACCATGGTACAAGCTGCACTCCTACATGATGTGGTAGAGGATACCTCCTACACTATCGAAGAGTTGCGTCAGCGTTTTGGTAAAGATGTGGCACATCTCGTCGAAGGCTTGACAAAGATCGTACAGATGCGTGATGAGGAGCTGGCCCCCTCAGGCTCAGATGAGCGGTTGATCAACTCAGCGTTGACCTTCCGTAAGATGCTAATTGCTTCGATCAAAGATATCCGTGTCTTGGTCATCAAGTTATGTGACCGACTCCACAATATGATGACCCTTAATGCCCTTACCTCTGCCAAACAGCGACGCATCGCAGAGGAGACACTCGTGGTCTATGCTCCTATCGCACACCGCTTGGGGATCTCACGGCTCAAAAACCGTCTGGAGGATTTGAGCTTTGCCTATATCTATCCTGAGGACTACAAGAGTATCGACACCTACATTAACAAAAATGCCCAAAATCTTCAGATACGCCTCAATAGCTTTATCCAAAAAGTCAAAGAGATGATGGAACGCAATGGGTTTGAGCCTGATTCGTTTGAGATTATCGGGCGGGTGAAGCACTACTACTCGATCTATCTCAAGATGCACCGTAAAGGGGTGAGTATCGATGAGGTACTCGATCTCTTGGCGATCCGTATCATCGTCAAGGAGCCAATCGCATGTTACCGTGTCTTGGGGTTGATGCACTTAGGGTTTACCCCACTGATCTCTCGCTTCAAGGACTATATCGCAGTCCCCAAAGAGAATGGTTATAAGACCATTCACACGACACTCTTTAGTGAGGAGGCGATCGTAGAGGCACAGATACGCACCACACAGATGCACCGTCTCGCAGAGTATGGGGTTGCCGCACACTGGAAGTACAAAGAGGGGCAGGGGGATGTCAACCTAGAGTGGCTAGAGAGTCTACACTATCAAAATGAGAATATCGAGGAGTTCTATGAGCTTGCTAAGAGTGATCTCTTTTTGGAGGATATCACGGTCTTCTCACCCAAAGGGGACTACTACACCCTCCCCAAAGACTCCGTGGCACTCGACTTTGCCTACGCGGTACACTCCGAGGTGGGAGCAGGAGCGACGGGAGCATTGGTCAATAAGCAGAAGAGTTCACTCCTCACGATCCTCAAAAATGGGGATATTGTGAAGATTGTCAAAGAGGATACCCCCCATCTGCACTGCTCATGGCTCGATACGGTTAAGACCTCCAAAGCACAAGATGGGATACGCAGTCACTGCCGTGCTAGACTCAAAGAGTCTGATACCTACAGTGCCTACAATATCCTCTCCACCCTCTTTGAGCAGGCGGTACCGACGATGCAAAATCTTATCGAGAAGGTGGAGCTTGTCGAGACGATTCATAAGCTTCCACTCCAACGAGACTACTTTATCGAGGCGATCCATAAGGTCGCGGGCTATCTAGGTGCTAAAGAGGTGCGGTTTTGGGAGCTTCTCAAAAAGGGGTACAAGAAGCCTATGACACGGGCGATTGATCACTTTGAGTTCTTTACCAATAAGAGTCTCGATCATGTCGAGTTTGACTACTGCTGTCGCCCCAAAGTGGGAGATGAGATTGTTGCATTTTATGAGGTAGATAAAGCCGTCGTCCACCATAAGCTCTGTAAAAAAGCCTATGGGAAGATCTTGGCAGAGGAGCCGATGCTCTTTGTGCGTTGGCGTGTGAATAAGCTATTGCGTTACCGACTCATCTTGAGTCTACAGAATCAAAAAGGGGTACTCGCCGATCTCCTTGCGAAGCTCTCTTTGATGAATCTCAATGTCGTGAGTATTGAGCTAGGGATACAGAGTAGTGAGAGTGCGGAGTATTGTCGTATCGAAGTAGAGAGTAGTGAGAGTAAAAAGCGTATACTCTCAGAGAAAATTTCACAAAAGTTCAAGCTGATAGAGATTGTCAGCTTGGATGATGCATATAACAAATAAGGATAGGGTAGATGATAGAGCAGGCACTAGAAGAGATAGGAAGAGGCGTAGCAGAGGTGATCGATATAGAGCGTATAGAGCATCTTGTGCGTACCTACTACACTGAGGGAACGACCTATACCGTCAAGGCGGGATTTGACCCAACAGGAGCAGATCTACACCTTGGGCATACGGTACTCCTTCAGAAACTCAAAACTTTTCAAAACCATGGTGGACGGATACAGCTACTCATTGGGGATTTTACCGCGACGATAGGGGATCCTACGGGGAAGAGTGCGACGCGTAAAGTCCTCGATGCTCAGACCATCGCACACAATGCCAAGACCTACCAAGAGCAGGTGTTTAATATCCTCGATGAGGAGAAGACTGAAGTGGTCTACAACTCTAAGTGGCTCGATGCCCTTGGGGCAGGGGGGATGGTAGCGTTGACGACTACCTTTAATGTGGCACGGATGTTAGAGCGTGATGACTTTGAAAAACGCTACAAGGGGGGGGAGAGTATCTCTATCTCTGAGTTTCTCTATCCACTCCTCCAAGGGTATGACTCTGTCGTACTCAAGAGTGATATTGAGATCGGGGGAACCGATCAGAAGTTTAACCTCCTTATGGGGCGACATCTCCAGAGAGCCTATGGTGTAGGCAAGGAGCAGGCGGTCTTGATGATGCCGATCTTGGAGGGGCTTGATGGGGTGCAGAAGATGAGTAAATCACTCGATAACTATATCGGTATCACCGAAGCCCCCAAAGATATCTATGCAAAGACCCTCTCAATCTCTGATGTGTTGATGTGGCGTTATTATGAGTTGCTCAGTACCCAATCACTCGAAGCGATTGCAACGATGAGAGAAGAGGTAGAAGCGGGTAGCCTCCACCCCAAAGTGGTCAAGGAGAATCTCGCCTTAGAGTTAGTCGAACGCTTCTATGATACGGAGGCTTCTGTGGGGGCGAAGGCGGAGTTTGATAATGTCTTCAAATCCAACCAACTCCCCTCGGATATGCCAGAGGTATCTGCTAAGGCAGGGGTGTGGATCTGTAAAGCGTTGGTGGATGCGGGAATCGAACCCTCAACTTCACAAGCTAGACGAGATATCAAACAAGGGGCGGTACGCATCGACCAAGAGAAGGTGAGTGATGAGAAGCTTAATCTTGAAGTGGGGGAATATATCCTCCAAGTAGGGAAACGAAAATTTGCAAAAGTGAAGGTAGGATAATGAAATTAAACTCTTTTAAAATCGGAAAAAATCTCATAGAGAAACCTATTGTGCAAGGTGGTATGGGTGTAGGGATCTCATGGGATCAACTCGCGGGTAATGTAAGCTTGGAGGGAGGATTGGGTGTCGTCTCTGCGGTAGGAACAGGGGTCTACAAAGATAGAGCCTATATCGATAAGACCGCAGGAGTCGGTAGACGACCCGTAGAAGCGATCAATTTCTACTCTGCGAATGCACTTAAGCAGATCATCGCCAATACGCGTGAGATCTGTGGTGAGCGACCCCTTGCAGTCAATATCCTCTATGCACAAGTCGATTATGACCGTGTCGTCGTGGATGCGTGTGAAGCGGGAGCTGATATTATCATCACGGGTGCGGGGCTTCCACTCACGATGCCTGAAGCAGCCAAGGAGTATCCTGATGTCTCACTTGTGCCTATTGTCTCCACCGCCAAGGCGTTGCGTATCCTCTGCCGTCGCTGGAAGAAGACACACAACCGTCTACCCGATGCTGTCATCGTAGAGGGACCACTCAGTGGTGGACACCAAGGCTTCAAGTATGAGGAGTGTTTCCTCCCTGAGAACCAACTCGAAGTGATCTTGCCTCCTGTTGTGGAGGAGGCAAAGCAGTGGGGTGATATCCCCGTAATCGCTGCGGGGGGTATCTGGGATCATGAGGATATCATCAAGATGCTAGAGCTTGGAGCGAGTGCCGTACAGATGGGAACGCGTTTTATCGGGACGGTGGAGTGTGATGCGAGTGAGGTGATGAAGCAGATGATCGTTGAGAGTAAAGAGGAGGATATCAAACTCTTTAAATCTCCCGTAGGCTACCCTGCTCGTGGGGTCAAGAGTGCATTACATGCGAGTATCGAAGCGGGTACGGCACCCAAGATCGCCTGTATCTCCAACTGTGTGGCTCCATGTAAGCGTGGAGAGGAGGCAAAAGTCGTAGGATACTGTATCGCTGATCGTCTGAGTGATGCCTATGATGGGATACGCGAGACAGGACTCTTTTTCACAGGATCCAATGGCTATCGCCTCAATGAAATTATCACGGTCAAAGCGTTGATGAAGAAATTGATGGATGGAGAAGAGTCGTAGCGTGAAGTGGATTAAGATACTTCTACTTTGGATTGTGACTGCAACACTACTGCTCTCTTCCAATCAACTAGAGCGTGTTGTGGTGACCAAAGGGGAGCTTCAACTTACATTTGCTCAGCCTATCAAGCCGAAGTATATCCACCACTTTAGACTCCAAAAACCCAATCGAGAGGTCTATGACTTCAGCCATATGAGGCTCAAACCTGAAGCCATACGGGGGAGTCAACGCCTTGGCAATGGGCTAAAGCTTCGTATCGCCCAACGCAAAAAGGATGTGGTACGCCTTGTGATAGAGAGTCGTAAGCCCTACCGCTCTATCCCCTATCAACCGCTTTTTACGGCGAGTAAGTACCATATCCCACTCCCTGAGCGTAGCACATCGCGTCATAGCACTACCTCCAAAGCGGTACACCCTAAACGGGCATCGATTATGGAGGAGATAGGGGTCACACCTCGTCGTTACTCTCGTGGGGGTGAGCGTATCGTCATTGATGCAGGACATGGTGGACATGATTCAGGAGCTGTGGGTGGGGGTAAGCGAGAGAAGGATCTCGTACTTAAAATAGCTAAACGCCTAGAGCGTCAGCTCAAGAGTCGTGGCTATCGTGTCTTTATGACGCGTCGGAGTGATCGCTTCTTGAAGCTTTCTGAGCGGACACAGATTGCCGATAGAAAAGATGCCAAGCTCTTTATCTCTATCCACGCCAACTCCGTGAAGCGACGCAAACGCAATAAAGTCCATGGGGTTGAGACCTTCTTTTTGCAAAAGACCCGAGATGCCAAGTCACAACGCATCGCCGCACGAGAGAACAAAGCCGTCCTCAAGGGGGCGGGGAGTCGCCTCAGTAAGCAGGTGATTATCGATTCGGTGTTGAGTGGTCCTAAGATTGTCGAGTCCAATAAACTCGCGATCGATGTCCAACGGGGGATAATGAAAAACCTCCACAGTCGCTACCCTATGGTACGCGATGGTGGGGTACGCCATGCCCCCTTTTGGGTACTTGTCGGGGCGAGTCGTCCCTCTATTTTGGTCGAGGTGGGATATATCTCCAACCCTATCGAACGCAAACGCCTCTTTCTTCCTCGATACCAAAATCTTCTCACCAAGGGGATAGCTGATGGTATCGACAACTACTTTAGCAACCGCAAACGAGAGATAGACCTCTAATCCTCTAGGGGAGATAGGCAAGATGCCTATCTAGGGAGATTACTCTTCGATATAGTTTTTGAGTTTTCGTCCCACTTTGGGGTGCTTGAGCTTTTTGATCGCAGAAGATTCGATCTGGCGGACTCTCTCACGGGTGACAGATAGCTCTTTACCGATCTCCTCTAGGGTACGGTCACTCTCATCACTGAGGAGTCCAAAACGCATACGAATAACCGCTTTCTCCCGCTCATTGAGCTGGTCGAGGACATCATCAATCTGATTGTTGAGGTCATCTTTGAGGACGACATCGGTAGGGCTGAGGGTGGCTTTGTCCTCGATGAAGTCACCAAATCGTCCATCATCCTCATCCCCTACAGGAGTCTCTAGACTCACAGGCTCTTTGGTGATCTTGATCACATTTTTGACCTTATCAACGGAGAGTCCCACCTCTTTGGCGATAGTATCAAGATCGGGTTCTTTACCTGTCTCTTGAAGATACTTACGGATTATTTTGTTGATACGGTTGATCGTCTCGATCATATGGATAGGGATACGAATCGTACGGGCTTGGTCTGCGATAGCACGAGAGATTGCTTGACGGATCCACCATGTTGCGTAGGTTGAGAACTTATAGCCTTTCTCATACTCAAACTTATCGACCGCTTTCATCAGCCCGATATTCCCCTCTTGGATAAGGTCAAGGAATGGGAGTCCACGGTTGGTGTAGCGTTTGGCGATAGAGACGACGAGACGGAGGTTGGACTTTGCCATACGGGTCTTTGCTACCTCACTCTTGGCTTTACCTTGGCGGATCTGTCCTAGAATCTCTTGGAGTTTCTCCTCAGGAAGGTCGAAACTCCCCTCACTGGCTGCTTTGGTCTCAAAGAGCTTTTTGATCTCCACATAGGTACTCACCATAGTGGTCTCAGGTACTGCATCGATGATATCATCTTTGTCCATATTGATGATATTGTCTAGGAGTTTTTTGTGGTTCTCTTTGAGTGTGTCGTTGAAGAGTGGGAGCTTATACTCCAGACGCTTTAGCTCTTTATCAAAGCTATCATCACTCTTGAGTGCGGTCTCCATCGCTTTGACTAGCTCATTGATAAGTTTAGAGGTGGGTCCTAGGTCTAGGAGGGCTTTTTTGAGAAGCTCTTTTTTGAAGGCGACTTTAAGACGCTCATGGAGTATCTTGACCGCGTCCTCCTCTTTTTGGGCGAAGAGTTCGAAGTCATCTTTGGCTTTGAGCCACTCTTTTTTGGCTTTTTCAAGCTGTTTGAAGCTACTGATGACCTGCTTGACGCGTTTGTCACTCTTGGGAGCGTCTGCTTTGCCCTCACTATCTCCATCATCTTTACTATCACTCTTCTCATCTTCAAAACTCTTAAAGAGCTCTTTGACGCGTCGTTCACGGTTAAGTAGAGGCTCTTTATAGTTGAGAATATACCCTATAAGGTAAGGGACAGAGCAGATCGCATCGATAATGATATCCTCACCCTCTTCGATACGCATACTCAAATCGACCTCTTCCTCCTTGGTGAGTAGGGGGATTTTACCCATCTCACGCAGGTACATCCGTACAGGGCTATCGGAGCGACTCCACTCCAAAAGCTCTTTCTCTTTATGAAGGTTAAACTCATCCTCTTCGCTATTTTGTGCGAGTTTTTTGCGTGCATCTTCGCGTCGTTGAAGCTCTTTGGTCGTGAGGTACTTGGCATACTCAGACGCAGAGACAATAGTGACTTTACTATCCGTAGCAAGTTTGTGGATCTTCTTTGCCTGTGCTGCGGTAGGTTGTTTAGTGAACTCTTTGGCAATATTTTCAAAAGTGATATAGTCACTTTTCTTTTTCATTTTAAATAGCTCTTCGATGCTCTTCATACTCTCTTTAGCGGCCATTAGGATCCTTTTTAAGTTTCGATAAAGGTGGATTATACCCAAAATTTTATTTGATTGGGGTACAAAACTTGGTAAAAAGTGGTTTTTTCGCTATAATCGCCAAAATTTTTGGGGATAGTTCCCTCTTTTGAAGGATTGATTTGCAAGGTAAAGTTTGGAAATTTGGTGATAATATCGATACAGATCTTATCATCGCAGCAAGGTACCTCAATACAAGTGAGCCAGCTGTATTGGCGAAGTATGTGATGGAGGATGCAGATCCTGAATTTGTCTCCAAGATGGCAGTGGGTGATATCATCGTAGCAGGTGAAAATTTCGGATGTGGTTCGAGTCGAGAGCATGCCCCTATTGCCCTCAAAGCCGCAGGGGTAAGTGCGATTATCGCACCTACTTTCGCACGGATTTTTTACCGTAATGCGTTCAATATGGGGCTTCCTATCTTTGAACTCAAAGAGGCGGATGAGATCGAAGAGGGTGATGTGGTGCGTGTCGATATGGATGCGGGAGAGGTGATCAATATCACTCAAGCAAAACGCTATAAGTTTACCCCTATTCCTGCGTTTATGCAAGAGCTTGTTGATGCAGGTGGGCTGATAGAGTTTGCCAAACAAGAGATCAGAAGTGGAGGTCAATAAGATGGGGAGAAGTTACAAAATTGGTGTAATTAAGGGTGATGGGATTGGTCCTGAGATTGTTGATGAAGCGATTAAGGTACTCGATGCGGTCTCTGCCTCTCAAGGGTTTAACCTCAAGTATGAGGAGATGCTTTTGGGTGGTTCGGCGATTGATGAGACAGGTGTTCCACTTCCTGAAGAGACGATCAAAGGTGTTAAGCGATGTGATGCGGTACTCTTTGGTGCGATTGGTGGACCTAAGTGGGATACGCTTGAGCGACACCTTCGCCCAGAGACAGGATTGCTAGGATTGCGTAAAGAGATGGGTACCTTTGCCAATCTCCGCCCTGCGATGGTCTATGATGAGCTAGTCAACGCCTCAAGTCTTAAGCCTCAGATTATTAAGGGTGTAGATATTATGGTCGTTCGTGAACTTACAGGGGGGATCTACTTTGGTCAGCCTAGAGAGCTTCATGACGATAGAGCTTTCAACACGATGGTCTATACGCGTGAAGAGGTCAAACGCATCGCGATTGTCGCATTTGATATCGCAATGAAGCGTGACAAACGCCTCTGCTCTGTAGACAAAGCCAATGTCCTTGAGGTGAGCCAGTTTTGGAGAGAGATCGTTGAAGAGATCGCAGTAGACTACCCTGAGGTAGAGCTATCACATATGTATGTCGATAATGCAGCGATGCAACTGATCCGTGACCCTAAGCAGTTTGATGTAATCTTGACGGGTAATATCTTTGGGGATATCCTCTCTGATGCGGCGAGTATGCTGAGTGGTTCTATCGGACTGCTCCCTAGTGCGAGTACAGGTAAAGGGGTCGGACTCTTTGAGCCTATCCACGGATCGGCTCCCGATATCGCAGGGCAGGGGATCGCCAACCCACTCGCAACGATCTCTAGTGCGAGTATGATGCTTCGTTATGCTCTTGGTGAGAATGATGCCGCAGATAAGATCGATGAAGCGATCAAAAAAGCACTCTCTCAAGGCTACCGTACGGGTGATATTGGTGACTATGATGCCAAAGAGATTTGTACTTGTAGTGCGATTGGTGATATCATCGCAGACTACTCCTCCAAGTAGTCAACCTATGGGGGGTAGACTCCTACCCTCTCACGCTAACCCCTTTCGATACCCTCCACTCACTGTCTCTTTGTCATTTGAGTTGGGGTGCTAAATCTCATAACTAAAAGGTAAAATCAGATGGAAAAAAGAGCAAGAGTCTTGATCGATTGTCATGATGCAAAGGGGCTAGTCTATCAGCTCTCTAAGGTCTTTTATGAGAGAGAACTCAATATCGATAGCAACCGTGAGTTTGTCGATCAGGAGAATGGTCGCTTCTTTATGCGTACGGTCGTGACGGGACTCTTTGAACAGGCGGAACTCCTCCAAGCCCTCCAAGAGGTCGCTCCTAAAGAGGCCGATATTAGGGTCATTGTCCCCAAGCCCAAAAAGATCATCTTGATGGCAACTAAGGAGTCTCATGCACTGGGTGATATCCTTATCCGTCATGCAGATGGGGAGCTTGATGCGACGATTGAGTGTGTGATTGCCAACCACGATACCCTAGAGCATCTGGTGCGTCGGTTTGATATTCCTTTTTTCCATGTCCCTACAGAGGGGTTGAGTCGAGAGGAGCATGAGAAGCATGTGATGAATCTGATTGATAAGATGGCGTTTGATTATATCGTCCTTGCGAAGTATATGCGTATCCTCACCCCTACCTTTGTCGAGGCGTACGCACGCAGGATTATCAATATCCACCACTCCTTTCTCCCTGCGTTTATCGGTGCAAACCCCTACAAACAAGCCCACCAAAGAGGGGTCAAAATCATCGGAGCGACGGCACACTTTGTCACCAATGATCTCGATGAGGGACCCATCATCGCCCAAGATGTCATCCCTGTCAACCACCGCCAAGAGTGGCGAGATATGCAACGAGCAGGACGCGATGTGGAGAAGGTTGTCCTCTCCCGTGCCCTCTCGTATGTCCTCAATGATCGTGTTTTTGTCAACGGCAATAAGACCATTGTATTTTAGGAGATTATCATGTTTAATATCGTACTCGTAGAGCCAAAAATACCACAAAATACAGGGACAATAGGTCGTCTCTGTGTTAACCTCGGTGCTACCCTTCACCTTATCAAGCCAATTGGGTTTGATATCGATGATAAAGCGGTCAAACGGGCGGGACTTGACTATTGGCGTAAACTCGACTTGGTCGTGTGGGAGAGCTTTGAGGCGTTTTTGGCGGAGCATCCCATCTCCACACAGACCCATATGGCAACCACCAAAACAGAGCAACTCTACTTTGATGCCGACTTCAAAAGAGGGGACTATATCCTCTTTGGGTCAGAGACACGCGGGATCGATGAGTCGGTACTACTTGCCCATCCCAAGCAGTGTATCACCATCCCGATGGGTGGGGAGGGGCGTAGCCTCAATCTTGGGGTGAGTGTGGGGATCGTAGCCTATGAAGCGTTGCGTCAAAACTACACAGGGTTTGAGAAGATTACGATTGCAAACCAACTCAAGGAGCAAACATGTCACTAGGTGATATCCTCTATATTATCGCGATGGGACTCTTTGGGTGGATGACTTTTAGTATCATCCGCAACAACTTCCTCTCTAAGTTTGATGAGCTAGAGCGTCGTAAAGATCTCATCGATGAGTATGAAGAGGAGTATACACAGAAGAGAAAAGCCTCCTAGTATCGCTAGATTGTGGGGTTTTATGATACCTATACTAACTTTTGGATAAAATAACCTATTAATTTTCTCATAGGAATCCAAACAATGACACAACCACTACTCATAGAAATCGGTGTAGAGGAGCTTCCTGCTATACCACTACTCAAAATTGTATCAACCATCGAGAAATCATGGCAAACCCTTCTTGAGACCTATCAACTCTCATGTGACTTTCGCTTTCTCTATACCCCTAGAAGATTAGTCCTTCAACACCCTGCTATTGCGACCAAACAAGCAGATAGTACGGTGGAGTTTTTTGGACCTCCTCTAGTCGCTGCACTCAAAGAGGGAGAGCCTACCAAAGCGGCCCTTGGATTTGCCCGTAAGTGTGGGGTACCCTTTGAGGCGTTGGGACGAGGAGAGAAAAACGGCAAAGAGGTACTCTACTACCAAAAATCCCAACAGGGAAAAGCGACAGAACAACTCCTTCAAGAGATGCTAGAGCAGTGGATTAGAGGAATGGCATTTGGTAAGATGATGCGTTGGGGAAGCCGTAGTGATGAGTTTATCCGTCCGATTCGTTGGCTTCAAGTGAGACTTGGGGAGCGGGTGCTACCTGTAAGCCTCTTTGGGGTTTTGGCGGGTAGCACGACACAGCTCCACCGTATGGTAGGGTATGATGCGGTTGCGGTACCTACGATAGAGCAGTATGAGGGGATATTGGCAGAGGGGGCGGTGATGCTTGACCCCAAGAGTAGAGAGGCGAAGATCGTAGCGGAGTTTGATCAGCTAGAGGAGGAGCATAGCCTCTTTATCGAGCGTGATATGGCACTGCTTCGTGAGGTTGTCGCGATTACCGAGAACCCCAAGGCACTGCTTGGCTACTTTGATCCTGCCTTTTTGGAGCTTCCGCCTGAGGTGATTATCACCTCGATGAAGGAGCATCAGCGGTACTTCCCTGTCTTTCGAGAGGGGCGTATCACCAATCAGTTTGTGGTGGTGAGCAACGCCTATACAGAGGACTACAGTAGAGTGGTCGCAGGGAATGAACGCGTCCTTAAACCACGCCTTGCGGATGGACTCTTTTTCTATGAGAATGACCTACGCAATGGACTCTCAACCAAAGGGCTGGAGAAGGTACAGTTTATCGATGGGTTAGGAACACTTGCCGATAAGATCACCCGTGAAAAACGCATCGCTATGCGACTCCTTGGACTCTATATGCAACAAGTAGAGGCTGAAACAGGTCGAGAGAATGCCCAGTTGGAGCAGTTGATGGATCGTGCTGTTGAGCTTGCCAAAGCGGACTTGATGAGCGAGATGGTCTATGAGTTTACGGAGCTACAAGGTCTGATGGGCTACTACTACGCCAAAGCCTTAGGGGAAGATCCCTTGGTCTATGAGGCGATACGAGAGCAGTATATGCCTGTAGGTGAGGGGGCAGAGCTTCCAACCTCTATCTTCTCTGCGATTGTGGCGATGGCTTCAAAGCTCGATACGCTACTAGGACTCTTCTCTGTAGGGAAGATCCCCACAGGCTCCAAAGACCCCTTTGCGTTGCGTCGTGCGGTCAATGGGATTATTCGTATTGTAACAACACACGACTTGGTCTTTGATATCGATACGATGATTCTCCTCCTCAAAGAGCCTTATGAGGCGTTTGATACCACACAACTTAGTGACTTTATCATGGAGCGTATCTACAAATCGTTTGATGCCAATGCCTCTGTCACCTCTGCTGTCCTCGCCTCAGGTGAGCGAGATATCAACGCTATTGCCAAGAAGGTCTTGGCACTCAATACCATCGTCTCTAGTGAGAGTTTCAAAGAGCAGTTTGCTACCTTTAAGCGGGTTGCCAATATCTCAAAAGATCTCGACCTTCAAGCCTCACTCCCTATCGATACTACCCGCTTCGAGAGAGAGGAGGAGGTGACACTCTATGATGCCTATGAGAAGGTGATCCATCAGCAGTTTGATAACTACACACAGAACCTCGAAGCACTCTTTGGACTCAAGCGAGAGCTTGATCGTTACTTTGATGAGGTGATGGTCAATGTAGAGGATGAAGCGATCAAAATCAACCGTCTTCATACGATAGGATCCATCTACCAGAGCTTTAGAGAGATTGCCGATATCAAAGAGATTACGCTGTAGTTTCAGATGGCACAACTCTACGATACCCTTATTATCGGGGCAGGGATAGCAGGGTGTTGTAGTGCGTATGCGTTGCAACAAAAGGGGCAAAAGGTACTACTTCTTGATCGTAGCTCTGTACCTGCGAGTGGGGGGAGTGGTGCAGCGGGGGCGTTTGTCTCACCCAAGATAGGCAAAGGCTCCCCCCTTCAATCCCTCACGACTGAGGCATTTCACTTCTCCAAAGCCTTCTATCTGCGTCACTTCCCTGACTACTTTGACCAAACGGGTGTCGTGCGTATCCCCAAAGATGAAGCCGATGCTCAGAAGTTTGCCACCTATGAACCCCACAACAATGCCAGCTACCAACGCCTCAGTGCCTCGGAGCTATCCCAGTTTGGGATCAGGGAGAGTGAAGAGAGCTTCTACTTTGAGGAGGCGGGGGTCTGTGATGCTCCCGCACTCTGTGAGGCGATACTCAAGCAGGTACCTCACGCACAGCATACTGTAGAGGGGTTGGTCTATGAGGCGGGGGTTTGGGTCGTAGGGGAGTATCGTGCCAAGGCGGTCGTCCTTGCTACAGGGTACCAAAACCAGCTAGTCGATATGCGATATATGGGGGTGAAAGGGACTTGGGGAAGTCGAGGGGACTACTACAGTCGCCTAGCCCTAACAGTGAGTATGCACAAACGCATCTCTATCTCAGCCAACCAAGAGGGGGTCATCAAGCTAGGGGCGACCCATGTGAAGTCCCCCACTCCCTGCCAAGTGTGTGATGGTCATCCCCTTAAGAGCCTAGAGGAGCAGGCGAGTAGGATGGTTGATACCCGAGACTTTACGCTCAAAGAGACCTTCTGTGGGATGCGTGCAGGATCCAAAGACTACTTCCCTCTGGTTGGGCGGGTGATTGATGTCGCGTGGATGTTAGAGCAGTACCCCACCATCACACGCGGTGCCAAACCCCCACTACACTACCACCCCAATCTTTTTGTCTGTAATGGTGTAGGGGGGAGAGGCTTTGTCTTTGCTCCATGGATGGCAGAGGAGTTGTCTGAGCTGATTGTCAAGCAAGAGAGCGTAGATCCCCGTGTCAATCCCGATAGACTCTTTTTGAAGTGGTGTCGTAAGAGTACGGAGTTGGTGAGGGAATAGCCCCTATCCCAACACGATTAAGCCTCCGCTACACCCCGCTCCCATATCTCCCACGCGGGGGTCTCTTGGAGTGGGGGGAAGCCGTGTAGGATCTCTTGGGGTTGGAACTTGGGCTTATAGGCAAATGCCTTGCACCCTTCAACCCAGTAGCCGAGGTAGATCCAGGGGAGTTGGAGGGTTTTGGCTAGCTCTATCTGATAGAGGAGTGAGTAGGTGCCAAGGGAGTGGCGGGCGTAGTCGGGATCGTAGAAGAAGTAGATAGAGCTGATCCCATCATCGAGGATATCGATGAGGTCGACACCGATAAGCTTACCCTCATCAAGGTAGAGTACCTCTTTGCCAAACTCTCCTGCCCCATCGACGAAGTTCTCATGGTATTCGCGTTGGGTGATATTGCGGTGGCTCCACGCATCTTTGTCTTGTTTGAAGGCGTGGTATTTGTTGTAGAGGTCGATATGGGGTTGGGTGAGGGTCGGCTCTTGGACGATGATCTGCGTGGCTCTATTGCGTTTGATAGCTTTTTTTTGGGATTTGGTATAGGTGTAGGCATTGACATCGATGCGGATACTCTTGCACGCATCACACCCTTGACAGACAGGATGGAAGAAGTATTTCCCAAAACGCCTCCATCCCCGTGCTATCACCGCCGTCACAAAGTGTTTATGGGCTTTGGGAACATACTTGTAGTGCATGCGTACTTGACGCTCAGGGAGATAAGCACAGTCATAATCTAGCATGGAAAAATCGGTAGAAGAGGGATTAAGGAGGTCTATTTTGTCGTTCATAACCGTGATTATACCAAAAGTAGTGTAAAATTGTGACAAAAAAGTCTCTTATTATGTTTCTCTATCAGCCGACTACGGGCTACTGCTACAACAGTGACTCGATCTTTCTCTACCGTTTTATCGCCTCGTTTAGACCTAGAGGAAGCCTGCTCGATGTGGGGTGTGGTGTGGGGATCCTCTCTCTGCTTGTGACGCGTGATTTTCAGACTGAGACGGTGATTATCGATAAGCAGGAGTCTATGCTCCGCTACGCACAGCACAACTTCACGCTCAATGGACTTCATGTCACTGCATATCTAGGGGATTTTGTAGCGATGGAGGAGGGGGAGCGGTTTGATACGATTATCTCCAATCCGCCTTTTTATGATAGTGCGGTACAGCAGAGTAGCAACACCCATCTCAATATCGCCCGTTACGCACACCATCTGCCTATCGATGGACTGATACGCAAAGTCAAACGCCTCATCAAGCCACGGGGGCGTTTCATCTTCTGTTATGATGCCAAGCAGATTGACCGTCTGCTCTTCACTCTTAAGACGCATGGACTCAACCCTGAGACGATACAGTTTGTCCACCCTAAGCTCGATAGAGAGGCGAAGCTGGTGATGATTGCTACACGCAACAACTCCAAGTCGATGACACAGATTTTGCCTCCACTTGTGGTCTTTGATGAGGAGAGTTGCTACCGTGAGGTGGCACAAGAGGCGTTTGAGAGAGCCAATACCTATAGTATCAAGGGAGATTTAGTATCATGCAACCACTAAGCCATGAGCAGTATAGTTATCAGTTTGACCCCAGTGCCTGTGAGGCGTGTGGTGGGGCGTGTTGTACGGGAGAGAGTGGCTATATCTGGGCAACTTATGCGGAGATAGAGCAGATGGCGGAGTTTGTCAACCTCTCGGTGGAGGTGTTTGCCTCTACTTATCTGCGTCGTGTCAAACACCGCTTCTCACTCATAGAGAAACAACTCTCAGAGGAGAACTTCGCGTGTATCTTTTTTGATGAGACGATGCAACGGTGTGGTATCTACCCTGTACGACCACGGCAGTGCCGTACCTTTCCTTTTTGGGAGCAGTTTAAGCAGGATGAAGCAGAAGTGAGAGCAGAGTGTCCTGGTATCGTGTAGCACGACTCATCTTCCTCTTATGGCTAGGGAGTCCTTTAGGGCTTGTAGCACAAGAGATCGATGAGAACCGTCTGATCATTGAGGGGGTCTTCTATGAGGAGCATCACGACTTTGAGCTGAGTCGTCTCTCTTATGCCACACTCTATGATAGGACATCGGCACGGGTCTATCTCTTTCGGGAGGTGACGGTATCGATCTTGGGTAAGACCCATCTCCAAGAGAGTATCCAACGCCTCACCCTCTGGGCATCCCATCACCCTGATAGCCTAGAGACACCGCGTCTGCTGATACCACTCTACCTTAGCACACAACAGTTGGATGAGGCAAAAGCAGAGGCGAAGTGGCTCCTTGGACGCTCAAAACAGGTGATTGATCTGGAACTCGCCTCCAACCCTTTTTTGTATGCGGGGGAGTTTACTCAGGCGTTGAAGCTACTAGAGCGTATCTATACTCAGACCTCCAATGAGAAGATCTTGTTGCGTATGGCGACGATTATGGAGGAGTTTACGCAGGAGCAGGAGCGTGCGATTAGGCTTCTTGAGACCCATCGCTTGATGAACTATGCGAGTGATGAACTCTACACACGGCTTCTACGGCTCTATGCCAAGGTCAACAGTGCGGAGGGGCTACTGCGGATCTATACGGTACTCTATGAGGAGCGTCATGCCACGCAGTATCTCACCAAGATACTCGATGTCTACGCCTATCAAAAAGATATAAGTGGTGCGATCGCTTTTTTGGAGAAGCACCAAGTCGCGAAGCGTACCCTCTACCAACTCTACAAACGCCAACGGCTCTTTGATAAAGCCTATGCTCTGATCGATGAACTCTATGCAGAGGAGGGGGATGCGCGGTGGATTGCGGAGAAGGGGATTTTGCTCTTTGAGAAGGCAGAGGATAAAGCGTCCTATGCACTCATTAGGCAGGTACTCTTCTACTTTGAGAAGGCGATCGGGTTGGGAGTGGATGATAGTGTCTATCTCAACTACTACGGCTACACCCTTATTGATCGTGAGATTGATATCCCTAAGGGGATTGCCATCTTGCAGGATGCCCTTCGCCAACAACCCGAAAACACCTACTACCTCGACTCTTTAGCATGGGGATACTACAAGACCAAGCAGTGTCAAAAAGCCTATGAGCTGATGGAGCGTGTGGTAGCAGAAGAGGGGACAGATCAGCCAGAGATCCTCAACCATTGGGATGCCATCCAAAAGTGTAAATAAGCTATAATACGCAAAAATCACCCAGAAGAGGTAGCGTGTATGGCACAGATATTAGATGAGATTATTAAAAAAACCAAAGCAGATTTAGAGCGACGCAAAGTAGAGTATCCTATGGAGTGGTTGGGGCGTTCACTGGCGTTTAACCCCTTTGTCCCCAAAGATGTTCTTACCGCACTGCGTGCGACCGAGGAGAATCCTTACCGTATCATCGCTGAGGTCAAGAAAGCGAGTCCGAGTAAGGGGGTGATTCGAGAGGATTTTGATCCTGTGGTGATTGCCCAAGCGTATGAGAAGGGGGGAGCGGATTCGCTCTCTATCCTTACGGAGCCACACTTCTTCCAAGGGGACAAAGAGTATTTAGGGATGGTGCGTCGCTATGTGAGTATCCCACTCCTACGCAAAGATTTTATCATCGATAAGTATCAGCTCGTAGAGGCGTTGGCATTTGGGGCGGACTATGTCCTCTTGATCGCCAAAGCCCTCAGCCGTAAAGAACTTAAAGAACTCTACAACTACGCCCTACACCTTGGGCTAGAGGTACTCGTAGAGGTACACGACAAGGCAGATCTAATCAAAGCGACCTTTGCAGGAGCGACAATCATTGGGATCAACCACCGTAACCTTGAGACCTTTGAGATGGATATGCGTCTAACGGAGAAGCTTATCCCACTTATCCCCAATGGGAAGATTATCGTCGCGGAGTCAGGTATCAATGACCATGAGACGGTCGTAGAACTCTCCAAGATGGGAGCAGATGCTTTCTTGGTGGGGGAACACTTCATGCGTCAAGACGATATCACCCAAGCGATCAAAGTGGTGAAGTATGGTGCGTAGGGGTGACCCCTTCGGTGTGAGGGATTAAATGAGGAGCTGTTTGACCATCTGGTTGATACGCCCACCATCAGCACGACTTCCTGCTTTGCTCTTTGCCATACCCATCACTTTGCCCATATCTTTCATCCCCTCAGCACCGACTGTGGTGATGACCTCTTGGAGTAGTGTTTTGAGTGCTTCATCGCTGAGTGGCTCAGGGAGATAGGATTTGACGATGGCGATCTCTGCCTCCTCTTTGGTGACGAGATCGTTACGCCCTGCTTGAGCGAATTGTGCTTTGGCATCTTCTCGTTGTTTGAGGTACTTTGAGAGGATCGCTTCGACATCACTATCGCTTACATCGCGTCGCTCATCGACCTCAATCTGCTTGATACTCGCTTGGATATTGCGAAGGGTATCTCGTTTGAGTATCTCTTTGGCACGCATGGCATCTTTGATGTCACTTTTTATCTGCTCTTTTAGGTTCATAAGAGTCTCCTTTTTGTCTAGTTGACGCGATTATACTGTAAACCTTGTAGCGTTATACTGAACCTTCCAAAAAGTTAAGCTAGGATAAAATATATAACTACTATTTATAAGGTCTATTGTGAGTCTCTACTTCTTCCTCTCTATTGTTTTCTTGCTCCTATCACTCGCTACCGCACGCTATAAAACCAAACATCTCATCTATGTCCTGCTCAACACGCTGAGTATCTTTTGCTATCTGCTCATCACGGTACTCTACTTTAGTGCGGACTACTTTACCAATGAGGGGATCAATGACGCGGTACTCTATACGGTGGAGTATGGATTGGGTGGGGCGGGGTTTGGGGAGTATACCCTCTTGCTGTTCTTCTCGTTTTTCTTCTTTGTGGTGGTGTTTGCTCTCTCCTATCTCTACTTTCGGATTATCCACAACAGTATCATCCCCAAGCCTAAGCGACTCAAAGGCTTTCTTCACAATAGCTTCTTGGTACTAGCGTTTATCGCTCATCCCTTTACTATCGACTTCTATGCCATCTATCAAGCACACAACCCTTCTAGCTCAGATGACTTTGGGGCATACTATGGGCGTGTAGAGCCTACCACCCTTACACCGCCTGAATCTCCGATGAGTGTGGTCTATATCTATGCGGAGAGTCTAGAGCAGACCTACTTTGACCCGACACTCTTCCCGCATCTCGTAGAGAACCTCTCCCAGCTCAAAGCCACAGGGCGTGTATTTAGCAATATCCAACAGCTCCCGAGTACAGGATGGACGATTGCGGGGATGAGTGCGACACAGTGTGGTCTACCTCTCTTTACCAACTCAGGAGGCAACTCTATGGGCAATGCGGAGGCGTTTTTGAGTGGGGCGGTCTGCTTAGGGGATCTCTTGAAGGGGGTGGGGTATGGATTGGTCTTTATGCAGGGGTCATCGACCTACTTCTCAGGGATTCATCAGCTCTATAAGACCCATGGATTTGATGAGATTGTAGGGCGGGAGGAGCTACTTCCTCAGCTTCACGATACGACCTATCTCAATGGGTGGGGACTCTATGATGATACACTCTTGGATCTCGCCTATGAGAAGTTTGTCACCCTCTCACAATCGGCTAAACCGTTTGGGCTTTTCCTCGCAACGATGGATACCCACCACCCTAGAGGACACCTCTCTCATAGCTGTGAGGATAGACGCTATCAGTCAGGAGAGAATAGTATCCTCAATGCGGTACACTGTAGTGACTATCTGCTCTCACGCTTTATTGAGAAGATCCAGAACTCTCCCTATGGTAAGCGTACGATTATCGTCCTCACCTCCGATCACCTCGCGATGCGTAATACCGCCACCCCACTCCTCCAAAAAGCCAAGGAGCGACGCGATCTCTTTGTAATCCTTGACCCACGCGACACCCACCCCCTCACCATCGACCAAAATGCCAGTATGCTAGATGTCCCCTCGACACTTCTACACACTTTGGGGATTGCGGCTAGTGTGGGATTGGGGCGTGATCTTCTCTTGGATCGCTCTTTGAGTGAACGCTTTACCAACTTCCCCCAAAAGCTCTTGAGTTGGCGGGAGGATATCCTTGGGTTGTGGGAGTTTCCTCATCTGCTAGAGCAGTACCGTATTGATCCCAAGAGACAAACCCTCTCCATCGGTCACACCACCTACCACTACCCACTCCTCCTGCGTATCGGAGCCAATCGAGCCATTCGCCCGATATTTGAGAGCTTTTCTACCAAAAAGCTCATCGAGTATCTTGAGGGACTTCTCCCCTCTGAGAAGTTTATCTGGGTCGATCGCTGTAGACGGATTAATCAGATCTTTGGTCATGAGAACTCAGAGAGATTTTGTATCGCACAAGGTGATCTAATGGGTCGTATGGAGGTGAGGGGTGTGGGGCGTGAGCCGATGGTAGTAGAGAGTGGTGATCTGTTGGCCCTTCATTCTACTGAGCCTAGTGCGTATGAGCAGAGACTCCAACACCTCAGAGAGATCAACTGTCAACCCAAGCAAGGGGAGCTAACCCTCTCTAGTGTGAGTCGCCCAACACTAGAGGATATCTCAGGTGGGATACGCTTCTTTAATGAGCATCTCTACCTCTCCCGTGGACTCAATCTCCTCACCCGTAATGCACAAGGCTCCTACCATATTGCCTACTTCGATACCTATGCGAGTGAGACGGCTACAGAGGAGTTTTTGGTCGCGATAGAGGCACTCATCGCACAGAAGAAGTTCTGGGCTGTAGTAGCCTATGACGCACTCAACAACACCCACCCACACTACCAAGAGCGGTTACGCTCCCTAGGATTTACTCTCCTCCCCACCCTCAACTTTCGCGTCGCCTATGTCGCCTACGCTAAAGGAGAGCATATGATAGAGTCAAGCCACCCTGAGCGTATCTGTAAGCGGGTGGTGATGGAGAACTTAAAATAGTTAGACTATAATCCCTCTATGATTATTACAATAGAAGATAAAAGTTTTGATACGAAGCAGATTACACAGCTCTACCCTGCGGTGGTGGTGAAGACGGGGTGTGGAGAGGAGACGACACAGATGAGCTTGGAGTGGTTGGAGCAGGAGGGAGAGGGGAAGGTTGAGGTAGTTGGCTTTGCTCTCTTTGTGTATCTAGGAGAGGAGCGTCACCGTTTTCTCTATGCGTGTCGTGAGCAGATGGATTCTGTCATCGGAGGGATCGCACGGAGACTACAAGGCAGGTGAGTGTGATTGTCTGGATTTCTTGGGGTTTAAGTTAGATTACCCTATGATTGCCTTTTAATTTATGGGAGTCTTTATGAGTACATTTCAACTTTTACTTTTTATTATTGCGGGGAGTATCTTTTATCTCTTCTTTCGACAGCTTTTCTCTGGCAATCACCCCAAGCGTGGGGTTGATTTTGAAGCGAAGCGTGCCAATGAGCAGATAGGGGGAGTCAATCGTCCAGATAAGACCTTCTCTCATCCTACACATGAACCCTCTCGTCTTGAACAGCTTCTAGGGATGGCAGAGCAAGCGATTGAGAAAGGGGATCTTCTCGAAGCCAAAAAAGCTCTTCAGAGTGCGTTGATACTCGATGAGACACACTATGAGGTACTCCAAAAGAGTGGCTATGTCTTTATGCAGATTGAGGAGTATGAGCGGGCTAAGGGGTATTTTGAGCAGTGTTTGGAGCAGGATGAGACAGATGATACCACACATGCGTGGCTGGCGAGTACACTCCATCAGCTAGGAGAGGATGAAGCATCGATTCAGCACTATGAGCGGGCGATAGCACTTGATGAGAGCTATGCTCCCTACCACTTCAACTACGCCAATACACTCAATACTCTCAACCGTACCCAAGAGGCGTTGGCACACTACAAAAAAGCCTATGCCTTAGATAGTAGCCTTGTAGAGGCTCAAGAGATGATAGCAAAACTTTCGGAGGTCTAGATGGGGAGTGTATGTTTTGTGAGTCAGGTAGCCACCAAAGAGCTACTGCTTCGGGTGAGTCGTGTCTGTGGTGAGTGCTATGAGAGCTTTAAGGAGGGGGAGGTTATCCACTATGATATGCAGAGTTATCGCTACCTCTGTCAGGGGTGTCAAGAGAAGTTATGTGAGAAGATGAATGCGTTATGTGAAGTAGAAGAGGAGGTGGGAGAGGGACTCTTTCGATAGTCACTCTGCTTGTTTTGGGCTTAGCCCTCTTTTGTTTGGCTCTTTTCTGGAGTCTCTTTGGTGGGTTGTGGCTTTGGCTTGGGTGCTTCATAGGTCGACATACTTCCGACCATTCTTCCCCCCTCAGCGGTCTTGATCTTCTTGACCATGATCTCACCCTCAACCGATCCTTTACTTCCGATATCGAGTAGCTCTGTTGCGATAATCTTACCTTCAATGGCACCATGTACCGTGATAGTAGGGGCTTGGATCTTATCGGCTTTGATTTTGGCATTCTCTAGGACTTCGATACGACTCCCACCCATGATAATCCCCTCAATCTGTCCATCTAGTACGAGGTGTTTGGCATGTATCTCTTTGGAGAGTTTACCTGTCTGCATCACCTCTAGCTCATCACACTGGATACTCCCTTGAAGCTCTCCATTGATGATGGCATTTTTGGCTTTGACCTCACCGACGACGAGTCCACTCTTGCCGATGACAAGGGTGTTGCTCACGGTGATATCACCGATGATTTTACCATCGACATGGAGGGTGTCACTCCCTTGGAGATTTCCTGTGATCTCCATACAGGCTGTGATGATGGTCGCAGAGTTGATCTTCTTGGAGGTGGGTGCTACACTTGTTGTCTGTTTAGGTTTGGGGGTGCTACTACTACTTTTTTTATCGTTACCAAAAAATGCCATAGGATGTCCTTTATTTTGTGGAGAGTTTAATCAACTTCTGTGTCTGCTCAAGGATACTTTGCCAGTTGACTTTGGTAATTTTATCAGAGATGTAATTAATGTTGTCTAAATCCCAAAACATGAACGGCTTAGGGTCAAGCCACTTCCCAAGGTAGCGTACCTCATAGTGTAGGTGCGGGCCTGTACTGCGTCCTGTATTACCCACATAGGCGATGATATCCCCCTTGGAGACATACTCCCCTTGTTTGACAGCATAACGGCTAAGGTGACCATAGGCTGTCTGAAACCCATAGGAGTGAGTCAAGAGCAAGAAGTTGCCATAGTGTCCTTTGACATTGGCAAAGGCGACCACCCCACTCGCAGGGGCGTGGATGGGCGTACCTGATCTAGCAGGGAGGTCGAGTCCTGCGTGAAAGGATTTGTGCTTGGTGACAGGGTGGGTACGGTAGCCAAACTTACTAGAGATGCGTCGGTAGCGAAGGGGTTTGCCGTTGGGGATACTATTGAGGAGGAGGGTCTTTTGGATTGCACTAATCTGCTCTTGCTGTACCATCTTGCGTAGGCTCTGTTCGGTGAGGTTGCGTTCTCGCTCTAGGCGTGCATGGAAGCTGGCATTGAGGTCAGGTCCGATTCCGATCATCTCTTCGACCTCTTGGAGCTGTTCATTGAGGGAGAGGAGTTTGTCACTACTCTCCTTGATGAGGGAGACCAAGGCACTGTTTTGGTTATTGAGGAGTTGGTTTTTGGCTCGGTAGTTCTCACTAAGCTCTTTGAGCTTGATGACACTGTTTTTGTGCTGTTGGGTCTCGACTTTGAGGGTCTGGAGACGGGTGTTGAGGGTGTAGATATAGAGGTAAGTACCTATCCCAATGAGGATAAAGAAGAGGATAACAAAGAGGATGACCTTCTTGATAATCTCATGCACGGCGTACTGCTTTGAGCTGTGAATGTCACTAATGGTAATGATGAGCTGATTTTTGATATCCATTTAGACTCCTTGGATAATATAGTCGATGGCGTTACGGTAGCTTAGGGCATTAAGCTCCTCTCCTTGGTAGGCGATATCAAAGGCGGTACCGTGGTCGACAGAGGTACGGACGATAGGGAGATTAAGTGAGATATTGATCCCCTCATCAAAGTAGAGTGCTTTGAGGGGGGCAAGCCCTTGGTCATGATACATCGCGATAAAGTGCTGATAGCGTTGGCGGATATGTGGGGTAAAGGCGACATCAGGGACAAGAGGAGGGGTAAAGAGAGGAGTATGGGTCACCTCAAACTCCTCTTGGCTCTGGAGTATCTGAGTGGCTTGGGTGATGGCTTGGGAGATGATACGCTCCTCCTCTCCCAAGACTCCCCCATCGCCTGCATGGGGATTGAGTCCGAGGATAGCAACGGTTTTTTGGGGCTTGGCAGTCTGATAGAAGTCAACCAAAAATCTGGTGAGTTTGCTCAGCTCTATCTGCTGGGCTACGGCATGGAGGGGGATATGCTCTGTGAAGAGTGCTACATACATCGCCTCACACCCAAGCATCATAATCGCCTCCGCATCAAAAAAGTCCCGCAGGGCATCAGTATGCCCTTTGTAAGTCACACCTGCTAACTCCCATGCTTTTTTGTGGATAGGGAGTGTCATAATCGCATCGACACTCTGAGTGCGTGCAAGCTCCACGGCTTTGGTGAAGGAGGCGTAGGCGTAGGCACCACTCTGAGGGGAGATAATACCCGCTTCGATGGTGAAGTAGGGGGCAAACTCTTTGACCGTCTGCATCCCTTGAGGGAGGGGGAGGTCGAGCTTCTGGGCAGCCTGCTCCAACATCGCCCGATCGATACAGTAGAGAGGATCGACGCGTTGGGCAATGGTGTGGTGGTTTTCGATCGCTAGCTGTATCCCGATACCGTTGAGATCCCCAACACTAATGGCTACGCGTCTCATCGAATCAATACTGCTTTGAAGTCGTGAATCGCCTGCTCTAGCCCTGTATAGATCGAGCGAGCGATGATGCTCTGTCCGATATTGAGCTCCTCAATCGCCTCTATCGCTACGATGGCAGGGAGGTTGTGGGTGGTGAGTCCATGCCCCGCAGCCACACGCAGACCGAGGACTTTGGCGTGGGTTGCTTGGGTGGTGAGGGTGGCTATCTCTTCGTGGAGTTGAGCCTTGAGGGTAGCTCTGGGGAGTGCTAGCTTAGGGATGCTATGGTGGGTCTTGGCGAGGTTGCCATAGAGCATCGCGTAGAGGTTGGCATAGCGTCCTGTATGAAGCTCTATCCACTCGACCCCAAGAGCCTTGGAGGCTTCGATCGCTTCCGCAGTAGGATCGATAAAGAGTGAGACCTCTATCTCATGGGCTTGGAGCTGTTGGATGGCGTGGGTGAGTCTAGGCTGAGAGCCTGTGACCGCAAGCCCCCCCTCAGTCGTGACCTCTTGGCGTTTCTCTGGGACGAGGGTGACACGGTGAGGTTGTAGCTCACACGCAATAGCGATCATCTCCTCCGCGGTAGCACACTCAAGGTTGACAGGCAAGGCAGAGAGTCGGATAATATCACGGGCATCACTATCGTGGATATGTCGTCTATCCTCTCGTAAGTGAATAGTAATCTGATCCGCTCCTGCGCGTTTACAGATGCTTAACGCATCCAATGGATCAGGATCAGCCACTCTGCGTGCCTCCCGTAGTACTGCGATATGGTCTATATTGACACCCAATAACATAAGCTTACACTCCATTTGATTTTCTATTTATAGTGTGATGATTATAGCAAAACTTTATAGTAAAAAGAGAAAGTATTTTTGAGGTTTTGAGAGAGTGTATGATGAAGTTGAATTAAACTTTATATGTTAAAAGAGTTTCCTCTTTTTTATACAGATAGTATCTATTTTTGATATACTCATAATCATATAAAAATTATTGGGAAAAGTTTGAATTATTTGTAAACTTTTCTAGCCCCTAAATTAAAATTTAAAAGGTAAGTGATTTTGAAGACCCTCCCTATAGGTATCCAAACATTTCAAAAAATAAGAGATAAAGAGAAAAATTATATCTATATTGATAAGACTCAATTGGCTCTCAATCTTATAGAACATGCAAATTACTATTTTCTTTCACGCCCTCGTCGTTTTGGTAAGTCACTCTTTTTAGATATGCTCAAGGAGTTGTTTGAGGGGAATAGATCGTGTTTCTCTGGATTATATGCTGAGGATAATTGGAATTGGGAAGAGTCTTTTCCTGTAATTAAAATTAATTTTGCGATAGGTGTTACAAAGAATAGCAAGGATTTCAATCAACTCACACTATCGATTTTGAAAGAGAATCAGGAGCGATTGGGAGTAGAGGCTATTGATGAAGTGGATGCTAGAACCTATTTTTATAAATTGATTCAATTGGTTGCTAAGCAGTATAACAGACAAGTAGTAATACTAGTAGATGAGTATGATAAGCCAATGCTTGATAATATTACGAATCAAAAAATGGCAAAAGATATTAGAGATGAGTTACGCAATATCTATGCAGTAATAAAAGGGAGTGATAAATACATTCGATTTGTATTCCTAACAGGGGTTAGTAAGTTTTCAAAAATCAATCTTTTCTCTGAACTTAATCATCTGTTGGATATCTCTTTGGATGAACGCTATGCAACCATTTGTGGATATACCCATGAAGATATTCAAAATCATTTCTCTCACTATTTAGAGGGGGTAGATTTAGAGAAGTTTAAAGCGTGGTATAACGGCTATAATTTTCTAGGAATAGGTGTCTATAACCCTTTTGATGTTTTACTTTTTTGTGATAGTAGTAGTCGAAAATTTAAAAGTTATTGGTTTGAGACTGCTAACCCCTCTTTTTTGATTGAGATACTCAAAGAGAGAGATTTCTTTCTCCCTGATTTGGAAGCGATAAAAGTTGATGAGAGTGCAATGAGTAGTTTTGATATTGGTCAAATTGAGCTTGAGATACTACTGTTTCAGACAGGATACTTAACGATAAAAGAGGAAAAGACTATCTTCAATCATCGTTTTTATACACTGACTTACCCTAATCTTGAAGTTCGTTCAGCACTCAATAGTGCTATTTTTAAAAAATATCTCTCTAATAAACCGATAGATTCTCAACTGATATTTGATGCTATCAATAGTAAAGATATGAAGCAGTTTGAAAAAGCTATCTATCAACTTTTTGCGACACTACCCTATAACTCTTATACCAAGAATAATATGCAAAACTATGAAGGCTACTATGCGAATGTTATCTATGCCTATTTAGCAGGTTTAGGGATTGGGTTTAGAGCAGAAGATGTAACAAATCATGGACGAATTGATTTAACTATCATGACACCTGATATGAGTCAAGTCTATATTATTGAGTTTAAAGTGGTAGAGCATAAAAAGCAAGATAGCAAAGCCCTAGAGCAGATTCAAAAGAAAGAGTATCATGAGAAATATCTTGGTAGGGCTAAAGAGATTACACTGATTGGTATAACATTTTCTAAAGAAGAGAGAAATATGACTCAGTTTGAATGGAAGAGCGTATGCTAACACGCTACCTTCTTCACACCAAATATCAAGCAATCTAAAGCTATAATTGAAGTGATATATATAAATAAGGATAGATAATGCACGAACAGACATTGGCGATTCACGCGGGATATGAGAAGGATAGAGAGGGGACGATGGCGGTGCCTATCTATCAGACAACGGCGTATGAGTTTCGAGATACCAAGCACGCAGCAGATCTCTTTGAGCTGAAGGAGTTGGGCAATATCTATAGCCGTTTGATGAACCCCACCACTGATGTCTTTGAGAAGCGGTTTGCGGCACTTGAGGGGGGAGAGGCTGCGGTGGGGACAGCTTCGGGAATGGCAGCGATCTTCTATGCGATTGCCAATGTGGCAGAGGCAGGGGATAATATCCTCGTCGCCAAGCAGGTCTATGGGGGGACGACAACCCTCACGGGGCATACGATCAAACGCTTTGGGATTGAGACACGGTACTTTGATATCCATAACCCTAGTGAGATAGAGGAGCTAATCGATGAGCGAAGTAAGCTGATACTCTTTGAGAGTATCACCAATCCTAGTATCGATGTGGCAGATTTTGATGCGATTGTGGCGATTGCGACGCGTCATGGTATCCTCACTTGTGTGGACAATACAGTGGCTACACCGATATTATGTAAGCCGTTGGCTCTAGGGTGTGATTTGAGTCTCCACTCAGCAAGCAAGTATACGACAGGGCAGGGGTTGGCGATAGGGGGGATTATCGTCGAGCGTAAAAACCTTGTCGATGCGATCAAAGGGAATGTACGCTATGCCCACTTCAATGAACCTGATGAGAGTTATCATGGACTCATCTACTCAGAGCTAGCGTTACCGCTCTTTACTCTGCGGGTACGCTTGTCACTCTTGCGTGATCTAGGTGCCTCTCCTAGCCCCTTCAACTCATGGCTCTATATCCAAGGGCTAGAGACCCTGCCTCTGCGTATGCGACAGCATTCGAGTTCTGCGTTGGCGATTGCGAAGTTTTTGGAGTCACACCCCAAGGTCAAAAAGGTCAACTACCCAGGGCTAGAGTCCGATAGCAACTACGCACTAGGGCAGAAGTATTTCCATGGGGGACACAGTGGACTCCTCTCCTTTGAGGTCGCCGATAAACAGACCGCCCAACGCATCGCTGATAGTACAGAGATCTTTGCTCTAGTGGTCAATATCGGAGATAGCAAGTCGATCATCACTCACCCCGCAAGTACCACCCATCAACAGCTCTCAGCCCAAGAGCTAATCGATGCGGGGGTACCTGGTGGATTGGTGCGGTTGAGTGTGGGGATTGAGGATACTCAAGATCTCATCGAGGATTTGCGAAACGCACTAGGGTGATTAGGGGTATACGCTACAAAGTACAAGCCCAAATACGATAAAATACTGAAAAATATCCTAAGCCCAAAAAAAGTAATCTATGAAAATTGAAACAAAAGTAGCACATTTTAGCTCTCCGCTCTATCTGGAGAGTGGGCGTATCTTAGAGCCGTATGAGATCGCCTATGAGACCTATGGGGTTCTCAATGAGCAGAAGAGTAATGTCATTTTGGTCTGTCATGCACTCAGTGGCTCACACCATGCTGCAGGGCAGTATCCCGATGAGCGAAAGCCTGGATGGTGGGATGGGCTGATTGGGGATGGTAAGGCGATCGATACGACCAAGTACTTTGTCATCTGTACCAATGTCATTGGCTCCTGCTTTGGCTCTACGGGTCCGATGAGTGATAACTACCCTAGTGAAGAGCCGTACCGTTTGAAGTTTCCTGTGGTGACGATCAAGGATATGATACGCGCACAGATGCAGCTACTCTCCTCTTTGGGTATCTATCACCTGCGGGCGATTGTAGGGGGGTCGATGGGGGGGATGCAGGCACTTCAGTTTGGGGTGGATTATCCCAATCTGGCAGATGATGTCATCTCTCTAGCTGCGACCTATGCCACCCGTCCATGGACGATAGCCTTTAATAAAGTGGCGATGGAGGCGATACGCAGAGATCCCCGTTTTGAGCATGGTAACTACCCACGAGGGGCGTTTGAGGAGGAGGGGCTAGATGGATTAGCTATAGGGCGTATCGCAGGACACATCTCCTATCTTGCTCCTGACTCTATGGAGACGAAGTTTGGACGCAACTATGTGAACAATGATGGTCTCTTTGAACTCTTTGGGCGGTATGAGGTGGAGCGGTATATGGAGTATAACACCAATAACTTCTCGCGTATCTTTGACCCCCTGAGCTATCTCTATATCGTCAAAGCGATCAACACCTTCAACCTCGCACGGGGGTATGACTCTTTGCATGAAGCGATTTTGCGTATCAAGGCACGGGTACATCTCATTAGTTTTAGCTCTGACTATCTCTTCTTCCCCTCAGAGATGGCACACATCGCCAAGATGATGAAGCGTAATGGGCAGGAGCATAGCTATCTTGAGGTGCAGAGTAGTTATGGGCATGATGCCTTTTTGGTAGAGTTAGAGAAGTTTGAAGCATCCATAGCAAAGGTACTACAATGAAAGAAGAGACATTTGAAGCAAAGCTAGCACACGCCAATAGGGTATTGGAGCAGTTGATGGACACAGAGATTACGCTAGAGGAGTCGGTCAAGCTCTATGAGGCGGGGCTTGGATCTATCAAGGAGGCACAGCAGTTGATTGATGAGGCCAAAGTAAAGATCACAACCATAGAGCAGGGAGAGCAACGACTCCAAGAGCCTAGTGATGGGTAGTAAGCAGTTAACCGTTGCGGCACTTCAGTTGCCGACCCTAGGGATGAATGCGACACGGTTGGAGTTCTATCTCAAGCAGGCTCATGGTCGAGGGGCAGATGTGATGCTCTTGGGGGAGTATGTCCTCAATCACTTCTTCAAAGAGTTTGCTACGATGGCACCCAATATGGTCAAGGAGCAGAGCCGTAAGCATATCGAACTGCTTAAATCTCTTGCTATGAAGTATGATATTATTTTTATCGCTCCGATTATCCTCAGCAAAAAAGATGGCTACCATAAGATGATTGCCAAGATCACCCCTAAGAGTATCAGCTACTATGAACAGCAGATACTCCTGCCCTATGGGCATTGGAATGAGAAACGCTTCTTTGCCAACCCCGTCGAACCACTTAAAGATCCCATGACTTTTCATATCAAAGGCTTTAGACTTATGGTGATGGGTGGATTTGAGATGCACTTTGATGCTTTTTGGCAGAAGGTGACTCAGAAGAAGATTGATGTGGTGCTACTACCAACGGCTTCGACTTTTGGATCACACAATCGCTGGAGAGAGATCATCAAGACCAAGGCGTTTTTACATGGCTGTTTTATCCTGCGTGCCAATCGTCTTGGAGAGTATAGTGATGAGGAGGTGAAGTGGAAATTCTATGGGGATACGATGCTAGTAGCTCCCTCAGGTGAGGTGGAGATGATCCTAGAGGATAAGGAGTCGATGTTGATTGAAGAGATCAATAGAGCAGAGGTACTAGAGCATCGACGCGTATGGGGGTTTGAAAAAGAGCTACTCCAACGGGGGGCATTATGATCGCTTCTGAGGAGTACTTCAAGCGACAGATCGCACTCTGGGGCAGTGACAAACAGCAAGCGTTAGCCTCCAAGAAGATCGTGATTATCGGGAGTGGTGGCTTGGGGTGTTCACTCGCACTTGCACTTGGGACAACAGGTATAGGTGTGGTGGATCTGGTGGATTTTGATCAGGTCTCTTTACACAATATCCATCGTCAGATTGCCTTTAGGTTAGAGGATGAGGGGGTAAACAAAGCTCAAGTGGTGGCAAAACTACTGCAGGAGAAGAGTCCTTTTGTTGAGGTCGAGGCGTTTGAGATGGCGTTTGAGGCGTTTGCCAAGCTAGAACGATCGTATGATCTTATCTTGGATGCGACAGACAACCTAAGTGTACGCCTAGCCATTGATGCCTATGCTAAGAGACACCATACCCCTTGGGTCTATGGGAGTGTAGAGGCGTTCAATGGGCAGGTCTGTTTTTTGGAGTCGGCTGATTTTGGGGTCTTTGGTGGAGGGGATCATACCCCTGAGGGGATTGCTGCTCCAATGGTGATGTCTATCGCCTCACTCCAAGCGACGCTAGCACTGCGTTATCTTGTGGGCTTACCTATCCCTAAAGATATGCTTCATTATCTCTATTTTAGCCCCGAAGGGGAGCTAATGACACAGAAGTTTGGAATGCCAAAAGTCTAACTATGTTAAAATTCACTCTATGCGTTTACAGTAAGGAGAACGAATGAAACGACACATTGCTTTGATAACGATGGGATTGCTACTTTTTGGAGGGTGTACCCAAGAGACACAAAACACCATCAGTAGGTCACTTCAAAACTGGACAGGTACTAATGGTGTACTCGATGTCTATGCGGGGGAGAAGCTGGTACATCGGTTTATCAAAATTGATAAACTCTCGACTGCCAAAGGGACAACTGATGGCTCAACACGACCCTACCGCTATGGGTATGGTATCGATGATTTGAACTTTAACAGTAAAAAAGATAAGGGAGAGAAGAAGGTCTACTTTGAGTTTTCTGACTACTCGACTTCATATATATTCTATGAAAGAAATACCAAATAAAGGATAGAAACAGATGAAATTTATCTCAACAAAAGAAGCACCAGAAGCAATAGGACCCTACTCACAGGCAGTTGAAGCCAATGGCTTTATCTATACATCAGGACAGATAGCACTCGATGAGAATGGGATAATGGTCGCTAATGATATCACCAATCAGACCCACCAAGTAATGAAAAATCTCTTCTATGTACTGGAAGCGGCGGGTGCACACTTTAATGATGTCCTTAAGACGACAATCTATCTTGCCAATATGAATGATTTTGATGAGGTCAATAAGATCTACGCCCACTACTTTGGGACACATAAACCTGTAAGAAGTACCGTAGCAGTCAAGACCCTCCCAAAACATGCATTAGTCGAGATAGATTGTGTAGCATTGGCAGGTGTTGACTACAGTTATTAGGAAATAAGTTAAATATTTTGGTAGTTTAAAAAAAAGTTAAAAATAGTTTGGGTATAATCACAAACTTTTTAAAAAACATAGAACAGTAAAGGGTTTGCAATGTACGCAATCATTAAAGCAAGTGGTCAACAATTCAAAGTTCAAGAGGGTGATATCATCTGTTTTGATAACATGGGTCTTGAGCCAAAAGCAGAAGTAGAATTCAAAGAAGTTCTCGCACTGGATAATGGTGAGTTGACTCTAGGTACTCCATTTGTAGAGGGTGCTGTAGTTAAGGGTGAAGTGATCAATGAAGGTAGAGATAAAAAAGTTATCATCTACAAAAAGAGAAGAAGAAAAGATTCAAAACTTAAAAGAGGTTTCAGAAGAGACTTTACAAGAGTAAGAATCACTAAAATAGCATAAAAAGGAGCTCAGATGGCACATAAGAAAGGTCAAGGATCAACTCAGAATAACCGTGATTCAGCGGGTCGTCGTTTAGGCGTTAAAAAATTTGGTGGTGAAGCGGTTATCCCTGGTAACATTATCATCAGACAAAGAGGTACAAAAGTACACCCAGGTAACGGGGTAGGTATGGGTAAAGATCATACTATTTTTGCACTCGTTGAAGGTGTAGTAAAGTTTGAAAACAGAACTGCATCTCAAAAGAAAGTCTCAGTTATCCCTGCATAACTGAGCATGAATCCGACTATTTCGGATTCATCTTCTCTACTCCTCTTCTACGACTAGAAGATCTCTACATCTATTACGCCCTAAAAACCATCCATTATTATACTCATTACTCTCGTTAAATGCTTGATGCGATTTACGATAAAATCCCTTGGCTGTCTTGCATCCATCTTTGACACCCTTTTGGTAGAGTGGAGAAAAATGGGCTCCAAAGTAGATACCACTATGGTAAAACCCTCCCTCCTCTTTGGATAGTTGATGGGGTGCACAAGCACTGAGCAGTAGTAGTGAAGTGATTGAGATAATTATTTTGGTGTACTTCATTGTTCCCCCTTAGAATAACGCGGTTAATTATATCAACAATTCGCCTAATTTAGATATAATTGCACAGTTAAGATTAAAGGTTTGATAGATGTTTGTAGATAGTGTAGAGCTTACGATAAGTTCAGGTAAAGGGGGTGCGGGTGCCATCTCTTTTCGTACGGAGAAGTTTGTGGTCAATGGTGGACCTGATGGTGGAGATGGAGGGCGTGGTGGTTCGGTCTACTTCAAGGTAGATAACAACACCGATACCCTCTCGGCACTGCGTGGACGCAACCAGATCAAAGCGGAGAATGGTCGTCCTGGTGAGGGGCGTAAGAAGTATGGTCGTAAGGGGAAGAGTGAGGTAATTATCGTCCCTCCTGGTACCACCGTGATTGATATGGAGACCGAAGAGGAGCTACTAGACTTGGTCGAAGAGGGTGAAGTCGTCGAGTTTTTGGAAGGGGGTAAAGGGGGGCTTGGTAATATGCACTTCAAGAGTGCGAGTAACCAACGCCCAACCTATGCTCAGCCAGGACTCCCTGGGATTACGAAGGAGATTCGACTTGAGATGAAGTTGATTGCTGATGTGGGGTTGGTTGGCTATCCTAATGTCGGTAAGTCAACCCTTATCTCTACACTCTCCAATGCCAGACCCCAAGTAGCTAACTATGAGTTTACGACTCTCACCCCTAAGCTTGGGGTGGTCAATGTCGGGGACTATGATGCCTTTATGATGGCGGATATCCCTGGGATTATCGAAGGGGCGAGTGATGGAAGAGGCTTGGGGCTTGAGTTTTTGCGTCATATTGAGCGTACCAAGACCCTGTTGCTACTTATCGATGCGGCGAACTATCGAGAGATGAAGTATCAGTATGAGTCACTCCTTGTAGAGCTTGAACGATACTCTGAGGCATTGGCTTCACGCCACTTTGCTGTTGCTATCACCAAGACAGACTCTTTTGCTCCAGAAGAGGTTAATCGTTTGACTGAGACCTTCTTAGAGGAGATAGGACTCCAGTCCAATCGTGTCCTCAAGCGGTATAAAGCGGATAGTAACTATATCAGTTATGGGTATCAGCAGGAGTTTGGGGAGTCACTCCCCAAAGATGAACCCCTCTTTGTCCTCCCTATCTCTTCAGTCGCACACTTCAATACCGAAGCACTGCGTTATGCTCTGTTTAATTTTGTCGGAGAGGTCAAAGAGGAGGAGCAACGCGTCTAATGCAACGGATTGTGATTAAAGTAGGCTCTCGTGTATTGACAGAGGCTGAGGGGGTTGCAAAGATTAGACTGCTTGAGCTTGTCAAGCTTCTCACTGCACTGCTTCGAGCAGGGTATGAGGTGATACTGGTCAGCTCAGGGGCAATCGCTGCGGGCTATAGCCAAATCAAGCTAGATAGAGAGGATATGATCAACCGTCAAGCTCTCTCTGCAATCGGTCAACCCTACCTACTCAAACTCTATCAAGACCTCTTTGATAACTTTGGTATCCTCTGCTCTCAGGTACTCCTCTCTTCGGATATCTTCGAGTCTACCAAACGAACAGCCCACGCCAAAAATGCGATCAACCGCCTTTTGGAGAGTGGGGTGATTCCCATTATCAATGAGAATGATACCGTCAGTATCGAAGAGCTAGTACTGGGTGATAATGACCTCCTCTCTGCCCATGTGACCCACTACTTTGACGCTGATATTTTGGTGATCTTATCGGATATTGATGCTTATTGTGACCCTTATCAGAGCGATAGAGTACTTTCTCTCGTAAGTACCCCTATTTCAGAAGTACATCTCTCCAAAAAAAATACTACTTCTTCTTATGCTAGTAGTGACATCACCACTAAACTCCAATCAGCTAACTTTCTTATGCAGTACAACAAACCTATGTTTCTTGCGAGTGGATTTGACCTAAGTGATGTACGCTCTTTTCTTCTGGATAAAGTACAAAAAGGTGGAACACTGTTTGAGTGTAGTTTGTAAAGTACAATGAGTGAGATTATAAAAAAGCTACTTAATCTATATCATAGAACCCCTTTTCTTAATAATAGGACTAGCAGATGACAAAACCATTTACTATCTCAAAATATAAAACCATAGACCTCTTTTGTGGCATAGGTGGCATTAGAAAAGGATTTGAATTAACTAATAATTTTAAAAATCTACTCTCTGCGGAAATAGATAAATATGCTTGTATGACCTATGAACATCTTTATGGAGAGAATCCGCAAAATGATGTAACGAGTCAAGAGTTTAAAGAGAGAGTAAAAAATACAAAATATGATGTACTGTTAGCTGGGTTCCCTTGTCAATCATTCTCTATAGCAGGAGCAAAGAAAGGTTTTTTAGATACTACTAGAGGAACACTCTTTTTTCATATTGCTGATATTTTAAAAGAGACAAAACCTAAAGCTTTTTTACTTGAAAATGTGGAAGGGTTATATCGGCATGATAAAGGGACAACTTTTAGGATTATTATAGAAATACTCAATGAGTTAGGGTATAGCGTAGTTGGGGTTGATGATAAATTAAATTATAGTCCTGAATCATTTTTAAGAAAGACAGTAGATTTTGGTCTGCCACAGAAGCGAACTAGGACTTATATTGTGGGTTTTAGGGATGATTTAGTTCCTAAAAACTATAAGTTTAATAAGTTGCCTATCAAAAGAGATAAACCTATATTTAATAATTTATATGCGTTATTAGAAGAGGATGTTTCAGCTAAATATTATCTCTCTGAACAGTATATTAAAACGCTAGAAAAACACAAAGCTACACACAAAGCAAAAGGTAATGGTTTTGGATATAAGGTGGTAAATGTAGGTGAAAATCCTATATCCAATACTATCTTAGCAACAGGTGGAAGTGGAAAAGAGAGGAATTTAGTGTTACAGGAGAAGCCTGAATATTATGGAATGATGTTTGGAAGTAAAAAAACACCTATAAATGATAGAGGTATTAGGGTAATGACACCCTTGGAGTGGGCAAGACTTCAAGGGTTTAAAGATTATGCTTTTATTGAAAATGGTGTGGATAGGTTCTCTTTTCCAAAGAGTGTAAGTGATACACAGAAGTATAAGCAGTTGGGCAATAGTGTCTCTATTCCTGTCATAGAGGAGTTGGCTAAATACATCTATAAGAGATTAGAGGAGTTTGAAGATGGGATTTAATAAGGGGGAGTGGTCAGAACTCTATACTTTTTTATATCTGCTTGAACAACCCAATCTAATCATAGTTGATGAAAACTTAGAGGTTATAGAGAAACATATGTTTACCGTACTAGAGATTATTTTAGCTAAAACGAAATATCAGATTTTTGATGAAAAGATTGTCAAAACAGTAGGTAATAGAAAAATTAAAGAGTATAACATAGCATGTATCACTACTCAAAATGCTATGTTACTACAGAAGATATTGACTCATAAAAAAGCAAAAGGTTCATTTGAAATTAAAGAGCTAGAAGTATTAGTTAATGATTTGCTTGATGGCAAAAAACCAAAAGGTGGCTCTAAAGTCAAAGGAGATTTGGAGGCTAATGTATTTGATAACAACTATAGTAAAATTATTAATTTGACATACAATATCAAGTCAAATCTTGGAAGTAAAGCAACTCTTCTAAATGCTTCAAATCATACCAACTTTATCTATGAGGTAAAAGATATCAATGATGAAATTATGAATCAGAGTAACCGTATAATGGGTAGAAAAAAACTCTTGGATAGATGTGAGTTTTTAACTAAGAGTGGAGCAAAATTTGATTTTATTAGAACAGAAAGTCATATATTTAAAAATAATCTGAGACTTGTTGACTCTAACTTAGATGGGATTTTAGCTAAGATGCTTATCCTCTCGTATGAGACAAATGAAAAAGATATTAAAAAACTCCTATCACTTATCATAGAGGATAGTAGTGCCGAATTCTACTATAAAAAGAAGATGGGGGATTTTGCAAATGCTGTAACCTTTGGTATGAGGGCTAGTGAAGTGTGGGATGGAACAAATGAGGTTAATGGTGGGATAATCATTGTGACTAAAAAGGGTGAGGTTTATCTACTTGATTTGGTCTATTTTAAACAGAGTGTTGATACATATCTAATTGATAATATCAAGCTAGATAGTCCTAGTTCAAGTCGATATAAGATGTTTGAGATCTATAAAGAGGGGGATAAGTACTATTGTAAACTAAATCTACAGATTAGGTTTAAATAATCTTTTTCAAGGCTTTTTTTTAGTCAAGAGTGACTATAATGGTTCAAAAAGAGCCTCCATGTCAACCATCCTTACCCATTTTAAAACCCTCACACAACTCCCCCACTGTAGTCAAGATGCAACAAAGCTATTAGCGTTTTTGGTTGACTTTGCCAAGGATCGAGGCTACCGTACCCTAGTTGATGATGCGGGGAATATTCTCCTCTCCAAAGGCACTCCCACCCTCTGTCTTCAAGCCCACTATGATATGGTCTGTATGGGCAAGGCTCCGCAGATAGAGACCTATGAGGAGGAGGGGTGGCTCTATGCCAAAAATGCTTCTTTGGGTGCGGATAATGGTATGGCGATTGCAATGATGATGCAGTTGATGGATGAGGGAAGAGAGATAGAGTGTCTACTCACCTCTGATGAGGAGATTGGATTGATTGGTGCTAATGCAGTGGCATTTGATCTTCAGAGCCGTTTTATGCTCAACCTTGATAGTGAAGAGGAGGGTGAGGTCTATATCGGTTGTGCAGGTGGTGTAGATATCGTAGCCTCCAAGCAAGATAGCTATAGGAAGGCAGAGGGGGTCTGTTATGAGGTGGCAGTCAAGGGGCTAATGGGGGGACACTCGGGTGTCGATATCGATAAGGGGATTGAGTCAGCTATTAAGGTCTTGGGAGAGTATCTTGTTACACATCATATCACTCAGCTTGCTAGTCTCTACGCAGGAGAACGACGCAATGCAATCGCCTCCAATGCGGTGGCGATTGTCTATAGTCAAGAGGTCTTGACCTCCCAAGGTGAAGTAACGGTACGCCGACTTCTAGAGCGTCCATTGATCCTCTCTGAGGGGCATCGTGTGATTGAGATGATCGCTAATTTTAAGCAGGGAGTACATGCCTATAATCACACGATGGAGATCCCTGAGGTGAGTATCAACCTTGCGATTATTACCACCGATGAGCAGGGGGGGATTAGCGTAGAGAGTAGTGCAAGAGCGATGAGTGCAGAGGGGTTGGCACACCTCTCTGATGAGACAGTTGCTTTTTTTGAGTCGTATGGTTTGGAGGTTTCATTAGAGGATAAGTACCCTGCATGGAGACCCGATATCTCAGCATTTACCCATCTTGTCTCAGAAGAGATGCAAGAGGTTTTTGGTAGTAGTAGACTCAAGGCGATACACGCAGGATTGGAGTGTGGGGTGATTGCCCAGAAGTATCCTCAGATAACCTTCGCATCGATTGGTCCGACGATACGCTATCCACACTCGACACGCGAAGCGGTTAAGTTGGACTCCGTGGAGCGGACTTTTAGTGTCGTAGAGAGGATTATCAAGCGTTTGGGGTAGTGGTGTTTCTTTTGGTGACAGTTGAGCCAATCGTATGTGTAAATAAAATTTATAATTTTTTGACAAGCAAGAGGGGAGTAGACTCAACAGATAGCGTAACCTAAAGGAGTCACATGAAAACACTATCTCAAGATATCGACTATCTACTGATACATACCAAAGATAAGAAGCTACACAAAACCCTCAAAGAGCTAGAGGGAAAACTCTCCCTACTCAAAACCAGAAGTGGACTCAAGAAGCTGATCGGTAAGAGACGGCTCTCTAAGATTATCCGTAGTGTGGAGTATGAGAATGAACTCATCGCACTACAAGTAGAGCTTATCAAACTGCAAAATTGGATACATGAGCATAACAAACGGGTGATGATCATCTTTGAAGGGCGTGATGCCGCAGGTAAAGGGGGAGCGATCAAACGCTTTACACAGTATCTCAATCCTCGAAAATTTCGGGTTGTTGCACTCCAGAAGCCTACGGAGGTAGAGACAGGGCAGTTCTATTTTCAACGCTACTTCAAGCACCTCCCTAATCCTGGGGAGATCACCTTTTTTGATCGGAGTTGGTATAACCGTGCGATTGTAGAGCCTGTATTTGACTTTTGTACTCCTGAGCAGTATGAGAAGTTTATGAAAGAGGTACCTGAGATTGAGCATGCCTTGAGTGATGATGGGATTATTTTGATTAAGTTTTGGTTCTCTATCGATAAGCCAACTCAGCAGAAGCGATTTAAGGAGCGTATGACCAACCCTCTTAAGCGATGGAAGCTAAGTCCTGTTGATCAAAAAGCCCAAGAGATGTGGGAGCAGGTGACGCACTACAAAGAGGAGATGTTTAGCCGTACCCATACAGGGTTTGCTCCATGGATTATTGTCGATAGCAATGATAAAAAGAGTGCAAGATTAGAGTCGATTCGATATGTACTATCGCAGATCCCTTATGAGGGGAAGAAGGATGCGACAATCAATCTCCACCATGACCCTGATGTGGTAGAGCGATACCACCGACGCACTCATGCCGAGAGCTAGACTTTGAAGCCTGCTTTGCTCTTGCAGTAGGCTTCAAGAAAACACCCCTCACACTCAGGTTTGAGTGCTTTGCATCGGTAACGCCCGAAGAGTACCATCGCTTGGTGTAGTAGGTGGAGGTCGGTTTTAAACTTACGGGTCAACTCCTCTTCACACTTGGTAGCAGTGGGGGCATCACTAAGCCCCAAGCGGTGTGCCACACGGTAGACATGGGTATCGACTGCCATAAGGTTGGCACCTGTATACTCAATCATCACTACATTGGCGGTCTTCTGTCCAACCCCTGCAAGGGTGATAAGCTCTTTTTGTGTCAGTGGAATCTCTCCTCCAAAATCTGCGATAACACTCTGTGCCATCTTGATGAGATTTTTGGCTTTATTGTTGAAAAATGAACAACTCTTGATGAGTGCTTTGACATCATCGAGGTTGGCATGGGCAAGGGTGATAGGTGTAGGGTAGCACTCAAAGAGTGCGGGAGTAATGAGGTTGACCCGCTTATCGGTACACTGTGCAGAGAGCATCACACTAATGAGTAGCTCATAGAGATTACGGTAAGTAAGCTCTGTCACAGAGTCGGGATAGTGTGCTAAAAAGAGTGCTTTAATCGCCTCTATCTCTTTTTTGGTTGCTTTTTTTACCTTTGCCATGTTATAACCCTTTTTTAATCTAACTAAGACTAAAATAGTATCCAAATAAGTATGACATTAATCAATGATTTACCCAATAGAGTTATACTTCTTGATAAAATTACGCACCATAAGGATAGGAAATATGATTAAATTTGCAAAAACCACACTCATGGCAGTAGCATTGACAGCGACATCTCTTGTTGCCTCTGATATCTTGGTCACCGTGAATGGGAAAAATATCACAAAACAAGATGCTGAAGCGTTTGTGACTGCCTCTTCACCCAATGCACACTTCTCTCAACTCACCAAAGAGCAACAGGGAATGATCAAGGAGCGATTGGTAGAGAAAGCCCTCTTTACAGAGCTTGCTCAAAAAGAGGGTGTCGATCAAAATCCTGAGTTTATTCGTAATATGGCAAAACTCAAAGAGGAACTTTTGGTGAGTATGTGGATGAAAATGCAGATGGAGAGTACTGTAGTGAGTGATAGTGAGGCCAAAGAGTTTTATGAGAAAAATGCTCAACGCTTTATGCAAAAGGCTTCTGTCCATGCACGCCATATCTTAGTCAAAGATGAGCAGAGTGCGCAAGCTATTATCGATACACTACTACCCCTTAAAGGGGAGGCACTCCAAGCGAAGTTTATTGCCTTAGCAAAGGAGAAGTCTACAGGTCCTTCAGGTCCAAAGGGTGGAGATCTTGGTTCGTTTAGTAAGGGACAGATGGTACCTGAATTCTCCAAAGCAGTCTGGTCACTCGCTGTGGGGACGATCTCTCCTAAGCCTGTGAAGACACAGTTTGGCTACCATGTAATCTATCTTGAGAGTAAGAGTGATGCTAAGCCCCTCCCTTATGAGCAAGTCAAAGAGAGTATTGTCACCTCACTTAAGCAACAGCAGTTTGCTAGTAAGATGACAGAGGTAAGTAAAGAGTTGAAGAGTAAAGCGAAGATTGTAGATCCCTCTACAGAGGCAAAGTAGGATAGTAGTATGAAGCGATATGCCACCTTGGTGACCCTCTCTTTGGTATTGGGTATGAGTACCCTGTCCGCAGATGCTCTCAAGAACTCTTTGACCCATATGTTAAGTGAGAAAGAGAGTAGCTCTGTGATGGGTTTGGGGAGTCTTGATCTCTATGGGGATCAGCCTGCCAAACCCAAAGTGAAGCGAACCCGCTCCCCCAACGCTGTGGTTGCAACAGTCAATGGTCAAAAGATTTTGAAGCGAGAGGCGGATCGACATCTAAAGATGCGAACACAAGGTGCTGTAAGCAATTTTGATCTTCTTCCTAGAAAGCAGAAGCAACGACTTATCAAAGAGATGGCAATGCCACTGATTATGCTTGCCAATGCTAACAAAGAGCTCTCACCTCAAGAGCGAGAAGCTGCACTGGTTCGTAGTTGGATAGAGCGTGAAACACGCAAGACGAAGATATCCGATGAAGCGATCAAAGAGGCGTATGCTCAGATGAAGCAACAAGCACTAGAACACAATAGTACCCGTACGATACCCCCACTCGAAGCGATTGCAGAGAGAATGCGGGCTCAGATGATTGAAAAGAAGATTATTGGGGAAGTGATGAAAGATATTAAAATAGAGATAAAAAAGGATAATTAAGAGATGAAAAAAATATTGGTAAGCCTTAGTATGGCAATGGTCGTCGCAACAGTAGGAGTCTCAGCTAAAACAGTCGCAACTGTCAATGGTATGGTGATTACGAGTACAGAGGTAGAGGGTGCATTAGATAAACTCACCAAGGGTCAAAAGAGCTGGAGTGATCTCTCTGCTAAAGATAAAGAGCAACTCATCACAATGATGGCACCTGCTAAGCTCGTAGCAGCTTCTGCAAAAAAAGGACTCTCTACCAAAGAGAAAGAGGCAGCAGTAGCAGGATTTTGGATGCAAAAACAGATTATGGCAACAACCATCTCGGAAGAGGAGATGAAAAAAGCCTATGAGAGTATGAAAAAACGAATCAAAGAGGCTAAAAGTACACAAAAAGTTCCTGCGTTTGAAGTGGTTAAAAATAGTATTAAAATGCAACTTGCACAAGAGAAGGTGGTGGGACGCTTAATGAAGAGTGTAGTGATTAAACTTAAATAAATTAGATAAAAGAGGTCTATATGTCTACAAAAGTATTGGATATTGTCAACGCAGGTGTGGTAACGGGAAGTGATGTAAGTCGCCTATTGCAAGTAGCAAAAGAGGATGGGTATGCGCTACCCGCAGTCAATGTTGTTAGTAGTATGTCTATCAATGCTGTGTTGGAGGCCGCTAAAAATGTCAACTCTCCTGTTGTGATACAGTTCTCCAATGGAGGGGGTGCCTACTATGCAGGTAAGGGGTTGTCTTCAGATGACGCAGCGGTCTTAGGTACCATCTCTGGTGCCCAACATGTCCATACTGTAGCCAAAGCCTATGGTGTGCCTGTCATACTCCATACCGATCATGCTGCACGCAAACTGTTGCCATGGATTGATGCACTACTAGATGCGAGTGAAGCACACTACCAACTTCATGGTGTACCACTCTTCTCTTCACATATGATTGATCTCTCTGAGGAGCCAATTGAGGAGAATATTGCAACCTGTAAAGCCTATCTTGAGCGTATGAGTAAGATGGGAATGACGCTAGAGATAGAGTTGGGTGTGACAGGGGGAGAAGAGGATGGTGTGGATAATACCCATATCGATAATGCACTACTCTATACCCAGCCAGAAGAGGTAGCCTATGCCTATGAAGAGTTGAGTAAAATCTCTCCAAACTTCACCATCGCCGCATCGTTTGGAAATGTCCATGGTGTCTATAAACCAGGTAATGTAACCTTGACTCCAAAGATACTCGATAACTCTCAGAAGTTTATCCAAGAGAAGTTTGAGACTGCTCAGAAACCTGTTAACTTTGTCTTCCATGGAGGGTCTGGTTCTGAGTTGAGTGATATCCGTGAAGCGATCTCCTATGGTGCAGTAAAGATGAATATCGATACAGATACTCAGTGGGCATACTGGGATGGTGTACGCAACTATGTGGCCAAAAACCACGACTATCTTCAGGGACAAATCGGTAACCCTGAGGGTGAGGAGAGACCCAATAAAGGGAAGTATGATCCACGCAAGTGGCTGAGAGCAGGTGAGGAGTCTATGGTTGCACGACTCGAACAAGCATTTGATGATCTCAACTGTATCGGACGCAACTAAGCGTTAGTGGATCTTTTGAGTATTCAGGGGAGTGTCGATACCACTCCTCTTCTTAGCCTACCTAGTCCTATTGAGCCTCTCTCTTTTGAAGGGCGATCACTCTTTCTCAAGCGTGATGAACTTATCCACCCCCACTTCTCAGGCAATAAAGCCCGTAAATTTCACTACTTTTTAACCCATCAATTTGAGGGGATTACGACTCTAATATCTTATGGATCAGCACAATCTAATGCAATGTACTCCTTATCTGTACTTGCCAAGATACGAGGATGGCGATTTTGCTATTTTGTTGAGCATCTTGCTACTTTTTTAGAGCAAAACCCCCATGGTAACTACCACGGAGCATTAGTAAATGGTATGGAGTTATGTATTGGGAAACCTCCTCAGAGTATAGATAACCATACCCTGATGATAGAGGAGGGGGGACGGCAAGCGGAGTCTGAGTGGGGGCTTAGGGTATTGGCTCAGGAGATAGAGGAGTGGCGGGTGGCACAAGGCTTTGAGTCGCTTACAATTTTTTTACCCTCAGGGACGGGGACAACAGCACTCTTTTTACAGAAGGCACTCAATCATCTAGCCAAGGGGCGGAGTCGGGTCTATACGACACCCTGTGTAGGGGATAGGGCATATCTCACGGCACAATTTACGATGCTCTGTAGAGATACGCATCACCATCCAACCATTTTGAGCCTAGATAAAAAGCACCATTTTGCCAAACTCTATAAGGAAAATTATAAAATTTGGCTAAAATTACAGCAACAAACGGGAGTAGAGTTTGACCTCTTGTATGACCCCTTAGGGTGGCGTACACTATTGGCTCACTCTGAGCTATTCTCTACACAAACCCCCATACTCTACCTTCATCAAGGAGGGGTATTGGGTAATGAGAGTATGCTCCCTCGATATCAAAGAAAATACAAGGATTTGGCATGAAGATTTTTTATAGTAGTGATGCGATGTTTGAGGCAAACTTTAATGAACTATTAGCGCGTGGTAAGATGGATATAGAGGGGGTGAGTAGTATTGTCTCAACACTCCTCAAAGAGATACAATCAGGTGGAAATAGTGCATTGAAAGCACAGATAGCAAGGTTTGACCGCTGGGAGCCCAAAGCAGATGATGAGTTGCTTGTTGATACTCAGGAGATGGAAGAGGCATACAATCGGATCGATCCCACACTGCGTGATGCCCTACACCTCGCCTATGATAGGATAGAGGCGTATCATCAAAAGCTTATGCCCAAAACTTGGATGGAGGCTGAAGCCAATGGCACGATTCTAGGACAGAAGGTCACAGCGGTGGATAGGGCAGGACTCTATATCCCTGGGGGTAAAGCTGCCTATCCTAGCTCACTCTTGATGAATGTCATCCCTGCACAGGTAGCGGGTGTAGAGGAGATAGTCATCTGTACCCCTGCTCCTGATAATGAACTCAATGAACTGCTACTTGCTGCGTGTCATCTCTGTAAGGTTAGTAAGGTCTACCGAGTTGGGGGAGCCTCTGCTATTGGTGCGATGGCATATGGTACAGAGACTATCCCAAAGGTAGATGTGATTACAGGTCCAGGAAATATCTTTGTTGCGACTGCGAAGAAGTTGGTCTATGGTGAGGTCAATATCGATATGATTGCAGGTCCTAGTGAGATAGGTATCCTTGCAGATCAAAGTGCTAGAGCAGACTATTTGGCGATAGATCTTCTCAGTCAAGCAGAGCATGATGAGATGGCAAGTTCGATTTTGATTACTACTGATAGTACTTTGGCAACCCAAGTAAGTGAGCGTGTAGCATCCTATCTTGGTACACTAAGTCGTGAAGAGATCGCTCGTAAATCGATAGAGGAGAGAGGGGCTATTATTGTGACTGAGACGATGGATGAGGCGATAGCATTGATGAATGAGATCGCACCTGAACACCTCGAAGTGGTCACCCAAGACCCTATGGCACTACTCGATAGTATTAAGCATGCAGGGGCTATCTTCTTAGGAGAGCAGACCCCTGAGCCTATTGGTGATTATGTTGCAGGACCAAACCACACCCTCCCTACAGGGGGTACGGCGAAGTTCTACTCTCCACTCTCTGTAGAGAATTTCCTTAAAAAGTCTTCAATCATCTCTATGTCTAAAGAGGGGATGCGAGAGATTGGAGAGTCGTGTGCTTTGATTGCCAATACAGAAGGACTCACCGCACATGAAGAGAGTGTGCGTATTCGACTAAGAAATCTATAGTAAAAAGGAGAGAGAATGTCCCAAAAGCTCAAGTATGATGTTTGTGTAATTGGTTCAGGACCTGCTGGATTTGCAGCAGCGATGCGTTCGTATGATTTTGGTAACCATGTGGTGATTGTCGAGGAGGGTGAGCTAGGGGGTGCGGGGGTTATGCATGGTGCCTTGACCTCTAAGACCCTCTGGGAACTCTCCTCCAACTACGCAACAGCCAAACGGGTCGATAGAGGCTATCGTGCCTCTGGGCTTCATGTTGACTACCCCAAGGTCAAAGACAGAGTCTACAAAGCAGCCAAAGAGAAGCAGTATCAGCTACGCTCTCAGATAGAGACCTTTGCCTATCATGAGGGGGCTACGAGGAGTATTACCCTGCTAGAGGGGCGTGGTGTGTTTACGGGGCAGAAGCTCTTGGAGATCTCGACCCATTTAGGAGAAGTTATCACACTCGAAGCAGACTACTTTATCCTTGCAACAGGTTCCTCTCCACGGGAGCATCCCCTATTGCCCATTGATCAAAAGCGGATTATCAACTCAGACCATATCCTCTCACTCAAGCGATTTCCCAAGCGTATCCTTATTGTGGGTGCGGGGATTGTAGGGTGTGAGTTTGCCACAATCTTTGCCAACTATGGACAGAGTGAGGTACACCTACTAGACTCTCAAAATAGGGTGATTCCTTTTGAGGATGATGATGTAAGTGATTATGTCAATCAGAAGCTATTGGATATTGGGGTGAGTATCCACCATGAAGCGACCCTCCGAGAGATCCAAAAACACCCCAATCATATCGATGTGATTTTAGATTATGAAGATGGACATACTGAGGTGATTGCAGTTGATGTGATTTTAGTTTCCATTGGACGCGTCCCCAATACCCAAAATATAGGGTTAGAGTCTACCAATATTGAGGTAGATGGTCGTGGATTCCTCAAGGTAGATAGTGAGTGTCGTGTAGATAAGGATATCTATGCGGCAGGAGATATCTCAGGTAATATGGCATTGGTAAATATAGCTGAGATGGAGGGGAGATTTGCTGCGAAGGCGATAGAGTCTAAGATCGATTTCCCGTTGAGCTATCACAATATCTCAACTATTATGTTCTTCAATCCTGAGATCTCTGCGATTGGACTCAATGAGAAGGAGTGTCAAGCCAAGAAGATACCCTATAAGGTTATTACCTACCAACACGCATTGATCTCTCGTGCGATTGCTATGCGTGAAACGGATGGATTCTTCAAGATCATTGTGAGTGATGAGGAGAACCCCGTTATTCTTGGTATGCGTGCAGCAGGGCTACACTCTGCGGTCTCTATCATCTTTATCGCTACGATTATGAACTCTCATACACGCCTTAATGACATTATGAAGACGATACACCCCCACCCTAGTATCAGTGAGGGGATTCAAGAGTGTCTGCGTATCCTCAAAGGTAAATCCATCATGAAACCCGAAGCCTTCCCTCAGCATATTCAAGTGAAGGTGTGGAAGCCTACGCCTACAGTAGCCTCTTAAGAGCATAAAGCTCTTAGGGGATTAAAAAGAGAGCAGAGAGATAGTAAGAGTATATAAAGACAGTTAAGAGAAAGTTTTTATTAAAAATAATTTAATGATTGTGAAGAGAAAAGAAGTGGCGCGGCGGACGAGACTCGAACTCGCGACCCCCTGCGTGACAGGCAGGTATTCTAACCAACTGAACTACCGCCGCACCGAAATACCAACTAAATGGCTAAAAAAGTAATGGTGGTCGCTACAAGACTCGAACTTGTGACATCTACCTTGTAAGGGTAGCGCTCTACCAACTGAGCTAAGCGACCAAATTGTTTAAAACTTTGGCGACCCCTAAAGGATTTGAACCTCTGTTTTTGCGTTGAAAACGCAATATCCTTGGCCACTAGATGAAAGGGTCAAAGAGATTAAACATCTATAAAGTGGTGACCCGTCTAGGATTCGAACCTAGGGCCCACTCCTTAAAAGGGAGTTGCTCTACCAACTGAGCTAACGGGTCACTTTAAAATGGCGCGGCGGACGAGACTCGAACTCGCGACCCCCTGCGTGACAGGCAGGTATTCTAACCAACTGAACTACCGCCGCACCGAAATACCAACTAAATGGCTAAAAAAGTAATGGTGGTCGCTACAAGACTCGAACTTGTGACATCTACCTTGTAAGGGTAGCGCTCTACCAACTGAGCTAAGCGACCATGTGGTGGTGACCCGTCTAGGATTCGAACCTAGGGCCCACTCCTTAAAAGGGAGTTGCTCTACCAACTGAGCTAACGGGTCACATGTTTTTTGACTTAACCTTGTGATTAAGTGGACGGAATTATAGCTTAGTATTTTTATATTGTCAAGGGTTTTTGGAAAAAAATTAAATTTTTAAAAAAATCGCTAATTTCTCGATGGCGAAGTGAGTAGCTTGTTCCTGTATAGAGGCTCTATCACCCGTAAAAATCTCATGGTATATTACCTCTTGTATGGGGGTTAAAATACCGATAAAGAGTGTACCTACAGGTTTGAGTGGGGTGCCTCCTGTGGGGCCTGCGATACCTGAGACGGCAATGGTATAATCGCTTTGAGCCATTTTTTGCATTCCGTGGAGCATTTGAGTGACACATGCTTCACTTACTGCTCCCTCCTCTTCAAGAATCTTCTGCTCAACACCAAGCCACTGATGTTTGATCTCATTGGAGTAGGTGACACAAGATCCATTGAATACTACAGAGGCACCTGAGATAGCAGTAAAGGCTGAGGCGATACGCCCACCCGTACAGCTCTCAGCAAAAGAGATGGTTTGCCCCTTAATAGTGAGTGATTGGATAATTTTAATGACAATTTGAGTATGCTTTTTCATGGGTTCATTATACCGCAAGTAGCTTTTTGATACAATCACACGATAATATAAGGCTAAGGTATTATCAAAAATGGATTATAAAGAGACACTTCTTCTCCCCAAAACTCACTTCCCTATGCGTGGTAATCTTCCCACTAATGAACCCAAAAAATATCAAGCATGGTTTGACGCTGATATCTATGAGCAGATGAAACAGAAGCGTGAGGGGGCAGAACTCTTTACCCTTCATGATGGACCTCCTTATGCAAATGGTGATATTCACATCGGGCATGCACTCAATAAAATCTTAAAAGATATTATCTTGAAGTATAACTATTTTCAGGGTAAAGCGGTGCGTATGACACCAGGTTGGGACTGTCATGGTCTACCCATTGAGCAGAAAGTTGAAGAGAAACTAGGTAAAACTAAAAAAGAGGCGATGCCGACACAAAAGTTTAGAGAACTCTGCCGTACCCATGCGAGTCGATTTGTTGATATTCAACGAGAGAGTTTTAAGGAGCTGGGTATTATCGCGGATTGGGATAACCCCTATGTGACGATGGACTTTAAGTTTGAGGCCAATATCTACCGAACCCTTTGTGAGGTAGCACAAAAAGGGCTACTGGTTGAACGCCACAAACCTATCTTCTGGTCATGGGCTGCTCGTACGGCATTGGCTGATGCCGAGGTGGAGTATGAGGATAAAGAGGACTACTCCATCTATGTTCACTTTGAGTTGAGTGATAGTGCCAAAGAGCAGATTGGGGTGACGGGCAAAGCAGGGGTAGTGATCTGGACTACTACCCCGTGGACACTTCCTGCCAATACAGGTATCGCTCTGAATCCTGATGAGATGTATCTCCTCACCGATGATGGGCATATCGTAGCAGAGGCACGCTATGAGGCGATGATTGAGGAGGGGGTCGTGAGTGGTCACGCCTCACGCAAGATCGCCTCTACCGAGTTGGAGAACCTCTTGGCTATCAATCCACTCAATGGTCGTTCCTCTAAGATCATCTTGGGTGATCATGTCTTGATGGATGGGGGGACAGGGTGTGTCCATACCGCTCCTGGACACGGAGAAGATGACTATAGAGTAGGGCTTAGGTATGGACTTGATGTTGTGATGCCTGTCGATGAGAGAGGCTGTTATGATGCCTCAATCAAAGGGCTAAACCTCCTTCCCGATCCCGATAGATTTGTTGGAATGCATATCTTTAAAGCCAATGAGCCAATCTTGGAGATACTCGGAGAGAATCTACTCAAGCAGAGTAAGTTTGTCCACTCCTATCCTCACTGTTGGAGAACCAAAAAACCACTCATCTATAGAGCCACCAATCAGTGGTTTATCGCTATTGATGAGATGCCTGATGGCTCTAGTGATACCCTTAGAGCCTCTGCTCTTGATGCGATAGAATCTGTAAGATTCTATCCTGCTAGCTCAAAAAACAGACTCAAGCCGATGATAGAGGGTCGCCCCGATTGGTGTATCTCTCGTCAGCGTTCATGGGGGGTTCCGATAGCATTCTTCCGCAGTAAGAGTACCAAAGAGGTGATTTTTGATGTGGATGTCTTGGCACATATTGCAGGACTTTTTGATATCTATGGAGCAGATGCATGGTATACCATGAGTAATGAGGAGCTACTACCAAAGGGGAGTCACTACAATCCAGATGATTTGGAGAAAATCTCTGATATTTTGGATGTATGGTTTGATAGTGGTTCAACATGGAACTCTGTATTGCGTAGTGGCAACTACGATGCAGGGGAGTATCCTGCCTCTCTCTATATCGAAGGATCAGATCAGCATAGAGGGTGGTTTCAGTCTTCACTTCTCTTGAGTGCAGCGGTCAATCAACGCTCTCCCTATAAGAGACTCATTACCCACGGGTTTACGGTGGATGACAAGGGTGAGAAGATGTCTAAATCCAAGGGGAATGTGGTCGCTCCTGATAAGGTCATCAAGCAGTATGGCTCTGAGATCTTGAGGCTATGGGTCGCACTGAGTAACTATCAAACCGACCTTAAAATCTCTGATAGTATCTTGAAGCAGACCGCAGAGCAGTACCGAAAGATACGCAATACCTTTAGATTTCTACTGGCCAATGTGGATGATCTGGAGGCGTATGTCACCGCGGAGGAGTATGGAGAGCTTGATCGATGGATCCTTGCCAAAGCAGGTCAAGTCTTTGCTTCTGTGAAAGAGGCATTTGACTCTTATGACTTCTTGGGTGGATTTGCCACACTCAACCACTTTATCACCAATGAGTTGAGTGGTATCTATATGGACATCACCAAAGATCGACTCTACTGTGAAGCTAAAACTAGCACCACAAGAAGAGCAACACAGTCTGCCATGGCACATATTGCCAAAGCGATGTTGGGGCTTGTTGCTCCTGTCTTGACCTATACCGCCGATGAGATACTTGAATATGCCCCTGCACACTTCAAAGGGGAGATGCAGAGTGTATTCGACTTGGTCTATAGTGCAGTACCTGAGGTAGAAGCAAGTTTTGATGATACGCTCTTGATTGAAGCGCGTCAAAACTTCTCTGAGGCGATCGACTCATTGAAAAAAGAGAAAGTAATCAAAGCGACCCTTGAGTTGGAGATTGTAGGGGATTGTAGCCTCTTCCCTATCGAGGAGAGTAAAGAGCTTGAAGATTGGTTTGTGGTATCTGCTATCAAATCGAGTTCAGAGGGTGAGCAGGTTGCTAGCTTTGAAGTAGAGGGAGAAACCTTTACCGTTCATAAAGCAACAGCCTACAAATGTCCTAGATGTTGGCGATTTACCGCCCTATCTGAGGCGTGTGCTTGTATGCGTTGTGCTAGCGTGGTAGGTGCATAATGTTTGATATGACACAACCCATCCCCGTAGAGGTGATTGTTGGCTCAATCGCTTTTATTCTTGGATTGGTGGGTGTTGGATTGGGTATTGTAGCCTACTATAAGAAGAAACTAGGAAAGTAGAGGATAAGCAGTGATAACACTAAAAGAAGCATTAACCAAATCTCATGAAGAGATGGCAACACTGAGGGAGGAGCTTGAAGCGAAGGCAAAAGAGAGTGGGCTTAATGCCTATGTCGGGTATGAGTCTTCAGGTGAGGGGGTTCCTATCTTGATTAAAGATAACATTCAAGTAGCAGGGTGGAGTGTCACTTCAGCCTCTAAGATTTTACAAGGCTATATCGCTCCCTATGAAGCCACAGCGATTACCAACCTCAAAGCACATGGGATGATGGCATTTGGTCGAGCCAATATGGATGAGTTTGCGATGGGGTCGACGACAGAGAGTTCTTTCTATGGAGCGACACTCAACCCACATGGTACCAATAGAGTCCCTGGTGGAAGCTCAGGAGGGAGTGCTGCTGCGGTAGCAGGAGGCATTGCTATTGCTGCTCTGGGGTCTGATACAGGGGGATCTATCCGTCAACCCGCAGCCTACTGTGGTGTGGTGGGGATGAAGCCAACCTATGGACGGGTATCTCGTTTTGGTTTGGCTGCCTACGCCTCTTCACTTGATCAGATTGGTCCTATCACCCAAAATGTTGAGGATGCTGCGATACTCTATGATGCGATCAAAGGGTATGATGAGAAGGACTCTACTTCAGCTGATTTTGAGATAGAAGATATCGCGGGTCACCTCAATGGAGAGGTCAAACTCACCATCGCAGTTATCGATAACTATATCGAGCAGGCAGATGAGGAGATACAGCAAGCCTACACAGAGACCGTAAAAAAGCTCAAAGAGGCGGGACATACCATTGTCCACAAAACGATGCAGAACACCAAGTATGATATCGCTACCTACTATATCTTGGCAACTGCAGAGGCAGCGACTAACTTAGCCCGTTTTGATGGGGTGCGGTATGGTAGACGAGCTGAGGCCAAAAATACCCAAGAGCTCTTTTTTCATACCCGTAGTGAAGGGTTTGGAGAAGAGGTCAAACGGCGTATTTTGTTGGGGAACTTTGTACTCTCTTCGGGCTACTATGATGCCTACTATCTCAAAGCACAGAAGGTAAGACACCTAATCCAAGATGAGTTTGATGCGATCTTTAGTGAAGCAGACCTTATCCTCTCTCCCGTATCACCGAGTGTAGCACCTCAGATGGGAGCCTCCAAAGATCCACTAGAGATGTATAAGAGTGATATGTATACCATTGCGATTAACCTTGCAGGACTCCCTGCTATTTCACTCCCCGTTGCATGCAATAGTGAGGGGATGCCCATAGGATTGCAACTCATTGCAAAGAAATTTAATGAAAAGATACTTTTTGATGGTGCTTTGAGCATGGAAAAAGTAGTAAATTACACCAAATAAAGGACGATGATGAGAATTAAAAAAAGAGCATTAACATTTGAAGATGTCTTGCTAGTACCACAACACTCGACTGTTTTACCCAAAGAGGTAGATATTAAGACACAACTTACTAAGAGGGTCTCTCTCAATCTCCCTATCGTCTCAGCTGCGATGGATACAGTCACAGAGTATAAAGCAGCCATTGCGATGGCTCGACTAGGTGGAATTGGTGTAATCCATAAAAATATGGATATCCAAACACAAGCGATGCAGGTCAAAAAAGTCAAAAAATCAGAGAGTGGTATCATTATCGATCCGATCTTTATCTCCCCAGATGCAACCGTAGGTGATGCAGATACTTTGATGGGAGAGTACCGTATCTCTGGTGTCCCCGTAGTAGATGAAGCCCAAAAACTAATTGGGATTATCACCAACCGTGATATGCGTTTTATCACTGATATGAGTCGTATTGTCAAAGATGTCATGACCAATGCTCCACTAATTACCGCTAAAGAGGGGACAACCCTTGAAGAGGCAGCCAAAGTACTACAAGCGCATAAGATTGAGAAGCTTCCTATCGTTGATAGTGAGAACAAACTCAAAGGGTTAATTACGATTAAAGATATCGAAAAAAAGGTACAGTTTCCTAATGCCAATAAAGATGAGTTGGGTCGTCTTAGAGTCGCTGCGGCGATTGGTGTGGGACAACTTGACCGTGCTAAAGCATTGGTGGAGGCAGGGGTTGATGTCATTGTACTTGACTCCGCACATGGACACTCACAAGGGATTTTAGATACGGTTAAGCGTATCAAAGCCACACTCGATATCGATGTCATCGCGGGAAATATCGCTTCAGCAGCAGCAGCTGAGGATCTCATCAAAGCAGGAGCTGATGGTGTTAAAGTAGGGATTGGACCAGGGTCTATCTGTACGACGCGTATCGTAGCAGGTGTTGGGGTACCACAGATCTCTGCGATTGATGAAGTCGCAGAAGTAGCCAACAGAGCAGGTGTACCTGTTATTGCTGATGGTGGGATTAAGTACTCAGGTGATGTTGCCAAAGCCTTGGCAGTGGGAGCGAGCTGTGTGATGCTTGGAAGTGCCTTGGCGGGTACCTATGAGGCACCAGGTGAGATGATACTATTCAATGGCAGACAGTTCAAAGAGTATCGTGGTATGGGAAGTATCGGTGCGATGACCAAAGGGAGTACAGACCGTTATTTCCAAGAGGGAACCGCAGCAGATAAACTTGTCCCTGAAGGTATCGAAGGGCGTGTACCCTACCGTGGTAAGATTGCAGATGTTATTCATCAGATGATTGGTGGATTGCGAAGCTCTATGGGGTATTGTGGATCAGAGTCTATTCGCGTATTCTGGGAGAAGGCAGAGTTTGTGGAGATTACATCAGCAGGTCTCAAAGAGAGTCATGTTCATGATGTGACAATCACCAAAGAGAGTCCTAACTATAACGCATAAGAGAAAGAAGGAAAGAGATGGTAAAAAAAGAGATTAAAAAAGCAGTATTGGCGTATTCGGGTGGACTGGATACAAGTATTATTTTAAAGTGGCTACAAGATGAGTATCAGTGTGAAGTGGTCACCTTTACCGCGGATTTAGGGCAGGGTGAAGAGGTAGAGCCTGCACGCAAAAAAGCACTAGATATGGGGATTAAAGAGGAGAATATCTTTATCCTTGACCTCAAAGAGGAGTTTGTGAGTGATTTTGTCTTCCCTATGTTTAGAGCCAATGCAATCTATGAGGGGGAGTATCTCTTGGGTACCTCTATCGCACGACCGCTAATCTCCAAAAAACAGATAGAGATCGCCAAGCAGACAGGTGCTGACGCGGTATCGCATGGAGCTACAGGAAAAGGGAATGACCAAGTGCGTTTTGAGCTTGGGTATCTTGCCCTTGACCCTGAGATTACGGTAATCGCACCATGGAGAGAGTGGGATCTCAACTCCCGTACCAAGCTTCTCAATTACGCCAAAGAACATGGGATTGATATCGATGGCAAAGGGAAGCCAAAGCCCTACTCGATGGATGCGAACCTTCTACATATCTCCTATGAAGGGGAACATCTGGAGAACCCTTACGCAGAGCCCGAAGAGGATATGTGGCTCTGGTCTGTCTCACCTGAAGAGGCACCTGATGAGGCAGAGTATATCACTATAGGGTATGAGCGAGGGGATCCTATCAGTATCAATGGTGAGGCGATGACTCCTGCGACGCTCTTGGAGACGCTGAATACTTTGGGTAAAAAGCATGGTATTGGGCGTATCGATATCGTAGAGAATCGTATGGTAGGGATGAAGGCTCGTGGGTGTTATGAGACACCAGGTGGGACGATTATGCTCAAAGCACACCGTGCCATCGAATCAATCACCCTCGATAGAGAAGAGGCTCATATGAAAGATGAGTTGATGCCAAAGTATGCCAAACTCATCTACAATGGTCTCTGGTGGTCACCTGAACGCACTATGCTTCAAGCTGCTATTGATGCAACACAAGAGCAGGTGACTGGAGAGGTAAAACTTAAGCTCTACAAAGGAAATGTTATCGTCGTAGGACGCAAGTCTGACCGTACACTCTACTCTGAAGAGCATTCGACTTTTGAAGCTGATGATGTCTACAACCAAGCCGATGCAGAGGGCTTTATCCGCCTTAATGCCTTGCGGTTTATGATTGAGGGTAAAAAACAGCCTGAGCGTATCAGCCACCTACTCCCCTCACAAGAGGGAGAGGTTGAAGAAGAGGTTGAAGTGTGTCGTATTGAGACAGGATCTGTAACCGTATGTGAACGCATTAAGCGTTTTTTCGGTTTTGGTAATAAAGCAAAATAGAAGAGAGGAGAATTTAATTATGGCAATCGAAACAGTAGCATCAGCAGAAGCATTTAAGGCATTGGTAGCAGAGATTACATCGCAAGAGGGGTACAGAGAGCCTGTAGCCTTTGGTATCGCACGCGTAGATCGTGGACAGAAGAATGCGGAGAAGATTCTACAAGCAAACTTTGGACTGATTAACTGGAGAGAGAACTTCGGCTCTGCTGCGGTCTTTGTCAAGGCACTTGAAGAGGCGAAGTGTACCGTAGATTTTAGTGGGAGTGAGTTTGTTGTAACTATCAATGAGACTTTTGTCAGTAATGCTATGGCAGCTTTTGCTCCTTTTGTCTCTGAAGCGACAGGCGATGCACACAAAAATATACAGGTGATTAAAGCCCTTGCCAATATCGAAGATATGGGAAAAGATTTTAGAATTGTTTTCCTTTTTGAGGATGTGGCACCTGCTTCTGTGGAAGCGGTCTATCTCAAGCTCTATGCCCTCTCTCAGAGTAAAGCACCCCTTAGAGGTGTCAATCTCAATGGAGCCTTTGGTATTTTGAGTAATGTCGCATGGGTAGGGACGACACCGTATGAGCTTGACTATCTTAGAGAGAATGAGATCGAGATGAAACTGAATGGTACCTATCCACAGGTAGATGCGGTTGATAAGTTCCCACGCTACCTTCAGCATATTATCCCTGCCGATAACACCCGTATCCTAGAGGCTTCCAAAGTACGCATGGGGGCACAGCTCGCCGCAGGGACTACGGTTATGCCAGGAGCCTCGTATATCAACTTCAATGCGGGGACACTTGGACCTGTGATGGTAGAGGGGCGTATCTCCTCTTCTGCGATTGTAGGAAGTGGTTCTGATGTAGGGGGTGGTGCGAGTATCCTTGGGGTTCTCTCTGGTACCGATGGTAACCCTATCAGTATAGGGGAAAATACCCTACTAGGGGCTAACTCAACTTGTGGTATCCCTCTAGGGGATGCGTGTATTATTGATGGAGGGTTAGCAATCTTTGCAGGTACCAAGGTCGCTATCACTGAGGAAGAACGCAACAAGATCAATGAAGCCAATCCTCAAAATCCATTGGCTCCACAAGAGAGCTTTAGAGCCGATATGCTTCAGGGACTCCATGGTATCCACTTTAGACAGGACTCTACTACAGGAGCGGTAATCGCTAGACGCAGTACCCGAGAAGTTCTCCTCAATGAAGACCTCCACTAATGAACGACATTGATATTGTCAAAAAAGTCTCCCTTCTGGCGCTTTTTAAAAAAGAGCCAGAGGAGTCGATTAAAGATATTCAATTGATGCTTGTTGATACGGGTATGTTTGAGATGAAAGAGTGTAAGCAGGTCTTTAAAGAGCTTAAAGCAGAGCAGTATATCATCAATGATCAACTCTCTCTTAAAGGTATCACGGTTGCACAAACCGCAGAGCTAGAGTTTAAGCAGTAGGAGTGGGGTATGCGTGTAGATAAGTGGCTCTCCGCGGTCAATGTCGTTAAGCGACGCACCATCGCGACAGATATGCTCAAGAGTGGTGTGGTCTATGTCAATGGAATGAAAGCAAAAGCCTCAAAGGGGCTGAGTATTGGGGATAGGGTGACTATTGAGTATCTCAAGGGAGCTAAGTCCTATGAAGTCCTTCAGATCCCTACCAGCAAAACTATCCCTAAGAGTCAAAAAGAGGAGTATGTCAAAGAGCTGTGATAGGCGACCCACACGATAGCGGGTCGTTGGCACTCATGCTTACTTGACAAGGTGTCCTACAAATTTAGACATATTATCCAAGATCTTACTCCCCTTCCTAAACCCAAGTCCACACGCCTCATAAGCATAGAAGACCCCTGCTTGATAGCTGAGTCCTTCACTGTCTTGAGGAAGCTGAGTATAGGCTTGATAGACCATCTTATGGTTATCATACTCCCCACCGTTACTCTGAATGGGTTGGGTATTCTCATCTAAGATACTGACACTCTCTCCCTCTCGTCCAAAGATAGGTTTTTTGACCTGTTTTTGACCTCTGAGTGGAGCAAAGGAACTCTCTAGGAGTAGGGGGTGATTAGGGTATAGATCCCATAGTATCTTGAGTAACCCTTTGCTCTGGAAGAGTAGGGTATAGGCAGGGTTGAAGATAATGGCTTTTTGATTTTGGATGATATGGGTGAGTATCATTGCCAAATCTGACTCCTCAAGGGCGATATCTTCCCAAGGGATAAGCTTGAACCAGAGTTCATACGGCTCATCATGGTAGAAGATCCCCTCCTCATTGGAGAACTCTATCTCATCAATATAGGCAAACTCAGTCTCAAACCCCGCTTCTGTTGCGATGTGTTGAAGGAGTCTAACTGTCTGCTCCTCTTCGGGATTATCCTTGATAGAGGTAAATAGAAACTTCCACCCCTCATACTGCTCCTCAAAGCTCTCTGTATCCTCTTCAAGTACGACAAGGCGTTTGAAGTTCTCAACAAGTGACTCATAGAGGGTGTTAAACTGGCTCTCCTCTTCAAGGTTGTTTTGTTTGAGCATTGCCCATTGGATAATGGCAGTCTCAAAGAGTGCGGTAGGGGTATCTGCATTGAACTCCAAGAGTTTAATCGGCTTGCCATCAATCCCACCTGCAAGATCAAAGCGTCCATAGAGGTGCCAGTGGACATCGTGCTCCCACGACTCTTTGATCAACTCTACAAGGTTAAAGGGGATACCAATCTCATGGAAGAGATTGTTCTCAATCACATACTCCGCAGCCTCGATATACATCTCATAGAGGCTATTGGTCGCTTCATAGTACGCTTCTGCTTCTGCCTCTGTGATACAGACTAGTCTATCTGAGATATAGCTACTCTCATCACTATCGGTATGCCAGACAAATCCAAGTGACTCAAGGTAGCTTGGGTCTAGTGGGGTGGTTTGTTGTAGTGTGACCATCTCTTATCCACCAAATGAGCTACGGTGTGAGGAGCTACTACGCTTTTTGCTTCCAAAGAAACCACTTTTTTTGGTTGAGCTAGTTTTGCTACTGCGTGATTTGTTGAAGCTACTCTTACTTCGACTATAGGTAGAGGGAGATTTATAGCTGGCTTTTCGGTTGTTTTGGTAGTTTTGGTTACCAAATAGTTTGTTACCAATCCATGCCCCAAGCATCGCCCCTGCCATACTTGCCATGATGGTCTCACCTAGTCCCATACCCCCTGCATTCGCTTCGGCTGGTTGCTCTTTTGTGAGATTGGAGGTACCCTCATCAATCTTAGCTGCCTCCTCTTTGACTAGAGCATCCATCTCCTCTTTGGTGAGTACTTTTTCTGTTCCATCGAGTTTTTTGAGTACGATGCGTGTCTCCTCGGCAGGAAACTCATCTTTGATTTTATACTTTCCTTCTGAGATCTCCTCTATGATGAGAAAAGCCCCTTTGGCTTGCTCTTGCTCTTGTGGTGCTTGCGTACTCTCCCCACACCCTGTAATCCCTGTAAGTAGTAGTGCCCCTAGACCTGTGGCAGCTGCAATAGTAGAGAGTTTTTTGATCTGTTTCATGATAGATTCCTCAACAAAATTTTTAGATAATAATAGCAAAAAATAGTTAATATAGGGATTGTGTAGAGCAGAGAGGAGTCTCTCTGCTTGAGGATGGAAGAGAAAAGTATACGAGAGCTAGGACTAGTCCATCTGCTTTCTAAGGAAAGTTGGGACATCTAGAATATCTTCACTCTCATGGTTGTATCCCCCCACAACTCTACGGTTGAGTGAACGGATACTCTCAAGGTTGGCTTTAGTTGTCTCTTGTTTAAGAGGCTCTTTGGTAGAGGTAGGAGTAGGAATAACCTCCTCTTTTTCAAACCCTGTAGCGATGATGGTAATGCGTACTTCATCGATATCCATCTCTGGGTTGGTAGTGGTACCAAAGATGACAGAAGCATCTTCATCTGCACTCTCTTCGATGATATTCATTGCTTCACTAATCTCCATAATAGGATAGTCTGGATGGATATCAAACTGTACCAAGACACCCATCGCCCCATCAATAGAAACATTGTCAAGGAGAGGGGATTCGATAGCGGTTTTAGCTGCTTCATACGCAGCACTGTTTCCTGCACTGTATCCTGCACCCATCAATGCTAATCCTCTATGGCTCATAACTGTTTTAACATCCGCAAAGTCGACATTGATATCATTCTCTCCGTGAGAGAGGATTACTTTGGAGATACCGTAGACAGCTTGAGAGAGGATATCATCAACAAGTCTAAAGCTCTCTTTGACTCCGAGGTTTTTCTCTACGATAGAGAGTAGTTTCTCATTGGGAATTACGACGATTGAGTCACTCTCTCTCTTGAGCTCTTCAAGACCCTCTTTGGCGAGTTTGGTTCGCTTGCGTCCTTCAAACTTAAAGGGACTTGTCACAACTGAGACAGTCAAGGCACCGACCTCTTTGGCTGCTTGAGCGATAATTGGTGCAGCACCTGTACCTGTACCCCCACCAAGACCAGCAGAGATAAAGACAATATCCGCACCATCGAGTACTTTTTTGATATCATCAAAGTTCTCTAGGGCAGCTTCACGACCTTTCTCAGGGATCATCCCCGCACCCAAACCACGCGTAGCACTAATCCCTAGTTGCATCTTAAATGGAGCGAGTGAGGAGTTGAGTGCTTGTGCATCGGTATTGGCAACGATAAGGTCAATATGGTTGATCCCCTCGCTAATCATATGGTTGATCATGTTTCCACCACCACCACCAACCCCAATCGCTTTGATCTTTGCACCTGTTGTTTGACATTTTGTCTCAACAATATCTATTTCGAACTCTTCCATTTTTTCCTCCTATTTGTCGTATTATACTATCTAAAGCTGTTTTTTTATTTGATTAAAAAAGTTGGCGTGCCCAGTTTGCTAATTTTTTGAATGGATTATTGACATCATTTCCAATATCGGGTAGGTCATCAAATGAGAATGCATTGGCATCTTCTGATTCACTTTTGGTTTTTCGCTCTGGTTTTGGCTCATGAAGTACCTCTGATCGTTGTGAACTATTGGCGATTTTGATATCACTAAGGTTCTCTCCATAGAGTGTCTTGGAGTGTAGAAGCTCCTGCTCAAAGTCGATCTCATACTGAGTATGTTTACCCGACTTATAGAGTAGTAGTCCAATGACCGTAGAGAAAGCAGGGTCTTTAAGCTCTGCAAAGAGTCCGCCGATATTATTGGGTTTACCAATACGCACAGGCATTGCGGGGAAGATGGATTGTGCGAGTTCACGAATCCCTTGAAGTTTGGTCATACCACCTGTGAGGATGATTCCTGTACCAATCTGTTTTTTGAAGCCAGACTTCTCTAAGGAACGCTCAAGAATACTGAGTGCCTCTTCAACCCGTGCGAAGATCACACTATGTACCACTTCAAGTGAGACACCTTTACGGTTCTCCTCATCTCCAATGATAGGAAGATCTACAATATCATGACTGATCTCAACGAGGTGACCATGTTGGATCTTAACCTGCTCAGCGATATTGAGTGGGGTATGGAGTGCCATAGAGAGGTCATTGGTGATGTGGTTTGAGCCTACTCCTAAGAAGTCATTGTATCGTACCGCATTGCCTGTATGGATCACCAAGTTACTCGTCTGTCCCCCTAGGTCAATGACGGCTGCCCCTAGCTCTCTCTCATCAGGATCAATAGTAGCGATGGCAGAAGCGTAGCCATTGAGGACGATACTATCAATCTCAACACCTGCTGAACGGATCGTCTTTTTAAGGTTGAGAAGGTTAGATTTTTGTGCCAAGATAATATTGACATCGACCTCCATCCGTGTAGCATTCATGCTAAATGGATCTTCAACAAAATCTTGATCATCTACCCTAAAGTTGTAAGGGAGTACATGGATCACTTCATAGTCATTTGGGATATTGGCATTGTAGAGGGTGGTCTGCATGACACGATTGATCTCTTTGATAGAGATATCTTTATTGGGGATATTGACAACCCCTGTGGAGTTGAGTCCCTTGGCATGGACATTGGAGATAGAGACAACGGCACTACTGATATTGCTTCCAGCTATTCGCTTTGCATCACTGATCGCCTTCTTAACTGCTTTAGAGGCGAGTTCGATATTAGTAATCGCACCCTTTTTGACCCCTTGGGACTTGGCAACACCATGCCCTTGGATCTGAACTCTACCCTCTTCAATCTCGGCAATGACTGCACATACTTTGGTTGAGCCTATATCTATGGCTAAAATTGTATCACTCAATCTTTTAGTCCTCCCATATAAACTTCTGTAGGGTATCGTGTCTCTAATGCTTTGATAAGATTGCTCTCCAATATGCCTTGTTTCATCTTCTCACTACGTTCTCTCCTTAAGTCACTGCTATTACTATCCATAGGTAGAAGCTTCTGCTCTATGATATTATAAATAATAATATTATCTGATAAACTAATCATACCCTTTTCTCTCTTTGATGTAAAGAGTTTTTGGATAAATTCTGATCTCTCTTGTGGATTCAACACAGTTAGTGTACTTGCATCCTCTAAAGTGATAAATTCACTCTCTTTAGCATTCTTGGCGGAGAGTGTTTTGAGTCGCTCTTCTGCAAGGTTAAAGAGTAGGGTCTTTTTGGTTTGGGTGGTATATTGTTGTGTCACTTCTGCTTTTGCCTCTTCATAGCTTTTGATATGAGATGCTTCAATACCCTCAATCTTCACCGTAGCGTAGTGTTGGTTAACAACTTTAGGTTTGAGGATATCGCCTACCGCTTTTTGGGTGATACTATCCCACATCTCTGTGGAGAGGCGAGGATCTCCTACGGTAAGTGTGAGTATCTCCGAGTGTTCTAGCTTGCCTTTTTTGAAGGCAATATAGCGTTTCTGTGCAGATTTTTTACTCTTTTTGAGTTGAAGGTCTTGAGTGACTTGGGCTTTGGCTGCCTCAAAGGAGAGTTGTTTGCCTGTTGCGTCTGTGTAGTTGAAGCTGTTTTTCTCATAGAGTGCCTTGATCTCTTCATCGCTAACGGTTGTGGTGTTACTCTCTGTCCATACGATAGCAAGACGGTAAGCTTTTTGGGTGATAAACTGCTCTTTTTGCTCCTCCCAGTAGGCTTTGAGTTTGCTCTGGTCTAAGGTGAAGTTGATATCTTTGGGTGTGATGAGGCTATAGAGTAGTTTGTCTGCGATATGTGTTGCTGACCAGATACTCTCTTGTTCGAGTGGAAGGCTCTTAGTCTGAAGCAGTGTCAAGAGTTTGTTGATTGTGATATCCTCACGAATACTCGCTTCAAATACTTTGGCTTTCATGCGTTGACTCTGAAGATAGCGGTCGTAGATCGCTTTATTGAATTGACCCTTCTCTTGGAACCCCTTGATGGAGGCGAGCATCTGCGCAACCTCTTGGTCTGAGACCACAATCCCCATCTCTTGAGCAAAGTTCAAAATCTTTGCTTGGATTTCGATGCGTGCAAATGCTTGCTTGATAAGCCCCATCTCTTTGGCTTGTTTCTCATCAAGTTTACCTTGGAAGACCTCATTGTATTGATTGTAGATATTGCTATAAACCATATTGAGTTTACTCTGCTCTATCTCCAGACTTCCCACTTTGGCAACACTTCCTGCCTTGGAGCCTAGATTGTAGCTTCCCCAGCCTACAAATCCAGCACCGATAAATGCGATGGTCGCTACCCAAATGGTCCATACGAGATATTTATTGTGTTTTTGCATCCAACTAATCATGCTTTATCTACCTTCAATCAAAAAATTTGTACAATATTTTATCTAAAATAACCTTGAGGGTACCTAGGAGTAGGTCTGCTCTGCCAAATGGAGGCAATAGAAAGATGATGCGTAAAAATAGTGAAATGATGCAGCGTGACCTTGCGGTGATATGGCACCCCTGTACCCAGATGAAAGACCATGAAACACTCCCTCTTATCCCTATCAAATCGGGAAAAGGGGTCTATCTCTATGATTTTGAAGGCAACAGTTATATCGATGCGGTAAGCTCATGGTGGGTCAATCTCTTTGGGCATGCCAATAGTCAAATTAATGCCAAAGTCAAGGCGCAACTCGATACCCTAGAGCATGTACTACTAGCAGGGTTTACCCATGAACCAGCTGTGGAGTTGGCACACAAACTCGTGGCGATTACCCCCACCAGACTGAAGAAAGTCTTCTATGTAGATAACGGCTCTAGTGCGGTAGAGGCAGCCCTTAAGATGAGCTACCACTACCACCTTAACCGAGGCAAAAAAAAGCCCGTTTTTCTCTCACTGACCAACTCCTATCATGGTGAGACGATTGGGGCATTATCTGTAGGTGATGTGGCACTCTACAAAGAGACCTATGAGCCACTTTTGATTGCCAATAGACAAGTCCCCGTACCCAAAGATCAGAGTATCGCATCCGCAGGCGAAGCACTAGAGATACTAGAGCGTCTCTTGTCGGAGGAGGGGGATCAGATCGCTGCCTTGATACTAGAACCTCTGATCCAAGGAGCAGGGGGGATGCATATGTATCATCCCGACTATCTTGTGGGGGCAAGAAGCCTCACCAAGCAGTATGATGTCCACTTGATAGCTGATGAAATTATGACGGGGTTTGGGCGTACAGGTAAGATGTTTGCGTGTGATCATGCCGATATCTCACCTGACTTTATGACCCTCTCCAAGGGGCTTACAGGGGGCTACCTCCCACTCTCTGTAGTGATGACCACCGAGCAGGTCTATGAGGCATTTTACTGTGACTACAATGAGCATAAAGCCTTCTTGCACTCCCATAGCTATACAGGCAACCCCTTGGCGTGTAGTGCGGCGTTGGCGACTTTGGAGATCTTTGAACAATCTGATATCTTGGGAGAAAACCAACAAAAATCAGACTATATATGGCAAGAGGTAGCAAAGTTTCAGCAACTTGAAAATGTTGGAGCCATACGCCAACAAGGAATGGTACTGGCGATCGAACTCCAAGGGTATGCCCCAGAAGAACGCATCGGACTTCGCCTCTATCAGTATGCCTTAGAGCAGGGGGTGCTACTGCGTCCATTGGGGCATATTATCTACTTTATGCCTCCCTATATTATCACCTATGAGGAGATTGATCGGATGATCGCAGTTGCCTATGAAGGGATTGTCTCACTCAATACTTCAGCCTAGGGTTTGCGTGCGACAAGTGAGGCTTTGCGACTCTTCTCCCCTCGCATAAGCCTCCCCCAATACTCTTGGCTATGGAGTATCTCAAGGTATTGGGAGAAGTACCCCTCCAGCTCCCCCGCCTCAAGAAGAAACGAGCTATCCGTAGGGCTAAAGGTGTTGTCTGGATCAGCGACAAAAGTCTCATAGATGAGAACGCCTCCCTCTTGAAGTGCTTCAATGATTTGAGGAAAAAGAGTCCTTTTGAGAAAAAAGGTACAGACGATGAGGCTATAGCGGTTACGCGGTAGCCTATTGGTATCAAAATCGACCATTTTGGCATGGATATGAGGGAGATTGGCAAGGGAGTCAATCGCTACACTACTGATATCCAAGGCATCGACCTCAAACCCTTGGGATACAAGATACTTACTGTGCCGTCCCATCCCACACGCAATATCCAGAGCTATCCCCTTAGAGGCAAGAGGTGTATGCTCCACAACCAGTCCAATAGGATCATTGGGGATGGGGTTGTGTTGGTATTTTTGATTCCATTTTTCTCTATCATACTGTGCCATGTGAGACTCCTTGGGATTTATTGATAGTCCGTAGCATTAGCTTATCCTTTGGTTAGATGTACACCAAAGCCATGGGGGCAGGGGTAGGTGGTGAGTGAGAGGGTGGTGTGGTGTTGGAGGTGTGCTATCTGCTCTTGAGCCTCTTGGTAGGAGAGGTAGAGGGTTTTGATCTCTCCGTGGCTATCTCTACAGCTACAGAGTGCCTCTTGGGTATACTCTGTGCTATCGGTTACTAGGGGGCTACTGGTAGGAGTTGGGGTAGAGAGGGCTTTTTTGATCACCTTGAGTGGTCTGATAATCTCCTCTCGTCTCATCGCTATGACTCGATTTCACCCACGAAGTAGAACTCATCGAGTCCATCCAAAAACATCATCAGTAGCGTATCGGGGCAGTATTTGAAGTTTTTGTGACGCTCCTTGCGAAAGAGTGAGGCGAGCTGTTGTTTGGTGAGTTCTGCCTCTCCTAAAGCGAAGATAATCTCTGTCTCTGGCTCTTTGAGTTCGAGTGCGATACGGAGTTTTTTGAGGATGAGGTTATTGGTGAGTTCTATCGCCTCTTGAGGGGCTTTGGTATGGGTAGAGACTCCTCGCTTGAGCAAGATAAGCCCATCGAGAAAGACCCCTAACTCTTCGTAAGAGCAGGGGAGAAACCCCTTATCTTGTCGTCGTCTGAGGAGTGCATCAAGGTGAGAGGATTCCATGCTATACTCCATGAGGTTATAGGCTTGAAGTATCTCTTCGTGTGTGAGTCCTAGGGCTTTTTGAATCTTAAAAAGTATATCGTTTGTCTGCATAGGCATCACGATTTACTATCGCAAAGTGTTGCGGTGATTTTGGTATGGAACTTGATGGTGACATCATCCCAAATCTTCCCTTTGTAGAGGGCGTGACAACGATTTTCTATCGAAGCCAACGCATCCAATGCTCCAAAGTCTGTAAGCTTGATACTCCCCGTCGCAGAGAAGTCCTCTTGGAAGTAGTTGTACTGCATTGGGACAGCTTTGGTTTTGCCGTTGAGGGTGATCTCTACGGTTAGGATTCCTGTGCGTGCTTTGCTATTGAGCATCTTGTCTGCATTGATGGCGGTGATGACTCCCTCGATGGTAGGGGTAGAGAGCTTCTTGAAGAAGAAGGCACTCACCGTCTCATCTCTACTGGTGATGGAGGTATCGATCTTGGTACTATTGATGGTGACTTTAGAGCCTACCAACAAGGCTCTGAAGTTCTTTCCCTCTCGCTGATGTGGGGTGTAGGCTACCTCAGTAAACTTCCCATGGACTGTGATACGGCTATCGGTCTTGAAGGCATCCCATGCGACATGGATGGTGTTGTCTTGTGTGAGTAGACACCCACCACTGTTGGCAAAGGTGAATAGGGCTAGAAGGCTTAGAAGTGTTTTTTTCATTTTCTCTCCTTTGGTTTTGTCATCTCTTCTTGGATGCTATGGAGTGCAAGGGTCATATTTTTGATGATGGTTAAGCACTGTTTATCTTTGATATTGTGTTTGAGTGACCAGTATTCGGGGTTAGTATAGGTCATGGAGGTCTCCCCCTCATAGGTGGTACTCAATAGGATACGGATGGGTAGATCAAGCCCCATAGAGGGGTTACACTCCATGAGTTTGCTCCCCATGTGTGGATTACCAAAGATGACAACTGTCTCAGGCTTGAGACGGATGCCCACCTCTTTTGCTATCTGAGCGTGATCAATTGTCTCAAAGTGGGTCAGCCCCTGCTCTTTGATGATACGAATGAGTTTATCACGCTCTGTAGGGAGATCCCCTGTTAGTGTCGTCTGCTCCAAAAATGCCCCTCTTTTGTTTTCACACCCAAGGAGAAGGAGTCCCATCAGGGTGATAAGTAGTAGCCTCTTCATCTTAGACATTGAACCTAAAGTGCATAATATCACCATCTTGGACAATGTACTCTTTGCCCTCAAGACGGTTTTTGCCTGCCTCTTTGGCTCCCTGCTCACCATTAAAGGTGATGAAGTCCTCATAGCTAATCACCTCTGCACGGATAAAGCCTTTCTCAAAGTCATTGTGTATCGCGGCAGCGGCTTTGGGTGCGGTGGTGTTTTTGCGGATTGTCCATGCGCGTACCTCTTTGACCCCTGCGGTAAAGTAGCTCATGAGTCCTAAGGTATCAAATCCTTTATGGATAATCTGCTCTAGCCCCGACTCAGTGACCCCCAAATCGGTGAGCATCTCTTCTCGCTCCTCCTCATCGAAGTCGACCATATCCTCTTCGACCTTAGCACAGAGTTTGATCACCTCTGCGTTTCGCTCACTGGCGTAGGCTTTGAGTCTCTGGACAAAGGCATTATCCTCTGCGAGTCCATCCTCATCGACATTGGCACCATAGATAATAGGCTTAGAGGTTAAGAGGCGTAGGTCTTTGTTGATCGCCAAAAACCCATCACTCTCAATCCCCTCAAAGGTAGAGACAGGATGCCCCTCTTCGATATGGGCAAGAAGCTCCTCGGCTACACCGAGTTGCTCTTTGGCATCTTTGTCATTGCCTCGGGCTTTTTTCTTGAGCATCTCGACCCGTTTGATGACCGCGTCAATATCTGCAAAGAGTAGCTCCTGCTCGATGATCTCTACATCACGGATGGGGTCGATAGAGCCTTCTGTATGGACGATATTCTCATCTGCAAAACAGCGTACGATATGTAAGATCACTTCCGTCTCTCGGATATTTCCCAAGAACTTATTACCCAGTCCCTCACCCTTGCTTGCTCCTGCGACCAATCCTGCGATATCGACAAAGTCGAGTGTAGAGTATTGTATCTTCTCAGGATTGACGATTTTTGCGAGTGCGTCGAGTCGTTTGTCTGGTACAGGTACGACCGCTTTGTTTGGTTCAATCGTACAGAAAGGGTAGTTGGCACTCTCTGCGTTTTGTGCTTTGGTGAGTGCGTTAAAAGTGGTGGATTTTCCTACATTGGGTAGTCCTACAAGTCCGATACCTAGTCCCATGGTGATTCCTTATGCGTTATAAATTGTGTGATTTTATCCAAAAGTTCGTGAAGCGGGGGTTAGCGTAGGGGTTTTTGGACGACTTCACCTAGCTCCGTGGCGATTGTGTAGGCGATGAGGTGGGCGATTTGGGTGAGGCGGGGTTTGAGCCATGCCCGCTGTTTGCGACAGCTAATCTCTCCTAGCTCTAGCACCAAAAACTTCTCTGCGTCTATCTTCTTGTAGGCGTAGTACTCTGCGAGATTGGGGGTGAAGTTGTCAGGGTGCCAACGGTAGGGGAAGTAGGAGGTGTAGAGGCTCTTCCAGCGTTGGGCAAACCCATACGAACGCCTATCGGGGTAGCCGATACTCGCCCCTGATTGACACGCTTGTCTCGCTCCATCAAAGTGGATAGCGATAGCGATTTTAGCTTGCTCGTGGGTGAGGGTCGCAGGGATCCGTTTGACAGAGATACCCCATGCGTGGAGTTGTGTAGCGACTTCATCGGCGACATAGGTGTTCCACTGCTGTTCATTGTAGTATTTGGCAGAGGCACCTGTATTGCCCGTGGTACGCCCCTCATGCCCTGCTTGGATGATGACGCTTACGGGTTGCTGTAGACCGATGAAGAGGATCGTCCCCATCAGTAGTATGATGAGTAGCCCAAAGAGGGTCGCGACGATATCTTTGGTATACATCAGCTACGGGGAGTCTACGCGTGGGCTTGGATGATCTGCTCAAGGGTATGGAGCATGAGTCGCACTCCCGCCCCTGAGGCACCGTGTGGGTTCTCTCCCCAAGGATGCTCTACAAACGCAGGTCCAGCGATGTCGATATGGGCCCACTTGGCTTGGTGTGTGGTATCGACAAACTCAGAGAGGAACTGCCCCGCGGTAATCGCTCCACCGTAGCGGGTATTGGAGATGTTGCAGATATCTGCTATCTCACTCTTAAGTGTCTTGGCAAGGTAGGGGTTGAAGTCTAGTGCCGTGGCTAGCTCACCTGAGGCTTTGGCTCCTTGGATGACGAGAGATTTGATCTCCTCACTCTTACCCATCACCGCAGAGGTGTAGTGTCCCACCCCTACCACCGCAGCCCCTGTAAGGGTTGCAAAGTCAAAGAGGTAGTCGGCTTTGACCTCTTGTTGGGCGTAGCAGAGTAGATCGGCTAGTACCAGTCGCCCCTCAGCATCGGTGTTGCGTACTTCGATGGTTTTCCCATTTTTGGCGATAAGTACATCATCGGGTTTGTAGGCATCGCCCCCGATCATATTCTCCACCGCTCCCACAAAGCCATGAACTTCGATAGGGAGATTGAGTTCGGCTACGGCTTTCATGATACCAAGGACAGCAGAGCCACCACTCTTGTCTGACTTCATCGTCACCATAAAGTCTGCGGGTTTGAGGCTGAGTCCACCACTATCGTAGGTGAGTCCCTTCCCGACTAGAGAGATGACCGCTTTGGGGTTTTTGGGTGTGTGGGAGAGGTGGATGACGCGTGGTGTGTGTCGGCTTGCCCGTGCGACAGCAAGGAGGCTCTCCATCTTCTCGGCTCTGAGGGCTTTGGGTTTGAGGATCTGACAGTTGAGAGTAGCGTGTTTGGCTAGCTTCTTGGCGATGGTTGCCATCACTTGGGGGTAGCAGTCATCAGGGGTGGTGTTGACGATATCACGGGTGAAGTTGGTCGCATCGGCGATGATCTCTCCTCTGTGTAGTGCTGCTACTGCCTCTTCAAGTGAGAGGGTATGGGGCTGATACCCCTCAAGAGAGAGGGTTACTTTCTTGATAGCAGAGGTGATCTTCTTGCTCTTGTAGGTGGTGAAGCTGTAGCTCCCCAAGCGTATCCCCTCGACCATTGCTTGGAGTGAGGTCGTAGAGGTAGATTCGGTGAGGTAGGTAGCAACTTTGATATGCTTATAGGCTTTTTTGCCTAGGAGTGAACGCACCGCAGAGGCGATGGCAGGGCGGAGTGCTTCGGGCTGTAGGCTACTCGCCCCCACATAGAGTCTGGACCTCTCGACAAGCAAGCAGACCTCATCTTGTGAAGCACCAAATCCCACCTTTTTGAGTAGTTTTTTGTCGTGGACAAAGGGGTGTTTCCACTGCTGGTCGATGACCACAATGATCTCAAGATCACTCTTAATATCGGCTAGACACTCACGGCTTATGGTTAAGTTTATCATTCTCTCTCCTTGGTTGGTTATAGAAACTCTTGAGCCAATATATCTTTGGCTTGCATCATATCTTTGTCCCCGCGTCCAGAGAGGTTGACTAGGATCGTCTTGCCCTCTCGCTCTTGGGGTGTCATCTTCTTGAGGTAGGCGATAGCGTGAGAACTCTCAAACGCAGGGATAATCCCCTCTTTTTGAGAGAGCCAGACGAATGCATCCATCGCCTCATCATCGGTGATATGGTTATAGGTGACTTGCCCTGCCTCTTTGAGGTAGGCGTGTTCGGGTCCTATCCCTGGGTAGTCGAGTCCCGCAGAGATGGAGTGTGCCTCTTGTATCTGTCCATCTTCATCTTGGAGGAGGTAGCTAAGCTGTCCATGGAGTACCCCTGGGCTTCCTTTCTCTAGGGAGCAGCCATGCTTGCCCTCTAGCCCCTCTCCGCCCGCTTCGATACCGATACACTCGACACCCTCATCACCCAAGAAGTGGTTGAAGATACCCAAGGCATTGCTCCCTCCACCGATACAGGCGATGACTGTATCAGGGAGGCATTGCGCTACTTTTTGGAGTTGGGCTTTTGCCTCCCATCCAATAATCGACTGAATATCACGCACCATCATCGGATAGGGGTGAGGGCCTGCGACTGTTCCGATGAGGTAGTAGGTGTCACGGGCGTGGGTGACCCAGTGACGGATCGCATCATTCATCGCATCTTTGAGTGTCTTGCTCCCCGACTCTACGGCGTGTACTTTGGCTCCTAGGAGCTTCATCCGAAAGACATTGAGCTCTTGGCGTGCGACATCCTTGGCACCCATAAAGACCTCACACTCTAGCCCGAAGAGTGCCGCGACTGTTGCCGTAGCCACCCCGTGCTGTCCTGCACCTGTCTCCGCGATGATCTTCTTCTTGCCTAGACGCTTGGCGAGTACCGCTTGGGCGATACAGTGGTTGATCTTGTGGGCTCCTGTGTGGTTGAGGTCTTCTCGTTTGAGATAGATCTTGGCTCCTAGCTCTTGGGAGAGGTTTTGGGCGAAGTAGAGTGAGGAGGGGCGACCTACATAGTGCTTGTAGTAGCCATCGACCTCCTCCCAAAACGCACGGTCGAAGCGTACCGCCTCATAGTCTAAGCGAAGTTGCTCAAGGGCAGGCATTAGTGTCTCAGGCACAAAACGCCCACCAAATTTGCCAAAATGCCCATTGCTATCGGGGTCATGTGGACTTGGAGTAGGGATATAGATCTCTTGATGTAGGTTCATTGGGTTTCTCTTCTCTAGGTAAATTGGCGTAGATTATAGCGTATGAGAGGTTTAGGTTTGCCTACCTCTCTTTAGTCTATCTCCAAGACACTATAGATGGGGGTGTTGATGCCCTCTTTGCCGTGGAGGAAGCTTAGCTCCATAATGAAGCACGCCTCTACGCATGTCGCACCGACACGGTCGATGAGGTTGGCGGCGGCTTTGGCGGTGCCTCCTGTGGCGATGAGGTCATCGATGAGGAGGACTCTAGCAGGGGTGCCACTGCTACAGCATCCCCCCTCACCAAAGGCATCGATATGTACCTCAACCTCATCGAAGCCATACTCTAGGCTATACTTCTCTGCGACGGTGGTGTAGGGGAGTTTGCCTTTTTTGCGTACGGGGACAAACCCCACCCCCAAGCGATCAGCAAGGATAGCACCAAAGATAAAGCCTCGTGCATCGATCCCTGCGATATAGTCTAGGTTGTAGTTCTCATAGCGGGCTTGGAGGTGGCTCATGAGGGTGTTGAGTGCGTTGGGGTCGCTTAGAAGGGTGGTGATATCTTTGAAGATAATCCCTGCTTTGGGGAAGTCGGGTATCTCACGGATACTCTTTAGGATGGTCTGTTTCTCTTGAGGTGAGAGGGTCATAATCGCTCCTTATCTAAAATGTAGTAGAAGCAATCATAACACGAAAAGGTGCAATATCCTCTTAGGGGAGGGGGATTAGCTTAGATCGGCTCCCATACTACACCCCTCTATCTTGGCGACGCGTCCTGCGTGTCGCCCCCCCTCAAACTCTGTGGTACAAAATGCCTCAAGCATATCTTCGATGACCCCTCTCCCTACGATGCGTTCGCCAAAGCAGAGGATATTGGCATCGTTGTGTTGGCGGGTGAGTTTGGCGGTGTAGTGGTCGTGGCAGAGTGCGGCACGGATTCCTGCGACTTTATTCGCAGCGATAGAGATACCGATCCCCGTCCCACAGATGAGGATACCAAAGCTTCCTTGCTCACTTGCCACTTGGGTGGCACACTTCTTGGCGAAGTCTGGGTAGTCGACACGATCAGCGGAGTCGGGTCCTAGATCGATGATCTCATGTCCGAGTGCTTTGATACACTCCTTGACATACTCTTTGACAGCATAACCTGCGTGGTCGGTTGCAATATAAAATTTTTTTGACATAGGTTTCCTTTGGTTTTTACTCTATTGGTTCTTCAAACTGAATCGACTCGATGCGTCGTCCTACACGCCCCCAACGGACAGTGAAGCGTTGGGCGTTCCAGAGGGATTCACACGCTTTGGAGTCTATTGGCTCTGTGCCACAGATACGCTTGAGACTCGCATGGTCGCGTCCCCCACCGTGCTTGTCACCCTTGAGGAGGAGGTCATAGGAGCGATGCTCTAGGCTCATATAGATCAGCCACGGTTTACCCACGATGAGTTTATAGGGTACCGCCCCCCAAAAACGGCTATCGTTGGAGTTGTCACGGTTGTCCCCTATCATATAGAAGTGATCAGCTTCCACCTTGGCATAGAGTGCGTTGATCGCTCGACCCTCTAGCTCAAAGACAGGGGTTTTAAGTCCCTCGACCATCACAGGGGTCATATCGACTTCACGGTTGTAGGCGTAGTAGCGAAGGAGTACCTCGAAGATATCGATCCCCTCTGGAGCGTACTGAATCCCAGGGTATTTATCCATATAGGGGTTCTCTACCCAGAGTTTGCCTCTGAGGGTGTGGAGCTTGGATTTGGGATAGTGCTTCTGCATATACTCCGCCCCCTCATGGAAGTGGATAAGGAGTTTGCCATTGGCGTAGAGTAGCTCATCTCCCCCGACAGCTACACAGCGTTTGACATAGTGTATCTTGTGGTTTTTGGGGTAGCGGAAGATGACGATATCTTCTCTTTGGGGGCGGGGACCGTCGATGAGGTGTCCGTTGTCATGGAAGTCGGGGAGGAGGGGTACCTCTAGCCATGGTAGACGCGGGATAGGGATACCGTAGCTAAACTTCTTAGCAAAGAGAAAATCTCCGATGAGTTGGGTGCGTTTCATCGACCCACTCGGGATGACAAACGACTGTGCCACAAAGAAAATAAGGAAAAGAACGATAATAATCGTCCCCGTCCATGAGCTAGAGAATCGATAGAGTGCGGGAAGGAATCGTTTCACTTAGACCCTTTGTTTGGCTGAGGTGAGGGTGTTGGAGAGGAGCATCGCAATGGTCATCGGTCCTACTCCACCAGGTACAGGGGTGATATAGGAGCATTTGGGAGCGACGGCTTTGAAGTCTACATCACCGACAAGTGAACCATCTGCGATACGGTTGATCCCGATATCGATGACGATCGCCCCCTCTTTGACCATATCCGCTTTGATAAGAGCAGGAACCCCCACACCTACGATGATGATATCGGCTCGGGAGGTGTGTGCTTTGAGGTCTTTGGTGTGGATATGGGTGATGGTGACGGTGGCATTGGCATTGAGTAGGAGTGATGCCATCGGTTTGCCCACGATATTACTCGCCCCTACGACACAGACATCTTTGCCCTCTAGGTCGATATCATATGCCTCAAACATCTTCATGACTCCTAGTGGTGTACACGCGACAAAGCTCTCAAGTCCTGTCATCAGACGACCCGCATTGTAGGGGTGGAAGCCATCGACATCTTTTTTGGGGTCGATCACCTCAAGGATAGTATCGGTATCGATGTGCTTAGGGAGGGGGAGCTGTACCAAGATCCCATCGATATGGGTGTTGTTGTTCATCATCTCGATGATCTCGATGATCTCAGACTGAGAGATCGTCTCAGGCATCTTGTGTACCATCGAGTAGAAGCCTACATTTTTGCACGCTTTCTCTTTCATTCCGACATAGGCGTGACTAGCAGGATCATCTCCTACGATAATGACGGCAAGTCCAGGGACGATATTTTTCTCTTGTTTGAGCTGTGCGACATCGGCGGCGACGGAGTGTTGTACGGTTTTGGCTAGGGTTTTACCATCAATTAGTTGCATAATACTCTCTTTAAATTTTTAGGGTATTATATCGAAAATAGTTTAGGGCAGATGAGGGAGTGTTGATGGTGAAAAAAATAGTATATCTCCTACCATTACTGGTGGGGGCGGGTGAGGACTTTATCTCTCACTATGAGTATGGTCAAATGCTCTACAACAACCCTAGAGGGGTGAGCTGTGTTTCATGTCATGGAGAGCGTGGTGAGGGGGCTACGATTGTGGAGTATCGGGATATCCACGGCAATCAAACGATCCAAGGTCCTGATATACGCAACAAAACAAAAGCCCAGATGCTCCAGAGTGTCAACCGCTACCACCGTATCATGCCTAAGTACTATCTTACTACCAAAGAGGTTGAGACGATCTATGACTATATTCAGAAGCGAAAAGCGTATGAGTCTGGAGAGTAGTCTGATTTGATAGGGGTGATAAAAGGATAAAAAAGAGGTAGAAGTAAAAGAGGGGAGTTGGAGGAGGGGGCGAACAGGTTCGCCCCAGTCACTCTAGAGTGGTGTTACATTTTCAGCTTGTGGACCTTTTTGACCTTCACCTACTTCAAAAGTAACTGCTTGACCTTCAGCGAGAGTCACACGACCACCACCTTCATTGTTCACTTGACGAAAATGTACGAATACATCGCTTCCACCATTCTCTTGTTGGATGAATCCGTAACCTTTTTCATCATTAAACCATTTTACTGTTCCGTTAACTAGTTCTGCCATTGTAATACCTTTGGGTAAAAATTTACACTTATATAAGTGGAATCTAAAATCGGAGAGAGTCTTTCGGGGCTAGCAGGGTTTTTCACACAGTCAACACACGATAGATGAACTCGAACCTCATCTGTCATCGGATATATTGTATCTTCTTTCTTAGACATTAAGCTTAAAAGATCTAAAAACTTTTATAATATTTTCAGGAAAAACTATTTTCAGAACATTTGGATAAAATTCGACTACTATTTAAGTTAGAGAAGGAATCAATTTGCTAAGTACAGTAAACTTAACACAACGCTATGGAAAAAGGGTTTTATTTGACAAGATAAACCTTACTTTAGATATAGGGAAACGCTATGGACTTATCGGAGCCAATGGAGCAGGGAAGTCAACACTCATTAAGATACTCTCAGGTGAGATAGAGCCAACTGATGGTGAGGTACAGCTTCAGCCTGGACTCAAGATGGGGGTTCTAGGACAAAACCAGTATGCGTTTGAGGAGTATACACTCAAAGATGCGGTACTCTATGGCAACCGTCCGCTCTTTGATGCCCAAAAAGAGAAAGAGAAGCTCTATATGGAGGGGGATTTTGAGAGTGACGCGGTCAACAATCGTCTTGCGGAGCTTGAGATGATCTGTGCTGATGAAGACCCTACCTATGAGAGTGAGGTGAAGATTGAGAAGCTCCTTGAGGCTCTTGGCTTTCCTGCGAGTCAGCATGATGAGTTGATGTCTTCATTGACAGGGGGCGATAAGTTTAAGATTTTACTCGCACAGGTACTCTTCTTGAAGCCTGATGTTTTGCTCCTCGATGAGCCGACCAACAACCTCGATATCGAGACGATCGGATGGCTAGAGAGTGAGCTAAAGCGTCATGAGGGGACGATGATCGTCATCTCTCACGATAGACACTTCCTCAATGGTGTTGTCACCCATATCCTCGACCTTGACTTCCAAAATGTCCGTGAGTTTACAGGTAACTACGATGAGTGGTATATCGCTGCCAATCTCATCGCCAAACAAGCTGAGACCGATAGAGGAAAAGCCCTCAAAGAGAAAGAGGAGCTAGAGAAGTTTATCGCACGCTTCTCCGCCAATGCCTCCAAAGCCAAACAAGCAACCAGTCGCCAAAAGCAGTTGGATAAGCTCGATGTCCAAGCGATCAAGCTCTCTAGCCGACGCGATCCCTCTATTATGTTTAAGCCTCATCGAGATATTGGTAATGAGGTCTTGGAGGTGGTAGAGCTTAGCAAATTCTATGATGGCAAAGCGGTCTTTGAGAACCTCAGCTTCAAGATCAACAAAGGGGACAAAGTCGCCTTGATCGGATCAAATGGGGTTGGAAAGAGTACGCTTCTTGAGATACTCATGGGTAAACGAGAGCCAGATAGTGGTTCATTTAGCTGGGGGCAGACCGTGGCGACGACCTACTTCCCACAAGAGACCACCGACTTGGTCGTAGGGGATGAGGAGCTACCACAATGGCTCCAAGGGCATGACCCCAAGTGGCATATCGATGATCTTCGTAAGTGTCTTGGGCGTATGCTCTTCTCAGGTGAGGAGCAGAAGAAAAAGGTAGATAGCTGTTCGGGTGGAGAGAAACACCGCGTCATGCTCTCCAAGATGATGATGGATAGTGCCAACTTCCTTGTGATGGATGAGCCAGACAACCACCTCGACCTTGAAGCGATTGTCGCCCTTGGTGAAGCACTACACAACTACCAGAGTGGTGTTATCTGTGTCACACACGATAGAGAACTCATCGATGCCTTCGCCAACCGCATCATTAAACTCAATAGCGATGGCAGTGTAATCGATTTTGAGGGAGATTATGAAGCGTTTGTAGAGCAGTACGGACACTAATCCTTCGCTTTTTTATGTGAGAGGCTCGTTGGGGTCTCTTACCTTTTCGTTTAGCAATATTGGAATATGGAAATGATAATTTTATGACAGGGCGGGGAGGGTGTTACCTAGAGGCAACACCCTATAGGATAGGTATAATGGGGTTAGTTGATATTGGTGAAGACGGTTTGGACATCTTCGTCCTCTTCGAGTTTGTCGATGAGGCTATCGATCTCTTCTAGGTAGGCTTCATCGAGGTCGATAGGGGTATTGGCGATATACTCAAGGGTCGCTTTCTTGACGGCGATGCCCATCTCTTCGAGGGCTTTGGATAGCTCTCCAAATGAGGTAAACTCTCCATAGACTCTGACGATATTGATATCTTCACCACTCTCTTGAGGCTCTACATCCTCCTCGATCTCTTCAAGTCCAAAGTCGATAAGCTCTAGCTCTAACTCCTCCATATCCATCTCCTCAGTCTTATCAAAGAGGAAGACACATTTGCGTGTAAACATAAAGTTGAGTGAGCCTGAGGTGAGCATCTCCCCACCATTGCGGGTGAGGATCGCTTTGACATTGGCGACGGTACGGGTGTTGTTGTCTGTGGCACACTCAACAATCATCTGTACCCCGTGACCCGCTTTGACATCGTAGCTGATCTCTTTGATATCCGCAGCATCTTTGGCAGTAGCGCGTTTGATCGCTGCGTCGATGTTGTCTTTTGGCATATTTTGTGCTTTGGCATTGAGGATAGCGGTACGAAGCTTGGGGTTCATATCGGGATCTTGTCCCCCCTCTTTGGCTGCCATGGTGATGATCTTGCCGAGTTTTGGAAAGACCCGTGACATCGTTCCCCATCGTTTCATTTTTGCTGCTTTTCGGTACTCAAATGCTCTACCCATTTTGCTCTCCTTGTCTAAATATTTGGTGTGATTATACTCCGATTTGGATAAGGTGTGCTTTATACTTAAAAGGGTTATGTTAAAATAGTCGCAATCCACCACAAAGAGAAAATCGATGCAATTAGAAGAACTACAAGCGACCATACAGCAAGAAGTTGGGGTACTGCTCTACTTTTCGGGGGAGCAGTGCAGTGTCTGTCACGCTCTTAGACCCAAGTTTCACGCACTCTTTGAGCGTGAATTCCCACAGATAGAGCAACGCTATCTTGATGCCCATGCCAACCCTGAGATCTCAGCATATTTTCAAGTCTTCTCTGTCCCTACGATGATCGTCTTCTTGGATGGTCGAGAGTTTGTGCGAGAGGGGCGGAGTGTGAGTCTCCATCAGATGAGAGAGCAGTTGATGCGACCCTATACGATGATGACATCGTAGTCCCAAAAGAGAAAAATCCATTTAAAGGTGTCTAGCACGCAAAATAAGCCTTTTTACAAGAGTAATTAAGCTATAATGGAAAGTTTAACTTTAGAACTAAATGAGAATAAAAAGGAGCACTATGAGTGACCTATTCGAACAAAATGAAGCCGTAGATGAGGTACTGATAGAGGAGAGTATGAGACGCTCATACCTCGACTACTCCATGTCAGTCATTATCGGTCGGGCGTTGCCTGATGCACGGGATGGACTCAAGCCTGTCCACCGACGGATCCTCTACGCGATGAATGATCTCCACCTTAGCTACCGAAGCCCCTACAAAAAATCCGCCCGTGTAGTCGGAGATGTTATCGGTAAGTACCACCCACATGGAGACAACTCTGTCTATGATGCACTAGTGCGTATGGCACAGGACTTCTCTATGAAAGAGCCACTTGTTGATGGACAAGGGAACTTTGGTTCTGTCGATGGGGACAACGCGGCTGCGATGCGATACACCGAAGCACGCATGACCAAGCTCTCTGAGGATCTACTCTTTGATCTGGAGAAAGATACGGTTGATTTCGTACCAAACTACGACGACTCCATGAGTGAGCCCGATGTCCTCCCTGCACGCGTACCAAACCTCCTACTTAATGGCTCCTCAGGGATCGCTGTAGGGATGGCGACCAATATCCCGCCACACCGTATGGATGAACTCATCGAGGCACTGGTACTGCGTATCGATGAGCCTGCATGTAGTATCGAAGCGTTGATGGAGAAGGTCAAGGGGCCTGACTTCCCTACGGGGGGGATTATCTTTGGGCGTAAGGGGATTACTGATGCCTACACCACAGGACGAGGGCGTATCAAGGTGCGTGCCAAGACCCATATCGAAGAGAAGCGGAGCAAAGATGTCATCGTCATCGATGAGCTTCCCTATCAGGTCAATAAAGCCCGCCTCATCGAAAACATCGCCCAACTCGTACGCGATAAGCACCTAGAGGGTATCTCTGAGGTACGCGATGAGTCCGACCGTGAGGGGATGCGTGTCGTCATCGAACTCAAACGAGATGCGATGAGTGAGATTATCCTCAACAACCTCTTCAAGAGTACACAGATGCAGGTGACCTTTGGGATCATTATGCTAGCGATTGCCGATAAAGAACCCAAAGTCTTTACTCTTACTGAGATGCTCGATATCTTCCTCAAGCACCGTAAAACGGTCGTGATCCGTCGTACGATCTTTGACCTAGAGCGTGCGAGGGCTAGAGCCCATATCTTGGAGGGACTCAAGATCGCCGTAGACCATATTGATGAGGTGATCAAGATCATCCGTGCGAGTGGAGATGATGTCGATGCAAGAGAGAACCTCATGAGCCGTTTCAAACTCTCAGAGATCCAAGCCAAAGCGATCTTGGAGATGCGTCTGAGACGGCTCACAGGGCTTGAGATCGAGAAGATCGAAAATGAGTTAGCAGAGCTACTCAAGACCATCGCCTATCTTGAGAGTATCCTTAAGAGTGAAGCGAAGATCAATGAGATCATCCGTGAGGAGCTACTAGAGATCGGGACGAAGTACAGTGTCGCTCGTAAGACAGAGATTGTCGATGATTATGATGATATTGATGTCGAAGATCTTATCCCAAATGAGCCAATGGTCGTGACCATCACCCACCGTGGGTATATCAAACGCGTTCCTGTCAAGCAGTATGAAAAACAGCACCGTGGGGGCAAAGGGAAGACAGCCGTCACCACACATGATGATGACTTTATCGAGAAGTTCTTCATCTCCAATACCCACGATACGCTGATGTTTGTCACCGATAGGGGACAGCTCTACTGGCTCAAGGTCTACCGTATCCCAGAGGGGTCACGCACTGCAAAAGGTAAAGCGGTGGTCAATCTCATCAACCTTCAAGCCGATGAGCATATCCGTGCGATTATCCCGACGACAGATTTTGACAAAGCCAAAAGCTTGGTCTTCTTCACCAAAAATGGTATCGTCAAGCGAACTAACCTCTCGGAGTATGCCAATGTCCGAAGCAATGGTGTACGGGCGATCAACCTCGATGAGGAGGATTCTCTTGTCGAGTCCAAGATCGTCATGCCTAACACCCAGTGGCTCTTTGTCGCGACCAAAAAAGGTCTCTGTATCCGCTTCAAGGTAGCTGATGCACGAGAGATTGGACGCGTAGCACGGGGTGTGACAGCGATCAAGTTTAAGATTGAGGGTGACTTTGTCTGTGGTGCGACGACCATTGAGAGTGAAACGGATGAGCTGTTGATGATCTCTGAGAAGGGACTAGGCAAACGCACCACCGCCTCAGAGTACCGTGAACAGAACCGTGCAGGAAAAGGGGTCATCTCGATGAAGTTGACACCCAAAACGGGCGATGTGGTGGGGGTGGTCTTTGTCGAAGAGGACAAAGACTTGATGTGTTTGACTAGTATTGGTAAGATGATACGCGTCGATATGGAGACAATCCGCAAAGCAGGACGCAACACCTCAGGGGTCAAAGTCGTCGATGTAGAGAAGAAAGATATGGTTGTGAGTATCGCTAAGTGTCCCAAAGGGGATACCCCAGAGAACTTAGATATCGAGACAGATAATAGCCAAGAGATAGAAAATAGATTAGGATTAGATGCGTGAAAAAGTATAATATAGCAGTAGTAGGTGCTTCAGGTGCCGTAGGTGAGGAGCTCTTCAGAGTTTTAGAAGAGGTGAAGTTCCCAATCGGAAAGCTTCTCCCCCTTGCGAGTGCAAGATCTGTGGGTGAAGAAGTGGAGTGTCAAGGAAAGAGCTACAAGATAGAGGAGCTTACCGAGAGTGTATTTGAGGGGCGTGAGATTGATATTGCATTCTTCTCTGCGGGTGGGAGTATCTCTGCAAAGTTTGCTCAGTTTGCGGTGGAGTCTGGAGCGGTAGTCATCGACAACACTTCACACTTTAGGATGGATCCCAAAGTCCCTCTTGTCGTCCCCGAGGTCAACCCTGAGGATATTGAGCTATGGGAAGATACGGGAATCATCGCCAACCCCAACTGCTCTACCATCCAGATGGTACAGCTACTCAAACCTCTCCATGATCTCTATGAGATTAAGCGGGTCGATGTGAGTACCTACCAAGCAGTCTCGGGTGCAGGAAAGCAGGGGATGGAGGAGCTGGTACGGCAGATGCAGGAGTTTTTTGCCTTTAAGCTCAGTGAGACAGAGTGCAAAGCTTTTGCCCACCAGATCGCACTCAATGTTATCCCCCATATCGATGTACCCCAACCCAATGGCTACACCAAAGAGGAGATGAAGATGGTCAATGAGACCAGTAAGATTATGCATACTGAGTTTGCCCTCTCGGCGACTTGTGTGCGTGTCCCTGTACTTCGTAGCCACTCAGAGTCGATCACCATTACCTTTGCTGAGGGGGTTGATGTGAGTGTTGAGCAGGCACGCGAAGTGTTGGGAGCTTTTGAAAATGTCACCGTTATCGATGATATGAGTAAAAATGAGTATCCAATGCCTATCATCTCCACCGATACAGATGAGACCTATGTAGGACGCATCCGTAAAGATCTCTTTGCGAACAATATCCTCCATATCTGGGGAGTTGCTGACCAAGTGAGAGTAGGGGCTGCGACCAATGCCGTACGCATCGCTCAGAAGTGGATTAAGCTAGAGGAGAACTGCTAATGCTAGAGCGTGCATTTGAAGGCTTGATCTGGAATAGCCGATTTATCGTGATCTTGGCAGTGATATTTGGACTGATTGGGGCGATTATCCTCTTTGTGGTCGCCTCTATGGATATCTGGGGTGTGGCGGTCTATACCTTTGAGACGATTGTCACCCATGCTCACCCTGAGAAGTTTCATGAGGATATTGTCGCGAGGATTATTGGTGCGGTGGATCTCTATCTGATTGCCGTGGTGATGTTTATCTTCTCGTTTGGTCTTTATGAGCTTTTTATCTCTGATATTGACCAAGCTGAGGGCAAAAATGGCTCCAAGTTGTTGGCTATCCACAACCTCGATCAGCTCAAAGACAAGATTGCCAAAGTCATTGTGATGGTATTGGTGGTGAGCTTCTTCCAGAAGGTGCTTCATACAGACTTTACGACACCATTAGAGATGCTCTATTTTGCAGGGTCGATTACTGCCTTAGCAGTGGGATTATATTTTTTAGGAAAAGTAGGTAAATAGTAATGAGTAAGATATTTGTAGATGCCTGTTTAGGTAGAGAGACACCCTATACACCCGTATGGATGATGAGACAAGCGGGGCGTTATCTCCCTGAGTATATGGCAGTCAGAGCAGAGGCGGGCAACTTCCTCAACCTCTGTCATGATCCCAAAAAAGCCGCAGAGGTGACGATCCAACCACTCGATATTGTTGGGGTGGATGCAGCAATTTTGTTCTCTGATATCCTAGTGATCCCTGATGAGATGGGGATGGATTTGAGTTTTGTCAAAGGGGAAGGTCCTAAGTTCGCAGATCCTATCGAGAGTCAAGCAGACCTCGATAGACTCATCGGAGGGCAAGAGGCAGCCGATAAGCTCACCTATGTCTATGAGACGATTGCCCTCTTGCGTCAAGAGCTAGATGCTCGGGGTGATGAGATTGCATTGATTGGATTTACAGGTGCTCCATGGACACTGGCGACCTATATGATCGAAGGGCAGGGGACGAAGACCTACAATATCTGTAAAAAGATGATGTACTCCAACCCTGAACTCCTCCACGATATCCTCGCCAAGGTCACTTCGGTGGTCAAGCTCTATATGGAGCGACAGATTGAATCAGGGATCGATGTAGTACAGATCTTCGATAGCTGGGCTGCTGCGATTGAGCCAAGTAAGTATGATGAGTTTAGCTGGAAGTATATGGTTGAGATCGCGGATTACTTGAAATCCAAGTATCCCGATACCCCTATCATTATGTTTCCTAAGGGGGTCTCTGCATTTATTGAGCAGGGGCTTGTCTATGGTAACTTTGATGTCTTTGGTGTGGACTGGGGGACACCGATGACGATGGCAAAAGAGAAGCTAGGAGATCGTTATGTTCTTCAAGGCAATATGGAGCCGTGCCGTCTCTATAGCAAGGAGGCGACCACCGAGTGTGTCGAAGCGATACAAGAGATTATGGGGGGAAAACGCCATATCTTCAATCTTGGACACGGTATCCTCCCTGATGTCCCTGTCGAACACGCCAAGCACTTTGTGCGTGAGTGTCAACGCGTGAGTGGTAAAGCATAGATGTCCTCTATCATCTTTGGACCCATCCTCTCGCGTCGTTTTGGGAAATCCCTCGGCGTGGATCTGAGTCCATCTCAGAAGCAGTGTAACTTTGACTGTCTCTACTGTGAGCTACCCCATGTCAAGAAGATGGCAGACTATCAGGATGTCGTAGCGGTAGAGGAGATTGTCATCGCGTTACAAGAGGCACTCAAGCGGGAGCCTGATATCGACTTTATCACCATTACTGCCAATGGTGAGCCGACCCTCTATCCTCACCTAGGCGAACTTATCACCCAGATTACTCACTTCAAAGGGCGTGCCAAGACGCTGATTTTGAGTAATGGTTCGACAATCGATCAACCCCGTGTCCAAGAGGCACTCTTGGCATTTGATGAGGTGAAGCTCTCTTTGGATTGTGCGTCACAACGCTGTCTTAAGCGACTCGATCGCTCCTGTGAGGGGATTGAGATAGAGCAGATCAAGGCGGGGATGTTAGCTTTTCAGTCACGCACGACCCATCCACTCATTATCGAGGTATTGATAGTCAAAGGGATCAATGATACTCAAGAGGAGATTGCCAAGCTCAATGGCTTCTTGGGGCAACTCAAGCCTATGCGTATCGATCTAGGTACGATCGATCGCCCTCCTGCCTTTGATGTAGAAGCGGTATCTTATGAGGAGTTGTTGGCAATTGCTCAGCAGTTTAATGCCACCCTCCCACTCTATATCGCTTCACGCAAAAAAACAGAGGCTCACCCCGCATCCTATAGTGTAGAGGAGATACTTCAGACACTCTATAAGCGTCCGTTGACCCAAGAGGATATCGAAGCACTCTTTGATAGTGAGAGCCAAACACGCCTCACAAGACTTCTTGAATCGGGTAAAATAGCGATTGTTGAGGCAAATGGGATAAAATTTTATAAAAAATCCTAAAAACCCTTGACAATCAAGAAAAAATTCTCTATAATCGCACTCCAACAAATTAGTTGAATGTTCCGGATTAGCTCAGCGGTAGAGTAGATGACTGTTAATCATTTGGTCGCTGGTTCGAATCCAGCATCCGGAGCCACTTTAATCTTTTGTTTTATGCTTTTAAATGTTCCGGATTAGCTCAGCGGTAGAGTAGATGACTGTTAATCATTTGGTCGCTGGTTCGAATCCAGCATCCGGAGCCACTTCACTTATACTAAAATAACCCCTTTTAACTTTCAATCCTTATTTATAACCGTTCTTTAAAATCGTTGTATCCAAACTCTTTTACTATATCTATGCTTCCATCGAGTCGTTGGATGGCAATAGCGGGGAGGTTGATGCCATTGAAGGTGGTGGCTTTGACCATGGTGTAGTGCATCTGATCTTCAAAGATAACACTATCCCCTCTCTCAAGGGGCTTCTCAAAACTGTAGTCCCCCATGATATCCCCTGCCAAGCAAGTATTGCCTGCGAGGCGGTAGGTGTAGGGGAGGAGTTGGGGGGCTTTGGCTCCTCTCACCTCTGCACGGTAAGGCATCAAGATCGTATCGGGCATATGTGCTTCAGCAGAGCTGTCAAGGATGGCGATATCGATACCGTTGTGGACGATGTCGAGTACGGTGGTACGCAGGGTACCTGTCTCCCACCCTATCGCCTCTCCAGGTTCGAGATAGACCTCGACTCCATAGCGTGCTTTGAACTCTTTGATCAGTCTGATGAGCTTCTTGATATCATACCCCTCTTTGGTGAGGTGGTGTCCGCCACCAAAATTGATCCACTTCATCTTCCCTATATAGGCTCCAAATTTCGCTTCAAAGGCTTGGAGTACCTGCTCTAAGGCACTACTATCCTCTTCACAGAGTGCATGGAAGTGTAACCCATCACACAAAGAGAGGAGGGTAGGGTCGAGATTGGCAAGGGTGGTGCCGAGTCGGGAGTAGACTCCACATGGGTTGTAGATCTCTTTGGGGGCTTGGGAGTACTCTGGATTGATACGAAGTCCTATCGAGAGTGTTGGGTTGATTGCTTTGGCTTGTGTGGCAAACTTCTTGAGCTGATAGGGGGAGTTAAAGACCAGATGGTGAGAGATACGGGCAATCTGCTCTAGCTCCTCCGCTTTAAAGGCAGGGGCGTAGGTGTGTAGCTCTTTGGAGAAGGTCTCATCAGCAAGGAGTGCCTCATGTAGACCACTCGCACAACACCCATCAAGATAGGGTTTGAGGAGTGGGAAACTCTGCCACAAGGCGTAGCCTTTGAGTGCGAGGAGTACTTTGGCACCACTTTCATGCTTGATTGTGGCGATGATCTCAAGGTTTTGTTGGAGTTTTTGCTCTTCTAGCAACCAGCAAGGGGAGGGGAGGGAGGGGTTAGATAGGTTATTTGTCGTCTTCATAGAGAATTATATCCTAAATTAGTCTACTCTAAGATACTTTAAGGTAAAATCGCGTCCAAACAATACCCTACATAATCTATGTAGGAAAAACAGATGAAGGAAGATTGGCATGAAAAGAACATTTCAACCCCATAACACACCAAGAAAAAGAACACACGGTTTTAGAACAAGAATGAAGACAAAAAATGGTAGAAAAGTGATCTCTGCAAGAAGAGCCAAAGGTCGTAAAAGATTGGCTGTATAGCATACTAGGCTCAGATTATTAGTCGTATAAAACATTTTACACGGATAAGAACGAGTCAGGAGTTTAACGGAGTGTACCATCGCTCCTCTAAAAGGTGGCACTCTCCCTACTTTGTACTCTTTTATCAAAAGGGTACGAGTAATAGAGTAGGGTTTGTCGCCAGTAAAAAAGTAGGAAATGCAGTTCATCGAAATAGAGCAAAGCGTTTGCTTAGAGCACATTTCATCGAAAATATAGATCTTTTATCACAAGGGTCTTATGTATTGGTTGCAAAACCAGCTCTCTTAAACGAAAGTTTTTTAGAGACTCGAAAATCATATCTTCATGCACTAAAAAAGTGTGCTGCATTATCCACATAACATAACTATTACTTCACTACTATTTTAAAGGTATTATTTTGGAACAACAAGATCTGAACAAACGGCTCCTTATCGCACTTGTACTCTCTTTTTTTGTATTTGTCGGGTATGGATATCTCTTCCCCGTACAGCCACTAGAACAAGTGACGCAACACCCAAATCCCACTCAAACCACCCCCAACCAAACCGCTACTAGCACACCACAAACCCCTATGAGCAATGCTACACCAAACGCCTCAACACGGACGGCACAGGCTCCTGTGACGACTCTAGAGGGTGAGAGACTCATGGTCGTACAATCGGATAAATTTAAGATGACGATTGATAAACTTGGGCGTATTGCACAGTTTGAACTCCTAGAGGAGAAGTATCAAGATGCGGAGGGAAGAAACCTTCAGATCTTGGGAGAAGAGCAGGTCAAGCCACTAGAGGTACGATTCTCTGATGTCACACTCAACACCGAAGCCTTTAAGCAACCCTATACCTATAGTGGTAGTGCGGTTGTAGATGTCTCAACCAAAGCAGAGACAATTATCTTAACACAAACACTCTCTACACTCACGCTTACCAAAACCATCACAGTTGAGCCAAATGGTGCCTACCATATCGAGATTGCAACCTCTAAGCCTGTACCTTACTTTGTCACACCAGGGCATAGACCAATGGCAGATGACTCCATGTATATGTTGGTGCGTGGTGGATTGATTAAGAGTAGTGAGGGGATCATCACGACGATTGAGGATGGTGATGCTGAAGGCAATGAGAATATCAAAGGGGCGATTATCGTTTCAGCGTTTGATCGCTATGTTGCTTCGATGTTTTATGCTTTTGAGAGTGGGATGAATGTCTCTGTACTCAAAGAGGGTGAGGGCGATCCACTTCTCTTTGTTGAGGGGAGACAATCTCTCAAGCTTGGGGGGTATATCGGACCTAAAGAGTATGAGATACTCCATAGTATCAACCCTGAGCTAACCGATGCGATTGAGTTTGGATGGTTTACTTTCCTCTCTAAGCCCTTCTTCAAAGTCCTGCTATGGATTCAGAGTATCGTTGCCAACTGGGGATGGACGATTATCCTCTTTACCCTACTGGTTAAACTGGTACTCTTCCCACTCTCCTATAAGGGGATGATGTCGATGCAGAAGCTCAAAGAGCTTGCACCGAAGATGAAAGAGCTTAAAGAGAAGTATAAAGGTGACCCTGCTAAGATGAATGCACAGATGATGGAGATGTACCGTAAAAATGGTGCCAACCCTATGGGGGGATGTCTTCCGATGTTGCTTCAGATTCCTGTCTTTTTTGCACTCTACCGTGTCCTGCTCAATGCAGATGAGCTTCAAGGGGCATCATGGCTCTCATTTTGGATTAGTGACCTCTCCGCAGCAGATCCCTACTATATTCTCCCAATCTTGATGGGTGCCTCGATGTGGTTCCAACAAAAGATTACGCCCAATAACTTCACCGATCCACTCCAAGAGAAGATTTTTCAGTGGTTCCCTATCATTATGGCGGGGATGTTTATCATTATGCCTTTCCCATCAGGATTGGTTCTCTACTGGGTTGTCAACAACATCTTTACAATTGGTCAGCAGTATATCATCAACAAAGCCTATACCAAACAGAAAAACCTTGCGATTGAAGCACACAAAAAGGGAAAGGAGTAGCCAATGAAAAAGGTTGAAGCCCCTACACTGGAAGAGGCGTATCAAAAAGCTGCCGAACAACTCTCCTGTTCGATTACCGAGCTAAAGTGTGAGGTGATCCAGTATCCTACCAAAGGGATTTTAGGATTTATGAAGCGTGGTGCGATTATTGTCGCAGCCTACAATGAAGCACTCCGAGCAGAGGTAGCCCCCCACGCTACCCCTCAAGAGACTGCTCCAACCCCACCACGCCCAGTGCGTACTACCCCGACACCCAAGTCCACTCCTAGCCCTCAAGAGAGTACCCCCACACCACGCCCTACCGTATCTCAAATACCTCAAGAGTCTGTAGTGCAGAAGGTCAAAGATAGTAGTGTCTTGGAGGGCTTTTTTGATGCTGACGCTGCTGAAGAGGAGGCAAAAGAGGAGAAGATCGTCTATGATGAGTTGGCACTACTTATTGAGCAACAACTCAAAGAGCTTCTCTCTCACTCTTGTTTCGATATCGATGTGGTAGAGGTGGATGTGGTAGACAATACCGCACTAATCTTCATCGATGGTGAGGATGCTGCCTTGCTTATCGGTAAAGAGGGGTATCGCTATAACGCCCTCTCCTATATGCTCTTTAACTGGCTCCATGCCAAATATGAGATCTTTATCAAGCTTGAGATTGCAGAGTTTTTGACCTCTCAGCAGGAGATGATACGCAACTATATCAAGCCTGTTATTGAAAATGTCCAGAAGTATGGCAAAGGAAAGACCCGTCCCCTTGATGGGATTTTGGTACAGATTGCCCTTGAGCAGTTACGCGAAGAGTTCCCCGATAAGTATGTGGCAGTCAAGACCAGTCGTGATGGAAACCGTTTTGTTATCATCAATGAATTTAATCGTAGATAACGATGTGTGACTCTATCGCTGCGATTGCAACAGCCAGTGGTGTCTCCTCTATCTCTATCATTCGGGTGAGTGGGACACGATCCTTGGAGATTGCCAAGCGTCTCTCTCATCGTGAGGAGATTATCCCTCGTTATGCACACCTCACCTCCCTCTATACTTCCCAAGACCATCTTATTGACCAAGCCATCCTTCTCTTCTTTGCTGCACCCTATAGCTTCACAGGTGAAGCAGTGGTGGAGTTTCAGTGTCATGGGGGGATGATTGTCGCCCAAGAGATACTTGATACGATTGTGAGCTATGGCGTGCGTCTTGCAGAGCCTGGAGAGTTCTCAAAGCGGGCATTTCTCAATGGCAAGATAGACCTCACCAAGGCAGAGGCGATCGCCAAGCTAATCGAAGCGAAGAGTCTTGATGCCGCCAAGATTTTGGCAAAGCAGATGAAAGGGGAGCTCAAAGCGTTTGTTGATGAGAATCGTGAAGCCCTACTTAAGTCACTTGCCTACTCTGAGGTGATGATTGATTATGCGGAGGAGGATATCCCTGAGGATATGATGCAGACAATTGCTCAACAGCTTATAGGCTTGGAGCAGAAGATCGATCAGATTGTAGAGGTGAGTCATAGACGAAGAGGGTTGATTGAGGGATTTAAAGTCGCCATTATCGGAAAACCCAATGTCGGTAAAAGCTCTCTACTCAATGCTCTCTTGAGTTATGAACGGGCGATTGTGAGTGAGATCGCAGGGACGACACGCGATACCATTGAGGAGCAGGTGCGTATCGGCTCTCATATCATTAGACTTGTCGATACCGCAGGGATTCGTGAATCAGATGACACCATTGAGAAGATCGGGATAGAGCGATCGATGAGTTCGGTGGAGGATGCGGATATCATTATCGCACTCTTTGATGCCTCACGCGAATTTGATGCTGAAGATGAGGCGATTGTCTCGATTCTTCAGACACTTGGGGATAAGCATCTGATTGTTGCCCTCAATAAGTGTGATCTCTCACAGAGGCTTGACCCAAGCCCCTTAGCTAGCTATGAGCCACTAGAGGTGAGTGCCAAACGAGGCTTTGAGACCCTGACCACGCGTCTAGCAGAGCTACTCGATAGTATCGGTGAGGGGGAAGAGCTGATGCTTATCTCGTCGCGTCAGATCGAAGCGGTCAAACAGACTAAAAGAGCGATAGGCGATGCGAAACTCCCTTTAGCGGGAGGAGAGTTGGAGTTCTTCTCTTACCATCTCCAAGAGGCGATTCAGGCGATCTCCTCTATCTCCAAGCCCTATGATAGTGAAGAGATACTCGATAAAATGTTTGGTGAATTCTGTTTGGGAAAATAGTCCCATACAGATCTCTAAAGTTAATCATGTATAATTACAAATCATTACCTATAAGGAAAAGTTTCAATGACTAAAAAAACTCCCCTAATTTTGGCTATCTTTCTACTGCTATTTCTCTCTACGGGATGTGTAGAGCGGGAGCTTGTACTCCATGACCCCGATAGTGCTGGAGCGAGTTGGGCAGAACAGAGCAATGTCAATGATATCAATATCTCTGATCTCGATGAGAATCTTACCGAGAGTGAGACGATGATTACGGAGAGTTCAGAGAGTGAAAAGGGTAAACGGATGCCCTTTCCTGCCTCCGAATATGCCAAGCTTCCACGCACAGGACGCGGAACTGTCAAGGGGAGTATCTTTGTTAAAAACCTCTATGGCGAGAAGGTGATGGGGGGTGGAACACGACTCTATCTCAATCCTGCGACAAGCTACTCTGAACAGTGGTACAATCAGAGCTATCTTGAGGGTAAGAAGATGGAGCGGGCAGATGCACGACTCTTTAACTATCTGAAGTTTACTGCGGCCAATAGTAGCGGGAAGTTTGCCTTCTATGGGGTGCCTTCTGGTAGCTACTATCTGATTGGTACGGTCAAGTGTGGGCGTGCATGTGGCTATGATGGTATCCGCAATATACGCATCGCTACGAAAGTGAGTGTCTATGGTAGTCAAGTCGTAGAGCAAGACCTCACACGATCCATGGCTCAGTAGAGCCACTGCCCCCCTTGGTATTACCCTTGGGGATAGGCATCGCTGAGTGCTTGATAGAGTGCTTGGGGGCTTATCTCAGGGGTTGTGCGTAGGATCTCTTGCATCACAACATTATCCTCTCTCCCCCGCCATACTTTGATATAGCGTCCCACTTTATAGCCATGGTCTTGTCTAAATTGATTTAAGATATTTTTTCCGATATAGAGGGTGTAGAGGCTATCGAGATTGAGTGAAGATTGTATCGCCACATCGATAAAGGCTTGCATCAACGCCTCAGTGGAGTCTTGGCAGAAGAGGGCTTTGAGTAGTACCTCTACGACCTCAATCTGTGCATAGCTCTCTGTGGTGATAGGTTGAATGGGTGCGGTAAAGGCATCAAAGTTGGGTAGGGCAGAGATAGTAGAGGCGAGGCTTTCGATACTCCCTAATCTCCCTTTTTTGTAGTCCTCAAGCCCCTGAGACATAATAAAGTGCCAGATATCAACCGCTTCGAGTTTGATATTCTCATAGTCAGGTTGGGCATCGATGTTTTTCCAGTGCTTCCACGGATAGGACTCTATCAGCTCCGCACACTCTAGATAGATACAGCGTCGCCAGTTAATAATCTTACCATTTTTGGTGACACCCCCCTCCCAACCCTCGCCATTGGTGGCATTATTGAGTTGTTGTTGTAGTGTTAGCATCTGTATGATTTTATTCATTTTCTATCCCTTTTTAGGCTTTTTTGTGTGATTGTATCGAAATTTCGTTATAATGATTGTAAATTTATTACCAAGGGGTTCATGATGTTAAAAAAAGTTTTAGTCGCCTCAGCTGTGAGTGTATTGGCAGTTGCTCAAGCACCCGCACCTGTGGAAAAACTGGATATCAAAAAGAGTGTACAGTCGTTTATCGATACTATCGTAGCCAAACAAGATACGCGTGGTGGTTGGTTGGTTGTTGATCGTAAGAAATCAGCAGATGGTGAGCGTTTTGGTCTGCTCTTCAAAGAGGCAAAAGCGGAGGATAACCTCTCAATGGACTATGCAGAGTTGGCAGGTACCCGCATTGACAATACCCTAAAGTATGCTAGTGATAGTTTCCATGCGACTTCACTCTTGACAGCACTCCCAAAAGCAGATGCAGGGGATAAAGGGGCACAACTTGTTATTGATCAGATCATTACCAAAAAGTTGGTTGAGATTACGACAGACTACTCTTTGAAAGATTATCACTATAGTATGACATTCAAAGATATCAAAGAGCGTTTGGGCAAAAAAGAGGTAGATGTAGAGATGCGTGGAGCAGGGATTACAGGTATCTATGATATCACTGATACCCTCAACCAAAAAGCAAAAATAGGAATCGAACGCCTCTACCTTGCACCACAAGATAAGCAGTATAAAGGTGAGTATATTGATGTCAAAGAGAGTCGTATCAATGTAGAGACCGTTGTCGCAGGGAAGAGCTTAGACTTTAAGTACAGTATGGGACTAGGATCACTTGAGTCAAACTTCTCTAAAGAGTATACGGAGGTCAAAGCCTTTAATCTTGATTTGACTATTGGTGGTCTCAATGTTGCAGCGTATCGTGCATTGGAGCAGTTTGCCAAAGCCAATCCAGATCTCTCTGAAAATGATCCAAAACTACAGAAGTTAAGTATGGATCTCTTCACAGGGAAAGGACTCTTTATTGAGATTGAGGATTTGAGTATTGCCAATCTCCTCGTAGCAGGTCAGAAGTTTGGGAGTGCTAAAGTGACTGCCAAAGTATCACTCGCAGGGGACAACGATATCCAAAAGATGTTGGCAGTCAACCCGTTGATGGTACTCTCTGCACTCAATGTAGTCGCACGCGTAGAACTCTCAGAGAGTATGCTTACGACCCTTATGAGTACACAAGAGGGTGCGATGCTTGCGATGTTGCCTAAGAAAAAAGTCAAAGGGAATTATCTTTATGATATCACTTTTGCCAAAGGTAAATTGGCGATCAATGGACAGAAGTTTTAACCACTTCTCCCTCCTCCTACCATCTAAGCTCCTCTTAGATGGTACCCCCCTTTCAACCCATATTTAGTAGTTTTGAAGTAAAATACGCTACTTAATTTACCCCCCTAAAGGACTCACGCTATGTCACAACCAGTCGAAAATTTAGATGAAGTGTTAAAAAATCATAAACTCAGCCAAGAGGAGTATCAAGATATACTTCGTATCCTTGATGGTCGCCACCCCAATATCGTAGAGATCGGTATCTTCTCTGCAATGTGGTCAGAGCACTGCTCTTATAAGTCTAGTACGAAGTACCTCCGTGGTTTTCCTACGACTGCCCCATGGGTGATCCAAGGGCCAGGAGAGAATGCAGGGGTCATCGATATCGGTGATGGTATGGCAGCTGTCTTCAAGATGGAGAGCCACAACCACCCCTCCTTTATCGAGCCATTTCAAGGGGCTGCGACAGGTGTAGGAGGGATCCTTAGAGATATCTTCACTATGGGTGCAAGACCTGTAGCCAACCTCAATGCGTTGCGTTTTGGTACGGTCAAAGGGGATAGCGAAACAGCGAAGTACCAACGCCACCTTGTACGCGGGGTAGTCGATGGTATTGGAAGTTATGGTAACTGTATGGGTGTCCCTACGATCGGTGGAGAGGTGAGCTTCGATGAGAGCTATAACGGCAATATCCTTGTCAATGCCTTCTCTTTGGGGCTTGTGAAGTCAGATGAGATCTTTTTGGGTGTCGCCTCTGGTGTGGGGAACTCAGTCATGTATGTCGGCTCTAAGACTGGACGCGATGGACTAGGGGGTGCGGTGATGAGTTCGGACTCCTTTACCGAAGCGTCTAAATCCCTACGCCCGACCGTACAGGTGGGTGACCCCTTTACAGAGAAGTTGCTTCTTGAGGCGTGTCTTGAGCTGTTTAAGACCGACCATGTCGTAGGGATCCAAGATATGGGTGCGGCAGGACTCACCTCTTCGGCGTTTGAGATGGCAGGGAAGACAGGTGCGGGGTTGATTATGCACCTTGACAAAGTTCCTGCACGAGAAGAGGGGATGACTCCCTATGACTTTATGCTCTCAGAGTCTCAAGAGCGTATGCTAATCTGTGCCAAAAAGGGTAGAGAGCAGGCGATTATCGATATCTTTGAGAAGTGGGAGCTTGATGTCGCGGTGATTGGTGAGGTAACCGATACCGCGCGTATGGAGTTGATGTGGCATGGTGAGAAGTGTGCGGATATGCCTATCGCTCCTGTGAGTGAAGAGGCACCTGTCCTTGATAGACCTACCGCACGCCCCGCCTATCTCGATGCGACCAATGCCAAAGGGGTAGAGGATTTTGCCTCTGTGGCAGATCAAGAGGCGTATGAGACGCTTTTGGGCAATATCGAGATCTCCGATAAGGCATGGGTCTACAATCAGTATGACTCTATGGTACAGACCAATACCACCAAAGCACCAGGGAGCCTTGATGCCTCCTCTATCCGTATCAAAGAGAATGGTAAAGCGTTGGCGATGAGTTCAGACTGTAACCCTCGTTACTGCTATATCGACCCCAAAAAAGGGGCAGCCCTAGCAGTAGTAGAGTCGGGGCGTAATGTCGCGATGAGTGGGGCAAGACCCCTCTCTATCACCGACTGTCTCAACTACGGAAACCCAGAGAACCCTGAGGTGATGTGGCAATTTGCCCAAGGGTGTGAAGGGATCAAGGAGGCGTGTAGTGAGCTAGAGACCCCTGTTGTGAGTGGAAATGTCTCACTCTACAATGAGACCAATGGTGTGAGTGTCTATCCTACCCCTGCCATCGCGATGGTCGGACTCAATGAGGATGAAAACAGAGTCCTCCCCTCTGCGTTTCAAACGCAAGGAAACAGTATCTTGCTTCTAGGGGAGACAAAAGGGGAGTTTGGTGGGTCACTCTATATCAAGGCCCTTCATGGTGAGACGGTAGGAAGTTTGCCTGAGTTTGACTACTCTGCGGAGCTTAGACTCTGGGAGCTTGTGATCGAAGCCAACAAAAAAGGACTCCTCGCCTGTGCAAAAGATGTCAATGTTGGAGGGGTCGCTATCGCACTCTCCAAGATGTCTGCGGTCTCAGGTATGGGTATCGAAGCGACTGTAAGCGTAGCACAGAGTAGAGATATTTTCGATGAGACTCAGAGTAGAGCCTTGGTAGAGGTCGCACCTGAGCATCTCGAAGCCGTCGCACAGATGGCATTAGATCTGGGTATCCATATCGAGAAGATTGGTACCGTCGGTGGAGACCGTGTCGCTATCAACCAAGTAGCACTACCCCTAGAGCGTGTCAAAGATGTCTATTTTAACACCTTTGCTAGAACCATCGAACAAGATTTGTAAACCAAGAAGAAAGAGAGAATAATGAGAGCATTACTAAGTGTAAGTGATAAGGCGGGTATTGTAGCGTTTGCCCAAGGGTTGGAGCGTCAGGGTTGGGAGATCATCTCAACAGGGGGTACCTATAAGAAGCTCAGTGAAGCGGGTGTTAAGGTCATTGAGATTGATGAAGTGACGAAGTTTCCAGAGTGTTTTGAGGGGCGTGTGAAGACACTCAACCCCTATGTCCATGGGGGTATCCTCCATAAGCGTGGAGATGAAGCCCATGTCGCACAGGCTAAAGAGCTTGGTGTAGAGGGGATTGATCTCGTTTGTGTCAACCTCTACCCGTTCAAAGAGACGATAGAGCGTACAGAGGATTTTGATGAGATTATCGAAAATATCGATATTGGTGGACCTACTATGGTGCGTTCAGCTGCGAAAAACTTCAATGATGTACTCATCGTGACAGATGTAGCAGACTATGACGCGGTCTTGGGTGCAGTGGAGAAGGGTGAGGATAGTATCGAGTTTAGACGCGGATTGATGATCAAGGCGTTTGAGCATACTGCATCGTATGATGGGATGATCGCCAACTATATGAATAAGCGTTTTAACAAAGGGTTTGGAGCGTATCAGTTTATCACTGGTAAGAAGGTATTCCAGACGCGTTATGGAGAGAATCCACACCAAGATGGGGCACTCTATGAGTTTGATACCCACTTCTCTGAGAACTTTCAGCAGGTCAAAGGGGAAGCCTCTTTCAATAATATCAATGATGTCAATGGTGCGTTGAAGATCGCTTCGAGTTTTGGTGAACAACCTGCCGTCTGTATCGTCAAGCATGGGAACCCTTGTGGATTTGCGCTCAAAGCAACCCTTCTTGAGAGTTATGTAGAAGCACTTAAGTGTGATCCAGTCTCTGCCTTTGGTGGGGTGGTCGCGGTCAATGGTATCGTCGATGCTCCCCTTGCTGAGAAGATGAATGAGATCTTCTTAGAGGTGGTAATGGCAGCAGATTTTACCCCTGAAGCCCTTGAAGTCTTTGAGAAGAAAAAACGCCTCAAACTCTTTGCCCAAGGTGGCAGTAAGCTAGTGATGAGCAAAGATAGCCATGACTTTAAGCATGTTGATGGTGGATTTGTCTATCAAAACTCAGACTGTATCTGTGATAATGAAGTCCACAATGCCCATAAAAAATCAGAGCTTACCGCCTCAACACAAGAGATGAAAGATCTTGAGATCGCATGGAAAGTTGCAGGACTCACCAAGTCTAACTGTGTCGTCTATGTCAAAGACTCTGCAATGGTAGCAGTGGGTATGGGAATGACTAGTCGTGTGGACGCGGCACAGTGTGCCCTCAAAAAAGCCAAAGAGATGGGACTAGATGTGAGTGGTGCGGCAATGGCATCTGAAGCGTTCTTCCCTTTCCGTGATAGCATTGATGCCGCAGCGGCTGCAGGAGTCAAGGCGATCATCGAACCAGGAGGCTCTATCCGTGATGATGAGGTGATCGAAGCTGCCAATGAACATAGAATTGCACTCTACTTTACAACCGTAAGACACTTCTTACACTAATCTACTCTCTTGAGATGCCTACGGTGTGGGCATCTTAGTAGTAAATCCTCTCTTTCTCTCCCTCTTTTTCTCAACCTTTTGATTTGACGCAAAACTTTTATTTAGTTTTTGTTATGCTATAGCTATAGGCTTCGTCTATAGCGGGGTTTATGACTTCATCTAGGAGGAAAACGATGCTCATTACACTTGATCCAAAAGGTATTTTTCTTAAATTGCTTGGGATAATTTTTCTCCTTTTACTGCTTAATGGTATGGGGATTGTGACACAGCACTATGGATATCATATCTACGGCTTAGTCAAGCTCTTCAATTTTGACTTGGAGACCAATATCCCTACACTCTACTCAGTCGTAGCACTACTCTTTGCGAGTCTGCTTCTTTTGATGATTACACGCGAACATAAACAGGCACACCAGCCTTATGCTGCATGGCTTGGGTTGATGCTACTGTTTCTTTTTTTGGCGATTGATGAGTTTGCATCGATTCATGAACACTTCTCCTACACTCTCCATGACTCCCTTGAGACTTCAGGACTCTTCTTCTATGTGTGGGTAGTGCCGTATGGGGTGGCGTTTATCCTCTTCTCCTTGCTCTATCTGAAGTTTTTGATGCGTCTTCCTTCACGAAGTCGCCTACTCTTTATCCTCTCTGGAGGGATTTTTGTAGCGGGGGCGATCGGAATGGAGATGGTAGGGGGGTGGTATCATGAACTCTATGGTGATCAGACCCTTGTCTATGCCCTCCTCTATAGTTGTGAAGAGTTTTTGGAGATGTTTGGAATTGCACTCTTTATCTATGCACTCCTAGAGTATATGCTTAAGCAGTTTGGTGTGTTGCGTGTTGAAGTAACAAAAGGGAGTCATTAAGATGCAAAAGATACTCCTCGTCTTTGGAACACGACCCGAAGCGATCAAGATGGCACCGTTGGTACTGAAGCTACAAGCAGAGCATGAGACGATAGAGACGCGTGTCTGTATCACTGCACAGCATCGAGAGATGCTCGATCAGGTACTCGATATCTTTGGGATTGTCCCCGCGTATGATCTTGATATTATGCATGCGGGGCAAGATCTCTATGATATTACAAGTCGTGTACTCTTAGGGATGCGAGAGGTCTTAAGTGACTATCAGCCTGACCTTGTCTTGGTACATGGGGATACTACGACGACCATCGCTGCGGCACTAGGGGCGTTTTATCAGAAGATCTCCGTAGGGCATGTAGAGGCGGGATTGCGGACAGGAGATATCTATAGTCCATGGCCCGAAGAGGTCAACCGTAAGCTCACCTCTCAAATCACACGCTACCACTTCACGCCTACGATGATGAGTCGGGAAAATCTCCTCCAAGAGGGGGTAGCCGATGAGCAGATTATCGTGACGGGCAATACGGTGATTGATGCACTCTTTTGGGTACTAGAGAAGATCGACGCTACGCCTCATCTCAAGGAGCAACTTACCCATACTATCCAAGCGGAGTTTCCTGCGTTTGGAGATGGTGCGTCGATGGTGTTGATTACGGGGCATCGTAGAGAGAACTTTGGAGAGGGATTTTTGCAGATCTGTCGGGCGATCGCTCTCTTGGCAGAACAACACCCCCAAGTTCACTTTGTCTACCCTGTCCACCTCAATCCCAATGTCCAAAAACCTGTACTCGAACTCCTCTCAGAGAAGGCAAATATCTATCTCATCTCCCCTTTGGAGTATGAGTCATTTGTCTATCTGATGCGTCATGCATCGATTATCCTCACCGATAGTGGAGGGATACAGGAGGAGGCACCTAGCCTTGGGAAGCCTGTCCTTGTGATGCGTGATACCACCGAACGCCCCGAAGCCCTAGAGGCGGGGACAGTGAAGCTTGTCGGAACAAAGGTAGAGAGGATTGTCGATGAGGTGACAAAGCTACTCATAGAGAGTGCGTGTTATAATGAGATGAGCCAAGCCTCCAACCCCTATGGGGATGGAGAGGCGTGTGAAAAAATCATAGCGTTTTTAAATCATCGTGGTAGATCAACTATAATAAAGGAAGAGAATGCAAAGTAAAACAGTATGTGTAATGGGATTAGGCTATATCGGGCTACCAACCGCTGCACTTTTGGCAAACCGTAAGTACCATGTGCATGGAGTGGATGTCGTAGAGAGTACCGTAGAGACGATCAACCAAGGGAAGATTCATATCGTAGAGCCTGACTTGGATACCTTTGTCCGCTCTGCGGTCAACTCAGGAAACTTAATCGCCTCGACAACACCTAAAAAGTCTGATATCTTTATCATCGCGGTACCGACCCCTTTTCATGAGGGGTATGTCCCTGATATCGACTATGTGATTAGTGCGACAGAGTCTATCGTCCCTTATGTCGAGGTGGGCAATACCGTCATACTCGAGTCCACTTCTCCTATCGGTACGACAGAGAAGGTCGCAGAGATTCTAGAGGCAGGGGGGGTAGATATCTCTAAAATCTATATCGCTCACTGTCCTGAGCGGGTACTCCCTGGACATATTATGCAGGAGTTGGTTCAAAATGACCGTATTGTAGGGGGGATCAATGAAGCCTCTACCAAGGAAGCTACCGCCTTCTACAAAACATTTGTCAAAGGTAAGATTCTCCAGACCGACTCCAAGACAGCAGAGATGGCAAAGCTCACAGAGAATAGTTTCCGTGATGTCAATATCGCATTTGCCAATGAACTCTCTATCCTCTCTGATAAGTTTGGGATTGATGTCTGGGAGCTTATCTCTTTGGCAAATCGTCACCCCCGTGTCAATATCCTTCAGCCAGGGGTAGGGGTAGGGGGACACTGTATCGCAGTCGATCCATGGTTTATTGTCCACTCTGGTGGGAGTGATGCCAAGATCATCAAGAGTGCCAGAGAGGTCAACAACTATAAAGCCCAGTGGTCTATCCAGAAGGTCAAAGATGCGGTTGAGGCATTTGAGAAGTCACATGACACCAAAGCCAAGGTAGCGTGTATGGGACTCGCCTTTAAGCCCAATATTGATGACCTTAGAGAGTCTCCTGCACTGCTTGTGACCAAGCAGCTTATCGCAGAGGGTATCACCGTACTTCCTGTCGAACCCAATCTCAAATCTTACAGTGAGTTTACACTCGTAGAGGATGAGGAGGCGATTAATGAGGCCGATATTATCCTCTTTTTGGTAGCCCATGATGAGTTTAAGGGGATTCGTATCTTTGGTAAGACGGTCTTTGACTTCTGTGGTGTTACACACCATAAAGAGAGCTAAGCTATGAAGATAGCAATCGCAGGGACAGGGTATGTTGGACTCTCCAATGGTATACTACTTGCACAACATCATGAGGTGGTGGCACTCGATGTGGTTGAGGAGAAGATAGCATTACTCAACCAAGGGGTCTCTCCGATTGAAGATAAAGAGATTGAGGAGTATCTGGCGACCAAACAGCTCAACTTTACAGCGACACTCGATAAGGAGTTGGCGTATCGTGGAGCGGAGTTTGTGATTATCGCGACCCCTACGGACTATGACGCAGTACACAACTACTTCAATACCGACTCTGTGGAGTCTGTCATCAATGATGTGATGCGACTCAATCCTGAGGCGGTGATGGTGATCAAATCAACTGTACCTGTAGGCTTTACCCAAGAGATTAGGGAGCGGTTGGGGTGTGACAATATTCTCTTCTCTCCAGAGTTTTTACGGGAAGGAAAGGCACTCTATGACAACCTCTACCCCTCTCGTATCATTGTAGGGGAGCGATCTAAGCGGGCAGAGGTCTTTGCTAATCTGCTCAAAGAGGGGGCGATCAAAGAGGAGATTACGACACTCTTTACAGACGCTACGGAGGCAGAGGCGATTAAACTCTTCTCCAATACCTACCTTGCGATGCGTGTGGCGTACTTCAATGAACTAGACTCCTATGCCCTTGTCAAGGGGCTAGATAGTCGGCAGATTATCGAAGGGGTAGGGCTTGATCCTCGGATAGGCACGCACTACAACAACCCCTCTTTTGGGTATGGTGGCTACTGTCTTCCCAAGGATACCAAGCAACTGCGTGCCAACTACCAAGATGTTCCCAATAGCCTCATTGGGGCGATTGTCGATGCCAATAGCACCCGCAAAGACTTTATCGCCGATAGTATCATCGCTAAGAACCCCAAAGTGGTAGGGGTCTACCGCTTGGTGATGAAGAGTGGTTCGGATAACTTTAGAGCCTCTTCGATTCAGGGGATTATGAAGCGGATTAAAGCCAAAGGGATTGAGGTGGTGATCTATGAGCCTTCACTCAAAGAAGAGGAGTTTTTCCGCTCAGAGGTGATTGAAGATTTTGAACACTTCAAGCGTATGGCTGATGTCATTATCGCCAACCGCTACACCGATGAGCTAGCTGATGTCTCTGAGAAGGTCTATACACGCGACCTCTTTGGAAATAACTAAGATGAAGATTTTAGTGACAGGTTCGGCAGGGTTTATCGGTTTTCACCTCACCCATGCCCTGTTAGAGCGGGGTGATGAGGTGGTGGGGATTGACAATATCAATAACTACTACGATGTCAACTTGAAGTATGGACGACTCCATGAGCTAGGGGTTGATGCCAAAGGGGTGGAGGCATCTCACTTCACCTCGACACGCTACCCACTCCACCGTTTTATCAAGATGGATCTTGCCGATAGGGAGGCGATGGAACGCCTCTTTGTCACAGAGCAGTTTGACGCGGTGTGTCACCTTGGGGCTCAGGCGGGTGTACGCTACTCGCTAGAGAACCCCCACGCCTATATCGATAGTAATATTGTAGGGTTTATGAATATCTTGGAGGGGTGTCGTCATGGAGGGGTCAAGAATCTCGCCTACGCCTCTAGCTCCTCTGTCTATGGACTCAACCGCTCCCAACCCTTTAAGACCTCTGATAGCACAGAGCATCCCGTCAGCCTCTATGCCGCAACCAAAAAATCCAATGAGATGATGGCACACACCTACAGCCATCTCTATGGGATTGCCACGACGGGGCTTCGCTTCTTTACTGTCTATGGAGAGTGGGGGCGACCCGATATGGCACCGATGCTCTTTAGTGATGCGATACTCCACCAACGGGCGATTAAGGTCTTCAATTTTGGTAAGATGAGTCGGGACTTTACCTATGTGGGCGATATCGTCAAGGGGGTGATCAAAGTCATCGATAATCCTGCCAAACCCAACCCTCAGTGGGATCCTCAAACACCTCAGATCCAAAGCTCCTCTGCCCCCTATCGACTCTACAATATCGGCAACAACGCACCTGTAAGTCTGATGGCATTTATCGAGACGATAGAGGAGGCACTCGGGGAGAGCGCAACCAAAGAGATGCTCCCGATGCAAGCAGGTGATGTCGTCTCTACCTATGCCGATACGACAGAGTTGATACGCGATTTTGACTACCAACCCTCCACCCCACTCAAAGAGGGGGTAGAGGCATTTGTAGCGTGGTATCGAGCATTCTATCGCGATTGAGTGGTGTAGGTGGGGTGAATCAATCTGCTTTATGTTAGAATAACAGCTATTTTTCTATAAAGAGAGAGACTATGTCTATACAAGTAGCATTTGAACGACTATTTAACAATCAGATGAGCCAAGAGGAGGCACGGGAGTTTTTGATTGGACTCTATGAGCAAGGAGAGTCTGCCCAAGAGATCGCGATCGCTGCTTCGGTGATGCGAGATCACTCGGTGAAGTTGCCCCTCTCATCGGAGCTTCAAGCAAAAGCGATTGATATTGTAGGGACAGGGGGAGATAAGAGCGGGAGTTTCAATATCTCTAGCACGGTCTCTTTGCTTCTCGCTTCGCTTGGGTGTGTGGTAGCCAAGCATGGCAACCGTAGTATTACAAGTAACTCAGGCTCTGCTGATCTCTTTGAGGCATTGGGGATCAATCTCAACCTCTCTGTAGCAGATCAGATCACGATGCTTGAAGAGACGGGGTTTTGTTTTATCTTTGCGATGAACCATCACCCTGCAATGCGACACATTATGCCTATACGCAAATCGATCCCCCACCGTACCATCTTCAATATTCTAGGACCCCTCACCAATCCCGCAGGAGCCAAGAAGTATCTCTTGGGGGTTTTTGATCCTGCGTTTATTGGGCGTATGGCAGAGGCACTCGTCACACTCGATACCCAGAGGGCATTTGTGGTGAGTAGCCATGATGGGATGGATGAGATCTCTCTGGCTGCTCCAACCTCTTTTGCCTATATTGAGTCTGGGCGTATCTTGGAGGGGGAGATTAACCCCCAAGCACTCGGCTTCAAACACGCTCCCAAAGAGGCGATTTTGGGAGGGGATGCGATTGCCAATGCCAAGATCACCCAAGCGATTTTTGCAGGGGAGGAGCTGGGAGCCAAACGCGATATTGTCCTACTCAATAGTGCCTTTGCACTCTTTGTGGAGGGGCGTGTGCGTGATCTCCAAGAGGGAATTGCTATGGCAACCTCGGCACTAGAGAGTGGGAGAGCGACCACACACCTTCAGCGTATGAGAGAAGTCTCAAACCGTTTTTAACCCCTAGAAAGGATTGACTTGATAGAAGAGATAGATGCCTCACTCGATGAGATTAGCAAGGTTGTAGCGTACCTAGAGCAGACCCTTCCACCCCATACGATTCTCTTTTTGCGTGGTGACCTTGCCGCGGGAAAGACAACTTTGACACAAGCCATCGCCAAAGCACGCGGTGTGGAGGGAGAGGTGACCTCTCCTACCTTCGCCCTCCAACACTGCTATGGTGAGGCACTCTACCACTATGACCTCTACCGTTTATCCCATGAGGCGTTTATGGAGATGGGACTCTTTGAGGAGTTTGATAAGGTCGGGTGGCATCTGATTGAGTGGGGTTCGGATGAGCTTAAAGCGTTCTTGTTAGCGGTGGGCTACCGCGTTGCGGTGGTCTCGATAGAGCCACAGGGGGCGGGGCGACGCTACGAGGTGGAGGTCTAGATGCATACACTTGAAGCCAAAAATCTCTCCAAGACGATTAAGAAGACGAAGATTGTCCATGATATCTCGTTGCGTGTCAAAAGCAAGGAGATTGTAGGACTGCTTGGTCCCAATGGAGCAGGGAAGACCACCTCTTTTTATATGGTGTGTGGATTGACAGGGACGACGAGTGGTGAGGTCTTTTTGGATGAGGTCAATGTCACCCATCTCCCCCTAAGCAAGCGGGCACAGATGGGGATAGGCTATCTCCCTCAGGAGTCGAGTATCTTCAAGGACCTTACCGTTGAGGAGAATCTTCTCATTGCAGCAGAAGCACTCAAACTGGATAAAAAAGTCATCTGGCCACGGATCGAAAAGCTCCTAGAGATCTTTAATATCGAACCGATTCGTAACCGTCAAGGGATTCGGCTGAGTGGGGGAGAGCGACGACGCGTAGAGATCGCACGGGCATTGGTAGGGGAGCCGAAGTTTCTCCTGCTTGATGAGCCATTTGCAGGGGTTGACCCGATTGCGGTGATCGATATTCAGATGATTATCAAACAGCTTGTTGACTTGGATATGGGGATTTTGATCACCGATCACAATGTACGAGAGACTCTAGGGATTTGTGATAGAGCCTATGTGATGCGTTCGGGTGAGATGCTCGCGATGGGGACGAGTGAGGAGATTACGAGTGATGAGAATGTACGAAAGCACTACCTCGGAGAGCATTTCAAGTTTTAGGCTCTCAACTCCTTAGTGTTTAACCGACTATTTAACATCTTTTGACTATAATACAAGCAAATTTATAACAAGAGGATGTTTTATGGAAGGTGTATTTACTTACCTTGGTGCAATTTTTGGTCATGGACAGATGATGTTTGTGGCTCACTTGGTTTTGGTCGCAGGTGTGATTCTATTTATCGCAAAAACTGCAACAAAAAGTTTTAGAGCCGTACCGAATGGTACACAGAATGTAATGGAGGCATACCTTGGCGGTACAATCGCTATGGGTAGAGATGTAATTGGTGAAGAGCTTGCTAGAAAGTATCTCCCTTTGGTAGCTGCGGTAGGTATGTTTGTATTTGTCTCCAATGTCATCGGTATTATCCCTGGATTTGAATCTCCTACTTCAAATATCAATGTAACACTACCGTTAGCACTCTTGGTCTTCTTCTACTATAACTATGAGGGGATCAAAAAGAATGGTGTTGCCAAATACTTTGCACACTTTGCAGGTCCTGTAAAGATTCTTGCTCCGTTGATGTTCCCTATTGAGATCGTCTCTCACATCTCACGCATCATCTCACTCTCATTCAGACTTTTTGGTAACATCAAAGGGGATGACCTCTTCTTATGGGTTCTCTTGATGCTTGTACCATTTATTGCACCACTTCCAGCCTACCTATTGCTCTCATTCTCAGCGATTCTACAGACATTTGTATTTATGATACTTATCTATGTCTACCTTGCAGGTGCTGTTGCAATGGATGAAGATCACTAAGCCCTCGCGTTTAGTATGGATCAGACTATGAGACTCCAAGCGAAGCCACTGGGCTTCATAGTCAACTTTATGTTAGGTATCGCATGGGCATCCATGCTCATCGGTGCCGTTACCTCCTTTCTCTCTTTTTATTCTGATAGTTTAGCCTTTGCGATTGTCTCTGCGGGTATTGCTTCACTTCCGGGTATGGTTGTGGTACTCCTACTCGAACACTTTATCACTAGCAAAGAGAAGTTAGCGGAGCTTCAAAAACAGACCAAACTACTCGAAGCGTTGCAGGCTCAAGGTAGTAGACCTTGATTGCCTATGCTATCACTAGCCCCCAAACCCTACACTTTACCACACTCAAAGAGGATATTGAGCGGTTTGCCAAACACGCAGATATGATACTCTATCGAGACAAAGAGAATGAGGCCTACGCTTATGATGCCAAGTACTTTTTGGATGAGACTGATAGCTATCTGTTTGAGCGGGTGCTACTCCATCAAGATATCGATCTGTGTTGTCGTGTCGGTGCCAAAGGGGTACACTTGAGTAGTCGACAGATCAAAGAGATTACACGAGCCAAGTCGGTGGGACTTTGTGTGGTGGTGAGTACCCATACGATAGAGGAGGCATTGGAGGCGGAGCGTCTTGGAGCCGATATGGTGACCTTGAGTCCCATCTTCCAAAGCCCCAACAAAGGCAGACCCATTGGACTACCACTTCTGAGCAAAGCCGTTGAGGCATTAGCGATTCCGATTATTGCACTTGGGGGGATTGTCACCCCGCAAGAGATAGAGGCGTGTGAGATGGTTGGTGCCAAAGGGTTTGCGTCGATTCGCTACTTTGCGTAGGGTTGTCTCATCTGGGTAGGCGGTGAGGTACTCCGCATTGACCGCAAGATCAAACACCTCTATCTGATCGAGATCATTTGTAAGAGCGATATATAGCACAGAGGAGGTAAACTCTCTTAAATCACCAACACGATATAATACCTCCACTATAAGTCTATACTATCCAAAGGAAATCTGCTATGTTTGAAACCGTCATTGGTCTTGAAGTCCATGTGCAACTCAACACAAAAACAAAACTTTTCTGCTCCTGTCCTACCTCATTTGGGGCACCCCAAAATAGCAATACCTGCCCCACTTGTCTCGCCCTTCCAGGGGCGTTGCCTGTGGTCAATAAAGAAGCAGCAATCAAGGCGATGCGACTAGGATATGCGATCAATGCAGTCGTCAATCACAGCTCAAACTTTGATAGAAAATCCTACTTCTACCCCGATAGTCCTATGGCGTATCAGATCACCCAGCTACACAAAGCGATTGTCCAGAAAGGGGAGCTCTTTATCGATCTGCCTGATGGGACACAAAAACGCATCGGGATGACCCAAGCACACCTTGAGGCAGATGCAGGGAAAAATATGCATGAGGGCAATCACTCCAAAGTCGATCTCAACCGTGCGGGTACGCCACTACTAGAGATCGTCTCTGAGCCTGATATGCGTAGTGCTGAGGAGGCGGTCGCCTACCTCAAAAAGCTTCATGCGACGGTGCGTTATCTTGGTATCTCTGATGCCAATATGCAAGAGGGGTCGTTTCGTTGTGATGTCAATGTCTCGATCCGTCCGAAGGGGCAAGAGGCGTTTGGGACACGCGTCGAGATCAAAAATATCAACTCCTTTAAGTTTGTCTCTGCTGCGATAGCCTATGAGGTACAGCGTCAGAGTGAGGCGTATGAGGATGGTATCTATACACAAGAGGTACACCAAGAGACGCGTCTATGGAGTGTAGAGGAGGGGGTGACCAAGTCGATGAGAGGCAAAGAGGAGGCAGCCGACTACCGCTACTTCCCAGACCCCGATCTGCGTCCATTGGTGGTGACGCCTGAGATGATTGAGGAGGCACAGCAGATGCCTGAGCTACCCGATGCCAAAGTCAAACGGTATGTCGAGGAGCTAGGGATCAAAAAAGTCGATGCCCTGATCATCACCTCAGATAAGGAGATGGCAAGTTACTTTGAGGAGATGATCGCCCAAGGAGCTGTCGCTAAGACCGCAGTGACTTGGCTCATCTCCGAGCTTCTTGGTCGCCTCAACAAAGCAAGCCTCACCATAGAGACAACGCCTATCGATGCGAAAACACTCGGTAGACTTGTCTCAAAAATCTCTGATGATAGCATCTCAGGTAAGGGTGCCAAAGAGATACTTGACCATATGATGGAGCATGAGAGTCGTGATATCGATGCCCTGATCGATGAACTTGGCTTGGCTCAAGTGAGTGATGATGGGGCAATTTTGGCGATTATCGATGGGATACTAGAGGCAAACCCTCAGAAAGTTGCGGAGTACCAAGCGGGCAAAGAGAAGCTCTTTGGGTTCTTTGTGGGGCAGACGATGAAGGCCTCCAAAGGTACAGCAAACCCCGCTAAGGTCAACACCCTGCTCAAGCAGAGACTCAGCTAGTCTCTTTTTGGGAGCGATATGAATCAGCTACTCCTCTCTATCGCTCTTTGGCTCCACCACTCTAAGCGGTACAAGGAGACCAAACACTTTATCTATGATCTCCTCAAAGGGGAGGGGAACCCCTATAAGAAGTATGTCGATCTCTCGATTATCTTTCTGATTGTCACCTCGGTCTTTATCTTGATCTATGAGGTGAAGCACCCTGTACCTCACTGGCTAGATACCTACGATATCTACTTTGTCTCCTTTGTCTTTAGTGTAGAGTATCTGCTTCGCCTCTGGGTACACAACAACCTCTCTGAACGCATTGTCAAAGAGTATAAGGAGGCGGAGTTTTTGGGGCGTGAGTTTGTTCCTGTGGTGATCCTCAAAGCGGGGTTGATAGAGAAGCTTAAGTATATGCTCACCCCCTCCGCACTCATCGACCTCCTTGCGATATTTCCCGCCTATCGTCCGCTAAGGGTATTGCGTATCTTTGTACTCTTTCGGGTACTTAAGCTCCTTCGCTACACCAAGAGTATCAATCAGTTTATTGAAGTCCTCTCCAATAAGAAGTTTGAGCTTTTAACACTACTCTTTTTACTCTTTTTTATCGTTATGACAGCAGGGATTGCCATCTATGTCTTAGAGGAGCAGACCAATGAGCAGATCAATAACCTCTTTGATGCACTCTACTGGGCACTGGTGACGATCTCCACGGTGGGGTATGGGGATATCTCACCTGTGACCCCTGAGGGGCGTAGTATCTCAGTACTCGTGATTATCTCAGGGATTGCGATGATCTCCTTTGCAACCTCGGTGATCGTCTCTGCCTTCTCAGAGAAGCTGAGTGAACTCAAAGAGAACCGTATCATCGAGCAGGTCAATAAGAGCAAGTCGTTTCTGTTGGTGTGTGGATATGGTCAGATGACCAAGATGTTTTTTCGGCAGTATGCTCAGTCGTATGACAACTATATTATCCTCGAAAACTCCCTAGAGCGGATGGAGCAGGCACGCAAAGATGGCTACGATGCGATCTATGAGGATGCGAGTCGCTATGAGACACTCAGTAAGTTCAATGCCAAACACTGTGATATCACCATCTTGTGTCTCACCGCAAGTGATGTGGAGAATGTCTATATCACCCTCAATGCCAAGAGTATCAGTAGTCGTATCACCGTGATTGCTAGAGCCAACGATAGCAGTATGGTGAGTAAGTTTAAGCATGCAGGAGCGGATCATATTCTCATGCCCAATAAGGTCGCCAACTCGATGATCTATACTGCTATTACACAGCCAACGATGTATAAGGCGATCCATGCGATCTTGACAGGTAAAAACATCGCCCGTATGGATGAGATTCATGCCTATGAGTGTGAGTCGATTGTGGGGAGGACGATTGCGGAGTTGGAGTTCAAAAGAGCCAAGCTCCTCTTTATCGGGATTGATCGTGGGGGGAACTTCCTCTTCAATCCCCCTAGTAGTGCGGTGATAGAGCGACGCGATACGCTCTTGGTGATGGGGCGTAAGATCTCACTAGAGTACTTCAAAACACGCTATCAGAAGGGGTGCTAATGGGTAAAAAGATACTACTTTTTGGGTATGGAAATCATGGGAAATATATCGCCAAGGGGTTGGTGGAGGATGGGTTTGTGGTACAGGTGGTCGAGAATAACCCGCTCCATCATACCCAAGCGGTAGAGGATGGCTTTGAGTCTGCGGTGGAGATCGATATCACCAAAGATGAAGCACTCATTGGTCTTAACCCCTCTGGGTATCAACAGCTTGTCTGTGTGATGGATGATGAACACCTCAATGTCTTCTTGACCCTCTCCTTGCGGTCACTCTTTGAGAAGAGCTATATCCTCTCAATCTCAGACTCTATCCATGTGACCAAGAAGCTCCAGATGGCAGGAGCCAATCGGGTAATCGATCTCTATGAGGTGAGTGCCAACAAGATACACAATATCCTCAACCGCCCCGTTGCCACCCGCCTCCTTGATGAGTTTGTGATGTACAAAAATGGGATAGGGTTCAAGGAACTGGTGATACCTGAGGGGTCGTTTCTGCATGGATTGATGACCGATGAGGTGGATCTCTCAGCGTACGGGGTGTTACTTGTAGGGTTGATTGATGAGATGCGTGGGCATCACTTTGAGTTTATCACCGCAGGGTTTAACCACCGTCTCGATAGTGGAGATACCCTTGTCTGTATCGGTGAGGAGGCAAAGTTAGCGTATTTTAAGCAACTCATCGCATCGCCTCACTACCCTAAGGGGTGATTAGTCGTTAGGCTCTTGGGTTACAAGCCACGCTTGGAGTTGTGCAATCTGCTCTAGGGTACGGATAGTCGCTGTTCCTCCTTGGGACTCTCTAGCATTCATCGAGGCACGGTTATCAAGTAGGGCTACGACCCCTTCACCGATACGCTCATCGATACGCTGAAGGTCGCTGAGGGTCAGCTCTGAGATATCGACCCCTTTGGTCTCTGCGAGGTTGACTACATTGCCCGTGATATGGTAAGCATCACGGAAGGGAAGCCCCGCCTCTTTGACAAGATAGTCCGCCAAGTCGGTGGCACTGAGGTGACCTACCATACAGGCACGCTCCATCGCTTCGGTGTTGACACGCATATCTGCGATCATCTCATTGAGAACTTGGAGGCTAAGTAGAGCCGTACGCACGGAGTCGAAGACCCCCTCTTTGTCCTCTTGCATATCTTTATTGTAGGCGAGTGGTAGTCCCTTCATCACCGTGAGTAGGGCGATGAGATTTCCATTGACTCGACCTGTCTTACCACGAAGAAGCTCTGGGATATCGGGGTTTTTCTTTTGGGGCATGATGGAGCTACCTGTGGCGTGACGGTCACTGAGTGTCACCCACTTAAACTCACTAGCACTCCATAAGATCAGCTCCTCACTCAAGCGACTCATATGCATCATCATTGTAGAGATATTGAAGAGGATATCAAGAGCAAAGTCACGATCACTCACAGTATCGAGACAGTTGAGTGTAGGAGCATCAAATCCTAGCTTTTGAGCGGTGATGTTGCGGTCGATAGGATGTGGTGTCCCTGCGAGAGCAGCACATCCGATAGGGGCGTAGTTGTTGCGAGCATAGGCATTAACAAACCGCTCATAGTCACGCTTAAACATACTCGCATACGCCATCATATGGTACCCAAAGTTGATAGGTTGTGCATGCTGAAGGTGTGTCATACCTGGAAGCATCGTCTCACTATGGGCTTTGGCAACCTCAAGAAGGGTCTGGATATTGGTCAGGAGAAGTTGTGCGATCGCTTGGGTGTTGCGTTGGACATAGAGTCTAAAGTCAAGGGCGACTTGGTCGTTACGACTCCGAGCGGTGTGGAGTCGCTTGCCTGCATCCCCGATCTTCTCTGTGAGTCGCCCCTCGATCGCCATATGGATATCCTCATCATCCCCCTCTAGGGTAAATACCCCCTCCTCTATCTCCGTGCGTATCTCACGAAGCCCTGCGTCTATCTTCTGATAATCCTCCGTAGAGATAATGCCCTGTTGTGCGAGCATATAGGCGTGTGCCTGAGAGCCTTCAATATCCTCACGGTAGAGAACCTTATCAAAGGGAAGTGAGTTGTTGAGATCTTGTAGTAGCTGAGAACTTTGAGTAGAGATACGAGCCGAAGCGATTTTTTTAGCCATGAATACTCCTAGATAATTAAGTAGTGCTATTTTATCGTAAAGTTGGTTTGGTTTGGTGGTAGAGTGGGCAAAAGCCCCATAGAGGGCTAGGCTTTAAAGTCTAGGGAGAGGGAGTTGACACAGTGGCGGGTGTTTTTGGGAGTCATCTGCTCCCCCCTAAAGAGGTGTCCTAGGTGTCCCCCACAGGTGGCACAGACGATCTCTATGCGTTGTCCATCCGCATCAGGGAGTTCGCGTACGGCTCCCTCGATGCTATCATCAAAGCTTGGCCACCCCGTCCCTGAGTCAAACTTGCTCTGAGAGTCAAAGAGTGGTGCGTTGCACTTGCGACAGCAGTAGAGACCTGCTTCATGATGATCCCAAAATCTCCCCGTAAAGGCACGCTCTGTCCCTTTGGCTTCTATGACATACTTCTCTTCTTGGGTGAGTGGGTTGTAGGTTGGCATGGGTTACTCCTTGGTGGTTTTGGTCGGTAGTATAGCAGAGAGACTCTTGACCTCTGCCATCATCTCAAACCAATCGCGTGAGAAGTGCTGAAGGATAAACGCCTCATGGTGGGGGATAGTACACCCCGAGCAGTTTTGGTGTATCTTGCTCTTGCCCTCAAACCTCGCTCCATCAGGTGAGTTCACACTACAGTAGCTCATCAGCTCTTTTGTCCCGATAGTCTCAACCCCCGCATCATCAAAGCGGAAGTTGGGGCAGGCACAGAGGTAGCAGTTGAGGTTCTCCATCGCATGACACTTTTTGTTTTGGGCATAGAGTGGGCAGAAGTCGGGGTGGGCTGTTTGCATATGCTCAAACCGAAAGTAGGTAATGATCTCTTGGGGGGTGAGGTGGGTGAGGGTGGCGAGGATTGCACGGTGTTTTGCTCCGTGGGTCTGAAACCAGCTACTATAACTCATAGGTACGATACTCCAGATAGTCTAACCGCTCCACTACTACGCCTAGAAGCTCCATCATCCGTGCTAGTGTGCCTGCATGGGAGCAGATGAGTAGGTCTTGGTTGGTGGGTAGTCTATCCAAAAACGCCTCTATGCGTGCTGTAAACGCCTTAGGGGACTCTTGGCAGATATAGGTGTGCCACGCCTCAGCAGAGTCGAGGTAGTGCGGGCGAAAGCTAGGAAGAGCAGCAACCTCCTCAAACGATAGCCCCTCAATCTCAGGTTTAAACTGCACTTCGCGTAGACGCGAGTCAGTTGTGTAGGGTTTGCCTAGATATCGGAGGGTCGCTTGGGTGCGTTGGAGGTCGGAGCTGTAGCAGTGGTCAAAGCAGATCTGACGCAACGCTATCACACTACTAGGCTCAATCGCCTCTCTATCGATAGGGAGATCACGCCAACCGTTGTAGCGGTGGTGGTGAGCAGGGGCGAGTGGGGCGTGGCGTAGGAGGGTTAGGGTACGAGACATGCCACCCCCACCAAGAGCAGTGTCTCCACCCCCTCAAGCGTCGCACCGAGTAGATCCCCATTGACAAAGCCTAGTCGCCGTTTGAGGTAGCCTAGGAGGAGTATGCCCAGTCCAAGTCCTGTGAGTAGTAGCACCACAAAGTGCCAAGAGAGCAGTACGATCCCGATACTCCCACTTAGGAGAAACGCCCCAAGTAAGTAGGGAAGTGTCAGGGCAGATTTGAGTTGGGTCGCAAAGGAGGAGCGAAAGACCTCACGCCAAAAGAGTAGCACTAGAAGCAGACGACTCACCATCGCTATGGCGACAAAGTACCACCCCAGCTGATGGAGAAGCACAAAGACAATCCCCGAGAGCTTCATCGTCATGACCCCTATCACCCACAAGACCCCCATCGCTCCGACTGTCGGCTCTTTGATGATCGTGTAGGGGTCTTTGTGGGCGTGTGAGGCGTAGAGTGCATCGGCGACATCCATCACCGCTTCGGTATGCAAAAACCCATAGAGCATCATATACCCCACCGCAGAGAGTAGTATCCCATACCATGAGAGAGGAGCAAGAAGTGTGGAGAGAGTGAGGGTGAGTAGTGCTAACAGTAGCCCCACAATCGGAAAAAACAACAGCATCGCCCCCAAGACCTCAGAGCTAGAGAGGTCATCATCAGAGCGAAAGCGAACAGGTAGCACACTAAAGTAACTCACTGCAAACTTCAACCCAAGCCAAAGTGATCGCATAGGGGACTCCTCTGTGGTAGTATGGGGGTATTATACCGCGTCATAGCACAATTATAAGTGTTTAGATTAAGCCTAACAGAAGAGAGAGTATCACCATCCCATCCAGACGCAGTTGGAGTTGTAGGGCTTGGGTGATATCGTGGGGGGTGAGGGTGGTGCGTCCTCTCCCGAAGTGGGGTTTGGGTTTGAGTTTGCCAAAGTAGACGGTATCGCCACCTAGCCGAATCCCTAGAGCGAGTGCCATGGCGGTGATGGGGTGTCCTGCGTTGGGGCTTTCGTGTTGGGAGCCTTGGGGGTAGAAGCCTAGTGCTTTGGCAGAACCAAAGAGCAGTGCGATGAGTAGGGCAGTGAGGCGAGAGGGGAGGAGGTTGGCGAGGTCGTCGAGTTTTGCGGGTATGCGTCCAAAGCGGTAGTAGTGCGGGGTCTTGTAGCCGACCATTGAGTCGAGGGTGTTGATCGCTTTGTAGAGAAAAAGCCCTGTGAGTCCAAAGAGTAGGAGGTAGAGGAGTGGGGCGATGACCCCATCGCTGAGGTTTTCTGCGTAGGTCTCTATCCCTGCTTTGTTGATGTCACTAGGGCTTAGCTCTTGGGTGTCACGGCTCACAAGATAGCGTATCTTGTGAGGGTGGGTGATCAGCTCTCGGACGGCATCATGGAGCATCTTGGAGGCAAGACCCATCGAGGCTAGTATCCCCACAACAACTGTCTCAAGGAGAGGTGGGAGTAGGCTAGCGAGGGTGAGGAGTATCTCTGTCGTGAGTGCGGTGAGGGTGAGGAGGGTGAGGGTGAGGAGTCCGCCACGCAGGATGGAGTCTTGGTAGTAGGCTCTCTCAAACCACCCGATCACCCCGCCCATCAAGACCACAGGGTGGTAGCGTGAAGTAAACTCCCCAAAGAGGCGGTCGATGAGGTAGGCGATAAGGGTGATCTCAGGATACATCCGCAATCACCCGCTCGATATCAAAGTAGGCTTCCATCTCCTCCACAAAGGTGGTGATGGTCTGCTCTTTGTAGTCTCTAAACCACGCATCTACAAAGAGTCCATGCTCAAAGGTACCGTAGAGCTGAGGGGCTTCATAGGAGAGGGGGTACTTCTGGCTGATACCGTGATGGATCTCAAAGGTATCCCCGTTGCGTTTGAGTATCTTCTCTCGTTGGAAGTAGATGGTATCATCGATGAAGCCTAGCCCCGTAGCGTGTGTGGGATGCTCCACCTCGATACACGCCTCATCGACAATCGCCTCAAACATCATCTGATACCCCCCACAGATTCCGATGATACGGCACTGCTTGGTTGCGTAGAGGGATTGGATCTGCTCGAAGAGTCCAGAGGCTTTGAGCCATGCAAGGTCTTGGAGTATAAGTTTGCTCCCAGGGAGTATCACCCAGTCAAACCGTGTCAGATCGATAGCAGAGGTGACAAACTCCACACAGCTCTTGGGGTCGGCTAGGAGTGGTTCAAAGTCGTTGTAGTTGCTCATGGTGGGGTAGTGTATCACCGCGATACGCCGTGAGGCGTGTTGGCAGTCTTGGGTGAAGTTTTTGAGGCTTTGGGAGTCCTCAAAGCCTAAGTTGAAGGGGCGGTAGGGGAGTACCCCTAGCACAGGGATACCAAACTCCTCCTCGATGATACGCACCCCCGCATCAAAGAGGCTACGATCTCCTCTAAATTTATTGATCACCACGCCGATGACATTGGCTCTTAGGGCGTGGGGGAGGAGGTGGTAGACACCGTAGATGGAGGCAAACACCCCACCCTTCTCGATATCAGCTACAAGGATAATCTTGGTCTTAAACTGCGTAGCGATAAAGAGATTGGAGAGGTCTTTGTCCATAAGATTGAGCTCTACGGGGCTTCCTGCCCCCTCTGCGATGATACAGTCGTAGCGGTCGTTGAGCCACTCATAGGCTTGGGTGACGATGGGCTTGAGGGTATCGAGGTCACGGTAGTAGCTTCGGACATCTTGGGTCTCTACAGCTCGTCCTCCAACGATGAGTGAGGCACTGCTCCCGCGTCCCGACTTGAGCAAGATAGGGTTGTTGTGCCATGAGGTCGCTACGCCTAGCACTTCGGCTTGAAATCCCTGTGCTACGGCGATCTCTGATCCATCATGGGCGACGATGGCGTTGTTGGAGACATTTTGGGCTTTGAAGGGGGCGACACGGTAGCCTCGTGCTTGAAGGAGGCGTGCGACGAGGAAGGTCACGGTCGATTTGCCTGCGTCACTGGAGGTACCAAAGATAGAGATGTTATTCATGAGGGAGTGCCTTGATGAGGTGTTGGAGGTCGTGGAGGCTCTTGATGGCGATACGCACATGGTAGGGGGTGAGTCCATCAAAGTTGGAGCAGTCACGCACCATAATACGGTAGGGGAGTAGATGGGCTTGTAGCTCCTCAGCTCGCATCGAGGCAAGCTCGATGAGCAGGAAGTTGGCATCTGAGGGGTAGATGCGTCGGATGAGAGGAGAAGACTCAAGCTTGGGGAGCAGATAGGCGAGGCTCTTGGCATGGGCATCTGCGGAGCGTGACCCAAAGGTGCTATCGGCTAGGGCAGATTGGATATAGGCACTATCAAACGCAGAGAGTTTCCAGAGTGGTTCGGTGGCTTGGAGTGAGGCGATATTGGTGGGGGAGGAGAGTATCGCTCCCATACGGATCCCCGCAGAGCCAAAAAACTTGGTCATCGACTTGAGGATATAGAGTCGCTCATAGCGATCGAGATAGTGTGAGAGTGAACGGTGTGAGCTAAACTCCAAAAAGGACTCATCAATGAGTATCGTACACCCCTTGGCGTGCCACTCCTCTAGCATCGACTCGATAGGGTAGTAGTAGCCATCGGGGGTCGAAGGGTTGACGAAGACCACCAATGACCCCTCTGCTACCTTGCTATCGAGTGCCTCAAAGCGGTCAATCATCGTAAGATGGTACCCAAAGGCTTTTGAGGCTTTTTTGTACTCTAGGTAGGCGGGAGTGTAGAGGGTAGAGTGGGAGAGTGCAAGGGTACGAAAGAGGGTGAAGATCCCTACACTCGCTCCATTAAAAAGCTCCAAAGAGTCTATAGAGACACCGTAGTGTGTAGCGATGGTGTGGGTGAGGCTCTCGTAGTTGGGGTAGGCAGAGATGGGGAGGGTATTGAAGTCCACGCTGATATGGGGTTTGATAAAGTTGATATTGGATGAGAGGTCGATCACCTCACAGGGGTGGCAGTCGGCACGCTGGGCGAAGGTGGTGATGTCACCACCGTGTTGGTAGGGGGTCATTTGAGCTGACTTGAGATGCCTAGCGTAACATGGTAGACGCTGTCACACTGCTGAGCTAGGTGTTGTCCGATGATCCCTGAGTAGTCGACAAAGCGACGTGTACTAGCCTCCATCGGGATGATACCCCCACTCACATCATTGAGGACAAAGACGATATCACTCTGACTCTGTGTGAGGTGTGTGATCTCTTGGAGTAGCGACTCGATAGGCTCATCGAGGCGGTTGAGGATGAGCATCGAGATACAGTCGATGAGGTAGCAGGCGTTGGGTTTGAGTAGTGGGCTAAGGGTGTGTGGCTCCTCTAGGGTATGGAATTGCTGCTTGCGTTGGTGTTGGTGTTGGGTGATGCGTTGTGCCATCTCCTCATCTCCATAGTGGTTGTCATAGGTGGCGATGTAGTAGGGGGTACGCCCTTGGGCGAGTGTGATGGCGTGTTGTTCGGCAAGGTGGCTCTTGCCAGACTTCTGCCCTCCATAGTAGAGGATCTTCATGGGCGTAAAAACTGCTCGACTTGTCGGGTGATCGCCTCTTTGGAGAGACCATTGAGCAGACCATACATCAACGCTCCGCCTGCTCCGACACCCTCTTTGGCTTCACCCTCATCATAGAGCTTGAGAGCGGGGTGGTCACTCAGAGCAAAGTCAAAGTCACTGTAGTAGGCGTTGATAGGGAAGTCAAGGAGTCTAAGGAGTCCTTGGATATCACTCTGGCTATCCTCCGCGACCCACTTGGTGGTACACAGAGCGAGATTGTGGCTCTCTAGCTTGCCCCCCATATAGCGGACGATACTATTGACAAGGAGGAGTAGCCCCGCCATCTGTGTCCCTCCTGCGAGTACGATCTTGGTCGACTTGCCACTACTCCCCAAGATAAATCCTGCATTGAAGAGGAGCATATTGTCTGCGACGGCTCCCACACGCTCAAAGAGATCCTCTACCCCCTCAATACCCTTGAGGGCTTGGGCGATGGTCTGCTCTTTGATAGCGTTGGGGGCTTCACGAAAGGAGCTACTAAACATCGCTTGGGCATCGTAGCCGAGTGCCTCCACCATCGCAGAGGCGGTAGTGGTACCCGCAGGGACAGACTCCCCCAAGATGATGTACGCATCGGGTGCCTCATACGCCTTACCAAACGCCACCCCTTGCTCAAAGAGTCCCAACGCATCGATCTGGGCTCCTCGGTCGATACGCTCACTAGGTGTGATAGCAAAGTCGTGGCAGGTGAAGTAGTCGAGTTTGGGGGGGGTCGCCATCCCGAGATTGAGTAGCTCAATCGTCCCAAAGGGGCGAAGCAGATGTACCGCACGGGTGAGGAGTGCGGGAGTCGGGACACCCTTGGGGGTCGTAGCGATATTGTCGATACTGCGTACCTCTCCCGTACAGAGAAACTCACTATCGAGTGTCGGTGTAAGGTGGATAAGCTCTGGGATACCCGCTTGGGTGATCCCCTCTATCTCAACGGTTTTGGTGGTGCTAAGTGCAAGTAAAAAAGTCGCTCTTTTTCCACGAAGCGACTCCGCAAAATCGATACTACCCTGTAGTGTTTTGATCATTATCTCTCCCCTTTGTATCATACAGATTTTGTTGAGCAAGAGCATACCCAATCTACCCTTTAGATTCTTTTGTGGGGTGGGTAGCGTCTGTGCGTTTTGTGTTGTCGGTGTGTGAAATCTACAACTGTTATGATAAGTTTTTTCTCTCAGCTAGATTAGGATGCAACTTGAAACTTTCTAATAGCTACTGCCGTACCATTTTTGATTAGCTCATTGGATTTGTTCAGTAACGCTATCCGCTACCCCTCTTAACCGCTCAAGAAGCTCCCCATAGTTTTGTTTGGCTAGGTAGCGGGTGGTGGTGTAGTAGAGTAGAGCGTAGTGGAGGTAGGGGGTGAAGTGGATGGGGGATAGGGGGGTGCCGTAGCTCTGGAGGAGGGTGTGGAGTTTGGGGCGGTGCAGTCTGCTTCCCTCAAAGCACCATGAGGAGGCGACAACGGCGAGGTCAAAGAGGAAATCCCCCTCACACGCCCCACTGAAGTCATAGACCCCACTGAGTCTACCCTCTTGAAACTTGGCATTGTCTACAAAGAGATCACCGTGGATGATCCCGTCGTTGTGGAGGGTGATGTCGAGATGCTCCCATGCGTGGAGGAGTGGGGGGTAGTGGCTCTGCTTGATGAGTCTGTGGAGTCGATCTCTCCCAAAGCGTGGAGGGGTGGTGGAGGAGATCCCTTGGGTCTTGGTGTGCATCTGTTGCAAAAACTGCCCGATCTGCCTGATCTGCCCAAGGGTCGGGTGGTAGGGACTCTCCCCTGCTATCTGCGTATAGATGCCACAGAGCTGTCCTGCTATCTCAAAACTACTCTCTAGCTGAGGGACAGGGAGCGGGTGGAGGTGTCGTAGGAGGGACTGCTCTTGGGCAAGTGCCTCAGGGGAGTTAGACTCAAAGCACTTGAGTACCCATCGCTCACCAAGGAGATAGACCGTATCACTCACCCCATCGGTGGTGGGGATAAGGGGGTAGTGGCGGTAGGTGGGGGGGAGTTGTGTGGCGTGGAGTGGACGCTTGATACCCATCGTGGGCTTAGAGTCGGTGGTGCTTCAAGGCACGCTCAAGATCCTCTTGGGTGTCGATCCCGAAGCTCTCGGTGGCAACCTCACACATCGCAACCCTATAGCCGTGGTAGAGGGCACGGAGCTGTTCGAGCTTCTCGATCGATTCGAGTGGGGCAGGGGGGAGGCTACAGAAGAGGCGTAGGGAAGCGACGGTGAAACCATAGATCCCTAGATGTCCCTTGTAGTCATCGAAGTGGTGATCTCTGGGGTAGGGGAGTTTGGAGCGTGAGAAGTAGAGGGCGTGATCTTTACTATCGGTGACGACTTTGACGATATTGGGATCATCGGCGTAGGGGTTGGAGATGGCTTTGTAGCAGGAGTTCATCATGATGGAGGGGTTGGTTTGATTGCGTTGGGTGAGGGTGTAGATCGCCTCGACCACCTCCACCTCGATAAAGGGTTCATCGCCTTGGACATTGATGATGATCTCCTCATCGGCTAGTCCGAGTTGCTCGACTGCTTCATAGATACGATCGGTACCGCTCTGGTGTGTGGAGGCGGTCATGACAGCATCGATATTGTAGGTGTTGGCGATCTCTATGACCTCTTGGGAGTCGGTGGCGATGACGACACGGTCGATACTTGCGACTGCCATAGCGGTGCGTACCACCATAGGCACCCCGCCAATATCAGCTAAGACTTTGTTGGGAAAACGGCTCGATCCGATGCGTGCAGGGATGATAATCATAGGGCAACCTTTTGGGTGTGATATAGAGGAATTTTACACTCTCTATGCTAAAATAGCAACCCTAAAGAAGGGGGTACCTATGCAAAAGAGCAAAAAAGCACTACTACTACTCAATATGGGTGGACCAAACAATATCGCAGAGGTGGAGCTCTTCTTGCGTAATATGTTTGCAGATAGACATATCTTGACGATGCACCCCTATCTGCGTCGCTTTGTCGCTACTATCATCATCTCAAAACGCCTCGAAGATGTCAAAGCCAACTACCAACTCCTCGGAGGCAAATCCCCCCTCCCTCAGCTCACTGAGGAGCTGATCGCCAAGCTTAAACCCCATCTGGATATGCCTATCTACCCTGCGATGCGGTATGTGCCACCCTTTGCCAATGAGGCACTTGAGGCGTGTCGTAGAGAGGGGGTAGAGGAGCTGATACTCTTCCCGATGTATCCACAGTACTCCACGACGACGACCCTCTCCTCTGTAGAGGATATAGAGCAGTGGTGTGAGCAGATGGACTACCACCCTAAGCGTACCCTTATTGACCCCTACTATGATGCCTATGGCTATATCGAAGCCTCTTGTGAGCAGATTATCAAGGCGATGGAGGGGGAGGATACCCAGAGCTACGACCTACTCCTCTCTGCCCATGGACTCCCGATGAGTATCATCAAGGCGGGTGATCCCTACCAGAATCAAGTCGAAGCCAACGCCTCCGCGATCAAGATCTATCTCCATGAGCGTGGGGTGAAGTTTCACGATATCAAGTTGGTCTATCAGTCCAAGGTCGGCTCCTCTGCGTGGCTAGAACCCAACCTTGTCGATGTCCTACGCAACCCTACCCACCGCAAGGTACTCCTCTATCCACTCGCCTTCACCCTTGACAACTCTGAGACGGTGTTTGAGCTAGAGATAGAGCATCGAGAGATCGCCCAGAAGATCAAGTATGAGAGCTACCGTGTCGCATCGTGTCTGAATGCCAGTGAGAAGTTTGTCGACTTTATCGTGGAGCGTGTGCGTGAAGCGTGATCTCACTTCTCTCTGGAGGCTAGGGTTTTGGGTGGCACTTGTTGTGAGCTACACCCTCGCCCTTCTCCCCCAAGAGATGGCACCACAGATCGGGAGACTCTCGGACAAGACCATACACTTCTACGCCTTTGGAGTCTTGACACTTCTACTCTGGTTTGCCTATCGTCTCCGCTATAGAGTGGTGGCGGTGTGGCTCTTGGGTTATGCGGTGCTGATAGAACTCTCTCAGTACTTCACCGCCAACCGTAGTGCGGAGGTACTGGATGTGGTAGCCGATGTGATAGGGATAGGGATGGGTGTGGCGGTGCTTCGCATTGTTGGGCAGATTGGGGGGCGTGATGGTTGAGATCGCTGAGGCGTGTGTCGCCACTACGGAGGTCAAACGATCGAAGTTTATCGCTCACCTTGTCCCTATCGATGCCTACAAAGGACTCCAAGATCAGCTCAAAGCCCAACACCCCAAAGCCCGCCATGTCGTCTATGCGTTGCGGTATCTCAACACCTACGATCAGATCGTAGAGAATAGCTCCGATGATGCTGAACCCAAAGGGTGTGCAGGACTCCCCGCACTCAATGTCCTCAGAGGGGAGGAGCTGATCAACTGTGCGGTGCTAATCGTACGGTACTTTGGAGGGATCAAGCTAGGGACAGGGGGGATGGTACGAGCCTACGCCAAATCCACCCAAGCCGTCATCGCCCAAGCCAAACTCCTCTCCTATGAGAAGCAAACCACCCACACCTTTGAGAGTAGCTACCGCGAGGTCAACAAAATCCTCCACCGCCTCAAACAACTCGACCTCACCCACTACGAACGAGAGTTTGGCACCCACGGTGTCACTTGGCACCTTAAAGGAAGCGAGCGTGCGATAGAGGCATTTGGTGAGGATTACCCTACCAAGGTATAACGGTTAAATGACCGCTAGGATACTTATTCTACAAGAGCTTATGAGAATGTTTTGATTGGGGATAATCTGAGCTTTGCCAATGCACGGTTTGCTTAGATGGTTTTTTTAGGAGTTGAAAGTTCAGCTTAGCTCTGTTGTACTAGTGGGTTGAATTTAGGAGGATAGAATAGAAGTGGTGGGTCCTCGGGGACTCGAACCCCGGACCACTCGGTTATGAGCCGAGTGCTCTAACCAGCTGAGCTAAAGACCCATCTTTAAGAGTGCTGATTACTCTTTCGAAATCATGGTTAGTTTCGAGTCAGAATTATATCGACCATAATCTTTGAAAGCGATTAAATTTTGTAAAATACCGAAGATGACAGCAAAGATAATAAATGATGTCCCCCCATGACTAAACATCGGTAGTGGAAGCCCCACCACGGGAGCAAGACCGATGATCATATAGATATTGACTCCCATATAGACAAAGAGTAAAAACGCCAAGCCAGAGGAGAAGGCTTTGATGAGATAGTCTGTGGCGTACTTGGCGGAGATATAGAGGAGGTTGAAGATGAGGAGGATATAGAGGGTGATGACCCCCACCATCCCCTTAAATCCAAATCGCTCTCCAAGATAGGCGAAGATGAAGTCTGTGGAGGCGACGGGTAGGAAGTTGAGTTGGGTCTGGGTGGCATCGTGTTTGCTTTTGCCCTCTAGCCCACCAGAACCAATGGCGATAAGGGCTTGTTGGACTTGGTAACTGGGTTTGTTGAGGGCATCTTGGATACGGACTTTTTGGTAGGGTTTGAGTCCATACTCATAGAGTAGAGGGGCTCCTGCTCCTGCGAGAAGGGAGAGGGTGAGCCAGATCTTCCAGTTGATCCCTACGATAAACAGTACACCATATCCCGCGATGAGTAGCACCAGTGCGGTACCTAGGTCAGGCTCTTTGGCGATGATGATAAAGGGGATGATAATCACCACCGAGAGCTTGATAAAGCTCCAGAGATTGTAGCCTTTGGGTGGGGGTGGGTTTTGGTGGATGAGATGTCCTAGCATCATAATGACGGCGACCTTGATAAACTCTGAGGGCTGTATGGTGATACCGATCCCTGGTATCTCTATCCAGCGTTGAGCTCCTAAGATCGTCTTGCCGACAAACTCTACTGCGATGAGTAGGGTGAGATTGGCGAGGTAGAAGATCGGGACAAACCACCAGATGATAATCCGCCACGGGATAAACGCCGAGACAAAAAACGCCAACGAGGCGATGGCATAGTAGACCATCTGCTTATGGTAGAGTGCGGGGTTGATCTCATAGACGAGGTAGGAGGAGATAACAAAAAGGGGGATAACCTGTATCATCAGCAGGTAGGAGAAGTGCTTTAAGATGCGTTTATCAAAGTCATACCAAGCATCCATACACCCACTCCTCTTTTTTTGCTAATTATAGCAAAAAACCTATTTGAGGAGGTGTAGTGGGTGGTTTATGAGTCTGATAGGGCTTACTTAAAGGTGTCTGCGTTGGTGTCACACTGTAGGGTAAGGGTGTAGAGCCACTGATGGAGAGGAAACATCGCTTGGTAGATCTGGAAGTTTCGCTCTACAATCGCTTCGGAGTGGAAGACCGTATCAGGGGTGAAGGTGGTGTAGGCGTAGATACTCCCCATGAGGTAGAGATAGCTGTGGCTATCGCTCTTGTCGCATCCGCGTGGCATGCGTTTGTACTTGGGGAGGGGGAGTTGGTAGCCTTGGGCTTGGAGAGTGGTGAGGAGGGTGTGAAGCTCCCTGCGTCGTGCGTCGTTTTGGATATAGGCACGGTAGGTCTTGAGTAGGGTGGGTTTGAAGTTGCGGATACCCACTGAGACAAAGACCTCAAAGGGGTCGTAGTGCATATAGAAGCTACTACTCTGCATACGGTGTCCACTCCCCTCCCAAAATATCACCCCAATACGGCTCTTGATCGGCTCAGTGGGGTGGAGTCGGGCATCACGGTAGATACGAAAGAGCGACTGGGTACTCTTGGGACTTGCGTGGATGGTGGGGACGAGTATCTGGAGGTACTCCCCCATCTCACGGACATAGGCAGTGTTGGGGGCGAGGATGACGCGGTTGTACTCCTCTCGATGAGCCTCTAGCCACGCTTTGGAGTTGTTGGCGATGATCTGCTCCAAAAATACCAGACCCGCTTTGGGAAATCCTTGAAACTCCATTAGGCTCTGACTTCTCTATCCTCATCTGCCCCTAGCTCCATCACCTGCCACGGGAGTCCCTGTTTGTTGAGCTCTTCCATAAAGGGATCAGGATCAAACTGCTCCATATTGAAGACCCCTTTGCCTTGCCACTTGCCCTCTAGCATCAGCTTGGCACCAATCATCGCAGGAACTCCTGTGGTGTAGCTCACCCCTTGACTCTCTACCTCTGCGTAGCACTGCTCATGGTCGCTAACTTGGTAGATATAGATGGTGCGGGGTTTTCCCTCTTTGATCCCTTTGGCAAAGATACCGATATTGGTCTTGCCTCTGGTGCGTTCGCCTAGGCTTGCGGGGTCGGGGAGGAGGGTTGCGAGGAACTCCATCGGGACGATCTTCATCCCCTTATGCTCCACCTCTTGGATACCGAGCATTCCGACATTCTCTAGGCACTTCATATGGGTAAGGTAGCTCTCCCCAAAGGTCATAAAGAAGCGGATGCGTTTGAGTCCTTTGATGTGCTTGACGAGTGACTCCATCTCCTCATGGTAGAGTAGATAGCTATCTTTGGCTCCGATCTCAGGGTAGTCCCACACCTGTTTGATCGCCATGGGTTCACTCTCTATCCACTCACCTTCTTCCCAGTATCGCCCCTTGGCACTCACCTCTCTGAGGTTGATCTCAGGGTTGAAGTTGGTTGCGAAGGGGTAGCCGTGATCACCCGCATTGCAGTCGAGGATATCGATGGTGTGGATCTCATCAAAGTAGTGCTTTTGGGCGTAGGCACAGAAGACATTGGTCACCCCTGGATCAAACCCACTCCCTAACAGTCCCATGATATTGCTCTTGCGAAACTCCATATCTCTTGCCCACTGCTCTTTGTACTCAAACTTCGCCGTGTCGGGGTGTTCGTAGTTGGCGGTATCGAGGTAGTCTATCTGCATCTGCTCACACGCATCCATGATGGTGAGGTCTTGGTAGGGGAGTGCAACATTGATGACGATAGAGGCACCTGTAGAGGCGATGAGTGTTTTGAGCTGAGGGATAGAGTCGGCATCGACTTGAGCCGTGGCGATGGTGACTCCTACCTTCTGCTCGATAGCGTGGGCGATACGGTCACACTTGCTTAGGGTGCGACTCGCGAGGGTGATATCCCCAAAAGTTTCATGGTTCATCGCACACTTAAAGGCGACGACATTACCAACACCACCCGCTCCAATAATGAGGGTTTTTTTAGACATAAGAACTCCTTGAAAATAAAACAAATTGTAGCATAATAAGATGCTAGCAGATAGGTTAAAATAGTATTAATAGGAGGAACTCTCACAAAAATCTACTATAATAACACTATATTAAAAACTATGGATAGATTATGCCCAAAAAACTACTTTTACTCTTACTTTTTATTCTTATTAATAGTATGGTTTATATCATCACGACGATCAACAAAAAGGGGAAACAAGCCATTGTCCTAGAGGATAATCTCAATATTGTACGCACCCACTATAAGATCCTCCTAGAGACACAAAAACGCACCGCACGAGCCGTCTACCAATCGACCACTTCTATCCCTGAGGTGCTAGAGATACTCCAAGTAGCAGGTGATGCCTCTGTGGAGCAAAAAGCGATACTTAGAGCCAAGATGCACAATCTCCTCCACAAAAAGTATGAGATTATCAAGCAGAATGGGGTGTTGCAGTACCACTTTGTCCTCCCTAATAATGAGTCTTTCTATCGTGCCCATAAGCCTGAGAAGTTTGGGGATGACCTCACGAGTATCCGACTAGACTTTAAGTATACCAATAAGACCCATAAGCCTATTGATGGCTTTAGCCAAGGGAGAACGGCTCATGGGTTTAGAAATATCTTCCCTATCTTTAGTGCCAAAAAGGAGTATCTTGGGGCGATGGAGGTCTCCTTTTCGAGTGAGAACTTCCAGTGGTACCTCAATCACCTAAGCAATATCCATTCACACTTCTTGGTCAAGAAGACGGTCTTCAATGCAAAAGCGTGGGATCGAGAGGATCTAGTCCTCAAGTATACGCAAAGTTCAGAGTCTGATGCCTATATGCTTGCCCTAGGAGATCTCCACGATAGAGAGAAGTGTATCATCGAAAATAGGAAAAAACTCCAACCCATTCGTGAAGAGATCGATACCAAAATCGCGTTGGGAGACTCCTTTGCGAGCTTTGTCAGGCACCAAGACCATGTTGATGTGATCTCCTTTTTGGCGATCAAAGATATCAATGGGCGTGTCACGGCGTGGATCGTCTCCTATGAGAACTCCAAGATCATCGAAGCGACCTTTAGAAATACCTTGGTGATACGGATTGTGACTCTGCTGATCTCCTTGATGGTGATCTACTTCCTCCTCAATCAGATTCGAGTGAGCGAGGAGATAGAGAAGAAAAATAGTGATATTAAAAAGAAGCGTAATCTACTCAATGATATCCTCAACTCTACCGATAATATCATGATGATTACCGATTTCAAAGATGTGAAGTTTGCCAATGATAAGTTTATGGAGCTACTCAATGTGGAGGATACGGTCACCTTCAACCGACTCCATAGAGGCTATATGCTAGATATCTTCTCTCCGATGGAGGGGTGTCTGAATGTGGGACTCCTCCAAGAGGGTGAGCGATTTGTCTCTCTCATCTCACGCACCGCACCTGAGAATCGAGTCGTCTCTATCTTCGATAAAAACTTTGAGTTACGGCTCTTTAAGATCAGTATCTCTAAGACCAAAGACAATGAAGACTACCTTGTAACCCTCTCTGAGATCACCCAGATGAAAGCCAGACAGATGCAGATCGAGAAGAAAGCCTATATCGATGGCTTGACACAGGTCTATAACCGCAATAAGTTTGATGAGATCTTCAAAGAGGAGATCAAAAATACCAAACGCTACCACACCCCGCTATCGATTGCGATTTTGGATATCGATAAGTTTAAGGAGTTTAATGATACCTATGGACACCTAATCGGAGATGAGGTACTGATCCGTATGGCACAAACAGTCAACCACAATGTTCGTGAGACTGATCTCTTCGCACGCTGGGGGGGAGAGGAGTTTGTGGTGCTGTTCAAGAGTACCACCGCACTCGTTGCCAAAGAGGTCTCCGAGAAGCTCAAAGCCAAGATCGAAGCCAACACCCACCCCCTAGCAGGCAAGATCACCGCAAGCTTTGGGGTGACAGAGTACCAAGAGGGGGATACGATGGAGAGTATCTTTGCACGCTGTGACAAAGCCCTCTACCTCGCCAAAGAGAATGGACGCAACAGAGTCGAGATCCTGCTAGAGTCGTAAGTGTAGCCAACTCCCCCGCCCTACATGCGTCCAACTCTTATCTCTTTTAGGTATGATTCCTTACTTTTAATATATAGGATAGATAGATGGATTTTTCTTCTTTGGAGACTTGGGGATATTTTGCGGTGGCGTTTTTCTCGTTTGGTGGATCGCTTTTTATTGTAGCAGCAGCGGGGGTCTTCTCCTTTATGGGGCATATGGATCTGATGACCGCACTCCTTGTGGCGATCCTCTTTAACTTCTTGGGAGACAACTTCCTCTTCTATCTTGGGAAGTACCAAAAGAGGGAGATCGCTCCCTACTTTGCCAAGCACAAACGCAAAATCGCTCTTGCGACACTCATCATGCGAAAGTACGGGGTGTTGGCGATCTTTATCCAGAAGTTTCTCTACGGCATAAAGACCCTTGTCCCCCTCTCTATGGCACTTGCCAAGTATGACTTTAAGCGGTTTGTCTTTTTTAATATCTTTGCGTCGATCCTCTTTGTCGTCACTATCGGAGGAGCTGCCTACTACTCTAGTGAGCCTATCATCGCGATGTTTGGCTATATCAAGACCAATCCTTGGGTCGCCCCGTTGGTGCTGTTTGGTATCGTGGGTGTGGTGTGGTTGGGGATGGAGAAGATGACAAAGCGACGATAGATAGCTACTGCGTACTCTAGCGACTCAAGCTATACTCCCTTGAGTTGCTCCCCTTTTTTTTACTTCCCCCTCTACAAACTCTTGTCGTTTGCTTCACGCTCCTCATCTCCCCACCGATAGGTAGGGATACACCCACTCTTACGAGGTTTGAGAGTGGGGTGTGTGTAGTTGGAGAGAGGTATAAAAAGCGTAACAATACGATATGATAGAGCTTTTTACACCTTTTCCAAAAAAAGTTCGCAAATCGTTTGGAGGCGTTTGGTTTAGAGGTTTGAGTGAGCTATAGAGCTCTTTTGCCCTTTACATCACGATGATGCCACGCAGTCCTTTGACATACTTGTCGAGTCGTCTAAGACCCTCTTTGATAGTGGTCATATCGGTCGCAAAGGAGAAGCGGAAGTAGCCCTCTAGTCCGAAGCCTATACCTGGTACGACGGCTACGCCATGCTCTTGGAGGAGTCCTTTACAAAACTCGATTGAGTCGTTGCTGACATCTTTGATATTGACAAAGAGGTAGAAGGCTCCTTGAGGTTTGAGGACAGAGACCCCATCGATACTCTCAAAGAGTTTGATCGTCTCCTCCATACGGCTCTTAAACGCCTTTCGCATCGTCTCAATCTCCTCATCGACCTCACCATTGAGTGCGGGGATTGCGGCTTTTTGGGTGATGGAGTTGATGTTGGAGGTGCTTTGGCTCTGGAGTTTGTTCATCACAGAGATAAGCTCTTTGTTGGCAGAGGCGAGGTAGCCGATACGCCACCCTGTCATCGCTACAGATTTGCTCAATCCATTGATGGTGACGGTGCGTTGGAACATATCTTCTGAGATACTTGCCGTCGCGGTAAAGTCGACACCATAGACGAGCTTCTCATACATCTCATCACTCGCTACGACGATATCTGTCCCTTTGAGTACCTCTGCGAGTGCGAGAAGCTCCTCTTTGGAGTAGACCGCTCCTGAGGGGTTGGAGGGGGTGGTGAGGATGAGGAGCTTGGTTTTGGGTGTGATCGCCTCTTTGAGCTGTTTTGGGGTGATCTTGAAGTGTGCCATATCATCGGTCTCGATAAAGACAGGCACCCCTGAGGCGTACTTGACTAGCTCAGGGTAGGTGACCCAGTAGGGTGCAGGGATGATCACCTCGTCACCTTCATTGATGAGGGCTTGGAAGAGGTTGAAGAGGGAGTGCTTGGCACCATTGCTGACGATGATATCCTCTGGTGCATAGGTGAGGTTGTTGTCTCGTTTGAGTTTCTCTGCGATGGCTTGGCGAAGCTCTAGGATACCAGGGACAGCGGTGTATTGGGTGAAGCCCTCATTGATCGCTTTGATCGCCTCTTCTTTGATGCGTTTAGGGGTGCCAAAGTCTGGCTCCCCTGCGGAGAAAGAGAGGACATCTTTGCCAGAGGCTCTAAGATCTTGAGCGAGTGTTGTAATCGCGATAGTGAGTGATGGTGATAGTGTCTGTATACGATCAGATAACATTAAATACCCTTTTGATTATAAAATGAAATATTATAGCCAAAAAGGGTTGGGTAGTAAATTAATCATGCTCACAAAAAGGATCAATCCATCGAGTGGATAAAGTTGTCATAGATCTCTTCAAGATTGTGATCTTTTTGCTTGATGTTCTCTTGCTTGTTTTGAGGGAGTGCGGACTCTAGCACCTCGATGCGTTTGATGAGATAGGCGAAGATCTCTTTGTTGACATCGGGGATTTTGTTGTGGCTTAGTGGGGTCTTGTCAAAGCCCCGTTTGAGGACGCGTGCGGGTATCCCCACAGCAGTGGAGTCGGGGGGGACATCTTTGACCACGACAGAGTTGGCTCCCACTTTGGAGTTGGCTCCGATGGTGATGTTGCCTAGCACCTTGGAGCCTGCTCCGATGACGACATTGTTCTCTAGGGTGGGGTGTCGCTTGCCGTGTGAGAGGCTCACGCCCCCTAGGGTGACCTGCTGGTAGATAAGGACATCATCTCCGATGATCGTCGTCTCACCGATGACCACTCCCACCCCATGATCGATAAAGACTCTCCGTCCTATCGTCGCAGCGGGGTGGATATCGATCGTGGTCAAAAAAAGTCCCAATCCTGAGATGAAGCGAGGCAGAAATCGTAAGCCTCGTTGGTAGAGTGAGTGGGCGATACGGTGGAAGAAGAGAGCCCACAATCCAGGGTAGGAGAAGAAGAGTTCTGCACTAGAGTGGAGGGCAGGGTCGTTGCGTTTGACATTGGCAAAATCCTCCCGAATAAGGCTAAAAAATTTCACGGATAAAGGCTCCTTGGTTGGTAGGGTTATTCACTGCTCTGGGCTTGAATGGTCTTAAGATAGCTATTTTCACTTAAATAGAGATAAAGCTTCCCTAAAATATCCTGCTTCTCCTCGGCTAAGAGGTGTGGAGCCTGCTCGATAGACTGCTTGAGTGACTTGTCGATGAGGGCGGTGTCGTAGTCGAGATCATCGAGGACATCCATGAGGTTTTGGGCTTCGATAATCTCCTCGATATGGTACGCCCCCGCCTCATCAAACCGCACCACACACTCCGTGGGGTGGGTGAAGAGGTTGTGTTTCATTCCTAGTACCTCTTGGTAGGCACCCGTGAGAAAAAACGCCAAGAAGTACTCCTCTTGGGTCACATCGATGTCGTGGAGGTAGAGGGGGAGATCCTGCCGAAAGGGTATCTCTCCATCACTATCACAGGAGATATCCCAGAGGGTAGCGGGGTTGGTGGGTTTGGTGTCGAGCTTCTCTAGGGGCATGACGGGAAACTGCTGTGTAAGCCCCCAGAAGTCGGGCAGTGACTGAAATGCGGAGAAGTTGAGAAGGTACTTCTCTTGGATACGCGCTTGGAGCTGTCGAAGCTCATCGCTAGGGGTATCTTGGAGTAGAAGAATCGCCTTTTTGATGATGAGGTTGACCAGTATCTCGGTGTTGGAGCGATCTTCAAGGTCGATATAGCCTAGGTCAAAGAGGGTCAGCAGGCTCTCCATATGGTCGAGGGCATCGTGGAGGTACTCCTTGGCATTGTCGGGGGTGAGGGTGCTAAAGAGGTCATGAAGCTCTTGGATGAGTGGGGGGTTGATGGCTTTGAGGCGTAGCCCCCTCTCATGGTACTCTTGGGAGAATAGCTCCAAGACGGGAGCAATGAGGACGGAGTGGTTGGCCGCGATATACCGCCCCGACTCGGTGAAGATATCAGGCTCTGCGACATTTTTGCTCTTGGCGATCTCCTGCATGAGGTAGATGACATCATTGGCAAACTCCTTGAGAGAGTAGTTGCGTTCGCGTGTGGTGTCATGTTGGCTATACTCCACGGCAAGTCCTCCACCGATATTGATCGCACCCAAGTCCGTAGCCCCGCGTTTTTTGAGTTCGGCGTAGATATTGCCCGCCTCTCTGAGGGCTTTTTTGAGGGGGCTGATATCGCCCATTTGAGAGCCGATATGGAAGTGTATCATCCAGAGGTGGTCGAGTAGTTGGGCTTTTTTGAGTAGCTCATAGGCTTCGAGTAGCTCTGTGGAGGTGAGTCCAAACTTGGAGCTATACCCCCCACTCTTTGCCCACATCCCGACCCCTGAGCTGTGGAGACGGATACGCAGTCCAATCTTGGGGCAGATGGGGTGTGGGTGGTGTTGGTTGAACTCTTGGTTGACACTGATAATCGTCTCTAGCTCTCCAAGCCCCTCGATGGTGATAGTGATATTGTGTCCCATCTTGGCGGCGATGAAGCATAGTGCAATCATCTCTTTGTCTTTGAAGCCATTGACGGTGATGGGCGCACCAAGAGGGGTCTTGCTCATGGCGATAATCAGCTCCGCTTTGCTCCCCGCCTCTAGCCCGTAGTGGTAGGGGGTGGAGACCTCCATGAGGGTATTGACAAAGTTGGGGAACTGGTTGACCTTGAGGGGGAAGACAGCGTGGAAGTTGCCTTGGTAGCCAAAGCTCTCTTTGGCTTGGCTAAACGCCTCAAAGAGCGTGGAGATCTGCTTGGCGATGAGGTGTGGGAAGCGGAGCAGTAGGGGACCCTTGTAGCCCTTTTGGCGTACACACTGAGTGATGGCAAGGAGAGAGGGGCTAGTGGCGTGGTTGATGCAGACACGCCCGTGTGTGATGGTGAAGTTCTCCTCCCCCCAGATATGTAACCCAAAATCTTTCATACTCGCCCCCTGCGTTAAATTGAAAAATTATACCAAAACTTAATCTATTCTTACCTATAATGAGGCTATGAAGTGTATATTTTTGACCTATACCATAACCAATGATCGACTTGCTTTGCACTCACAAGGGGAGTGGAGACTCCACACCGTGCGTCAAGTCGCCCAAGAGTTGGAGCATCTACCCCGTGCCTCTGATATCACTTGGGACTTCTCTGGGTTAGAGGGGTTTGATAGTGCAGGGGTGTTGCTCTTTATCGATACGCTCAAGAGGCTTGAGGAGGGGGCTACGGTGCATATCGTCGGCTACACCCCTCAGCAAGAGGCGATGTATCAGCTTCTTCATCAGACGGATACCACCTCACCCATCGAACCGCCCCGTGAGGGGGTGGTGATGCGTATGGGAGTGGAGGGGGTGGCACTCTATCAGCTCTGGCGGGACTTCTTTACCTTTTTGGGTCATCTGGTGATGGCGTGGGTACAGACGCTACGACACCCGCGTAACTTTCGCTTTAAGGAGATCGTCTACCATATCCACCGCTCAGGACTCAATGCGTTGTTGATTACGGGGTTGAGTGCGTTTTTGGTGGGGTTGGTGATCGCCTATCAGAGTGGGGTACAGCTAGAGAAGTTTGGGGCGGATCTCTTTATCGTTGATACGGTGGGGATCTCGATCACACGGGAACTCGCTCCGATGATCACCGCGATCGTGATTGCGGGGCGGAGTGGCTCTGCCTATACCGCAGAGATCGGAGCGATGAAGATCACCGAGGAGATCGCTGCGATGCGTACGATGGGGTTTGACCCCTACTACTTTTTGGTGATTCCACGGATTGTGGCGTTGATGGTGGCGTTGCCGTTGTTGATTTTTTTTGCAGATATGATGGGGATTGTCGGGGGGATGGTCGCCTCCAAGCTCCAGCTTGGTATCTCGATGGGGCAGTTTGTTGATCGTCTCAGTGAGGTCTTGGAGGTGAAGCACTATCTACTTGGGATGATTAAAGGACCTGTTTTTGCGTTTTTGATCGCGATGATTGGGTGTTTTCGGGGGCTTCAGGTGGCACACAACACTGAGAGCATCGGACTCCATACCACCGCCAGTGTGGTCAATGGTATCTTTCTTGTTATCGCCTTTGATGCCCTCTTCTCTGTCCTCTATACGGAGTTGGGATTATGATACGCGTTGAGGGGGTGGTGACACGGTTTGGGAGTCGGGTGATCCACGATGGGGTGAGTCTACATATCAAACGCGGGGAGATCTATGGCATACTAGGGGAGAGTGGTTCGGGTAAGTCGGTACTGATGAAGGAGATGATTATGCTCCTTGCGCCAACTGCGGGGCGTATCGCTATTTTGGGGACACCCCTTGAGACGATTGGGGTGACAGAGGCACAGGCGTTGCGTCGGAAGTGGGGGGTGTTGTTTCAGTTTGGGGCGTTGTTTTCGTCGTTGACCATCGCCCAAAATATCGAAGTCCAACTCAAGGAGTACACCAACCTCACCCGCAAGATGCGTCAAGCCCTTGTCCACTCCAAGCTCACAATGGTGGGGTTAGATGCCTCAGTGGGACTCCTCTACCCCTCTCAGTTGAGTGGGGGGATGGTCAAGCGGGCAGCCCTTGCTCGGGCGTTGGCAATGGAGCCTGAGTTGCTCTTTTTGGATGAGCCGACCTCAGGACTCGACCCGATTGGTGCGCGTAACTTTGATGCGTTGATTGTGGAGTTGCGGGCGTTGTTGGGGGTGACGGTGGTGGTGATTACCCATGATCTCGACTCGGTCTTCACCATCGTCGATCGGATGTCAGTCTTGGCAGATAAGCGGGTGGTAGCTGAGGGGAGTATCGATGAGATCTTGACCTCAACCCACCCCTTTGTAGAGGAGTTTTTCAAAAACGAATATACGCAAAAGTATAGAGAGGAGCATCACCATGTATAGTAAGATTAACTACACCGCTGTGGGGTTTTTTGTCATGATCTTTATGGTGGGTGTGGTGTGGTTTGGATTTTGGCTAGCGGGGTATGGACTCCAGCAGGAGTATGACTACTACCGTGTGGAGATGAATGAATCAATCTCAGGACTCTCCAAAGACTCTGTCGTGAAGCTCCACGGGGTCGATGTGGGGAGTGTGAGTGCGATAGGCATCAACCCGCACAATATCGAGACGGTGGAGTTGGTACTCGCCCTTGACCATGGTACGCCTATCCGAGAGGATATGGTGATCTTCACGGAGATGTATGGGGTCACAGGATTGAGCTACTTACAGATCGAAGGGGGAACCAACCGTGCCAAACCCCTACGAGCCAAAGCCCCCCACCAGCTCCCTACGATCCCTACTGCCCCCTCACTGATGTACAAAGTAGGGCATAAGTTTGAGCGACTCTCGGGGGATCTCTCTGCGGTCTTGGGGCAGGGGGGTAAGCTCTTTTCGACGAAGAACCTAGAGAATATCGAAAAGATACTGACCCATATCGAGAAGATTACAGGGGCGGGGCTAGAGGATAGGCTAGAAGACTCCCTCGCACAGTTTGACCATACCTTCACAGAGCTAGAGGCGGTGATATCCGATATGAACCACTCCTTTCATCAGTCGGTTGAGAAGTTTGGGATGATGCAGGAGGATTTTGCTCAGATTAAGTCTGAGACCATCACGATGCTCAAGAAGGTGACCCAGACGAGTCGCAGCTTCAACCGTACGACTCTGGGGGTTGAGCGGACGCTTAAGCGAGGGGACTACAACCTACGACGGATTTTTGAGCCGATGTTGATCGAGATCGAGATACTAAGCCAACAACTTCACACCCTCTCACGGGAGCTAGGGCAGAGTCCGAGTGACCTGCTGATGAAGTCACGCAGACGAAGAGGAGGACCAGGAGAATGAGATCAATCGTCATCATAGCAGTGGTATGGTGGAGCATAGTGGGGTGTATAGAGTCCCCTCCAATGCACCACTACACCCTCATCACCCCGACCCCCAAGGTGATACCCCACCCCTCACACACACACCAGAGCCTCAAGGTACTCTACCCACGAAGCCTCAAGAGCCAAGCGGGAGTTGCGATGCACTACCACTATAGTGGAGAGGAGTCGGGGGTCTATCTCCATAGTGCGTGGTCGAATGATATCGGTAAACTACTAGAGGGGAGTCTGATCGAGGCACTATCGCGTAGTGGGGTCTTTGGGGCAGTCGTCTCCTACCACTCTACACTAGAGACCACCTATCGCCTAGAGAGTACCCTCTACGCCCTAGAGCATCGTATCCGAGGGGAAGCCTCCTATGCGATACTCTCTGTGGAGTGTCGCCTTATCGATGCGAGAGAGGGGGGGTTGGTCAAATCACGACGCTTTAGCTACCAAGTCCCTACCACCCAGACCAATGCCAAAGGGTATGCTGAGGCGACCAATCACGCCTTGGCACGCTTTGTAGAGGAGCTATTAGCGTGGCTTATTGTGTAGAAAATAAACACTTATAAGTTATTGTGAAGAGGAAGTTCAGTTTTTTTGTTTATTTTTAATTCTTTTAGTAAGTTTGTATGTTACTCTTGCTCTAGATTTGTATGACAGTTGTGTATGGATTGATAAAACTAACCGCCTATTGAGGTGTTGCAAAGGAGATAAATTGAAACAGACGCTACGAGGGTTATCTAAAGGTAAAAAAGTGGGTATATTGAGCATGATACTACCACTATTTTTGATGGCAGAGGTACACGCTAATGCCCAAGATGTACATAATATTATCGATATCTGTACCTCTTCACAGCGGGTGATGAAGGATTATGCACTGATGGGGATGAAGATCGAGTATCACAATCCCAAAAAAGATCTTGATGCGATGGTGAAGCGTATGGAGCAGGAGATGGAGGTGATGGAGAAGCGTGCTATCTCTAACGCCCTCCATGCAGAGGAGCTAGCCCTCCATAAAGCGTGGAAGAGTATCGAAGCGGAGCTTCAGAAGAAGCCCACCAAGGCGGGGGCGTTGACCCTTCACCACCATGTCAACACCTTTGCCCACCACTGTGAGGTGATGGCAGAGCATCTTGCCAAAGATAGCCATACCAGAGGGATGTATGATGAGGCACTCCTTGGGCGTATCAATCTGGATGTCCAAGACCTTGCTGCATCGTATATCATGCATGCGTGGGGTGCTGAGGAGGATACGGAGTACTACAAAGAGGTCAAAGAGATCTTAGCTGACTACCAAAAAGCCTATGATGAGCTAGAGGGTGCCGATGAGAAGCAGGTCTCAGCGAAGATCAAAGCCCACCTCAAAACAGCCAATAAGCACTTTATGGCGTTTGAGTTTATGGCGGAGAGTCGGTCTGGTCGGTATGTACCGTTGTTGATTGCAAAGAAGGCGGATAAGATCTATACAGGGATCAAGAAGATACTAAAAGAAGAAGAGAGTGAGGTAGAGAAATGAGAAGTCTAATCAGTAAAAAAGCACTGGGTGTAGGGATTGCGTGTTTGGTACTTGGGAGTAGCGGACTCTTTGCTAAGAGTGTATCGCATGAGGCGTTGGTACAAGCAGAGGGGATCAAGATGCTCTCTCAAGATCTAGCCAAAAACTACTTCTATATCGAAGAGGGGATTCAGGTCGCCTCTGCCAAGAAGGCACTCAAGGGTGATATGCTCTCTCTTGATGAGAAGATACAGAAGCTTCAAGTGAGTGTGACCAACAAGAAAGATCAGCGGGTTGTGGAGTTTATGCTCTTCTCTATGGATGAGCTAAAAGCGATTATGAAAGAGAAGTTTAACGCAGAGAATGGGGGGTTGATACTTGACTACACCGAGACACTCCTAGAGGGGTCTGAGTCTATCTCCAAACACAACAGCGGTAAAAAAGCTACTATGCTTGATACGGTCGAAGAGATGGCGTTTTTGCTAGAGCGTGCCTCAAAGTACTATATCGCGTTTCGTGCGGGGTATACCGATGATATCAATATCGAGCAGGCGAAGCATGCGGTGGAGGAGTTTGAGACACTTCTTAGACAAGTCGAATCACACGCATATGTCGATGGTGGTGCGATCAAAGCGGTCAAAAAGCTCACCAAGTATTGGCCAGCGAGTAAGAGCTTCTATCTTGGGATCAAAGAGAGTGAACTCCCTACGATTGTCTTCATCTCTACGAAGCATATGAAAAAAGCACTCGATAGACTCATCGTGCATCATCAAAAATAGTACGACATAGAGAATGCTCTCCTGTTTGGGGGGAGTATCCTAAGAGGGCTTCTAAATGGTACTACACAGTACTCTTTGTAGGTCGTCTAATAAAAAGGGAAATATCATGGTCAAAAAATCTAAGCGTATCAACCTACTAGTTGGGTTTATCCCTATGCTGATGCTACTGGTAGTGAGTGGCTACTTCACCTTCAACTACATCCAAAGTTATCTTAAGAGCAGTACCCTTCTAACAACCATTGAGAGTGTCGAACGCCTCAAGAGTGCTATGCGTGGTATCGTCGATGAGATCTCCTGTGTCGCGACGACCGTGGGAGAGGAGAGTGATATCAAGGAGGTCTGTAAGGATGCGAGAGCCAACAGTGACAGACTCCTCTTGGCACTCAATCCTGAGCAGATAGAGGAGCCGTTTGTCAAGGTACTGCGTACGATTATGGGTGATAGACAAAACCATACACTCCAAGAGAGTATGGTAGCCTTAGAGGGCTTGGAGGAGAAGATCAAAAAAGTGCGGTACGATATCGATACGAGTAAGATTATCGATATTGATATGTTGATCAATGGGGAGTACTATATGGATGTGATCAATCCCATCTATACGACGCTTAAGATGCTAGAGTTTATTTCGAGTGAGGGCAAAAGCTATAGCACACTACTCCAGAGACTTCAAGAGATGACTGATATCCACTACTATACTGACCTAGAGGGGATACTGGTGATGTACTATATCGCCAGTGATGCTCCCATCCAGTCTGATATCCTCAAGCAGTGGGATAGTGCCATCTCCTCTTCACTACTCCCTTCTCTTGAAGAGGTGGGTAGTGATGCGATGCCTCTAGGGGCGTTGAAGCGTATCTTTGAGACCAAAGAGCTACGCAATGCGGTTGAGGAGATAGAGAATGTACGGATCGAGCTGATCTCCAACCATACACTCGGAGGCTATGGCTACACCCGTAAAGAGTGGTCTGCCCTCATCAACCAGAAACGCAAAGCACTCTACCAAGCGACTGATCTGATCACCACCAAACTCTCTAGGGAGATGAGTAGTAGACGCAACCAGAGTCAGCAGATGCTAATGGTCGGTGCAGGGCTGATTGTACTGAGTCTACTCTTTACCCTCTTTTTGGTGCGATACTACTTCAAGGTCAAAGAGGAGGATAGTGTATTAGAGGGCGTTGTTGAGGGGATTGAGAAGCTCTCCTTGGGCAAACATGATGCCGTCCTCCCTTCTATCCCTACCAATCTAAGCAACAAAAAAGAGGTCTATAGCTACCTTGAGTCTATCCTCCAGCTCCTCCACAAAAAGGAGATAGAGGCAGCCGAAGCCAATAAAGCCAAGAGTCACTTCCTCGCCAATATGTCCCATGAGATACGCACCCCACTCAACGGTATCGTAGGGTTTACAGAGCTATTGCGGGAGACTCCACTCAATGAAGATCAGCGGGAGTTTACCTCTATTATCCATAGTAGTTCAGAGAATCTCCTCTCTATTATCAACGATATCCTTGACCTCTCCAAGATCAATGATGCGAAGATGGAACTCGAAGAGATCTCCTTTAATCTCTTTGAGAAGGTGGAGTCAACCGTGGAGATGTTCTCAGCGAAGGTTGAGCAGAAAGATATCTCTCTAGGGGTGCTTATAGAGCCGACCCTTGATCCTGTGTGGCTAGGGGATCCCACCAAGATCACACAGGTCTTGACCAATCTTATCGGTAATGCGGTGAAGTTTACCCCGACTTATGGGAAGATCAGCGTACGGGTGAGTAGTGTGCCGTTGGATGATGAGTATGCTCGGGTGAGTTTCTCAGTGCAGGATTCGGGGATAGGGATCGCCAAAGAGGTACAAGCGAAGATCTTTGAGGAGTTCTCTCAAGCTGATGCGGGGACGACACGGGAGTTTGGGGGGACAGGGCTAGGGCTTACGATCTCCTCCAAGATGGTCGAGATGATGGGTGGTAAGCTAGAGGTGGCGAGTGAGAAGGACAAAGGGGCGACCTTCTCCTTCTCCTTGGTACTCCAACGAGACAGTAGCCAACCGCGTAAGCAGGAGCTAAATCTTCAGGGGCTAAGTGTGGGGTTGGCACTGCCTACGGTCACAATCGATCGAGAGATTGATCAGTTTTTGCGTACCTATGTGGAGGCACTTGGTGCGACCCTCACCACCTACTACTATGATGATCTCTTTGGTGATGAGGGGTGCAGTGTGGTGTTACCTGATGTGATGCTCTTTGATCACCACTACGCACGACGAGAGGGGTGGCTCACGACGATACAGTCTTTGGCGTGTGAAAAAGTCCTCATCACTACAGGGAACCTCAAAGGGCGTATCAACCCCGATATCCACCACTTTAGCTCAGTCGTCTTCTTCCCTATGACACTAGCAAAGACACGCAAAGTCCTCAAAGATATCGGACAGAGTGAGCAGGTCGATACCGCTACTGCACCGACTTTGGCTCCTAAGCGGATACAGCTCACTGGGGTAGAGGTGCTTGTGGCAGAGGATAACCGCATCAACCAGAAGCTAATTAAGATCTCTTTAGAGAAGTTTGATCTCAAGGTCACCCTCGTAGATAATGGACAACTTGCCCTAGAGCAACGCAAAGCAGATGAGTATGCCTTGATCTTTATGGATATACAGATGCCTGTGATGAATGGTATGGAGGCGACAGCGGAGATACTCGCCTATGAAGAAGAGCAGAATCTGCCCCATATCCCTATCATCGCACTCACCGCCAATGCCCTTTCAGGGGATAGAGAGAAGTATATCAAAGCGGGAATGGATGGCTACCTCTCTAAGCCTATAGAACTCGCTAAGCTAGAGGAGGTGATAGAGCAGTACTTGACCCAAGACGAGGTAGTAGTCGAGTCTAGCCCTGAAGTGGTAGAGGTGACACCTACTCCAGAGGAGGTCATCCCACTCCAAGAGCCTGTGGTAACTGCCCCATCCGTAGAGTCCAGAGAGTCTACGCTTAGTCTGGAGGTAGCCAAAGCCGTCACTACACCTTCCACCCCACCTGTGGTGACGCAAGTAGAGCCTACTCTCCCGACCAAAGATACTCTGCTCTGTGTGGTCACACCTCTCCTCGCACGGCTCTACCGCTCCATGCTTACAAGAGCAGGACATGAGGTCGAGAGTATCAGCGATCCCAACAGCTTCTTGGATCTTTTGGAGAGTACAAACTACCGCTATGTCTTCTACGAAGCCGAAGCTTTTGGAGAGCAGGCACGCTTGATGTGTGATGTTGTCACCGATACAGGAGCCAAAGCGATCCTCCTCTCCTCCAAAAAACAATCCGAACTAAGCCAAGAGTGCCTAGAGTGCAGTGTCCTCACCTCTGATGTACACTTAGATGATGTGAAGGCGATGCTGGAGGGGTAGGGGGTCTTGGCTAAGAGAGTTAAAAGAGGGGGCTAGAGTGGTTTAGAGGTTCTTTAACTCACACTCTTTGAGGTGTAAATTAAAGGTCTTTTTATCCATCCCGTGAAATTTCACTAATCTTGAGGTACGAACAGCACTTAATGAATGGATTTATCGCTATCTTTTGACCGACACTATTTTGCAGAAAAATCCTATAGGAGTGGGAGAGGATCGTTTAATCTTCCACCACTACCTCTTTATCCCACCCCAATAAAATGCAATAGAAGCTTCACGCCCAAGAGGTAGAGGAGGATTGCCATGAGTTGTTTGATGTGGGACTGTTTGAGTTTGAAGTGCATGAGGTAGTTGCCGATATAGCCACCGATGATGGCACACAGAGCGACCCAGAAGAGGAGTAGCCAGTCAAGCTCAACATAGGTCGCGTAGGTGAAGAAGGAGCCAAGAGCAGAGAAGGGGACGACGAAGCTCACGGCGATGGCGACTTTTTTGGGTAGGAAGCCTAGTAGAGCGAGGAGGGGGATGAGGATATTGCCCCCGCCTACACCCAGTAGTCCCGCGACAAACCCTACCACCGCACCAACGACCCAGAGCAGGAGCTTGGAGTCGGTGTGGAAGAGTGCCTCTTTTTTGCCAAACATCATCATAGACGCACTATAGAAGAGCATCAACATAAAGAGAAACTTTACCCCCTCCTCATCGATAAAGCGACTACTATAGGCTCCAATAGGGGCGAAGATGACCATCATCGATGCGATGGGAATCACCAAGCGATACTCTACGACTTGACGACGGATATTCATCACGCTAGAGGTGATGGTCGTCGAGGCTCCTGCGAAGAGTCCTACCGCTTTGGCGACGGTGAAGTCCATCCCCAAGAAGTTGAGAAGGGGGATGAGTGCTACCCCACTCCCTGCTCCCCCCATTGAGAAGAGGATCGAGAGACTCAAGGTCAAAAATCCATAGAGAAGATACTCATACATCGCTAGACTCCTAAAGTATTTGATTTGCTAATAACTGTTATTGGCTGAACTAATCGGGCGATGATACTCTTTTTAGCTTAAAGTTGAAGGGGGGTGAGAGGAGAGGGGGAGGGTATCCCCACAGAGGGGACTAAAACGCCTCTCTATTGGGGGTCTGCTCCTCTTTTGTCTGGAGGTCTTTGACCCAGAGGGTGCCGTTGGCGAGTTCATCTTCACCGATGAGGACACAGTATCTTGCACCTGCTTTGTCTGCCCCTTTCATATGGCTCTTGAAGCCTTTTGGATTGTACTCGACGGTGACTTTGGTCTCTTGGCGTTTGCGTGTGGCGAGGTGGAGGAGTGGGGCAATCCCCTCTGCGACCATACTCCCTAGATAGATCCCCTCACGCGTCGGCTCTGGCATCTGGACAAGCTCCATGATACGCTCTATCCCGATCGCAAAGCCTACAGCGGGGGTGGGTTTGCCATCGAGGTACTCTACGAGCTTATCGTAGCGTCCGCCCCCTGCGATAGCCGACTGAGCTCCAATCTGGTCACTGACAAACTCAAAGGCACTCTTGTTGTAGTAGTCGAGTCCGCGTACAAGGTGGGTATCGACACAGTAGGCGATATCGGCACTATCGAGGAGTGCGGTGAGGGTCTTGAAGTCTTGATTACACGACTCACAGAGGTGGTCGATGAGCTTAGGAGCGGTTGCTAGTAGGCTCTGACAGGTACTGTTTTTGCAGTCGAGGACACGGATAGGGTTGCTCTGGATACGACGCTGACAGTCGCCACATAGCTCCTCTTCGATTGTGGTGAGGGTGGTGACAAGATCACGCTTATAGGTGGGCATACAGTCGCTACACCCAAGGGAGTTGAGCTTGAGTTCATAGCCAATCCCTAGGGCTTGGAAGATCTGTCCTATCATGGTGATGATGGTAAAATCCTCATAGACCGACCCCTCCCCAAAGCTCTCACACCCAAACTGATGAAACGAGCGTAGCCGTCCCTTTTGGGGGCGTTCGTAGCGAAACATTGAGCCGTAGTAGTAGAACTTCTGCTTGAGGGGTTGGCGGTCGAGCTTGGCAGAGACAAAGGCACGCACCACCCCTGCTGTCCCTTCAGGACGCATACAGACATCATTGCCCCCTTTGTCCTCAAACTGATACATCTCCTTGGTGACGATATCGGAGCTATCACCCACGGAGCGTCTAAAGAGTGCTGTCTCCTCTAGGATAGGGGTCTCGATATAGCCATAGCCGTACCGCTTGGCGATGGTTGTGGCAGTCTCGATGATATGGTTGAAGCGTTGGCTCTCTTGGAATGTGAGGTCTTTCATACCTCTTAGGGGGTTGATCATGGGGGGTCTCCTTTGTCTATTTATAGCTTTAAGTAAGCGAGTATGGTTTGGTGGATATCCTCTATCCCCTTGGTCGCATCGATAAAGAGGTGGGGGATGTTGAGTCGTATGAGGCTCTGCTTCATCTGCTCTTGGACACGCAGAAGGTAGGTGAGTCCTCGTAGCTCTATGCTATCGGGTCTTTTCGCACCGATGCGTCTGCGTAGGGTCTCCTCATCGGTGAGGAAGAGGATGACTCTATCGGGTAGTTGTCCCTCCAACGCAAAGCGGTTGAGCCAGAGAAGCTCCTCAAACTCAAACGAGCCATTGGCAAGGGCATACCCAATCCCTGAGAGAAACCCTCTATCGGAGAGGATTACCTTGTGGGCATTGGGTTTGATGATACTATGGTAGTGTTCGGCTCTATCGGAGAGAAAGAGGAGAAGCTCCGCACGGTTGGAGCTGATACTCTCATGGAGTAGAATCTCTCGAAGCTTAACGCCAAAGGGGGTACCTCCAGGCTCTTTGGTGGTAAAAATCTCAGGGACTCTCTGAGCGATTAGGTCGAGTTGGGTACTCTTGCCACAGGTGTCAATCCCCTCAAATAGTACATACATTAGGCGTTGAACTTTTCGATGAGTTTGAGGGTAGAGGGGGCAAGAAGGTGGGCGACTTTACCATCAAAGGCGAGGATAGAACGCACCACAGAGGAGCTGACAAAGGCGTGTTCGAGACTAGGCATTAGGTAGATTGTCTCTAGCTCTTTTTTGAGAGAGGCGTTGGCATAGCCCATCTGTAGCTCATACTCAAAGTCACTCACCGCTCTCAACCCACGGATAATGATATTGGCATCGAGTTCATCAGAGAGGTTGACCAAGAGGTTGTCAAATCCTATGACACGGATCTTGGGGTAGGAACGGGTCGCCTCTTGGGTCATCTCGATACGCTGTTGGAGTGTAAACATCGGCTTTTTGGCGTGTGAGTCCGCCACTGCTACGATAATCTCATCAAACATCTTACACGCACGGGTGATGATATCAAGGTGTCCATTGGTGATAGGGTCAAAGGTGCCAGGGTAGATCGCTCGTCTCATTTTTTCCTCGGTTTCAATACAAACTTTTGCAACGAAAAGCATACCACAACTCTCTAAACTTCACTCTTAATTTTGGGATACTTCTGGTCTGCTTTGCTATCTCCTATACCGTAGATACTTGGTTATCACCCGAAAGGGTTTGATGAGGAGATAGAGGAAGCGTAGGGAAGAGGGGAGTAGTAGGGTATGGCAGTCATTGCGTGAGATGGCAAAGTAGGTGCTGTAGAGGTGTAGGAGCTTGGCTCTTTGGGTGGGGAGGAGTCTGCGTTGGTAGCGTTGGATGGTGTAGTATCTACGGTAGCTGTGGTGGTGGAGTGTGGGGCTGTTGAGAAGGGTGAGGGTCTCTTGGATGAGGGTGTGGGTGGTCTGGTCATAGGGTATCGATGGGGGGAGTGGTGTCCCAAAGAGGTGGTGGGTCAGTGCGAGTCCGACCCACACGGATCGCTGGGCTTCTATCTCCTTGGCAAACGCCTCTGCCTTCTCCCAATCGAGTGTTGGGTGACTACGGATAAGCTGGTCAAGATCATAGATCCATGCGATGCGTTCCCATGCGTGTTTGCCTCCGTGTAGGCAGAGGTAGACTAGATGTATCTCCGTGGAGAGGATGGGGATCGCTCTCTGTTGGAGGCTGATGAGGGTGTGGGTCTGGTAGAGTTGCGAAAAGGTCGGATGTTTGGCGATCTTCTCACGAAAGAGTCGCCAGTGTAGTTCGATGGTGACACCATTGGGATGGCGGAAGGTCACATCACTCTCAACCGCTAGACAGGTGGGGTTGTGTAGCAGTGTGATAGGGGTATCGCTGTGGTAGCCTAGTGTGATTAGCTCGTGTGCGACACGCAGTAGGGAAGTGGACTCAACTAGAAGGTCTATATCACCATATTGACGCAGGGTGATATCTCCATAGGCGATCTGTGCAAGGGGAGCTCCTTTGAGTATGAGTAGTGGGATATGAGATGCGTGGAGTCGTGCGACGATACGCAGGAGTTGGGAGGAGAGGAGCATATTGTAGTGGGCGATATGGTGGTAGTCTTGGCGTAGTTGTCTATAGAGTGGGGTGGAGGTAGAGGGGAGATGTGTGTAGCAGCGTGGGGTGAGTCCGTGGCGATTGGCAAGTAGCAGTAGGAGGGGGGTGAGGGGTGGAGGGGATGTTTGTGGGGTTGAGGCTAGAGAGAGCAGTGTGAGGAGTGGTGGGTCGAGGTAGTCAGAGAGGATAAGGGGGTGTGGGGTATAGGTCTGCATGAGAGAGATTATAGGTGATAGCACCTTAAGGGTGCTTAAGAGAATACGCGTTATAATTGAGTAACTATATCGGTGTGACTAAAGGAGTGATAATGAAAAGAGTATCTATAACAGTGGCAATACTATCTGTAGCGACGAGTCTACTTGTAGCAGGGGGTAATACCAAAGAGGTGATGCCTGCTCAAGATCCTATTGTTGTGATTCCTGCGGTGAAGCCATTCTATCTGGGTATGGGGATATCTGCTCAGAGTGTACGAGAGGGGGGTGTTTCGGTCGATTGGGATGGACGAAAGGAGCAAGATAGACTGGGAAGCTATAGTGTCGTCGGGGGGTATCACTACAATGAGTACTTTGCGATTGAAGCACGCTACACTGCAAGCTACACCCATGAAGATGTGGTAGAGATGAAGACGCTTAGTCTCTTTGCCAAACCACACTACCCTGTGTTAGGAGGGATTTCACTCTATGGACTCTTGGGTGCGGGGTATATCGATATCACAGCAGAAGACTACCGTGCCAAAGATATGGATGATACACAGTTTCAGTGGGGTGGTGGTATCTCCTATCAGTTAGTGGAAAATGTTGCAATCTTTGCAGACTACACCTTCCTTGCCAAAGCGCTTGATGGGACTTTTATCAAAGCTTCTGATGTCGATATCGATTCGATGAATATTGGGTTTAACTATCAGTTCTAATAACCTTGAGGGGGGGGTATCTCCATAACTTCCCTCAATCGTCTCTTTTTACACTCTATTGTTAAGGATACCCAACCTTTTTTGGCTATAATATCTCTTATTATGACACTGGAATGACAATGAAACAGAGTAGAGCCACAGGGTATGAAGATGAGATTGATATCAAAGAGATTTTTAGTATCCTCTACCGCTATTGGGGGATGATAGCGATTTTGGTACTACTTTCTGGGGTAGTGACTGGCTACTATGCCTACTTTATGCCCAATCTCTATAAAGCCTCTGCTACTGTAGAGGTAGGGGTGGAGCATGGAGGCTATGGTGGGCAAGATATGCTCTCCAAAGCGATGGATCCTGGGGCAGTGAGTGCAGATAGTGAGATGGATATTATCAAATCCCGCTTCCTCGTTGAGAAGGCACTTAAAAAGATCAACTTTACCCATCGCTACTATGTCACCCGTAGATTTAAAGAGGTCGAACTCTACGACCAGAGTCCCATTCAAGTAGGACTCTTACGGGGGGTGGGTATCTCCTTTGACTTCTATCCTATCGATGCGACGCACTATCGTCTCGTCGTCCCCTCAAAGGGGCGTGACTGGTCATATGATGAGGTCTTGCTCTATGGTGAAGAGATCGTCACAACCCACTTCCATCTCAATATCATCAAGCACCGTATCCCAACAGAGAGTCGCTACCGTTTTGTCGTCTATAGCCCTGAGGCGGTAGTGCGTGAGATACAGGGAGGGGTGAGTGTCCGACAAAAGTCCAAACACTCCACTCTCCTTGAGATCTCCTACTACGACCATGTACCTAAGCGGGCTCAAGCGTTTGCCAATGCCCTCTCTGAAGCCTATATCGAGCAGAGTATTGAGAAGAAGACCAAAGAGGCGACACGCAAACTCGCGTTTATCGATAATCAGTTGAAGTTTATCACCCAGAGTCTCAGAGGCTCAGCGATCAAGCTAGAGGAGTTTAAGCGTGCCTCCAATACGGTAGATCTCTCCCGCAAAGCCAAGACTCTTAGTACGCAGTTACAGGGCTATGAGCTACAGCTCTCTGAGGTGACGATGCGAGAGGTGGTCTTGGATAGACTCTTCAAGCAGATTGATGGAGCAGAAAACTTAGAGAGCCTCTCTATTGCGGGGTTGGATATGTCGGAGTCTTCACTGGCACTCAAGCTACAAGAGCTTCAAGATAGTGTGGTCAAGAAGCGGATTTTACGAGAGGAGTATACCGAGATCTCCTCTGAGGTGATTAAGTTGAGCAGAAAGATACTACAGCTCAAAGAGATTATTATCGCAACGATTCGTAACCTACGAGCCAATATCAAAGAGCGACGCATGCTATTAGAGTCGGCTATTGCCAAAGCACAAAAAGCGTTTGAGCAACTCCCTGCAGATGAGCGGGTCTATGGGGAGCTAGAGCGACGCTTTGTGGTCAATGAGAAGATCTACTCCTACCTTTTGGGCAAACGCTCAGAGACCGCGATTATCAAAGCCTCAACGGTGAGTAAAAATAGGATTATTGATCGGGCGTTAGTGCCTGAAGGCCCTATTAAGCCTAAGCGAAAGCTCATTGTCCTTGCGGGGGTGGTCTTTGGGGGGATTTTGGGGGTTGTCTTGGCATTTATTCGTGCCTTTTTGGATGATCGTATCAAAGAGGAGGAGGATATCTCCAAGATGACAGATTTACCTATCTTGGCACTAATCCCCCACCTAGAGGAGGGGGAGGAGAAGCCCAAAGAGACGATTAAGGTCTTCGATTCACCCAAGTCACTCTGGGCAGAGTCCTTTAGAAACCTGCGTACCAACTTACAGTTTATGAACACGCAAGAGGGGAGTCAGAGTATCGCTATCACCTCGACAGTGGGTAAGGAGGGGAAGACAACAATCTGTGTCAACCTTGGGGGGATTATGAGTATGGCTGAAAAGCGGACGGTGATCCTTGGGTTGGATATGCGTAAGCCTACACTTCATAAGAAGTTTGGACTACACAATCATGAAGGGATGAGTACACTACTCTCAGGGACGACGCGTCTCAATGATGTCATACAGCATACGAACTACCCTAGGCTTGATATCATCGCTTCAGGTCCTATCCCTCCCAACCCAAGTGAGTTGATTCAGAGTGAGTTGATGGCTAAGGTCTTGGAGAAACTCAAAGAGGTCTATGATGTGATTATCCTCGATACACCTCCTATTGGGTTGGTGACAGATGCACGGGTCTTGATGCACCTTGCGGATCTCAATCTCTACCTCCTTAAAGCAGACTACTCCAAAAAGAGCTTTTTACACACCATTAATCAGCTCTCAGAGTATCCCGATATCCACTCAATGGGTATCGTACTCAATAATCTTAAAATGACAAAGCATGGCTATGGTAATGGCTATGGCTACTATGAGGAGAAGGCATAATGAGATGGGATTTTTGGCATAAAAAAGAGCCTCTACCACAAGCTCCTACCCCAACGGTAGATCTCCACTCCCATCTCATTCCTGGGATTGATGATGGCTCAGGGAGTATGGAGGAGAGTCTGACTCTCCTGCGACACATGGAGCGTCTAGGCTATGAGAAGATCATCACAACCCCCCATGTGATGGTCGATATCTACCGTAACACCTCCGCAGGGATCAAAGAGGGGTTGGTCGCACTTCAAGCAGCAGCCAGATCAGAGGGGATTAAGATCACTATAGAAGCGGGAGCGGAGTACTACCTTGATGAGGGGTTCTATAGCCATCTCGAGAGTGGAGAGGTGATGGCGATTCAGGGTACCTATGTCCTTTTTGAGACTTCACATATTGCCAAGCCCCTACAGCTTGAAGAGATGATATTTGAGATCGCTTCACAGGGTTATACACCGCTTTTGGCTCACCCTGAGCGGTATCGTTATATCCAAGACCCACAGCAGGAGTATGGACGGCTCAAAGAGCTGGGTGTTTTGTTTCAGATCGATCTCAACTCTCTTGGGGGCTACTACGGTAAGAGTGCCAAGAAGCGGGTAGAGTTTTTGAGTCGTGAGGGTATGGTAGATTTTGTGGGGAGTGATCTCCATAGCTACCGCCATATCGAGGAGCTTGCCAAGGTCTTGCACTCAACTGCCTATCAGAGACTCTGTGCCTCCAACACCATACGCAATGATGCGTTGAGATAGTATGACTTTAGGTTTTGTGGGGATGGTAGCGGGGTTCTCGTTTCTCTTGGCACTGCTCTTGATCTGGTTGCTGAAGCACTATGCGGGGTGTTTGGGGCTGATCGATCATCCCAATGCACGCAGTATCCATCTCCAAGCGACCCCACGCGGTGCAGGGGTAGGGATCTATGTTGCGGTGAGTATCGCACTCTTTGTGGGGTGCTTTGATCTGATGTACTCCTATTTTTGGAGTTGGGTTGCACTCTTTTTGGTGATGTGTGTGGGACTCTATGATGACTACTACGACACCTCACACAGTGCGAAGTTTATGGTGATTATCGGTAGTACACTACTGCTACTCTTTGATGGGATTGTGATTGAGGATTTGGGTACTTTTTTGGGGATACCGCTCTTCTTGGCGTGGTTTGCAATGCCCTTTACCCTCTTTGTGGTGGTGGGGTTTACCAATGCACTCAATCTGATCGATGGATTAGATGGGCTTGCGGGGACACTGAGTCTGATTATCCTTGGGAGCTTTGGCTTGATAGGCTACTGGTATGAAGATCCCTTTATTCTCCTTGTCGCCTCTGCCTTTATGGGGGCATTGGTCGCCTTTTTACTCTTCAACTGGTATCCTGCATCACTCTTTATGGGTGATAGTGGCTCGTTGAGTCTGGGGTTTGTCATCTCTATCTTAGCGATTGAGTCCTTGGAGTATATTGATGCGGTGAGTATCCTCTTCTTGGCTGCGGTGCCTATCTTGGATACCTTGGTGGTAGTCCTCCGACGCCTTCGTACCCACCACTCACTCTTTCTCCCCGATAGACTCCACACCCACCATCTACTCAGAGAATCCCTCTCTCATAGCACCCCTAAAAGTGTCCTTCTCCTCGCCCTCATCCAACTCCTCTATAGCACCCTAGGCTTGGTCACGACAGGATGGATAGAGGAAGAGGTGATGTTGATACTCTTTGTGTTCACTATCCTCTTGCTTTATGGTGTGGTGAGTCGTCGGATAGGGTAGGGGATAGTGAGTCTATTTAGGAAAATTTTGAGGTATTGGAGGGGGAAAAGAGACACCCCCAAACAAAGGGGTGTTGTAGGGGGAGATTAGTTGACTGTCACTTCGACAGGTGTACCTTCCCAGATACCGTGTTTTGTACAGTAGCCGTGTGCTACAAGTTTGAGTTTTTTACCTGTTGGGATGATGGTAAAAGTAGTGGTGTTGTGAGCTTTTGTGTTACCTAGTGTACCTGGTACATAAGTTGCTTGAGCTAGTTTAACCTCACCATTGAAGAGGGTAACTGACTCGATATAGTGATCAAAATCATCAGGGTGAGTATACTCATTACCCATCTTGACTGTCACCTCAAAAGGCTCACCTGCTGTGGCTGTCTCTGCACAGTGGATAAAAGGAGAGTGTCTATCGATAAGGTCTTTTTTGGCTTCTCTCTCTACTTGGTCAATATCTACATACTTGTTAATTTTTGGCATATGCTATCCTTTTGTTAAATTTGTAAACCCATTATAGCATAACTTTTTTTAATTAGGACTATTTTTATCCTATTCTATTAGCGAAAGTAGAAATCGACCAAGAAGTGAAGGGAGTAGTTGGCACGGTAGTGGTTTGCTTGGTGGAAGTTGACTGCGGGGATAATCTCATAGAAGAGCCACTCTCTCCAGATATTGGCACGGTAGCTCATCGCTGTGATGTAGTTGTGTATCCCCTCAAAAGATCGCTCTGTACCATCTGATTGGGTATAGGTGTAGCCTGTATCTCCCCAGAAGGATTGGGAGAGTTTGAGACCTCGTTTGTGAGAGATCGCCCAGAAGTACTCCGCACTCAGAGCATACTCCATTCCCTTATCCTCAGAGGTACTCTTGCGGTGGAGCTGAAGTCTCAGTAGCTTTTGGCTACTCAGCGGGTAGTCGAAGTAGAGGTTACTCTCCTCCTCAAACGCATGCTCCACAGAGTACTCAAAGCTCTGTGTCGGTTCGATACGCCATTCCCCTACTTCAAACAGACGGCTATACTTTGCCCGTATAAAGGGGTTGATACCCCGCATGGCAAGGGAGTATTTCGACTCGATACCGTAGAGATGAGAGAGAAAATAGTGGATCCCAATCTCCGCTTGGGGGGTCTCGTCATCGGAGCGATTGTGTAGAAGGTTGGAGGCGTTCTCTCGGGTGAGATTCTCAACAAAGAGTTTGAAGTGTTGTCTACTCAGGGGTAGGGGGAGCTGTGTACTAAAGTGTGTGGTGTGTTCGTATACTCCTCCTTGGGAGAGGAGGGTATCGGAGCGTAGACGCACAAAGCTCTCTCCACTATCACGCAAAAACTTCTCATCTTGAAAAAAACGCTCAATGGCACTGCGGTTATCCTCTTGTGTTGGGGGGTGTATGGCACAGTGGGTCTGGTTGGATTCTCCCAAGAGGAGATGGCTCAGCTGTTGGTCGATGATCGTGGAGTACTCATGGACTTTGAGAGAGAGGTAGTGGTGTAGGGTGTCGAGTTGGTTGGGTCTATGGGCATGGAGCGTCGCAACGAGTAGGAGAAAAAGAGCTAGATGACGCTGTATCATAGAAGAGTCCTCCCAAAGAGGAGGATCCTAGGGGCTACGCAGGGTTGAACTGTGTGGCTTTTTGGACATGGAAGTTGAGTCCAAGCTCTTTTTCGGTCGCACCAAGGGCGAGGGCAACCATCTGAGGCATATGGAGTACAGGAAGCTCTACATCACGCCCCATGACCTTACTTACATCATCTTGATAGGTGTCAAGTTTGAGGTGACAGAGTGGGCAAGGGGTGACCATCATATCGGCATCATTATCGATCGCATCGAGCATCGCATTACCCGCCAACACCTCAGAGGTGTGGTTGGCTTGAAGCTCCACATGGAATCCACAACATTTGTTTTTGTGGTCATAGTCGACAGGGTTCCCTTCAAGTGCATCGATAAGCTCATCAAGAGAGGTCGGTACATAGGGGTTCTCTCCGCCATTGCTACTGTGGTGTAGCTCTGATGGGCGGATATTGTGACAGCCATAGAAGGGGGCGATATTGAACTGGCTGAGTGGTGTGACAACCTTCTCTTTGATCTTATCGAGTCCATACTCATCGATAAGGCAGTAGAGGAAGTGCTTGACCTCACTGGTTCCTTTATACTCTAGCCCTACCTCTGCGAGTTTCTCATTGACTCTGGCTTTGAGTTTGGGGTCACTATCTAGTGCGTGTTTGGTCATTGCTGAGTTGAGTTGGCAGGTGTTACAGATGGTGATCATCGTCATCCCTAGCTTCTCAGCGTAGCAGATATTTCTCGCATTGAGGACATGAGCCAAAAACTCATCAAAATCCTGTAGGTGACTCGCCCCACAACAACTCGCCTCTTCGAGTATAGTGATCTCAATTCCTAGTTTGTCGGCTACTGCGAGTGTAGAGGAGAGTAGCTCAGGTGTAGACTGCTTTGCGGTACACCCTGTAAAGAGTGCGTATTTTAGTGTGCTCATCGTTTCTCCCTATAGCTTATTTGTCATCGAGATATCAATCAATTTTTGAACCTCGTCTAGATTTTTGATCTTGGGCATATTGTCAATAAATGGTACCCCATCTTGCCAGTGGATCTTCCCTGCTTTGAGCATCTTGATCGCAGTCTTGAGGTGTTTATACATCCCAAGGTAGCCTTCAGAGTAGACCACGATATCTGCCTCATCTAAGAACCCATGCTTACGGATACTTCTCACAAAGCCCTCTGCGTGGCGTGTAGCGATATTGCTTCGTGCAACACCCTGCTCAAACTGCATATTGTGAAGTTTGGTGATCTTCTCGATAGGGTTGAGATCTTTTGGACACGCCTCAGCACACTCATAGCACTTGACACAATCCCAGACCCCCACACCTGTCTCAAAGGTGATCTCAAGTCGCTCTTGAGACGCCTCATCACGGGTATCCGCAGTAAATCTAAACGCCGCAGCAAGGGCTGCTGGCCCGAGGTAGTCCTCATTGACCTGAAGGGCAGGACAGGCGTAGTGACAGCTACCACACTGGATACAGAGATCTGCATCGAGTAGGGCATTGAACTCCTCAATAGACTGCTTAGTCTCACTCGTAGGGTGTGGCTCTACATCGGCTACGATATAGGGCTTGACCGCTGCGTGTTTGTCCCAGAAGTCTTTTTTGTCGATAATCATATCTTTGACGGCACGCTTTTTGCTCTGAGGCTCAAAGACCAACTCGTTGTTGAAGAGGTCAAGAAGCTCCATGGCATTTTGTTTACACGCAAGGACTGGTTTGCCATTGACTTTGATACCACAGGCACCACAGATACCATGACGGCATGAGCGACGGTAGGAGAAGCTCCCATCGTGTTCCCACTTGATACGGTTCATCAAGTCGAGGATCAGCTCATCTTTGCCCACCTCCATCGTATATGTCTTTGTATAAGGAAGATAGTCAGTCTCAGCGTTAAATCTAAATGCTTTGATATCTACTTTTCTTGTATCTTTACCCATTTTACCCTCCTTAGTATGTTCGCTCTTTAGGCTCGAATTTACCAAGCACCACTTCACCCCACTCATGGCTGATATTGTAGTTCTCATCCATATATGCGTAGGTGTGTTTGAGGAAGTTCTCATCATCTCTTGTTGGGAAGTCCTCACGGTAGTGACCTCCACGACTCTCTTCACGGTTGAGTGCCCCATCGACGATAAACTTAGAGAACTCAAGCATATGCCCAAGTTCTATCGCCTCTTGGAGGTCGGTGTTGAAGGTGTTGGATTTGTCATCGATACGGATATGGTTAAATCGCTCAAGTAGTTCATCGATGAGTGTGAGTTGCTCTTCGAGAGAGGCTTTGGTTCTAAAGACTCCCGCATTTTTTGTCATACCGTTTTGAAGCTCCTCACGAAGCTTTGGCACACTCTCTGTACCATTAGAGGTCTTGAGTTTCTCCATCTCTGCTAGCATTCTATCGGCATCTGAGACAGTCGCTTTGCGAAGGGTGATCCCCTCATTGAGCTTCTTAACCATATTCTCTCCTGCGTGTCGTCCAAAGAAGAGTGCTTCGAGTACAGAGTTGGCTCCTAGACGGTTGGCTCCATGAACAGAGACACAACTACACTCACCCGCAGCGTAGAAGCCCTCAGTGAGTTCAGTAGGAGATTTGCGTACTTGACAGTTGATATTGGTTGGGATACCCCCCATAGAGTAGTGAGCCGTTGCTGAGATGTGGATCGGCTCCTTGAGCATATCTTGCCCTTGGAATGCAATCGCAAGTTCACGAAGCTCAGGGAGCCGTGTGAGGATAATCTCTGGGTCGAGGTGTGTAAGGTCGATATTGACCGATTGACCATCTTTCCCAACCCCTTTACCTTGGCGTACCTCTTCCATAATCGCACGAGAGACGACATCACGAGAGGCAAGCTCCATCGCATTGGGAGCGTACTTACTCATAAATCGTTCACCCTCAGAGTTGTAGAGTCTTCCTCCCTCTCCTCTCGCAGCTTCAGAGATCAGTACCCCTGAACCACCAAGTCCACTTGGGTGGAACTGGACAAACTCCATATCCTCTAGTGGGAGTCCGTGGCGTGCAACGATAGAAAGTGAATCCCCTGTATTGGCGTGGGCATTGGAGTTGAAGCGGTAGGCTCTACCGTGTCCACCTGTGGCAAACATCGTGACTTTTGCATTGAAGATAGCGGGTTTGGAGTTGCGGATATCATACGCTGCGACCCCTGATACCTTGCCATCTTCATAGAGAAGGTCAGCCGCATACCACTCATCAAAGACCTCAATCCCTGCACGGTGTGCCTGCTCATAGATTGCTTGAAGGACGGCGAGTCCTGTACGGTCTTTGGCGTAGCAGGCTCTAGGTTTTGACTGTCCCCCAAATGGACGGATAGCGATATTACCCTCTTCATCTCGTGAAAACGCTGCCCCCATGCGTTCTGCCCATCTGATCGTCTCAGGTGCTTTGCTACACATGAGCTCAACACAGTCTTGGTCGGCTAAGTAGTCGGAACCCTTGACGGTATCAAACTCGTGAAGTTCGGTAGAGTCTTCTGCTCCAAGTGCTGCGTTGATACCCCCTTGTGCTGCCCCTGAGTGGCTTCTTAGTGGGTGAAGTTTTGTGATTACTGCTGTCTTTTTCCCTGCTTCTGTTAGCTCTTTGGCTGCTGCCAATCCAGCCAATCCAGACCCAACGATTACAGCATCGTATTCGTAGATTTTAACATCCATACTGCCGTTTCCTTTTAAATAAGTATTTAGTTTAATTATAGCTATTTGTGATTAAAATGAGTTGGTAGGGGGTGGTTTCATCGGTGTAGATGTGTGAAGATGTTACACACTGTAGCTTTTGGGGTGCTAGAGTGTGTGGTCTGGAGGGGCTACGCCTCCAAGTGTTCGCTCGCAAGTGCTATGGCTAGAGGGATCTCTCGACCCATGACGCGTTGGATATTGGCAAGGTGGTTTTGAAACATCTCATAGTGGCTACTATCCTCTACAAGCACTACCTCGGCTCCTCTATCGAGGGCATCGAGTAGCGTTGTACCCGCTTTTTGGTAAGCGAGTTGCGGGCTGGTTGCTAGTAGCGAGAGTCCAGAGAGACGAGAGGCTCTCTCAAATGGTACATAGGTCGCCCCTGCCTCTTTAATCGCAGTGATTTTTTGAGATACTTCTACGATCGTATCCCCTTGGTAGTAGGCGACTTTTTTGCCTGCTAGGGTGATGGGTTGACTCAGTTGGCTCTGGAGCTTTTTTTGTCCACAAAACTGCGTAATCTTCTCGATGAGTGAGAAGGGTTTGGGTGCAGGTACCATCGCTTTGAGCTGGGTGAGTGTGGTGGTGTGGTCTTGTGCATCAAAGAGGTTGTTCTCATACTCACACGCAAAGAGTCCTGTAGGGACAGAGGTGATCGCCTCAAGGATTGCTGTTTTATGCTCTGAACCATCACTAATCATCTTGTAGGCAAGTAGTAAGATCGCATCACCAATATAGTCTCGCTCAAACTTCTCTGTCTCTGAGGCGTAGTGAAGAGGGTAGAGTTTTTGGTAGTAGTCGAGATCCTCTTGAGAGGCGTAGGGGGCGAGAAGTTCGTAGCTCTGCATAAAGTCACTATCGTTAATGCACAGACCATTAACAGAGCGATAGCTATTGACAGGGTCGATGGTGAGGGAGGTACCAAGGCGTGCCACAACCTCACTGAGCGGTTTGTTTGGTGTCTCGATAATCCATCCATTGATCTTGAGAAGTAATCGCTCTTTAGGGTAGGAGAAGGTCTCATTTTGGGTCTGGATAAAGGCGAGAAGATCACCCACCGACATCGTATCACTCAACTCAAGGCTGAAGTGTTTGTAGTAGGGGAGATAGTCTGTTTTGGCATTGAAAAAGAACGCTTTAATCTCTAATAAAGGTTGCATAGTGGTATATCCTCTAGTATGGTTTTGATTTGATTATAACTTAATAGTCGCTTGATAGCTCTTTATTTTTCCCTCAAAAGTGAGAAGTCGTGGGAAGTATGTTACAATTTTACCAATGAATAGAATAGATAAAGAACAGTACTTGATAGATAGACTCACCTCTACACAGATAGGAGATGATGCTGCGGTAGTGGGTGAGATGCTCTATAGTATGGATGCCTTTTTTGAGGATGTCCACTTCAAACGGGAGTGGATGAGTATGGAGCAGATAGGTAAAAAAGCGATGCTAGTGAACCTCTCCGATGCGATTGCAATGGATGCGACCCCTCGCTATGCCCTCGTCACCGTCTCTCTACCTCCCGCTATTACCACAGAGGAGATCGATGCACTCTTGGGGAGCCTAGAGCAGACTGCGGGGGCGTATGGGTGTGAGATTATCGGAGGGGATACCATCGGGGGGGATAAGCTCCATTTGAGTATCACCATCATCTCTCATACGGCTACTCCACTTCTGCGTAGGGGACTCAAAGTGGGGGATCTTCTTGCCTATACAGGGGTACTAGGAGAGAGTAAGCGTGATCTAGAGAGGCTCTTTAGAGGAGAGTCAATCACACCCCATTCGCGTTTTTATGAGCCAGAGTTGAGAGGCTCTTTTGTAAAGAATGCACGCCCCTATCTACGCGTCGGAATGGATATCTCTGATGGACTTTTTTGCGATACCAATAAGCTTTTGGATGCCAATGGTATGGGGTTTGAGCCTCTTGTGGTGGTTGAGCCATCGGTAGGGTTGAGTGGGGAGGAGTATGAGATGTTGATTGGATTTGATCCATCTTGCCGTGAGAGGATTGCTCAGATAGCCAAGGAGGAGGGAGTTGCCCTCTCGGTTTTTGCACGGGTCGCACCCAATGCCCAACGCTACCCCTGCCAAAGCCACCACTTTAAGACGGAGTTAGACTAATGCAAACGATTGTTATCACAGGATGTTCTACAGGGATTGGATACGCCACGGCACACTATCTCAAAGCACACGGGATCTGTGTCTATCCTACGGCACGGGCAGAGGAGGATGTGGAGCGGTTGAAGCGTGAGGGGTTTGTCCATGCGATGCGACTCGATGTCACAGACCCCCACAGTATCGCAGAGGTGATTGCTACGGTACGCACCCAAGAGGGGAAGATTGATGTCTGGTTTAACAATGCGGGCTTTGGACAACCCGCGACGATAGAGGATCTCCCTACTGCCATCCTCAAAGAGCAGTTTGAGACCAATCTCTTTGGGCTTCATGAGGCGACACGACAGGTGTTAGTGGTGATGCGAGAGCAGGGGTATGGGAAGATTATCCAACATAGCTCTGTACTGGGGCTGATTGCTCTGTTTGGGCGAGGGGCATACAACGCCAGTAAGTATGCCATCGAGGGACTTACTGATACCTTGAGACTAGAGCTAGCGGGGAGTGCAATCTATCCTGTACTGCTCAACACAGGTCCTATCACTAGCCACTTTCGTCAAACAGCTGTAGGCAAACTCCAAGAGAATATCGCCATAGAGCAGTCACGCTTTGCCCAACGCTACCAAGACTCTATCGAGGGGACGGGTAAGCGTGTCCCCTTTAATGAGGAGGCAGAAGCCGTAGCCCAAGTGGTCTATCGTATCATACAGACCCCCAAGCCCAAACCACGCTACTATATCACCAAAGCCACCTACCTTTTGGGGTATCTCAAACGCATCGTGAGTACCACACTACTCGATAAGGTACTACTCAAGATAGGGTAGTGGAGGTGCGTCTGTTGTGTCGTGCTTGATGCTCTCTCTTGACGGAGGTGATCCAGAGGCGGTTGATGAGGAGGTAGAGGAGTGTTGAGATGACGAGTGAGTAGAAGGCGGTTCCTGTATAGAGTGGGATGAGAATATCATCTAGATGCTCACTAAACCACGCCATCGTTAGCTCAATCGTGATAGTACTCTCTCTGCCTAAGATAAAGTTGCCCGTGAGATACTCCATATAGTACATCGCAGGCATAGTGAGGGGGTTGGAGAGCCACACCATCGAGATGGCAAGGGGGACATTGAAGCGAAGAAATGGGGTACTCATCATCACCGCTGCCATCTGCATTGGCATAGGGATAAAGCCCCAAAAGAGTCCGACCCAAACCCCACGACTGATGCTTTTACGGTTGATACTAAGGTACTCACGGGGGATATTATACTTATCTAAAAACTTATCGAGTTTACTACTTTGGGAAGATTTTTTCTTAAAGAGTCTGCGTATCATCTCAATCCATACTTTATTATTTCACATTAGTTTAGTATTGATGGGCTTTAAATCACCTTTTTATTAAGATTTGTGTAAAATACCCCACTCCAAAACGACAGAAAGGTACATTTATTATGAGCGGATATATGCTTTTTTCCGGAACATCCAACCCACAACTTGCTGAAGAGATAGCGACCTATCTTGAGATGCCACTTTCAAAAGCAACGATTAACCGTTTTTCTGATGGTGAAATCTCTGTACAGATCGCTGAGTCTGTGCGTGGTAAAGATGTCTTTATCATCCAGCCCACCTCCGCACCTGCCAATGCCAACTTGATGGAGCTTCTTATTATGACCGATGCCTTGAAGCGTTCGAGTGCGAAGTCGATCACAGCAGTAGTACCCTACTATGGATATGCAAGACAGGATAGAAAAGCAGCCCCTAGAGTACCTATCTCGGCAAAATTAGTTGCCAACCTTATGGAGACAGCGGGGATCACCCGTATGGTTACCGTTGACCTTCACGCATCACAGATCCAAGGGTTCTTTGATATCCCTGTAGACAACCTCTATGGAGCGATCTTGTTTATGGACTATATCAAGTCTAAAAACTTCAAAAACCCTATCATCGCTTCACCTGATATTGGTGGGGTAGCACGGGCAAGATATTTTGCCTCTAAGCTAGGACTCGATATGGTTATCGTCGATAAGCGTCGTGAGAAAGCCAATGTCGCTGAGGTGATGAATATCATCGGTGATGTAGAGGGGAAAGATGTGATTCTTATCGATGACATGATCGATACAGCAGGGACAATGGTCAAGGGAGCAGAAGCTCTCAAGAAGCTTGGTGCCTCCTCTGTCATGGCGTGTTGTACTCACCCCGTTCTCTCTGGACCTGCGTATGACCGTATCGAAAATGGGGCACTCGATGAGCTTGTCGTTGCCAACACCATTCCGATGCCTAAACCCTCTACCAAGATCAAAATGCTCTCAACGGCTTCGATGCTAGGTGAAGTGATCAGACGCGTACACAACAATGAGAGTGTCAACTCACTCTTTGAATCCAACTCATAATCGTAACCGATACTAGGAGCAACATTGGCAAAGACAGTACCACAAAAGAACATACGAAACTTCTCTATCATCGCACATATTGATCACGGGAAGTCTACACTCGCAGACCGTATCATCCAAGAGTGTGGGGCGGTGAGTGATAGACAGATGTCCTCACAAGTGATGGATACAATGGATATCGAAAAAGAGCGTGGTATCACAATCAAAGCCCAATCGGTGCGTCTGGATTATGTCAATAAAGAGGGGGAACACTATATCCTCAATCTTATCGACACCCCAGGGCATGTGGACTTCTCCTATGAAGTGAGTCGCTCTTTGGCATCGTGTGAAGGAGCGTTGCTTATCGTCGATGCGGCACAAGGGGTCGAGGCACAGACGATTGCCAATGTCTATATCGCCATCGAGAACGAACTCGAACTTCTCCCCGTCGTAAACAAAATTGACCTACCTGCAGCCGATCCTGATAGAGTTCTCACAGAGCTTGAAGAGGCGATCGGTATCGATGCGACAGAGCATAATCTTGTCTCAGCTAAGACAGGGGTTGGGGTGGCAGATCTGATTGATACAATTGTAGAACGCGTTCCCGCTCCTCAGGGGGATGAGGAGGCACCTGCTAAAGCCCTCATCTACGATAGCTGGTTTGACAACTACCTTGGAGCCTTGGCACTGGTGCGGGTCTTTGAGGGGAGTATCAAGAAGCGTCAGATGATCAAGATCATGGGTACCAAAGAGGAGCATCAGGTTCTTGATATGATGTACCCCAACCCTATCGCACCTATCAAGACCAATGAGATACGCACAGGTGAAGTGGGGATCGTCGTGACAGGACTCAAGACCGTAGAGGGGCTACAGGTGGGAGATACTATCACCGATGCCAAGCACCCTACGGCAGAAGCGATTGATGGGTTTGAGCCTGCGAAGCCCTTTGTCTTTGCGGGGATCTATCCTATCGAGACGGATCGTTTTGAGGATCTGCGTGATGCCCTCAATAAACTCAAGCTCAATGACTCCTCACTCAGCTTTGAGCCTGAGAGTTCGATGGCACTAGGGTCTGGATTTAGGACAGGGTTCTTGGGGATGCTTCATATGGAGGTGATAAAGGAGCGGTTGGAGCGAGAGTTTAACCTCGACTTGATCGCCACGGCTCCAACGGTGGTTTACCGTGTAGAGCAGACCAATGGAGAGGAGATTGTGATCCAAAACCCCTCTGAACTCCCTGAGCCTCAGAAGATCGCTAAGGTCTTTGAACCGTATGTCAAAGCGACCATCTTGACCCCACAAGAGTACCTTGGTAATCTCATCAAGCTACTCAATGATCGCCGTGGGATTCAGATCAAGATGGACTACCTCAATGAGACACGGGTACTCCTAGAGTATGATATCCCGATGAATGAGATCGTAATGGACTTCTATGATAAGCTCAAATCTACTACCAAAGGGTATGCGAGTTTTGATTATGAGCCTGTAGGATTTAGAGAGGGGGATTTAGTCAAGCTTGATATTCGTGTAGCAGGGGATGTAGTCGACTCCCTCTCTATTATCGTTCCACGAGATAAGGCACGCACACGAGGGCTTGCTTTTGTTGCACAGCTTAAAGAGTTGATCCCAAGACAGCTCTTTGAGGTCGCTATCCAAGCGAGTATCGGCAATGATGTAATCGCCCGATCCAATGTCAAGTCGATGGGTAAAAATGTCACCGCGAAGTGTTATGGTGGGGATATTACCCGTAAGCGAAAGCTCTTAGAGAAACAGAAAGCAGGGAAGAAGCGGATGAAGTCTATCGGTAAGGTGCAGGTGCCTCAAGAGGCGTTTATGGCTGTACTCAAGTTGGACAACTAAATGGGTTGGGCGATACATCTTCATCTCTTGGCTGCCATTGCATGGATTGGTGGCTCTATCTTTATGTTTGTACTCGGGGTGACGATGCGGGATAAGCAGGCACAAGAGTCTGTCTACCCTTATGTAGGACCTATCTTTGGCTATTTTGAGGTGGTGGCACTGCTCTTTTTGCTCTTTACAGGGACTTGGATGATTCTGGATTATGGATTGATTGAGCTACTCTTTACAGAGTATCACTCCGTGGTGATAGACTCGTTGCGTATCAAGCTCTCGATGGTGTTGGTGTTGCTTGTGGTGACGGTTATCCACTTCATTATCGCACTCAAGACCAATGGCAAACAACGAAGCAAACTCCAAAATCTCATCTCACGAGGCTCCTCTATGTTGATCTTCTTTCTCAATCTCTTTGTCTTGCACTATGCCATGGTGATACGCGACATTCTCTAGGCTATGAGCTTAACGCTTTGTAGAGGTTCTTCTCCTCAAACTCGATGCGTTCTGCTAAGATATCTACAAGCTCATTAAATGTTTTGAAAAACTCATCATCTAGTGGGGTCTCGGGGCGAGAGTATTTGGTCAAGAAGCTCATTAATGCAGCTTTGGTGCCTTTGAAACTCTTGACAAAATCATCTACAAGCTGTTCGGTTTGGGTATCTGAACGCTTATGATCTTTGAGGAGTTTATAGAACTCGATATCTTCATTCATAATATGGTCAACAGCGAGTTCATTAAGTTCATTGAGGGCTTTTTTGGCAGTATTATGGTTGTTTTTTGAGTACTCTGCAATCACTTTATGGGCTAATAGGACGATCTTTTCATGCTCTTTTATCCATTTCTTAACAAGTTTTTGATTTTTTGATGAGAGTAATGATGAAAATAGTGAAAACATATAACGACTCCTTGATTTTTTTAATTGTAGCTTGAATTTGATTTGATATATATGATTTTTCTCAAAAAACCCCATTATATAGGGATTAAGTCCCCTTAATGTATAATCCAAAAAAATTACAATTGTTGTGATAAAATCACTACAAGAGAGGTACTATAATGGGTTATGAGAAGAGTATAGAGGCGTTTGAAGAGGCATATAAGGTGATCCCTGGTGGGGTTGACTCTCCTGTAAGAGCATTCTCTGGTGTAGAGGGTACTCCACCATTTATTGCACGCGGTGAGGGGGGGTATCTTATCGATATTGATGAGAACCGTTATGTGGATTTCGTACAGAGCTGGGGACCTCTGATCTTTGGTCACTGTGATAGTGATATTGAAGCTTCCGTGATAGAGGCAGTCAAGCGAGGGTTGAGCTTTGGGGCTCCTACGACGGTGGAGACGGAATTGGCATTAGAGATTGTTGAGATGTTTGAGAGTATCGATAAGGTGCGTTTTGTAAGCTCTGGGACTGAGGCGGTGATGTCTGCTATTCGTCTAGCTCGTGGGGCAACGGGACGAGACAATATCTTGAAGTTTGCGGGGTGTTACCATGGACACTCTGACTCTTTGCTGGTTGAGGCAGGTTCAGGATTGGCGACTTTTGGGACTCCTTCGAGTCCTGGTGTCCCTGCGGATTTGACACGGCACACCTTGCTTGCTACCTATAATGATATCGAGAGTGTTCAGAAGTGTTTTGCTCAGAGTCCTGATGGGATTGCGTGTGTGATTATCGAGCCGATTGCAGGCAATATGGGCTTAGTCCCTGCTGATGAGGCATTTTTAAAACAGCTTCGTACCATCTGTACTGAGCATGGGGCGTTGTTGATTTTTGATGAGGTGATGAGTGGTTTTAGAGCTTCACTTACAGGTGCACAAGGGATCAGCAGTGTCAAGCCCGATATGGTCACCCTTGGGAAGGTGATTGGAGCGGGGATGCCTGTGGGGGCATTTGGTGCGAGTAGTGCTATCATGGCACACCTCTCTCCTGAAGGTCCTGTCTATCAAGCAGGGACACTCAGTGGTAACCCTGTCGCGATGGCGGCAGGACTCACAAGCCTTCGTAAGCTCAAAGCCAACCCTGCACTCTATGAGCAGTTTGAAGCCAAAGCGAAGCGATTGGTAGAGGGCTTTAAACACGCTGCCATGGCAGTGGGTGTTCCAATGGTGACAGAGGTGAGAGGGAGTATGTTTGGGTTCTTCTTTTTGAATAAACCTGTCAAAAACTTCGCCGATGCGTGTGAGAATGATAGCACACTCTTTGCTAAGTTTCATAAAGGGATGCTCGATCGTGGGATCTACTTGGCTTGTTCATCGTATGAGACAGGATTTATCTCTACTGCAACAACCGATGCGATGATAGAGCAGGCGATCACTTCAGCTGAAGCAACCCTGCGTGAAATCACGGCAAAGTAGGGAAAGTTGATGAGAGAAGAAGAACCAAAACTCAAAAAAATTGTGGATGCTGCGGATGGATTAAGTCTGGGCATCTCCATGGTGGTTGCGGTCTTGATTGGTGTGGGGCTTGGGCTTGGGTTGCGTAGTCTTACAGGGGCAGGGTGGACACTTTGGATTGGGGTCTTTATCGGGGTGAGTGCTGCGATACTCAATGTCTACAAAGCCTATGAGAAGCAGAAAGCCTCACTCGATGAGCTTGCGGATGATCCACGCTATCGTAGACGAGCAAACAGCCGTGATGAGGATGAGGATGAGCAGTACTAATTTGCGTATCGTTTGGGTACTACTGCTACTTGATCTGCTCTTGGCAGGGGGGGCGTTGCTCTTTTTTGATAAGGAGATACTCTACAATACCCAAGTGGGGTTTCTCTCCTCCTCCTTGGTGATGTTCGCCTCGATGTTGAGCTATCGCCGTATGGTCAAGACGCGTGTTGCACACAATATTATTACGATTGATGATAGTAAAGATGTGATTGATACGCTTGAGGATCCCTATGATCTCTACAGTGAGGGAGAGCAGGAGGAGCCTTTGGATGTTGTCGAAGCGGTCAAAGAGGAGAAGGCACGACTCAAAGCCAATCGACGCTCTCTCTATGAGACGCTCAAGGATACCAAAGCAGCCCTCTCCCTCTATCGTTTGGGTGCCTATGTGGCACTGATCTTGGGGTTTCTCTATCTCAATCGTCATGGACTACTTCATATCCCTAGCTACCTCTTGGCACTCTCCTTGCCTATGGTCGTTATCGTCACACTCTTGGTAGAAGACAAAGCAAACGATAGGCAAGATTTGATAGAATAGCTCTCTAACTATCTTGAGGAGTGAATGTGACTATCCGACACCTACTACTATTTGTGGCACTGCTACTGCTGGGTGGATGTACTCAGCCAGAGCCTGAGTGTATCACCTGCCAGAGTGAGCCACTCGCTCCTCCCCCACTAGAGATCATTGATCGTCCGATTGTTTTTGATGCGTCGCGTATCGAGATGACCAAATCCTATATCCAGACCCACTACCATAAGCGTGTATCTACTATCGAGATGACCCCACGGGTGGTGGTCTTGCACTGGACTGCGATGATGGATTTTGAGGCCTCTTTTGCACGGCTCTACCCTAGTAAACTCCTCACAGATCGTACCGATATCGCCAATGCCTCTGCTCTCAATGTCTCTGCACACTTTATGGTGGCACGCGATGGGACGATCTACCGCTTGATGCCTGAGAATTGGGTAGCACGCCATGTAATTGGACTCAACTACAGTGCCATTGGGATTGAAAATATCGGAGGTCAAGACAACCAATCCCAAGACCTCACCCCTGCACAGGTCGCCTCCAATATCGCACTGGTGAAGTACCTCAAAGCCAAATACCCTACCATAGAGTATCTTATCGGACACTATGAGTACCGTGCGATGGAGTCTACCCCCCTTTGGCTAGAGCAGGATAAGGGCTACCGTACAATCAAACGAGATCCTGGTGAGCAGTTTATGCGTGCGGTGCGTCACGCTGTGCGACCACTAAAGCTCAAGAAGCCTCCCAAACCTCCGCATGAATAGTGCCTTTTCACTGCTTGATTGGGAGATTTTTGGTGCCTACCTTGTGCTACGCTTTGTCACCTCTATACGCGACTACTTTGTCGGAGGAAAACCGATATGATACAGGATTAGAGGGGGGTGTTAGCGTACCAGCCATGCAGTGAGACGGCTTTTGGAGAGTAGCCATGTACTACCCACCGCAAACAAAAAGACAAGTAGGGTATAGGATAGCTCCCAGAGGATACTATCGTTGAGTTGATCGATAGGGAGAAGTAGCTCAACAAAGATAAAGTGTATCGCGTAGACTCCTAGTACCATCTTTCCTAAGTGGCTTACCCTCTGGATACGAAGGTGTGGGTGGTTTGAGAGTGCTATCATCGCCACTCCAATACCGATGAGGTAGGTACTCATCACAAAGTCCTGTTTGGGATTTGTCCCAAAGAGCTTCCAGAGTGTCATGATCTCCACCCCTTGGAGCAGTGTCCCAATCAGATAGAGAGCCAGACCATACCAGAGCCATCGCTTGACTCGTTGGCGTTGGGCAAGGAGATAGCCCGTGACAAAGAAGAGTGTACTAAAGAAGGGACCATTGCGTGTATCAAACGCAAACTCAATGCCAATAGGGGTCTTGAGATAGGCTTTGGCAAGGAGAGCAAAGAGATAGAGTCCCACCCCAATACCTAGAAGCCAGTGGCGTTTGTGGTAGTGGAGAAGGAGGGTGGAGAGAAGCAGTGCATAGAGTAGACTAACCAAAAACCACAGATGGATCTTTGTCCCCTCCATCAGCAACTGCATAGGGTGTGCAAGCAGGTAGTGGATATTCCACCCTATCCTCTCCATAAAACCCAGCTCCGAAGGCATAGCGTGGTAGTTGAACGGGAGTAGGTAGATAAGCGACCAAGCCAGCAGAATCATCCCGATACGCCTCCCCATCATAAAGGAGGTTGAAAGTAGTGGGGCTCCTTGTTTGAGCTTAAGCCCCCAAAAGTAGCCAGAGATCACAAAGAAAAAAGGCACCGCAAAGCGTGGAAGCTGATCACAGAGTAGATCGAGGTATCGGTAGAGACTACTTGCAGGTGCAATATCCGCATGAAAGGGTGCGGTGTGTAGTATCACCACCCCAAACATCGCAATCAGCCGAAAGAGATCAACACTCTCGATACGCTCTCTCATAAGAAACCTTTTTTGTCTATAAAATCTATCTGAAGTTACTTTAGTATAACTCTCCTTAGAGCCGAAAGAAAAAGACGCTAAACTAACATAATCTAGTCAATAAAAGGAGTCAACCTCTCGCCCCACTACGGGTGAACTCTATGAGGGGGTGTGGTTAGCGTACCTCTACCTTCTCTACGACATCAAGTCCAAAGCCTGCAAGTCCGACAAACTCTGTCTCTTTGTTGGTGGTGAGTAGATTGATATGCTTGATACCGAGATCTTTGAGTATCTGTGCACCGACACCAAACTCTTTGGCTTGTTCATGAGAGATCACTTTGGTATCAAGGAAGATGAGTACGCCTCCATACTGTTTGAGGTGTTCAATGGCATTGTTGAGTGTATTGAAGCGTTTGTCATCTAACACCATATCGATATCTAATCCGATATTGTGAAACTTGACATTGGTACGCTCTTGGGTTTTGTCAAAGACAATCACCGTATGGATACGGTCAAGATGGTCAGAGTAGAGTATCTTCTCTACCACTTCCCCTCTAAGGCTACTCTCCTCTTGGCTGATACGCTCGATAAGCTTCTCATTTGCCAAACGATACGCCACGATATCGGAGATATAGACGATGGGCATGGTGTGTTTTTGGGAGAAGATCTCTAGGTCATCCATGCGTGCCATCGTCCCATCATCTTTGATAATCTCACAGATGACACCCACTGGGGCGAGTCCAGCAAGCTTACAGAGGTCAACAGAGCCTTCGGTGTGACCTGTCCGTACAAGTACTCCACCATCTTTGGCGATAAGGGGGAAGATATGCCCTGGGCGTACAAAATCCTCACTGATGGTTTGTGGATTGGCGAGCTTAGAGATACAGTCATCTCGCTCATCGGCTGAGATACCCGTCTGTGCAGAGGTTGAGTCGATAGAGACGGTAAAGGCGGTCTCATGGTTGGAGATATTGTTATCCACCATCGGGATAAGTGCTAGCTTAGAAGCGATCTCTTTGGTGACGGGGGTACAGATGAGTCCGCGTGCCTCTTTTGCCATGAAGTTGACCATCTCAGGGGTAGAGAAGGTTGCAGCATAGACAAGATCCCCCTCATTCTCTCGATCCTCATCATCCATCATAATGACCATTCGACCCTTTTTGATCTCTGTGATGGCTTGTTCTACTCGTTGTATTGCGTCAGTTGGCATAGGTACTCCAGTGTGATTTAGTGTTGTATTATACCTATAGGGGCTTTAGTTCACAATAAGAGTTTATAATAAAATAGGATTATTTTAAAAATTTTTCATTTTTTTTCTAAAAACACTTGACATATCAAAAACGAGGTGCTATAATTCTGCCACATAAGCAAACAACGCTTAGTAACAACAGAATGTTGGGGTATCGCCAAGCGGTAAGGCATTGGTTTTTGGTACCAATATTCGGGGGTTCGAATCCCTCTACCCCATCCATTTTGAGTTAAGCTTGACTTAAGAAAGTTAAGGTATAATTCAACTATAATAAGTCGAAAGACTTATAAAATCCTGTCGCGGGATAGAGCAGTTTGGTAGCTCGTCGGGCTCATAACCCGAAGGTCGGTGGTTCAAATCCGCCTCCCGCAACCAATTCACACCTACTTAATCAAAATCAAATACCTTCTGAACCAGTTTAATCTTATCTTCTAGCTTTAGACTTCTTCTTACGATACTCTTTATTCAAGGAATATTTTCTATCATGGGCTTATTTATAATGATATTTTTTATGTTAGAAGAGTATGACTTTAGTGATGGAGTTCGTGGTAGATTTTATGAACCAAAAAAGATACCTGTTTCACTAAGACTAGATAATGAGATAGTCCTATTTTTTAAAAAACTAGCAAGTGAGCAAAAAGTACCCTATCAGATACTTATAAATGCTCTTTTAAGAAAGAAGTTACAAGAAGTATAACAAGTACGAGAGACTGTGAACTTAGTCCAAATCACTAATAATCTAACCCCTAATAAAAAAAGTAACATGACAGATGCTGATTTAGTAAAACTTAAGAGTTTCAAGCAAAGATACTTAACTCCATGATAGATACTACAGCTGATGCCATAGGTGAAGCAAGATCTCTTATCTTAAACCTTCCAAATCTTAATAGAGAGATAGTGTAAAATAAAGTTCGCAAGGTTGCCATACTGGTTGATGAGTCTATCATCGGTACTTGGATTGGGTATCTGACATCCACTCCGTGTGAGAAGTATCGCTCCGAGGTGTGTGATGGGGGTCATGGTTGCTCTCCTTTGGGTGTGATGCGACCGCCCCATTCGAGTAGGTGGAAGCCTATGCGTTGGGGGGTGTGGAGTGTGGGGGTGGTGAGTGGATAGGGGGCGGGTATCGCCTTGAAGTTGAGGAGTACACGCACCATACTATCGGGAGTTGGGGTGACAGTGAGTTGCATAGTCTGCTGGAGAAACGCCTCAGAGAATCGTTTGATCTCGTAGAGGGTATGGGGGTCGAGTGCCTTGAGCCAGTAGGCTTTGAAGTCTTTGCGTTCACGGGCATTGAGTCCCATTAGAGGGAGGTAGTGGTCACACCACGCCTCTAGCTCCTCTCCCGCTACGATCCAGCCCTCATCGGGGAGGGTGATGGTATTGAGGGTGTTTTCGTAGAAGAGGTAGTCATACTTCCCATTGATGGTGCCGTTGCTCTCGACGCTGACATGCCACCCCTCATGGTAGGGGGGGATGGAGGTGACGAGAGAGCCGTTGAGTGTGAGGGTGACATCGATAGTGGTTGTGTCTGTGGGGTAGAGATAGATGGCGGGTTTTCGCATGAGTGGTTTGTGGGGTTTGATGGGGGTTTTGGTGTGTTGGATGAGTCGCTCTTTGAGGATACGCCCTTGGGGTGAGACGATACTTTGATAGACCAACCGCTCCTCATAGTCAATCCCACCGATACAAGGAGGGTAGCGTTGCTCTTCTCGTTGGATCATATAGCCCTGCTTGACCTTGCGGTAGCGTGTGGTGTTGGCTTTGCCATGGAGCCAAAGCACCAACTGAGCCTCCGCAGGGGTGTCTATCGTGCCAAGGAGTGCGAGAATATCTTTGATCTCATTGAGTCGCCAGACGACCTGTTGACTATCGATGCTAAACCCATGTGTCACATGGTGTGGGAGAAGTGAGGCTCTGATGTTGTTTTGAGGTGAGGGCTTGGGGGTGAGCTGATGGAGATGCTCTAGGAGCGTATGTGGGAAGGATTGTCGTGGTTGGGTCGTGATATCAAGCACCGTAGAGACCCGCCCCTCACACTTCTGACGCTTTAAGTCTATCTGACAACTCTTGAGCTGAAACAGCCCCACATCCCCACGCAGATGGAAATCCGAAGCACTATAGCGGTGGAGTGGTGAGAGGGGGTGCCATGTGACCCCACCTGCTACCTCACTAATGAGTAGTATTATCCAAATCAAAATCCATCGTACCATCCTAGACTCCTTCTGTCTGTTTAGCTCTATTATACACTTTAGGGTTTTAATCTCCATACACTCCCCCTATGATTTAAGTATTAACGATAGTGTAAAATATATCAAATTAGCCTATTTTCACCTCAAACCACCGTATTAATAGAGACTTTTTGTGTCCGTATAATAGATAGTTTCATGCTACTTACGCTAGAATGGGGTTGAATGAATAGTTGCTCTGGACGCTGCGAATCCAGAGCAACGGGGCGTGGCTTGAACACCTGCTTGTTGTCTACCGCTCCGCACCCCATTATAAGACACTAGAAAAGGAAAATAATGAATTTACTCTTTAGACTCAGTCAAGATATAGAAGGTTTTGAAAATATAAAGTCTACAAAAGATTTTTTTTCTAATATTTTACCTGAAAGAGATAAAAATTATTTTTTTAATACAAAAAAGTTTAGTAAAGATAAAATTGGAAAAGATGAGATAATATATTTTGCATATGATGGATATATTGTTGCTAAAGCAAACTATTTAGGCAAAATCAAAACTATTCCAAATAGATTTAATAGTAAATATATTCATGGTCATAAACTTAATAATATAGAAATTATAAATTCAGAATTAAGATTAAATCTTAGTGAATTTAAAATATTATTTAGCATGAAGTATGTAGACTCTTCCCAATTACAAGATGAAATAAATAGAGTTATAAGTCAAAAGCTAGTTGAAATATATCCTGATGGTATTGAAAATGATGATCTCTTTGAAGGTGCAAAAAAACAAATTAAAGTAAACGCTTATGAAAGAAATCCTCAAGCAAGAAAAAAATGTATTGAATATTATGGAACTAAATGTTCAGTATGTAATTTTGATTTTGAAAAAATATTTGGAGAGATTGGGAAAGGTTTTATTCATGTACATCATGTAAAACCATTATCAGAAGTTAACGAGGAATATAAAATTAACCCAATTCAAGATTTAAGACCAGTATGTCCAAATTGTCATGCCATGATACATAGTAAAAAACCAGCATACAAAATAAAAGATATTAAAAAGCTAATTGAGTGAAAAACTTATAGAGAAACCGTTCAGAGTTTTGTGTCACCCGATAGATAAGTGAATTATATCACAACTCCAGTGCCTTATCCAATCTTCCCTCAAAGAAGATCGCCAATTGAGAAATGGTCAGTGACCAGTTTCTCATTGGCATTGTCCACTTCTTCTGGGCATTCATAATTCCCATATAGAGTAATTTTAACAACGAATTTTCATTAGGAAACGCTCCTTTGGTTTTGG